>ERZ772994.16-NODE-16-length-29530-cov-17.122_pt1 | contig 29530 bp, 28 predicted proteins | sample MGYA00580679_ERZ772994 | MGnify/ENA primary metagenome ERZ772994 (study PRJEB29015, sample SAMEA2738057) | human oral metagenome | biome: human oral; feature: human-associated habitat; material: saliva | place: China | collected 2224 ...
AAGTGCTGTCTTCTTTCAACCAGCCTTTAATATCGACATGCAGGCGGAAATCGGCAGCAAGTTGGTGCTCAAGTGCCGGAATGTCCCATTGCTCTTCCATGCTGTCAGGCGGAATGTGGTAATCAACCAAGTCGCTGATAACGTCGGCGCGGATTTCGCGAGTCAAATCGCTGACGTCTTTAGTCGTCAGGATTTCGTTGCGTTGATGGTAAATCACTTTACGTTGATCGTTGGCAACGTCATCGTATTCCAAAACCTGTTTACGCATATCGAAGTTGCGGCCTTCGACTTTACGTTGCGCACCTTCGATTTGACGGGTCAGCAGGCCGTGTTCGATGGCAACGCCGCGTTCGGGTGCCAGGCGGTTGAGGATGGCGGCGGCACGGTCGAGAGCGAAGAGGCGCAGCAATGGGTCTTCAAACGACAGGTAAAAACGGCTGGAGCCTGGGTCGCCCTGACGGCCTGCACGACCGCGCAATTGGTTGTCGATACGGCGGCTTTCGTGGCGTTCCGTACCGATAATGTGCAAACCGCCTGCGGCCACAACTTGGTCGTGTTCGGTTTGCCAACCGCTTTCAAGGGCGGAAATTTGCGCTTGTTTTTGCTGTTCGCTCAGGGTTTCATCGGCGTGGATGGCTTCGATTTGATGTTTGAGGTTGCCGCCCAAGACAATATCGGTACCGCGGCCGGCCATGTTGGTGGCAACGGTAATTGCGCCGACTTTGCCGGCTTGGGCCACAATCAATGCCTCGCGCTCGTGTTCTTTGGCGTTGAGGACGTTATGCGGCAGACCGGCCTCGTGTAACAAACGGGAAACCAGTTCGGAGTTTTCGATGCTGGTGGTGCCGACCAAAACCGGTTGGCCGTTTTTGTGGCATTCGGCGATGTCTTTGACAACGGCTTCAAATTTTTCTTCGGCCGAGCGGAAGATTTGGTCGTTGAAGTCTTTGCGTTGTACCGGACGGTTGGTCGGGATGATGACGGTTTCGAGGTTGTAAATGCTTTGGAACTCGAAGGCTTCGGTGTCGGCCGTACCGGTCATGCCGGACAGTTTGCTGTACAGGCGGAAGTAGTTTTGGAAGGTAATGGAGGCAAGCGTTTGGTTTTCGCGTTTGATTTCTACGCCTTCTTTGGCTTCAACAGCTTGGTGCAAGCCTTCGGACCAACGGCGGCCGGCCATCAGACGGCCTGTGAACTCGTCCACAATCACAATTTCGCCGTCTTGAATGACGTAGTGTTGGTCTTTGTGGAACAGGGTGTGCGCACGCAATGCCGCCATGAGGTGGTGCATCAGGGAAATATTGGCGGCAGAGTAGAGCGAGTCGTTTTCCTGCAATAAGCCCATTTGGGTCAGGATTTGCTCGGCGTGTTCGTGACCGGCTTCGCTCAGAATAACTTGGTGTGCTTTTTCATCGACCCAGTAATCGCCTTCGCCTTCTTCGGTTTCTTGGCGGATAAGGTGGGCCGGAACGGCATCCATCACGCGGTAGAGCTGGATGTTGTCATCTGCCTGGCCGGAAATAATCAGCGGCGTACGCGCTTCGTCGATCAAAATGGAGTCCACTTCATCGACAACGGCAAAGTTCAATTCGCGCTGAACTTTGTCGTATTGGTCGGTCACCATATTGTCGCGCAGGTAGTCGAAACCGAATTCGTTGTTGGTGCCGTAAGTAATGTCGGCACCGTAAGCGGTTTGGCGTTCGAAAGGTTGCAAATCGGCTACGATCACGCCGACGCTCAAGCCCAAGAAGTTGTACAACGGCTCCATAATGCCCGCGTCACGGGAGGCGAGGTAGTCGTTGACGGTAACGACGTGGACGCCTTTTCCTGACAATGCATTCAGGTAAACGGCAAGGGTGGCCACTAGAGTTTTACCTTCACCGGTACGCATTTCGGCGATTTTGCCATGGTGCAGGACCATACCGCCGATCAGCTGTACATCGAAGTGGCGCATGCCCAATACGCGGCGGGATGCCTCGCGGCAGACGGCAAAGGCTTCAACCAAAATATCATCTAGCGTTTGTCCGTCAGCGAGGCGTTGTTTGAATTCGGCGGTTTTGGCCTGTAAATCCGCGTCGCTCAACGCTTTCATCTGTTCTTCGAGTGCATTGATTTTAGCAACGGATTTACGATATTGTTTCAGCAGGCGGTCGTTGCGGCTGCCGAAGATTTTCTTAGCAATGTTTGTCAGCATGAATAATTCCTGCGCCTTGATATAATAGTGGGCGAAATTGGGATTTTAACACAAGCGCTTGTATAACGCGGTAATGCTGTTTGAAATAAAGGCGGTTTTGCTGTATTTCAATTGTAATTGTTTGGTTAATTTACTGAAAGGCCGTCTGAAATATATGGATTTAGCACAATTGGGCAAGCGCGACCGCTTATTGGCGGGCTTGTTGCAACAATCGCAACAATGGCGGAAATTGGATGCAAAAATCAAAACGGTTTTGCCGGTCAACCTGCATCCGCATTTTCAGACGGCCTGCGTAGAAGACGGAAGATTGGTCTTGCTTGCCGCCAACAATATGGCTGCTTCGCGTTTGAAAATGATCCTGCCTGCCATGTTGCCCAAGTTGCAAGCATTGCATGACGGAATACGGGAAGTGGCGGTCAGGGTGGTCCCCAAACTTCCTCCTAAGCCGAAAACCAACAGCTTGAGATTGAGCGAGGCCGCTTTGGACAGCTTTGATGCGGCTGCGGCCAAATTGGAAGGCAAGCATCCCGAATTGGCAGCGGCATTGGCAGAATTGGTACGCAAGCACAGCCGCTAAAATCATGCTGAATGAGATTATAGTTAACAAATGTTAAAACTTATTTCATTTGACCGATAGCATCTAATACTAAAGAAATACGACCTAAACAGTAACTGTTTTCTTTTAGGTAAACTGATGTAAACTTGGCCTGAAACTTTGATTTTGTGCGAAGTTTGTAGCAAAATAACGCCTGAATTTCTTATCGCTCTGCGTGAATAAGTTTAAGTCTGGTATTTGCCTTTGTTAATATATTCGCGCGGGTTCTATTAATAGAACTTAACAAGACTCTCATCATTAGGAGATACATCAATGAAAGCTTATCTGGCTCTGATTTCCGCTGCCGTTATCGGCTTGGCTGCATGCTCTCAAGAAGCTGCAAAACCTGCTGAAGCACCTGCTGCTTCCGCTGCTTCTGAAGCTGCTCCTGCAGAAACTACTGCACCTGCCGATGCCGCTCCTGCATCTGAAGCTGCTCCGGCCGATGCTGCCGCCGCTCCTGCTGCCGGCAACTGCGCGACTACTGTTGAAGCCAACGACGCTATGCAGTTCAACACTAAAGAAATCCAAGTAAGCAAAGCTTGTAAAGAATTCACCATCACTTTGAAACACACCGGTACCCAACCTAAAGAAAGCATGGGTCACAACATCGTCATCGGTAAAGCCGAAGACATGGACGGTATTTTCAAAGACGGTGCCGGTGCTGCTGCAACTGACTACGTTAAACCTGACGACGCACGCGTTGTTGCCCACACTAAACTGGTTGGCGGCGGCGAAGAAGCTTCCCTGACTCTGGATCCTGCTAAATTGGCCGGCGGCGAATACAAATTCGCTTGTACCTTCCCAGGTCACGGTGCTTTGATGAACGGTAAAGTTACTTTGGTTGACTAATCCGCTTTAAGCTTAAAAACAGACAGCCTGCCTTGCGCAGGCTGTTTTGTTATAATCTGGAAACATTAATTTAAGAATAAATCCTATGAATCCGTTTGAAACCAAAAGCGTTACTTTTGCCGAACCCATTGAAATGCTGTACGCCTGTCATGGCAAAGTGCGCCGTTTCTGCAGCCAGGTTGCCATGTTGTCGGACTATATTGCCGAAAACGGCTGCAATCAAATCGTTTTGCAAACCATCCGCCAGATTGCCCAATATTTTAATGTTGCCGCGCCGTTGCACCATGAAGACGAAGAAGAAAATTTCTTCCCGCTTCTATTGCAATATGCGCCGCAAGCTCAAGAAAGCGTTGACGAGCTTTTGCACCAACATATCAGCCTGCACAACAACTGGGCGGCAGTATCCGCCGAATTCGCCAAACTCGAAGCAGACAACGCCTATGTCCCCGATGCGGAAGCGTTCAAACGCTTTGTTGCAGGATATGATGTTCATCTGGCGATTGAAGAGCCGCTGTTTGATATGGGCAAAACCTTTATCCCCAAAGAAAAACTGACCGAAATCGGCGAAATTATGGCTGCACGCCGCCGCAAATAAGGCCGTCTGAAACAATCGTCTCAAGGAATACACTATGCTGACCCCAAAAAGTTGCGATTTGTTCAATATCCCTTTTTTCCAGTTTTCCCAGCTTAAAAAATACCAGCCTGAAAGCATTCCGCAAATCAAGGCAGACTATAAAGAAAACTGGCAGATATGGCAGCAGCTGATCCAGCAGGTTGCCGCCGAATTGGGTGCGCCGTTTGCGCCGCCGCATATCGAACGCTGGTGTAACGGCTGGCAGGTACGCGCTCATTTCTTTGCCTATTTCAAATACGAACAATATAAAAATTCCGCAGCGATTTTATCAATTTTGCTGAATCGCCGCCGTTTGAGTGTCAGCTTGGACTGGCATTGCTATAAAGCCGATGTTTCCCCCATTGCGCTGCCTGATTACAACCGCTGGCTGGATAATTTTGATACCGAAAAATACGCTTCATTCGATATGTGGCACGGTGCGGAAAGCGAATATGACGATTATCGTACCGTCGCCCAACAAAGCGACGGAGATAGAAAGCTTCGAGACGACAAAGATTTCTTCTGCATCGGCAAACACATCGAACGCGATGATTTGGGTAAGCAGGATGTTGCGAAATGGATAGTGGAAACAGTGGAAGAATTACTGCCGCTTTATGAAGCTTGCCATGGAAAATAACTCAGGACGCAGAAAGACAAACTGCCCATTCAGTATCTTCAAATAAACTCAAGGCCGTCTGAAAATCATATTCAGAACGTTTCAGACGGCCTGTTTTTCAAAGTAAACACAATGACCGAAACCCAATCCCTAGAACTCGCCAAAGCGTTGATTTCCCGCCCGTCCGTTACACCGGATGACCAAAATTGCCAACAACTGCTGGCCGAACGTCTGCAAAAAATCGGTTTTGCCGTAGAAGAGCTTCATTTTGGCGACACCAAAAACGTTTGGTTGCGCCGCGGTACACAGGCTCCGGTGTTCTGCTTTGCCGGACATACCGACGTCGTGCCGACAGGCCCTGTTGAAAAATGGGATTCGCCTCCGTTTGAACCGACCGAGCGTGAAGGCCGTCTGTATGGTCGCGGCGCGGCGGATATGAAAACCAGCATTGCCTGTTTCGTTACCGCCTGCGAGCGTTTCGTTGCCGAACATCCCGATCATCAAGGCAGCATCGCACTCCTGATTACTTCCGACGAAGAGGGTGATGCGCTGGACGGTACGACCAAAGTCGTCGATGTGTTGAAAGCGCGCGGCGAGTTGATTGATTACTGTATCGTCGGCGAACCGACTGCCGTGGATAAATTGGGCGATATGTTGAAAAACGGCCGACGCGGATCGTTGTCGGGCAATCTGACCGTCAAAGGCAAGCAAGGCCATATTGCCTATCCGCATTTGGCCATCAATCCCGTGCATACTTTTGCCTCAGCCTTGTTGGAGCTGACACAGGAAGTTTGGGACGAGGGCAACGAATACTTCCCGCCGACCAGTTTCCAAATTTCCAATATTAACGGTGGCACAGGCGCGACCAATGTGATTCCGGGAGAGCTGAACGTCAAATTCAATTTCCGTTTCTCTACCGAGTCCACCGAAGAAGGGCTGAAACAACGCGTTCACGCCATTTTGGATAAACACGGTGTGCAATATGATTTGCAGTGGTCTTGTTCAGGCCAACCTTTCCTGACTCAGGCAGGAAAACTGACCGACGTGGCACGCGAAGCCATTGCCGAGATTTGTGGCGTTGAGGCCGAATTGTCCACCACCGGCGGTACTTCGGACGGACGCTTCATCAAAGCCATTGCCAAAGAACTCATCGAGTTAGGCCCGTCCAACGCGACCATCCACCAAATCAACGAAAACGTACGTTTGGAAGATATTCCGAAGCTGTCGGCAGTGTATGAAGGTATGTTGAAACGTTTGTTGAAGTGAAAAGGCCGTCTGAAAAGTAGGATATTAGCCTGATAAAATGGTGTATATTTTTCTTAGGTAATACTGTGATAACAATTAGTTGATAAGGAGAAAAATTGAAGTACGATAATTTTTTCTTTCCCGCAGATGATCTGGTTACCAGTTGCCGTTTTTACCAAGATGTACTGGATTTGCCCATTAAATTCGACTTTTCCGAAAGTGGCATGGTTGCTTTTCGGGTGGGCGAAGAAGAAGCTGCCATCATTCTCAAAGAGCGGAATAAATTTCCCAATATGACACCTGCTGTGTGGATTGAAGTGGATGATGTGCAGGCGAAGTATGCGGCGTTACAGGGTAGAAATATCCGTTTTCTAAGTGAACCTTTCCGTATTCGTACCGGATGGGCTGTGGAATTTTTTGATCCGTCGGGTAATCGTTTGGGGTTTGTTGATTATCGGGAGTAAATGCAGATGATTACTCTGCCTTCTTTAAACGAGCTTCCATCAAAGTGGAATGAAATCCGCGAGCGACTGGAAACCGATTTTTCCACCGGCCTCGAAGCCTTGCTGCACGAGTATTTTACGGAACACGAAGCCAAGCAGCTTGAGCAGGATTTTATCGACAGTATCGGTTGCGCCCCTGAAGAATATGTCCGTATCCGCCGAACCATCCGACTGTTGGAAACGCGTTATCCGAATAGTCCGAACGAACTGACTGTTGCCGTGCTTGCCACGCCGTTGGGCGAGATGTTGGCGGTGTTCGGCGGCAAGGGCTTGTGTCTGCTGGAATTTGTCGGGCAGAAACAGCTAGAGCAGGAAATCACGGCTGTCCAAAAAGCTTTGCACGGACAGTTTATTTTCCAAGAAAATGAGCAAACGCAACTTTTGCGCCAAGAATTGGATTTATACTTCCAAGGCCGTCTGAAAGTTTTTGCGACGCCTTTGGAAATGATAGGCACAGCCTTTCAGCAGCAGGTATGGAATGCGCTGCTGACCATTCCTTACGGCGAAACGCGCAGCTACAAGGAGCAGGCGCAGCAGTTGGGTAATCCTAAGGCTATTCGCGCCGTTGCCGCTGCAAACGGGCAGAACAAAGTGTCCATCCTGATTCCCTGTCACCGCGTTATCGGCAGCGACGGCAAGCTGACCGGCTACGCAGGCGGTTTGAATCGCAAACAATCGTTGCTTGCTTTGGAGCGCGGCGAAGTTCAGACGGCCTTGTTTTGAGTTTTGATAGAGGATAAGAGGCCGCGCTACGGGCAGGCTTCGCATTCTGAAAAATTGAGTAGCAGAAGGTCGGGGAAGTCCGGCAAAATCTGCACGGAGAAAAATGTTGGGCAACGCCCACGCTAGAAAAGAGAAATACGACATGAGCCTGAAAAACCGCCATTTCCTGAAACTTTTGGATTTCACGCCCGAAGAAATCACCGCCTATCTCGACCTTGCCGCCGAATTGAAAGCCGCTAAAAAAGCAGAAAACGAGGTGCAGCGGATGAAGGGGAAAAATATTGCCCTGATTTTTGAGAAAACATCAACCCGCACCCGTTGCGCGTTTGAAGTGGCCGCGCGCGACCAAGGGGCAGGGGTAACTTATCTGGAGCCGTCTGCCAGCCAAATCGGGCATAAGGAAAGCATTAAGGATACGGCGCGTGTTTTAGGGCGGATGTTTGACGGTATCGAATATCGTGGTTTTGGACAGGATGTGGTGGAAGAGCTGGCCAAGTATGCAGGTGTGCCTGTGTTCAATGGCTTGACCAACGAGTTCCACCCGACTCAAATGCTCGCCGATGCGCTGACAATGCGCGAGCATAGCGACAAGCCTTTGAACCACATTGCGTTTGCCTACGTCGGTGATGCGCGTTACAACATGGCCAATTCGTTGCTGGTGTTGGCTGCGAAACTGGGCATGGACGTGCGTATCGGTGCGCCGAAAAGTTTGTGGCCGTCTGAAAACATTATCGAGACGGTGCAGGCTGTTGCCAAAGAGACGGGTGGACGGATTTTATTGACGGAGAATGCTCAGGAAGCCGTAAAAGGCGTGGATTTTATCCATACCGATGTGTGGGTCAGCATGGGCGAGCCTAAAGAGGCTTGGCAGGAACGTATCGATTTGCTGAAAGATTACCGAGTTACGCCCGCATTGATGGCGGCGGCGGAAAATCCGCAAGTCAAGTTTATGCATTGCCTGCCTGCTTTCCATAATCGCGAAACCAAAGTCGGCGAATGGATTTATGAGACATTCGGCCTGAATGGTGTGGAAGTAACGGAAGAAGTCTTTGAAAGCGAAGCCAGCATTGTGTTTGATCAGGCAGAAAACCGGATGCACACGATTAAAGCGGTGATGGTAGCGGCATTGGGCGATTGATTTTGCGCTCAACATTGCTTACCGCTTCATTTAATAGAGATTAAATAAAGGCCGTCTGAAAGAAAGAATTTCAGACGGCCTTGTTGTTGGATTGGATTTATTGCCAAATCAGGACTTTGGGTTCGGGCGTCACTCGATAGCCTTCTTGACGCAATAGTTCGATTAAGCCTTTTTCGCTGGGTAAATGGGCAATGCCGACGGCAAAGAGGGTGCTTTGTTTGGCGGATTGCTTGCGGATTTCAGGCAGCCATGCCTGGTTGCGGCGGATTAGGAGGTCGTTTTTTAGCCAATCGGACATGGCTTTGGCGTACTTGGCATCAACACGTTTGAGGGTGCGTTGTTCGGTTTCTTCCAAAAGTGGAATGAGTTCTTCAAAGCGGCCGTCTGAATAGGCTTGATGGAGTTTTTTGATATCTTCGGTTTCTTCTTTATTGGTTTTAATGCTGGCTTTCAGAAAGTTGAGCATGGTTTCTTCAGGCTGTGCTTTGAAGATCGCGGTAACATCGTCCAAGCTTTCTAATGAACCACGCGGTTTGTTGATATTGACTGCTGCGTTGGTCAGTAACATATCTGCACCGGTTTCTGCGCTATATCCTTGGGGAAATGCGCTGCCGGCAAAAACCAATGCTGCCCACGGGTGGAGTTTGTCGGCAATTCTGGCTATGGGTCGGCTTTCTTCATTTTGTGAATAGATTTCTTGTAAAAGACGGAAATCTGTTTTGCCAAGCTTGCGGCTGAGGGGCTCGGTACTTATGACTTCCTGGAAGTATTTTTGATACATTTTTTTCGTTTCCGGACTGCTGTCCGGCAGTGGGTCAACTTCCGTGGTCAGTTGGTCGGTGGATTGCAACAGTTTGACTGCATCGGAAGACAAGGTTTGATTGGTTCGTCCCATGTGGATGGTGCCGAGCAGATAGGAGTCTGGTTGGCCTTCTTTGCTGATTTTCCAAACATTGCTGGTGAGTTTGGGCTGCTGCCAGTTAAGTTCGGCGAGTTTGCTGTCGGATGAGGTTGCGGCGGGTTTGCAGGCGCCCAGGGCGAGGGCGGTCAATGGTACAAGCAGGCAGGCGAGCAGTCTTTTCATGTTTTTCCTTTTGGTGTGTGCGGTAAGGGCGGTTTAGAAATCGAGCAGGTTTTGAACCGGTTGTTCGCCCGTGTCGGGCTTTTCTGTTTTGCGGTTGCGGATTTTGGTTTTCCTGAGGGCTAGGAGGTGCATGACTTGATGTTTTTGGCTGTCGGTCATCTGGTGCCAATACAAGCGCTCTTCTCGGCTGCGCAGGCAGCCTTTGCAATAGCCTTTGGCATTGGCTTCGCAAACGCCGATGCAGGGGCTGGGAATGGGGAAGAAATCGGGTTGATCCATATTTTAAAAGCGTTTGAGACCTGAGACCGGATAAACCAAAATTGCAGACTGCATTCGTATTTGTCTAAATACGATCGGTGTATCCAGCAGGGTTCCTACCAATATCAAATTGAGTTGATCATCTCAATAAGTTTATATCTGCCACCCTAGGCATAAAAAACCTAAGAGAAATCATAAATATATTGCAGAAGAAGTCAGTATCTTCCCTATTTTCAGATTTTTCCAATAAAACCCAAGTAAGAACATTATAAAAATTAAAGGAATTCCAATATAAATATAATACTTAAGCGAACCTAATTCACTGAACACGTTTATAACAGAATAGAGACCGATAAATCCACCTGACCAAAAAACAATTATTGTCGGCCCTAAAAAAATAGCCGTTATTAAATGAGGGAGCAGTATGATTTTTATCCATTCTTTATATTTGTTGTTCATTTTAATCCCAATTACTGCAATGGTATCGTATCAATTCAAATGAGGGGAGCAAAGTGTACAGTAACGTCACCAAGAACAATTACGGTATGTTTGGCAGAATCATGTTTTAATACATATCTGGCGTTCCGCTATATTTTGATTTTCAGACGACCTACGTTCATCCCCAACTATCTACATTTTATGACTTAATCAGTTTACGCAAAGACTGATTGTTGTATTTGATACCGGCAATCAGCCGGTCATATTGGTGCATTCTACGGAGCGAGCGGGTAATCAGATAGACCGAGAAAATAATCAAGCTGATGTTCATCAGACTGACCAGTACGAGCAAAGGCCAAACATCAACGGCCTCGTACCATTTCGATGTCGCAATCAGCGCACTGAAAATAGACAAAGGGAGTGCGAAAACAGCAATGCCCGTACGCATGACAGCAAGTGCCGTGCGTTTTTCAGCAAGGAGAAGCTGTACTTGATTGATGCTGAGGATATCGTTTTGCTGTTCGGTAATCATAGGATACGCGCCTATACAAATTAACTTTGAATTCTGATAAAGCGGAAAATATGGTTTTATGTTACCCGAAAGTATTGAAAATAAAAACAAAGGTCGTCTGAAAATTTTCAGACGACCTTTCCCATTCCTGTTTATACGGTTTGTGAATATTTGGCTTTGGTTTCTTTATGGCGCAGATGATAATCGAACACCATGGCGATGTTGCGGATCAGGAAACGTCCCTTCGGCGTAACGGTCAGGCCGTGCGGTTTGAGGCGGACCAGGCCGAGGGTTTCCAGTTGCTTCATGTCCTCCAGTTCGACCGCGAAATAACGGCTAAACGGAATGCCGAACACGCTTTCGTAAATCCGATAGTCGAGCGAGAAGCGGCACATCAAATCCTGAATGATGTTGCGGCGCAAAATGTCGTCTTGATTGAGCTGGTAGCCGCGCATGATGGGCAGGTGTCCGGCATCAAGTGCGGCGTAATAGGCATCGATATCGCGCTCGTTTTGGGAGTAGGTGCTGCCGATTTTGCCGATAGAGGACACGCCGATCGCCACCAAGTCGCAGTCGGCATAGGTGGAATAACCTTGGAAATTTCGTTGCAGGAAACCTTCTTTGAGGGCGATGGAGAGCTCGTCGTCAGGTTTGGCAAAGTGGTCCATACCGATGAAAACGTAGCCGCGCTCAGTCAGGGTTTGGACGCAATATTGCAGCATATCGAGTTTTTCTTCGCTGCCGGGAACGACATTGGTGTCGATACGGCGTTGCGGTTTGAAGATATGCGGCAGGTGGGCGTAGTGGTAGAGGGCAAGACGGTCGGGATCGAGGGACAAGACCGTATCAATGGTGGTTTTGATGCTTTCGGCGGTTTGATGCGGCAGGCCGTAAATCAAATCGACGCTGACGGATTTGAATCCGGCTTCGCGGGCGGCATCGATGACTTCTTTGGTTTCTTCGTAACTTTGAATACGGTTGACGGCTGCCTGCACTTTAGGATCGAAGTCTTGAATGCCGACACTCATGCGGTTGAAACCGAGTTTGCCCAATTTGAGGACGGTATCGCGGCTGACTTTGCGCGGGTCGATTTCGATGGAGTATTCGCCGTTGGGGATGAGCTGGAAGTATTTGCGGATCATTTCAAAGACGCGTTCGAGTTGATCATCGCTTAGGAATGTCGGCGTGCCGCCGCCGAAGTGTAGTTGCGCGAGCTGGTGTCTTCCGCCCAAATGCGGTGCCAGCAATTCCATTTCTTTTTCCAGATACTGGATATAGGCATCGGCACGGCTTTTGTCTTTGGTAATGATTTTGTTGCAGCCGCAGTAGTAGCAGATGGTATTGCAGAAGGGAATGTGGATGTAGAGCGAAAGGGGTTTGTTGAGCGCGCCCATGTTGCGCAGGTTTAAAGCTTGGATATATTCGGCTTCTTTAAAGCCTTCATGGAAGCGGTCGGCGGTCGGATAGGATGTATAACGTGGACCGCTTGATGGCAAGCTGGCAATCAATTCTCGGTCGAATTCCGGTAATTCATTGTTTGTGTTGGTGTTATTTGAGATGGGGATGATTTTCATGGTCGGGGCTTGTAGTATGAAGTAAGGAAATTAGGGAAAATTTTAGTCAAAATTTCGATAGTTTGGTAGAATGCCTCATAATGATATGCCGACTTTGACATGGGTCAATAGTTATTCGGCTTAATCAGGGATTGAGAGAACTAAGCAAATTAAAGGTGCGTTATGGCTACACACAATGCAACACATCAAATGAAAACCTTGTGTTCCACATGTTCTTTACGCGAGCTGTGTTTGCCTGTCGGACTGATGCCTAACGAATTTTCACAATTAGACGCGGTTATTCGTCAAAGCCGCCGTCTGAAAAAAGGTGAATACCTGTTCCGTGCCGGCGAGCCGTTTACCTCTTTGTTTGCCATCCGTGCGGGCTTCTTTAAGACAACAGTCGCCAGCCAAGATGGACGAGATCAGGTAACCGGCTTTTTTATGTCGGGCGAGCTGATCGGTATGGATGGGATTTGCTCCCATATTCATAGTTGCGATGCTGTGGCTTTGGAAGACAGCGAAGTATGCGAGCTTCCGTTTACGCACATTGAAGAACTCGGTCAGGATATTCCCAGTCTGCGCTCTCACTTTTTCCGCTTGATGAGCCGTGAAATTGTCCGAGATCAGGGCGTGATGTTGCTTTTGGGCAATATGCGCGCCGAAGAGCGCTTGGCCGCATTCTTGCTCAACCTGTCTCAGCGTCTCTATTCCCGAGGTTTTGCCGCCAACGATTTTATCCTGCGGATGTCGCGTGAGGAGATCGGTAGCTATTTAGGGCTGAAACTGGAAACGGTCAGCCGCACCTTATCCAAATTCCATCATGAAGGCTTGATTTCGGTTGAACACAAGCACATCAAAATCCTAGATGCGACAACTTTGAAGAAAATGGTTTCCGGTTGTTCGCACGCTATCTGAATCTGAGGCCGTCTGAAATTGTTCAGACGGCCTTTTTAACAAAAGTTAAAGAATAATTGTTAAGTTACGCAAGTGATAGTTAGATGTTAAATTGAAAAATCTTCAACGACCGGCGTGTACAGAATACGGTCAACCGCTTCGCGGGTCAGTTTTGGTGCAAACATCTGTATAAAATCATAGGCATAACCACGCAGGTAGGTGTCGGTGCGTAAGGCTATCCAAGTGGGCGACGGCTCAAATAAGTGCGCCGCATCTATCAGCTGCAAGTCTTGATCGACAACGGGATCGTAAGCCATTTTGGCCATCAAACCCACGCCTAAGCCTAAGCGTACATACGTTTTCAATACATCCGTATCGGCAGCCGATAAAGCAACGTCAGGTTGCTCGATATGCGCTTTATTAAAGGTACGCGCAATGCTGCTGCCGGAGTTGAACGCAAATTCGTAAGTAACCAGCGGAAAAGAAGCCAAATCTTCAAGGCTTAAAGGATTGCGGCAGTCCAAAAGAGGGTGGTCGTGCGGAACAATGACGGCATGGTTCCATTCATAGCAGGGCAGTTTGCCTAACTCGGGGTGATCGTCAATGCGTTCGGTAATAATTGCCAAATCTGCTTCTCCGCTGCTGACCATTTGGGCAATAGCGGAAGGGCTGCCTTGTTTGATGGTCAAATTGACCTTAGGATAGTTTTTCACAAATTCTGCAACGATTTTAGGCAATGCATAACGCGCCTGGGTATGCGTCGTGGCAATGGTCAGGGAGCCGCTGTCATGATCGGTAAATTCGCTGCCGATATTTTTAATGTTCTGTACATCGCGCAAAATCCGTTCCGAAATCCCTAACACGGCTTTGCCCGGTTGCGAAACGGAAACCACACGCTTGCCGCTGCGGATAAAAATTTGGATACCCAATTCTTCTTCAAGCAGGCGGATTTGTTTGGAAATGCCGGGCTGGGATGTAAAAAGCGCATCGGCAGCCTCGGAGACATTCAGATTGTGCCGGTAAACTTCAAGGGCGTAACGTAATTGTTGCAGTTTCATGGTAGCAGTATCGGATACGTTGTTATTGTGGATTTTGTGCGACAAACGGTCTGTAATTTAACATATTTTGCCCGATTTTGCCCTGAGTTTTGAAAACGTTTGTTTTTAATGAAAATATCTTTTAATGATATGAAAACAGGAAATCTGTGAATGAAAGGGGGATGAAGTTTTGTTGTTTTTGTACAACTTTGGGTGGATGAATTGGCTGATTTTGCCCTAAATTAATGACACAAGATTGATTTTTCGGCATGATTAACTACTAGGAAGCAGGCACTTCATAATTGTTTGAAGGCATCGAGTATTGACAGTTTGCCTTGCGCTTCTTTATAGTGCAACCTGATATATCCGATTTGCCGCTGTTTTGATACTGCGGCCTGTATATTGGTACTTTGCAGCGGTTGCTTTCCTAGTCCGCCGCATAACAATTTGATGAGGGAATAAAATGACCAAACAGCTGAAATTAAGCGCATTGTTCGTTGCATTGGTTGCTTCAGGCACTGCAATGGCAAGTGAAGCGCATACCAAACATGGTTACGTTGTAAGCAGCCAATCTCAAGAAATCGTCCGTAACAACTACGGCGAATGCTGGAAAAACAGCTACTTCGACAAAGCTACCCAAGGCCGTGTTGAATGTGGTGATCGTGAAGCAGTTGCTCCTGTACAACAAGCTCCTGAGTATGTTGATGAAACTGTTTCTCTGTCTACTAAAACTCTGTTCGGCTTCGACAAAGACAACCTGCGCCCTGAAGCTCAAGAAAACCTGGACGCTTTGGCTCAACGCCTGAGCAACGAAAGCGTACAAACTGTACGTGTTGAAGGTCACACTGACTTCATGGGTTCTGAAGAATACAACCAAGCTCTGTCTGAGCGTCGTGCTAACGTAGTTGCTAACTACTTGGTAGGCCGTGGCGTTGCTTCTAGCAAAATCTCTGCAGTAGGTCTGGGCGAGTCTCAAGCTCAAATGACTGCTACTTGTGAAGCTGAAGTTGCTAAACTGGGCAAAAAAGTTTCTAAAGCTAAGAAACGTGCTGCTCTTATCGCTTGTATCGAACCTGACCGTCGCGTTGATGTTAAAATCCGCAGCGTTGTCACTCGTCAAGTTGCTCCAGGCCAAACTATCGAAGGTCAAGGCGAATTGCCTGCTACTGATGAAGGTTGGATCCCAGCTCCTTACAATGGCGTTCACGGTTACGCTAAACCTTAATCGGTTTGTGAAAAATGCCCTGCGATATGCGGGGCATTTTTTTATGGTTTATATTTGAGTAATCAAGATAATTCGTGATTTCAAAATAAGAAGGGCCGTCTGAAAGATTTATTTTCAGACGGCCTTTTATTAAAACAGTTTAGTTTGGCCCGGGCCATTTCCATACGCACATAGCTGCCAGTATCGTACAGATTAAAAAAATAATATTGGATAGGCCATGCCAAATGCCGAATGTTCCGCCTACTAGGGACAAGAGCCAGTTATCTAGTCCGTACTTGTGCGCTTCGATAACCGGCGTAACCAAAAGATGATTACAGGCTAAGAGTAGCCAAAGTACCAAAACCCACCAAGAGAGGGAGGCAAGTTGCCGTCTGAAAAAGGCATAGGCTGTGCCAAAAATAACTAAGCCGCATATTGCGGTAATGGCAAACAAAATGCCGGCGATTTCGCCTGCCAGCATCTTAGGCAGGAGATGGAATAGGATGGGGGCGACAATGTAGCCGGCTGTCAGTTGCATGCCTAGCCAAATGGCAGCAGCGGTTTGATTGATTTTGTAGGGTAGACTCATCTGGTTTCTCTTTGGAAAATTCTGTTTTAGTTGTGATGGTGTAACAAAAGGCCGTCTGAAAACGTTTTCAGACGGCCTTGAGTTTATTTAGATGTATTGTACGGAAATAATATCATATTCACGCACGCCGCCGGGGGCCTGAACTTCTGCAACGTCGCCTTCTTCTTTTCCGATCAAGGCACGGGCAATTGGGGAGCCAACGTAGATTTTGCGTTCTTTAATGTCTGCTTCGTCTTCGCCGACGATTTGGTAGGTAACCTGTTCTTCGGTTTCCAAATCTTCCAGTGTTACTGTTGTGCCGAATACGATTTTTCCTTCAGCATGGATTTCGGCAGGATTGATGATGTGGGCCATAGAGAGTTTGTGTTCCAGCTCGGCAATACGGCCTTCGATAAAGCCTTGACGCTCTTTGGCGGCTTCGTATTCGGCATTTTCAGACAAATCGCCGTGTGAACGTGCTTCTGCAATGGCTTCAATAATTTCTGGACGAGCCACGCTTTTGAGGTGTTGAAGTTCTTGTTTCAACAATTCTGCACCACGGACGGTCAAAGGGATTTTTTGCATTGAGTTCTCCATGAAAGCATGATGATGCTTTTAAAATTTTATCCGGCCACGCGCGGCAGCCGGATTGGAAATAAAAATACAAGCCGCCAAAGCTTGGCGGCTTGATGAATAAATAAGTAATGCCTGTATTCTACCAAATTCTGCCGAAACCGCAATGATTAAAATGGGTTTTCAGTAAAGTGTTGTTTTCTGTCTATTTTGTTTTTTCAGACGGCCTGCAAACTAAATGTTGAAGTATTTCAAAGCTACGCTTGAAAAACGGTTTCGTAAATGAATGGTTTTGATTAAAATGTTTGCTAATAATCCTTAAGGATTAGTCTACTTTAATTATATAAAGAGAATATATGGAAACAAAACCAACTTCCCAAAATGAACAACAGGCTAACCGCCGTTATTTGACTGTTTGGCGATGGCATTTTTATGCCGGACTTTTGGTTGCACCGTTTTTAACCCTGCTGGCTGTTACAGGGTTGGGAATGCTGTTATTTGCCAATATTACCGGTAAAGAAGGCGAGCGGATACATGTTACGCCGCAAGCAGTGGTGCAGCCTTTGTCGGCTCAGGCTGAAGCCGCTAGACAGTTTGTTAATCCGGAAACTGCTTCTGTAGTGCAGTATATTGCGCCGCGCGCAGATGATATGGTGGCCGTATTTCGTGTGAACAACGACGATAAAGCCACTATGGTTGCCGTTGATCCTTATACGGCAAAAGTCGTGAATACGATGCCGCGCAGTCAAGGCTGGTATCACACAATGGACGAAATCCACGGCGATATGATGATGGGTGCGACTGGTGACTACTTGTTGGAAACTGCTGCGTCGCTAACCATCATCATGATTGTGACCGGTATTTATTTGTGGTGGGTAAAACAGCGTAGTCTGAAGGCCGTTCTTTTACCTAAAGCAGGCAAAGGCCGTTCTTGGTGGCGCAACCTGCACGGTGCATTTGGCTCTTGGGTTTCTTTGATTTTGCTGCTGTTCTGTTTGTCTGGTATTGCTTGGGCCGGTATTTGGGGTGGTAAAGTGGTTCAGGCATGGAGTCAATTCCCAGCCGGTAAATGGGGCGTGGAGCCTAATCCGGTATCTTCCGTGCCAACTCATGGCGATGTGTTGAATGATGGCAAATCCAAAGAAGTGCCGTGGATTTTAGAGCTGACGCCTATGCCGGTTTCCGGTACGACACTGGGCGAAAACGGCATTAATCCAAGTGAACCGATGACGTTGGAAACGGTTGATCGTTTTGCACGCGAAATTAGCTTTAAAGGCCGCTATCAGTTGAACCTGCCTAAAGGCGAAACTGGCGTATGGACGCTGTCGCAAGACTCAATGAGCTACGATATGATTAGTCCGACTGCGGATCGTACGGTACACATTGATCAATACAGTGGCAAAATCCTGGCGGATATTCATTTTGACGATTACAACTGGTTTGGCAAGTTCATGGCAGCAAGTATTGCTTTGCATATGGGTACACTGGGCTGGTGGAGCGTGCTGGCGAATGTTGTGTTCTGTCTGGCAATTATTTTTATCTGTGTCAGCGGCTGTGTAATGTGGTGGAAACGCCGTCCTTCGGAAGCGCGGGGTTTGGTTCCTCCTGCACAGAAAATCAAATTGCCGGTATGGTGGGCAATGGCTGTGCCACTTTTGATTTTGGCTGTGATTTTCCCAACGGCCATTGCTGCAATCGTTGTTATTTGGATTTTGGATACACTGTTGTTGTCGCGTATCCCAGCATTGGCAAGATGGTTTAAATAACTGCCCGATGTGATTAAAGGCCGTCTGAATCTTTTGTTTCAGACGGCCTTTTTTATAAAGGTTAAAAGAAGCAGGGGAGTTATGATTCTGTTTAAGTTTATGCGTGAGATGGGGATTGTGATTGGCTTACAGGATTGTGTAAGAAAGACGAGGTCTTGTATAAAAACAAAAAACCCACTTCATTGAAGTGGGTTTTTGATGAAAGCTATTAACCTTTGCGAGCAGGCAATTTTTCTTTAATGCGAGCTGCTTTACCGGTCAGGCCGCGCAAGTAGTACAGTTTGGCGCGACGTACGTCACCACGGCGTTTAACTTCGATTTTTTCTACGGTAGGAGAGTACAGTTGGAAAGTACGTTCTACACCTTCGCCGCTAGAGATTTTGCGAACGATGAAGTTGCTGTTCAGGCCACGGTTGCGGCGAGCAATAACAACACCTTCGTATGCTTGCAGACGGCTGCGAGAACCCTCAACTACGCGTACAGATACGACAACGGTGTCGCCTGGAGCGAATTCAGGGATTTCTTTGTTTAGGCGAGCGATTTCTTCTTGCTCTAATTGTTGAATCAAGTTCATTTGTTTTTCCTAAGTTATGATTGGATTTCCTGTTGCTCTTGCAAGATTTCTTTTAAGAGGCGGGATTCCTTTGGGATTAAACTGCGCTTTTCCAATAAATCGGGTCGGCGCTCTAAAGTGCGTCGTAGCGATTGTTTCAATCGCCACTCGGCAATCAAGCCATGATTTCCTGAACGTAAGACATCAGGAACCATCATGCCTTGGAATTCTACAGGTTTGGTGTAATGAGGACAGTCTAAAAGGCCGTCTGAAAACGAGTCTTGTTCGGCTGACTGTATATCGCCCAATACACCCGGTACCAATCTTAAGACGGCATCCATCAACATCATAGCGGGTAATTCGCCACCCGAGACGACAAAGTCGCCAATGCTGATTTCTTCGTCCACACTGCTTTGCAACAGTCTTTCATCTATGCCTTCATAGCGTCCGCATAGAAGAATAAGATGGGGCAGTTCGGCAAGTTCTGCAGCCTTTTTGTGTGTCAGCGGCTGACCTTGTGGACTGAGATAAATTACTTTGGCAGGTTTTGGCGAGTTTGCTTTGGCTTCTTCGATTGCCACTTGAAGCGGCGGTGCCATCATAATCATTCCCGGGCCGCCACCGAAGGGGCGATCATCGATATAGCCAAGTTTGTTGTCGGCAAATTTTCGGGGATTAATGGCTCGAAACTGCCAAAGGTTTTGTTTTCTTGCCCTGCCTGTAACGCCATATTCGACAACGCTGTCGAACATCTCTGGAAAAATGGTGATGGCTTGAATCAGCATCAGTAGTCCAAACCCCAGTCGGCGATAATGGTTTTGCTGTCGGTATCGACAGATTCGATATAGTTGGAGACAAAGGGAATCAGGATTTGTCCGTGTTCGCCTTTAATCATCAAAACATCATTCGCACCGGTTTCCATCAGGTTGCTAACTTTGCCGAGGACGATGTTTTCTTTGTTGATGACGGTCATGCCGACTAAATCTGCCCAGTAGTATTCGTCTTCCTCAGTAGGGGCGAATGACTCTCTGGGGATTTCGATGGTATAGCCGCGCAAGGCAAATGCTTGGTCGCGATCGTCTATACCTTCAAATTTGACCTGAAGTTCGCCATTGACAATTTTACCTGCCTCAAGCACAACATTCAGGGTTTTGCCATCCTTGCACAACTGCCACTCGGGGTAGTCCAGCAGGCTGTCGGTATATTCGGTATTGGCGGCAATTTTAAGCCAGCCTTTAATGCCGAATACGCCTTTGATGTAGCCCATGGCTACCCGTTTTTGAGTGTCTGTCATGGTCGTTTCAGCTGATTAAGCAGCGATTTTTTGCTCTTTAATCAGTTTGGCAACTGCATCGCTAACTTTCGCGCCTTGAGCGACCCAGTGGTTGATGCGGTCTGCGTCGAAACGTACGCGTTCTTGTTTTTCGTTGGCAACGGGGTTGTAGAAACCTACGCGCTCGATGAAGCGGCCGTCACGACGGTTGCGAGAGTCAGTTACGACTACGTTGAAGAAAGGGCGGTGTTTTGAGCCGCCGCGAGCCAAACGGATAACTACCATTTTGAGTCCTTTTGAAAAATGCGGATATATAGAAACCGCTAATTTTAGGATATTTCACACGGGTTATGCAAGTTTTTATTTGTTTTTGTTGCTGTTTTGCCATTCGTTCAAATCGAGGCTTGCTTGATACAGTCCGCGGTCGGTTTCCGACGGGGTAACGGTAAATCCTGATTTTTCAGCGAGTTTGAGCATCGGTGTGTTTTCTTTGAGGATTTCCGCATTCATGGTTTGATAACCTTGTTGTGTGGCAGTTTGGATAATGAGGCTCATCATTTTGCCGGCCAAGCCGGTTTTGCGGGCTTCGGCAGCCAATGTAATGCCGAATTCGCATTCGTTGCGATTGATGCGGCTGTAACGGCTGACTGCGATGATACGGCCGTCTGAAGCGAAGGCGGCCCATGCGCATTCGTTATGGAAATCGGGGCGGGTCAGCCGTGCGAGTGTGGGCTGCGGCAATTCGTTGGTGTGGGTCATGAAGCGCGTATAGCGGTCGGCCGCGGGTAATTGGCGGACAAATTTTTGTTTGGCTTCGGCATCTTCAGGCTCTAGTGCACGAATGTGCAGGGTGTTGCCGTCGGGCAGGACGAATGTGTCGGTTTGGTTCGGGTAGGGGGCGAGTACGTTTTGTATTTTGGGCGTTTCGGTTTTAGGATGCAGCAGTTCGGACGCGGCTTCGCCGGTGTTGCGTAGAAACTCGGCTGCGGCCGGATTTTTTTGTTGGAGGTAGGCGGCGGCACTTTGCATTTTGGCGGCGGCTTGTTCTAAGGTTTGGACGGCTTTTTTGGGGATTTTGGTTGTCGGCGCTGCTGGTTTTTCCACAATCTCGGGAATGATGGTGCTGCTGTATTGGCTGCCGTTGTAGTTGAGGATGATGTCGCCGATATGCTGATTGTTGTGGATAAGCGTGTTTAGGGAGTGCAGGAATTGATTGAGAACGGAAGTGTTGTCAAGTTCTGCAAATTGGCTTAAACGCTGGATATCGAGCGTGGTAAAGGGCGGTAATGCGGCTTGGGTTTGGCCGTTGTAATGGGCGGTCAGGATCTTGCCGTAAATGGGATGACGGCTGAATCGGAATTGAACGGCATTATGCTTTTGGGTTTGGCACGGAGGCAGGTACAGGGCCTCTGCCATCAGATCGGTTTGGCCGGATGCAATGGCTTTATCGATATTTTTGTTTTTAGGTGTTTTCAGACGGCCTGTTTTGGCTGGGGCGGGGGTGTTTTGCGCTTGTTGCAAACAGGCGGTTTGATTGCGGAAATAAAGTGTCAGCAAGGCTTCTTCCGGGGTGTTGAACCGGGTCAGGCCGTCTGAAAAACGATGGCTGATGAGAATGGGCTTGCTGGTTTTTTGTGCTAAGTTATTCAGTGTTTGATGAATGCCGTACGCGTCCGGCGTGTCCGGCGAAATAATGCCGAGCAGGGCTTGGGTGTGCGGATTTTGCAATTGTTCGAGTACCAGGCGGTGGATGCGTGCGGGCGTGGGGTCGCTGCCGATGCAGCCTTGTTGGATGGATGGTGCGTCGGTTGGGAGGTTGAGGGTCAATTGGCAGGCATCGGCGGTGCTGCGCAGCCATTCTATCGGCGTATCGGACAATATGGTGGGATGGGTAATGACGGGAATGCCGGAAAGATGGGCTTTTAAGGCTGCTTCGAGTTCGTTGATATTGAACACCGGCAGGAAGTTGCAATGGCGGCTGAGGCTGTGTAGGACGGCTTTGTCTGTGTCGTCGGTGTAATGTGTGGACAACAGGATAAGCGGGGTGTGGCGTGCAAAGTGTCGGATGGCGCTGAACAGCTCGCGTTGGTTTTCGGCCGGATTGTAGTGGATCACGGCAACTTTGGTATGGCGGTTGTGGCCGAAGCGGTTGAGCCAGTCGGCGGAGGTGGTGGGGCTTAGGTTGTAGTTGAGGCTGATATGGCGCGATACGCCTTGATGCATTGTGTTCAGCAGATGGTTGATGTTGCGGCTGACAGTGCTGTGGCCGGTGAGTAATGCGATATGGCCGGCCGGATAGTCGGCTTGGGTGCCGATATTGAGATTGAGTGAGGGAAGTTGGACGCCTGCGCTGTTACATACGCTGATGTTTAATTCGTCGCCGTGATATTTTTGAATAATGGAACGGGCGTTTTTGCAGGATTCGGGCGGCAGGTTTTCCCAATCTTGGATCAGGATAATGTGGCGCAGGCCTTTTTTGCGGCAGGCTTTGAACAGTGTGTCGTAATGGTCGTGCGGGATGACGGCGACAACTAGGTCGGCCTGGCCTGGAATTTTGCTGAGGCTGGAGTAGGAAGGGAGGCCGGCGACGCTGCTGTGGCGGAGATTGACGGGCGTGATTTTGCCTTGGTATGAGGAACCGAGCAGGTGGCTGAAAATGCGTTCGCCAAGGCTGTGAGGACGTTCGCTGGCGCCGACAAGGATGATGTGTTCGGGCATGAAGAAGTAGCCGGTTTGGACGGTTGCATTCATGATGGTTCCTTATTTGTGTTTTGGGCCGTCTGAAGAGTTTCAGACGGCCTTATTTTTAGGCTTCTTTTTTGTCCCCGGCTTTCTTTTTGGGAAGGATGAAACGCATCCTCAGGCCGTTGGGTTTGATATTTTCAGCAATGATTTTGCCGCAGTGCTGTTCCATGATGTGTTGCGTCAAGGCAAGTCCCAAGCCGGTACCGGGCTTGTGTGCGCTGGAGTCGGCACGATAAAAGGCGGTAAAAATATGCGGAAGCTGCATTTCATCGACACCCGGGCCGTTGTCGGTAACATCGATAATCCAGTGTTTGCCGTCTTGTCCGATATGGGCCTGAATGGTACTGCCTTCCGGACTGTAGTTGATGGCGTTGCGGATAACGTTGTCAAAGGCGCGGTACAGATAGCCTTCGTTGGCACTGATCACGGCATTTTCAGGGATTTTAGGGTCAATGCTCAGGGTAACGCTTTGATTGTTTTGGTGGGCAATGCTTTGGTTGTCCTCAATCAAGTTGGTCAGGAACGGAACGAGTTTGAGGTTTTCTTTTTCCAAAGGAATATTGGAAGTCTCTAGGCGGGAGAGGGTTAATAATTCACCTACCAAAGTATCCATACGCACCAGCTCGCCTTCAAGCCGCTTGAGGTATTGCTCTTGTTTTTGCGGCTGAGATTGAATCAGGCCGACAATTGCCTGCATACGCGCCAGCGGCGAACGCATTTCATGAGAAACGTGGTGGAGCAAATGACGCTCTTTGGCCACAAGTTTTTCCAATTTTTCGGCCATTTTGTCGAACTGTACGGCAAGGTGGGACAATTCGTCGTCACGGTCGTCAACCTGCTGGGAAATGCGGGTTTCGAGTTCGCCGTTAGCTACCCTGTCCATGCCGCCGCCGAGAATTTTAATGGGCTTGGTGATGTTGTTGGCAAGGATATATGCCATCAAGAGGCCGACGATGATGATGAAAGACAGAATGATAAATTCGTGCCAAATCGGCGAGAGCGGCAGGCCGGGAATGAAAAGTGGGCTGGGCAGGCGTTGAGCTTGATGGTTGTCCCAGCCTTTAATGAAGAAGAGGTATTCTTCGCCGAAACGGTCGTATTCGATGTGGGCTAAATCGGATTCGGGATTGTTGATGGCAAAGATGCGGGCGCGTTCGATGGACAGGCTGTCGATGTTGCGGCCTAAAATATCTTTTTTATCGTCGCCGGTAATCACATAAACGGCATTGGAAACCGGATTATTTTTCCATTCCGAAAGAATTTCGCGCGCACCGCTGTCTCCGCGCGAGTTGAATGCGGAGATGATGCTGCTCATCAATGTGGTTTCGATGGTGCGGCGTTGGTTGAATTGGTTTTCGGCGAGGGTGTTTTGTACCAGCCAAAATGAAAAACTCGCCACAAAGATTGCGCAGACGATGACTGCGCAAAATGTGGCGAAGATGCGTTGAAACAGTTTCATTGATCTGTTTAATCTTTAGTTTTTAACAAACAGGTAGCCTAAGCCGCGTACAGTTTGAATCAGGGAGGCATCGCCCAATTTGTGGCGGATGCTGGAGATGTGTACGTCGATGCTGCGGTCAAATTTAGCCAGTTTGCGGTCGAGTGCCTCGATAGACAGAGTTTCTTTGCTGACAACTTGTCCGGCGTGGCGCATCAAAACTTCGAGCAGATTGAACTCGGTGCTGGTCAATTCAAGCGGAATGTCTTTGATGCTGGCTTGGCGTTTGGCAGGGTAGAGGACAACGTCGCTGACAGAAATGCTGTTAGGCGCGTTGTTTTGTTCGTTGCTGTGTTGCGCACGGCGCAGGATGGCGTTGATGCGGGCCAAGAGTTCGCGCGGTGTGCATGGTTTCGGAACATAATCGTCCGCACCCATTTCCAGACCGATGATGCGGTCGATGTCGTCGCCTTTCGCGGTCAGCATGATGATGGGTACGGTGCTTTGGGTGCGTACGTTTTTCAGTACGTCCAAACCGTTCATTTTAGGCATCATGGAGTCTAATACGACGACATCGTATTGTCCGGTCAGAATTTCTTGAACGCCGGCTTCGCCGTCGGGAACGCTATGAACGTTGAGGCCTTCGGCAGTCAGGTATTCGGTCAGCAATTCGGTCAAGAGGGCATCGTCATCTACGAGTAATACGCGACTCATGGAATTTCCTTTTCGTGATTGTATGCGCCGCGGTACTAAATGGCAGTACGGCGCTTAAAATAGAGTTGTGTTCAATCTTAACATGCAATCTGCTTTTGTTGATAGCGTAATTTTCTGTGCTTTTGCGCTTTTTTGCATAGAAACTCGCTGCTCTTTACATTTTCAGACGGCCTGTAAGGACAAACTGACAATTGGGTGTGTTTTGTTCAGGGTTTGTCGCATGATTGGGCGGTTTGGTGTTTCGGTGCGTTGATGAAATCTTTGCAATCGGACAAAAGTTTGGGCAGCAAGGGGGCGAATGCCGGGTGGCTGCGTATTTTGTCGGCGTAGAAATACATCATATAAGGATAATAATATTGCACTGCCTGCATCCATTGCGCACCTTCTTCTTTTTTGCCTTGCCGGTAGAGGTAAAGGCCGACTTGGTAGGCGCTGGAGTAGGGGCGGTAGGTCAGGGCTTTGAGTGCGGCTTCTTCCGCCCACGGACGGATGTAGGCATCGGTCGGATCTGCACGTTTGCTCAAGCTCAAATCGGCGTAATAGGCAAGCATGGGGCTTTCTTTGGAAAGTCGTTGCAAGCCGTCGATTTTGTTTTGAACCGTTTGCTGATCATCGGTTTTCCCTACGCGGCTATATTGGGTCAGATTTTGATATTTCCAGCTGAGGTTTGCCATGCCGATTAAAATCGATAAAGCAGCTATACCGCCTGCCCACTGTCTGATTCGGATAGATAAAGGGCCGTCTGAAACATCTTTCGGATAAGAAGGTGTCAACGACAGAATCAGGCTGAATACGGTGAGGAAGTAGATATACCAAAGTGGATATTCAAGCATGCTGTGGCAAAGGCTGACGGAGGCGGCAGTCAGTAAAAACAGCGAGGCCGGTGTTTGGTTGCGGCCCAACAGTCGCCACACGGCTGCAAGCAGGGTTAAGGCTGCAAGCAAGGTGCCGGCAATGCCCATTTCGGACAATAACTGCATGACGATATTGTGCGAATGGGTAAACAGTACGCCGAGGATATTGTTGGGGAAGTATTGTTGTTGGGCATTGATCAGGAAGGTTTGCTGGGCAAAGCTGTTCCAGCCATGGCCGAACCAAGGTGCGGATTGAAAGGCAATCCATGCCTTGCTCCATTCGATTTGGCGCATGGAACCTTCAAAACCGCTGGTGCCTGCGCGTTCGACAGCGGTTTCGTATTTGACGTTGCCAAACAAGTCCAACAGGCTGCCCATACCGAATTGGAAAGCGGCGGCCAGGATGGCGGTCAGGAGAAAAATGCACAGTGCGCGTTTGTGTTGGAAACGGGTACGCCAAAACCATAACGGCGTAATCAGAAATAGGGCGGCGATGTAGCCTAAGATGGTGCGCGAGTTGACCAGGCCGAGGGTCGCAGTCAAAGCCAATACGAACAGAAAACCTGCTGCATTGGACATTTTGCGTGCCGTCCATAAATAGGACGCCGCCAAAATGCCCCACATTAAATAATGTCCCAAGTGGTTTCGTTGGCCGAGTTGGCCGTTTACGGTGCCGTTGCTTCGGGCAATGATGCCGTTCAACCATTCTACGTTGGACCAGCCTTTAAATTGCAGCCAGACGATAGCGGCCTGTATGGTTGCCCCTATCAATAAAGACCAAGCAAAGATGCTGACGACGCGTTCTTGTCCGTAAGCTGCTACCCAGCCGCGAACCGACCATGCCCCCAGCGCCAAAATGACAAAGGTCCAGGCAGTGATGTCGTTCATACCGGGGTAGGTGGAATGCATGAAGCGCGCTTGGAGCGACCAAAATGCAGCCATGGCAAACAAACCGATACCGAGTGCAGGAAGGCGGATATTCAGTAGGCCTTTGTGTGCGCTAATCAATGTCAGTACTAATGAGCCGCTCAGCGAGATGGCTTCCAAATAAAAGCTGGGCAGTGGACCAACTCGGTAGAGTGAGAGAAAAGGGATGGCGCAAATCCAAAGAAAACTGAGCCATAAAGGCCAAAAGGTTTTCACTGAAGATTCAGTCAGGCCGTCTGAAAGTGTGTGGTAGGTCATTTTGATGTGTGTTTTTGTTGTTTGATAAATGCAAGGCAGCCGAGGAAAAAGGCAATGCACAATAATACGGAAACGGCGGCGCAAATCCGGCTAGCGACGGCTGTGTCTGCCAGGCGCATACAGGCTTCGGCAAAGTAAATCAGAATCAGCATGGAGCTGTATTGATAAGTGTAGATGCGTTTTTTCAAAATGCCGGTCAACGGCAGGCACAAAGGCAGGGCTTTCAGTGCCAGCCATGAGCCGCCTTCGCGTAATGGCGCGATCCATAATTCCCATGATAAGGAAAGCAAAATCAAAAGGATAAGACTTATGGAAGTTGCAAGATAAGGTAACGGGGAGCGTGTATTGTTCACGATATAAAGGGCGTAAGTCGTACTGGAAAACTTGAAATTATACCGCTAAAAATGCGGGGGAGGCCAAGAATATTGCTTAAGGATATTCAAGAAAGAATTTATTGTTTTTCTTTAAATTAATGAAACTTTATCCTGTTTTATAGTCTTATTAATATATTTATCAAATAAAGATTGTGCTATTATTATAGACGCTTTATCTCAGGAGGATAGAAAACCATGAATCGCGTTGCTGACGTTATCCGTGATGATATTAAAGTAATGACAGCTTATCAGGTTGCCGATTTGCCGGAAGGTTTTATTAAGTTGGACGCCATGGAGTGTCCGCATCATCCTTTCGCCGGATATGAATCTTTGTTGTCAGAATGGGCGGATATAGTAAAAGAAGCCCCGATTCATTTGTATCCTCATACAGCCAAGAGCGGGATTTATGAAGAATTAAGGGAAGTCTTCGGTATTCCCGGCAAGGCGGAAATCGCATTGGGCAACGGCTCCGACGAGCTTATCCAGTTTTTGACCATGCTGGTTGCCAAACCCAATGCGTGTGTATTGGGTATTGAGCCAAGTTTTGTTATGTATCGTCATAATGCCGCGCTTTACGGCATGGAATATGTCGGCGTTCCCTTAAATCCAGACTTCACTTTAAATCTTTCTGCCGTTTTGTCCGCGATTGAGCAACATCAGCCGTCATTAATTTTTATTGCCTATCCCAATAACCCTACCGGCGTGTGCTTTAAACGAGAAGAAGTAGAGGCGGTTGTTCGAGCGGCAACCGGCATTGTGGTTGTTGATGAGGCATATGGCGCGTTTCATCATGACAGTTTCCTTCCGTGGGCGGGAGAAGTTGAAAATCTGGTCGTAATGCGTACCATCAGCAAAATCGGTTTTGCCGGATTGCGGATGGGGTATGCGGCGGCAAGCCCGGGCATTATTGGAGAGCTAGCTAAAATCCTGCCTCCTTACAATATGAATCAATTGAGTTTGGCGGCGGCGAAATTCTCATTGAAACATCATCCAATTATTCAGCAAAACATTGATACATTGAAAAATGAGCGTTCGCGCGTAATGAATGAATTGTTGAAATTAAACCGTTTGCAAGTTTTCCCAAGCGAAGCCAACTTTATTACCGTTCGCGTTCCTGATGCGGACGGGCTGTTTGAAACATTGAAGCAAAACCGCATACTGATTAAAAAACTGCATGGAAGCCATCCGCTTTTGGATCAGTGTGTCCGCATAACCATAGGCTCGGCAGCGCAAAATGATGCCGTCTTGGCCGTTATTAAAAATCTTTACCCCAATCTTTGATTTCAAGGAACTATTATCATGAACAAAGCTCAACTGCATTTGACCAACTTTCTGTTACTGGTTGAAGAAGCCGGCTCATTGACCAAGCTTGCACGCGCATGCGGTTATGAAAACTCCGCCTCTTTGTCTCAGCTCAAACGCCGTTTGGAACAACAAGCAGGCGATGAGTCTGCGCGCGGCATTCGTCCGAGCTTGGCGGCGAAGTTGGAATCCGGCATGCACAAACGCAAAGGCTGGCTGAACCGTGATCACAGCAAAGACCAAGAAAAAGCAGCAACGGTTGAAGCGGCGCGTTTGGAAAAACAAACTGTCGAAGCAGCCGAAGCTGGTGTTTCAACCGAAGGCCGTTTTGTTACCGTTACCCGCAATACCTGCGAAACCCAAATTACCGTCAGCCTCAATCTTGACGGTACCGGCAAATACCGTTTGGATACCGGGGTTCCTTTCCTTGAGCATATGCTTGCCCAAGTAGCGCGTCACGGTTTGATTGATTTGGATATTACCTGCAAAGGCGATTTGCACATTGACGACCATCACACCGTTGAAGACATCGGTATCGTATTGGGTCAAGCCTTGAAACAAGCGCTTGGCAACAAAGCCGGCATTACCCGTTACGGCCATGCCTATGTTCCGCTGGATGAAGCATTGAGCCGTGTGGTCATCGACCTTTCCGGCCGCCCCGGTCTGGTATACAACATCGACTTTACCCGCGCCCTGATCGGCCGTTTTGACGTCGATTTGTTTG
>ERZ772994.19-NODE-19-length-28132-cov-8.49906_pt1 | contig 28132 bp, 26 predicted proteins | sample MGYA00580679_ERZ772994 | MGnify/ENA primary metagenome ERZ772994 (study PRJEB29015, sample SAMEA2738057) | human oral metagenome | biome: human oral; feature: human-associated habitat; material: saliva | place: China | collected 2224 ...
GGTTTGAGTTGGAAGAAGAATACGAAGCGGCGCAGGAAACGCCCAAGATTAAGGTGGATTATTGAAGCGGTTTGAGAAACGGGATAAAGGCCGTCTGAAATTTTTTCAGACGGCCTTTCCAATGGTTCAAACCTGCCAGTCGATGACAGCCGTTCCGTGTGCGGCCAGGTAGGCGTTGGCCTGCGAGAAGTGTTTGCAGCCGAAGAAGCCGCGGTAGGCCGAGAGGGGGGACGGATGCGGCGAGGACAGCACCAAATGGCGGCGGCGGTCGATAAACGCACCTTTTTTCTGGGCATGGCTGCCCCAAAGCATGAAGACGATGTGTTCGCGGTATTCGTTGAGCTGGGTGATGACGCGGTCGGTAAACTGTTCCCAGCCCAGCGAGGCGTGCGAGTGCGCCTGTCCCGCGCGCACGGTCAGAACGGTGTTGAGCAGCAGCACGCCCTGTTCCGCCCAGTGTTGCAGGCAGCCGTGCCGCGGGATGCTAAAGCCGGGGATGTCGTCGGCCAGTTCTTTGTAGATATTGACCAGCGAAGGCGGGATGTCGATTTCGGGCCGGACGGAGAACGCCAGTCCGTGCGCCTGTCCTGCGCCGTGATACGGGTCCTGCCCCAGAATGACGACTTTGACCTGATTGAATTCGGTGGCTTTGAATGCGTTGAACACGTCGGCGGCGGGCGGGTAAATAATCCGGCCGGCTTCGCGTTCCTGCCGCACGCTTTGGATGATGTGGCGGAAATAAGGCTGCTCTTTTTCCGCGCCGAGTGCTTCGTGCCAAGTCTGCATGATGTGTCCTGATTTTGACGGGTCGGGCTTATTATAACGTGAAAAAAAGGCGGGTAAGAAAGGCGGAACGGATGAAGAGGCCGTCTGAAACTGAGTTTTCAGACGGCCTTTGCGTTCTTATTTCAGCCTGCGGATGCCGACGGCGTCGCGTACTTTGTCCAGCAGTTCGCGCGCTTCTTTGCGCGCTTTGGCAGCACCTGCCTGCAGGATGTCTTCGATTTGCGAAGGATTGGTGGTCAGCTCGTTGTAGCGTTCGCGCGGTTCTGCCAGTTCGGCGTTGATTTTGGCGGCCAAGAGTTTTTTGGCTTCGCCCCATGCCAAGCCTTCGGCAAGCATTTGCGTGAACGCTGCGGTTTCAGACGACGTGGAGAAGGCTTTGTAGATTTCAAACAAGGGGCTTTCGTCAGGCTGCTTCGGCTCGCCCGGTTCTTTCATATTGGTGATGATTTTGTTGACCGATTTTTGGGTTTTCTTTTCGTTTTCCCAAAGCGGAATGGTATTGCCGTAGGATTTGGACATTTTGCGTCCGTCCAAGCCGACCAATAGTTCGACGTTTTCGTCAATTTTCACTTCGGGCAGGGTGAAGACTTCTTTGAAGCGGTGGTTGAAGCGGCCGGCGATGTCGCGCGCCATTTCGACGTGTTGGATTTGGTCGCGACCGACGGGGACTTCGTTGGCGTTGAACATGAGAATGTCGGCGGTCATCAGGATGGGGTAGCTGTACAGACCCATTTCTACGCCGTGGTCGGGGTCTTCCTGATTGTTTTCTGCGTTTGCCTGCACGGCGGCTTTGTAGGCATGGGCGCGGTTCATCAGGCCTTTGGCGGTGATGCAGGTCAGAATCCAGTTCAATTCCATCACTTCGGGAATGTCGCTTTGGCGGTAGAAGGTGGTGCGCTCGGGGTCGAGTCCGCAGGCAAGCCAAGTGGCGGCGACGGCTTGGGTGGACTGGTGAATCATCTCCGGCTCGTGGCATTTGATGATGCCGTGGTAGTCGGCGAGGAAGAGGAAGGATTCGGTATCGGGAGTTTGCGCCGCGCGGACGGCGGGCCGGATGGCGCCGACGTAGTTGCCCAGATGCGGGATGCCGGTAGTGGTTACGCCTGTGAGGACGCGTTTCTTGCTCATGGGGATATCCTTAATGGCTCAAGGTCGTCTGAAATGAAATAGGGATTGATTATACCTGATTCCCAACGAGTTTTCAGACGACCTTTTTATAGTGGGCATATCGACTTATTCACAGATTTTTCTGATGTAATCTATCTTAAAAACAAATTGATACTATATTTTTTAATATTTTGGTAAATTTTTCTCTTGAGTTATCCACAGGCGGCACTATATAGCGTTTATTAGAAAGATATTCGTTTCAGAAGAAAGGAAACCTAAAGATGAGATTTGACAAATTAACCGCCAAATTCCAACAAGCTCTTGCAGAAGCTCAGAGTTTGGCGTTGGCTGCGGACAGCAGCTATCTGGAAGCGGGCTTTGTGCTGAAAGCCCTGCTTGACGACCAAAACAGCGGAGCCGCCGCGCTGTTGGCCCATGCGGGCGTGAACGTGCCGCAGGTGAAACAGCGTTTGCAGCAGCATTTGAACAGCCTGCCGAAAGTGTCCGGTCAGGGCGGCGATATTCTGCCCAGCCGCGAATTGCAGGCGGTGTTGAACCTGATGGACAAAGCGGCAACCAAACGCGGAGATGCCTATATCGCCAGCGAACTTTTCCTGCTCGCCTTGGTGCAGCAGAACGATGCGACCGGCAAAATCCTGAAAGAAGCCGGTGCGACCGAACAAAACATCAATGCCGCGATTGACGCGGTACGAGGAGGACAAAACGTGAACGATGCCAATGCCGAAGACCAACGCGATGCTCTGAAAAAATACACGCTCGACCTGACCCAGCGCGCCCGCGACGGCAAGCTTGACCCCGTTATCGGCCGCGACGACGAAATCCGCCGCGCGATTCAGGTGCTACAACGCCGCACCAAAAACAACCCTGTGCTGATTGGTGAGCCGGGTGTGGGTAAAACTGCCATCGTCGAAGGTTTGGCGCAACGCATCGTCAACGGCGAAGTGCCTGAATCCCTGCGCAACAAACGCTTGTTAGTTTTGGATTTGGCGGCATTGATTGCCGGCGCGAAATACCGCGGCGAATTTGAAGAACGCTTGAAAGGTGTGTTGAACGATTTGGCGAAAGACGACGGCAACACCCTGATTTTCATCGACGAAATTCATACTTTGGTCGGCGCAGGCAAAACTGACGGCGCGATGGACGCGGGCAATATGTTGAAACCGGCTTTGGCACGCGGCGAACTGCACTGCATCGGCGCGACCACCTTGGACGAATACCGCCAATACATCGAAAAAGACGCGGCACTCGAACGCCGCTTCCAAAAAGTATTGGTCGGCGAACCCAGCGTGGAAGACACCATCGCCATCCTGCGCGGTTTGCAGGAACGCTATGAAATCCATCACGGCATCGACATCACCGACCCCGCCATTGTTGCCGCCGCAGAATTGAGCGACCGCTACATTACCGACCGCTTCCTGCCCGACAAAGCGATTGATTTGATTGACGAAGCCGCCAGTCGCATCAAAATGGAGCTGGACAGCAAACCCGAGCAGATGGACAAACTCGACCGCCGCATCATCCAGCTCAAAATGGAAAAAATGCACGTTGCCAAAGAAAGCGACGACGCCAGCAAAAAACGTTTGGAACTGATAGACGAAGAAATCGACGGCCTGCAAAAAGAATACGCCGATTTGGACGAAATCTGGAAAGCCGAAAAAGCCGCGTCTTCCAGCACCGCCGACATCAAGAAACAGATGGACGACATCAAAGTCAAAATCGAACAGGCCAAACGCCAGGGCGACTTTGCCCGCGCGTCCGAACTCGAATACGGCGAGTTGCCGAAATTGGGTGCGCAGTTGCAAGCGGCGGAAAGCAACCCCGACGGCAAAAAACAAAACAAACTCTTCCGCACCGAAGTTGGCGCAGATGAAGTGGCAGAGATCGTATCGCGTATGACCGGCATCCCCGTGTCCAAAATGATGGAAGGCGAACGTGACAAGTTGCTGAAAATGGAGGAAGTATTGCACCGCCGCGTGGTCGGTCAAGACGAAGCCGTGCGCGCCGTGTCCGACGCCATCCGCCGCAGCCGCTCCGGCCTTGCCGATCCGAACAAACCCTACGGCAGCTTCTTGTTCCTAGGTCCGACCGGTGTGGGTAAAACCGAGTTGTGCAAAGCCTTGGCAGGCTTCCTGTTCGACAGCGAAGACCACCTCATCCGCATCGACATGTCCGAATACATGGAAAAACACGCCGTTGCCCGCCTGATCGGCGCGCCTCCGGGCTATGTCGGCTACGAAGAGGGCGGCTACCTGACCGAACAAGTCCGCCGCAAACCGTACAGCGTGATTCTTTTGGACGAAGTGGAAAAAGCCCATCCCGACGTGTTCAACATCCTGCTGCAAGTATTGGATGACGGTCGTTTGACCGACGGACAAGGCCGAACCGTGGACTTCAAAAATACCGTCATCGTCATGACTTCCAATATCGGCAGCCAGCACATCCAACAAATGGGCACGCAGGACTACGATGCCGTGAAAGAAGCGGTGATGGAAGAAGTGAAAGCCTACTTCCGCCCCGAAATGATCAACCGTATCGACGAAGTGGTCGTGTTCCACGGACTGAATCAGGAGAATATCCGCAACATCGCGAAAATCCAGCTCAAAGGCTTGGAAAAACGCCTAGAAGCGCAGCACCTGCACCTGAAAGTGGACGATGCCGCCTTGGATTTGATTGCCAAAGCCGGTTTCGACCCCGTGTACGGCGCCCGCCCGCTCAAACGCGCCATCCAGTCGGAAATCGAAAACCCGCTGGCCAAAGCCTTACTGGCAGGGCAGTACAAACCGGAAAGCGAAATCAGGGTGGAAGTCGAGGGCAGTCATCTGAAATTCGTTTAAATATACAAATCCGAGGCCGTCTGAAAAATATTTTTCAGACGGCCTTTGTCTGTTTCGAACGGTACTGTCTGCGTTTTATCTCTCTGCGGCGCTACCGTCATACCCGTTCATATTGTTTTTTGCACGCTTTCTTGTTTCTTTTTTAATTAAACAAACGGCCTTTTACAAGGCCGTCTGAAAATTTCTGCCTTTGAATGAAAGGCCGATGATTGCGTAATCTATACAGGTCTATCAGTCGCTGCTGATGAGGCCGAAAAATCTCGACAGCCTGATCATTGCATTAACATCGCCGAAATTAATTGTGTAACCACCAGAAATTTGTTTCAGTTCATGGCTCTTTAAAGTCTTCATTGCAGTTTCCTTTCAGAATCAAGTTGGAAAATTTTGGATTTCAGGCCGTATTCGGACGATGTGTCGAATCGTCTTTATCCGCTGCCATTCTTGCGCAGGCGGGAATAACGGCAGAAACGGAACGATTCCTTAAGATTCGGCATCAATACCGAATCAAAGCATAATCTTTTACAGGAACCTTATTGTGAGGTTTTAGATTCCGAATTTCGTTCGCCTGATTTGGCTCTTTTTGGGAAAAAATATGTTAGATTTCTTTAGTTTATCAAACAGCCTTCAAGCGTTCCGTCCGGTAAACCTTCAGCCCGATTCCTTATAGGCCGCCGCCGGTTCTTGCATCCTGGGACGTCTAGCCCGCTGGTACGCCTTCAGACGGCCTTACGTCGATTTGGTGCTAAAATACGGCCGATTGCAACTGCCATACTGAAAAGGAGACGTATATGCCGTCAACACAAACGCAAATCGCAGGGTTTCATTTCGATAACTGCCTGATGAATGCCGCAGGCGTAGCCTGTATGACCGTCGCCGAGCTGGAAGAGGTCAGGAACTCGTCGGCGGGGAGCTTCGTAACCAAAACCGCGACTTTGGATTTTCGGGCGGGCAATCCCGAGCCGCGCTATCGGGATGTGCCGCTGGGCAGCATCAACTCGATGGGGTTGCCGAACCAGGGCATAGACTACTATCTGGACTATCTGCTCGAACTGCAAAACAAAGTGCCCGAGCGGACGTTTTTCCTGTCGTTGGTCGGCATGTCGCCCGACGAGACGCACACCCTGCTGAAAAAGGTGCAGCAAAGCGGCTTCAACGGCCCGACCGAACTCAACCTTTCTTGCCCGAACGTGCCGGGCAAACCGCAAATCGCCTACGATTTCGAAACGACGGAAGCCATCCTGACCGACGTTTTTTCCTATTTCACCAAACCTTTGGGCATCAAGCTGCCGCCTTATTTCGACTTCGTCCATTTCGATCAGGCCGCGGCCGTGTTCAACCGCTTCCCGCTTAAATTCGTCAACTGCGTCAACTCCATCGGCAACGGCCTGTATATCGAGGACGAAACGGTGGTCATCCGCCCCAAAAACGGTTTCGGCGGCATCGGCGGGGCGTATATCAAGCCGACCGCGCTGGCCAACGTGCACGCTTTCTATTGCCGCCTCAAACCCGAAATCCAAATCATCGGCACCGGCGGTGTAACGAGCGGACGCGATGCCTTCGAACACATCCTCTGCGGCGCAAGCATGGTGCAAATCGGCACGGCGCTGCATCAGGAAGGCGTGGCGGCGTTCGACCGCATCGGCGCCGAACTCAAAGCCATCATGGCGGAAAAAGGTTACGGCAGCCTGGACGATTTCCGCGGCAAACTGAAATATCTCGGTTGATGCGGATATACGGCGGCAGGATTTTTGCCGTAAAACGCGCCAACAGCCTGAAAAGCCCGAGCGGCCTTTCAGGCTGTTTTTGGTTTGGGCAAAACTGTTTTCAGACGGCCTCATTGCCGCCGGACGCTTTTTCCGCCGCCAGCAGGGCGGCAATCAACTGCTCCGAGCGGTGCAGGCCGTCTATCTGCTGCCGGATGCGCGCCTGCGTGTCGGCCAGTTTGCCGCGCAGCTCGCTGCAAAAGTTTTGCGGTTCGTCATTCAGGCAGTCGCGCAGGAGGGCGATGTCTTTCAGGGCGAGGCCGGCGCGGTTGAGCATGACGGCTTTGCGGACGAAGCCGATGTCCCGTTCGTCGTATTCCCGATAGCCGCTTGGCGTGCGCGCGGGAACGAGTATGCCTGCGCTTTCGTAAAAACGCAGCATCCGCACGCTGATACCGCAGCGGCGGGCAAATTCGCTGATTTTCATATTGACCCTGACATAGTGTCATTGTGTAAGGTAATGCTTTAGCCCCTGTTTGCCGGAGCGTCAGGGTTTCTATTGTAAACAACATGATACGGAGCATCAAAATGAACCGCAGACGATTTTGCGCCGCCGCAGGCGCGGGCGTATTGCTGGCGGGCTGCAAAAGCCTGCCGAAACCCGATGGCGGCCCCGTGCGGGTATTTATCATCCACGGCTACGGCGCCACGGTTGCCGACCACTGGTTCCCGTGGCTGGCGCAGCAGTTGCGGCGGCGCGGAATGGAAGTTGTGCCGGTGCCGCTGCCCGACAGCCTGCATCCCGATTACGGCCGCTGGCAGGACGCGCTGGCGCGGACGGTGGGGATGCCGTCAGGGCGCACGGTATTGGTGGCGCACAGCCTAGGTACGGTTTCGCTGCTGCATTATCTGAGCCGGATTCGTCCGCACAAAATCGGCGGGCTGGTGCTGGTGTCCGCGTTCGGCGCACGCATTCCGACGCTGCCGCAGATTAACGGTTTCGATGTTGACGGCTATGTCGACCAGTGCCCGATTGATTTTGCCGCCGTGCGCCGCATGACGGACCGGATTGCCTTGTTTACCGCCGACAACGATAACATCGTGCCGCCGGAAAACACCCGCCGTTTGGCGCGGCAGTTGGGCGGAAAACCGGAAGAAATTACCGGCGGCGGCCACTTTTTAGGCAGCGACGGCTTTACCGAGTTTCCGCAGGTATTGCGGGCGATAGAGCGGATGGCGGCGGAAATAGGCTGACGAAAGGCCGTCTGAAAACGTTTTCAGACGGCCTTTTATCGGAATCACGGAATATCGGAAACACACGGCGGCGGTTGTTTGGCGGGGAGGAAAACCGTTTTCAGACGGCCTGCGCCCGCATCCGCAAATTCTGGACAATTGTTAACAATATCTCTATATTACCGTTTTTCTGTTTTCAACCGTGGTTACCGATTATGAATTCCCCGCAACATCACCAACACCATCTGCGCAACAATCCCTATAAGGTCGCCATCGCCTCTATGATTGGCACGGCTATCGAATTTTATGATTACTACATCTACGCGGCAGCGGCCGTGCTGGTGTTCAATTCCCAGTTTTTCGACAAAAGCGACCCCGCCGTCGCCACGCTGCTGTCGCTCTCGACGCTGGCGCTGGCGTTTTTTGCGCGCCCCGTTGGTTCGGCGCTGTTCGGCCACTTCGGCGACAAAATCGGCCGCAAGAAAACGCTGGTGGCCTCGCTGCTGACGATGGGTCTGTCGACCGTCTGCATCGGCCTGCTGCCGACTTATCAGGAAATCGGCCTGCTCGCCCCGCTGCTGCTGTGCGTCTGCCGTATCGGCCAAGGTATCGGCTTGGGCGGCGAATGGGGCGGTGCGGCGTTGGTGGCGACTGAAAACGCGCCGGAGGGCAAACGCGCCTGGTTCGGCACGTTTCCGCAGTTGGGTGCGCCCATCGGCCTGTTGATGGCCAATGGTGTGTTTTTCCTCATCAGCTCGATTATCGGCCACGACGCGCTGGTGGAATGGGGCTGGCGCATTCCGTTTGTCGCTTCGCTGGTGCTGGTGCTGGTCGGCCTGTGGATGAGGATGACCATGCACGAAAGCCATGTGTACCGCGAGGCGGAAGAGCAGGGCAAAACCAAAGCCGCGCCGGTGAAGGAAGTGTTTGCCGGCCACAGGAAACCGATATTGCAGGGCACGTTTATCATGGTGTCGACCTATGTGCTGTTTTACATCATGACCGCGTTCGCGCAGGTGTATTCCAAATCACCGGCGAAATTGTCCGAGTTCGGCCATCCGCAGGGTTTGGGTATTCCGGCCAATACGTTTACGGGCTTTTTGATGATCAGTGCGGTGGTGTTCGGCGCGTTCATCAGCTTTTCCGGTATCTATGCCGACAAAATCGGCCGCCGCCGCTTCTTGATCTGGGTAACGTTTGCGATGCTGGCGTTCGGCCTGCTAATGCCGCAGTTTCTGACCCACGGTTCGCCGGCGAGCGTATTGGCGTTCCTGCTTATCGGCATGGCGCTGATGGGGCTGACCTTCGGCCCGATGGCGGCGCTGCTGCCCGAATTGTTCCCTACCGAAGTGCGCTACTCCGGCGCGTCGCTGGCATATAATTTCGCCGCCATCATCGGCGCGTCCATCGCCACACTGGTCGCCATCGAACTCAATGCGTACTACGGCATCATCGGCGTCGGCCTTTACCTTGCCGCCAACTGCGTTTTGACGCTTCTCGCATTGAACAGTACCCACGAAACCAAAGACGTGGATTTGGTGGATACCCAGTAGGTTTGGAAAAACCGAAGAAGCCGTCTGAGAAATTTTCAGACGGCTTCTTTTAGTATGGTGCTTCCCCACCGTCGTCATTCCCGCGCAGGCGGGAATCCAGAATGCAGAATTTAAGAAACCTTTTTTCTGATAGGTTTTTGTACGGATAGGTCTGGATTCCCGCCTGCGCGGGAATGACGGGACGCCGTATCAAAAGTGAAGTGAATTCGCTATAAACGCAATACGGGCAATATGTCCGGTAAACGGCAAAGAGGCCGTCTGAAAACAAATTGCAGCACGGTTGAACCTACATCAGTATGCTTCGCCGATTGCAGGCTTTCCCGCCTGCCTTCCCAACGCTTCTCCGAAAAAATCGGCCGCCGCCCGCACGCTCGGGCTGCGGCGGACGTCGTCGTGCATGACCAGATACAGTTCCGCCGCAAAAACGGACGGAGCGCCGCCGGACAGAGGCACTTCCTGCAAACCATCGTCGGGCGATACGGCGAAATCGGGCAGGATGCCGATACCGATTCGAGCCGCGAGAGCCTGTTTGACGGCGGTAAAATCGTTGCTGGAAAACACAATATCCGCCGATGCGCCGATAAATCCGGAGAACCAGCGGGCAAAGTGGGCTTCAACCGCTATCTGCACAAACTGCCATGTATTGCGGTTGCGGGCTGCCAAGTAATCACGATGGCCGTAAATACGGTAGCCGAAATCCAGCAACCGGCGGACGGCCAAATCGTTTTGCGTCGGGCGTACCAGCCGCAACGCGATGTCCGCCTGCCGCTGGTGCAAATCGGCCAGTGCGGCTTCGCTTTGCAGGTGCAGCCGGATTTGCTGATGGTGGCGGTAAAAATCCGTCAAATGTGGCAGGACGAGCTGCTGTATGACCAATGGCGGCGCGGAGATGCTTACGGTGTGCCGTATTTCGGACTGTTCGCGGGCAAGGCGCTGCAACGCCGCCATATCCTTGCGCAGTTCTTGTGCCTGCCGGTATATCCGCCCGCCGTCATCAGTCAGCAGATAGCGTTTGCCGATACGGTCGAACAGGCGCACTTCCAGATGCCGTTCCAACCGGGCGATACGGCGCGATACCGTATTGTGTTGCACGTCCAGCCGTTCCGCCGCCGCAGTCAATGTACCCGCTTCCACCAGTACCGTGAAAAAATACACATCGTTCCAGTCCATAGATTGTCCGAAAAATACCGAATACTGATAAAACAGCGTCTATTATCCATAAAGCAGACAAACTATCATAGCGGTTCCCTTCATCACACGGAGCAGATTATGCAACTTCTCACCGGCAAACACGCTGTTATCACCGGCGGCAGCGACGGCATCGGACTGGGCATCGCCCGCGCATTTGCAGAGGCGGGTGCTGCCCGGCTTGTCCTTGTCGCTCGCGACCCCGCCAAACTGGCCGAAGCACAAAACAGCCTGAAAACATACCCTTGTATCACTTGCACCATTGCCGCCGATTTGGCCGATACGGCCGCCATCCCCGCACTGGCCGGACGTATTGCAGCAACCCTGCCTCAAGTGGATATCCTCGTCAACAATGCCGGGCTGGGGCGTTTCGTTCCCTTTTCCGATACCGACGAGGCCTTGTTCGACGCGCATTTCGACCTCAACGTCAAAGCGCCGTATTTCCTCAGCCAAGCGTTGTTGCACCAGCTTGCCGCAGCAGGCGGCAACATCCTCAATATCTCGTCCTACTTCGCACACAGAATGTTGCCCGGCCGGACCACCAGCGTTTATTCCGCCACCAAAGGCGCGCTTGACGCCCTGACCAAGGCACTGGCATTCGAACTTGGCGCGGCGGGGATACGCGTCAACGCGATTGCCCCCGGCAGTGTGGATACCCCGCAGTTGCAACATAACATCGCGGTAATGCCCGCCGATAAACAAGAGGCTTTTTTACAGATGATCAACACCCTCTATCCTTTGGGGCATATCGGCAGTCCGGACGACATAGGAAAAGCGGCCGCCTTCCTTGTTTCGGACCAGGCGCGGTGGATTACCGGAGCGGTGCTGGCCGTGGACGGCGGACTGACGACCCATTAGCGTATGGCTCAGAATTGTCGGTGGAAAGGAGCAAAGCCGCCGTACCGACCGGCCTTGTGATGGCTAAAGTGTGTTTCTGTTTTTAAATAAAGCAAAGGCCGTCTGAAAAATTTTCAGACGGCCTCTTTAATCGTTTATGTGATATGCGGCGAAATGAAATCCGGATTCCCTCCTGCGCGGGAATGGCGGATTGAATTATCGGTCGTATCGAAAGTTAAGCGTTTTAGCCATATTTGCCTGTACTACCGTTTTCCACCTGTTCCGCCGCTTCCCTGTCTTCTACCGTAACCGAGGTCAGGCGGGCGAGGCGGGGGGCGAGCCATTGGCGCAGGTCGTCCGCCAGGCTGTAAAAGACGGGGACGAACACGAGGCTCAGGGCGGTGGAGACGATGAGGCCGCAGATAACGACGACGGCCATCGGGGCGCGGAAGGCGGCGCCGCTGCCGCCTGCAAAGACGGAAGGCAGCATACCGGCGGCCATGGCGATGGTGGTCATGATGATGGGGCGGGCGCGTTCGGCTCCCGACCGGTAAATCGCCCGTGCGCGTGCCGTGCCGTGGCGGCGTTTTTCGATAATGAAATCAACCAGTAGGATGGAGTTTTTGGTTACGATGCCCATCAGCATCAGGATGCCGATAACGGACGACAAATCCAGCGCCGCGCCGTAAAGCAGCAGCCCGCCCAGCGCGCCGCCGAGCGACAGGGGCAGCGCGGTGATGATGGTAACGGGTTGCAGGAAGTCGCGGAACAGCAAAACCAATACCACCAGCACCATCAATACGCCGAAGCCCATCGCCATGCCGAACCGACTGAACATTTCGTTCATGTATTCCGCGTCGCCGTATTCGGGCGTACGGACGCCTGTGGGCAGGTTTTGCATAACGGGCAGCGCGTTTATTTGCGTCAAAACTTCGCCGATGGTGTGGCTGCTGTTCAGGTCGGCTTCGACGCTGATGCGCCGTTCGCGGTCGAAGCGGGTGATGGTCGCACTGCCTGCGGCGTAGCGGATGTCGGCGACGGTGTGTAGGGGGACGCTGCCGCCGTTGCTGGACGGAACGCGCAGGTTTTTCAGGGTTTGGATGTCGTTGCGCGCGTTTTCGGGCAGGGCGGTGCGGATGCTGATTTGGCGGTCGCTCAGGTTGTAGCGCGCGGATTCGGCATCCTGCCCGCCGATGGACGCGATACGCAGCAGGTTGCCCACTGCCTGCGGGGTAACGCCTGCGCGGGCGGCTTCGTCGGGCAGCAGGCGGATTTGCAGCTCGGGTTTGGGCAGCGGCTCGTTAATCTGCACGTTTGCCGCGCCTGCGATGCCCTGCATCTGGGTTTTCAGTTTGCGGGCGGTTTCCGACAGTTTGGCCGCGTCGTCGCCGGTCAGGATGATGTTGATGTCGCGCTGGGCATTTTCGTTTTTGAAGAAGAAGCGGATGTCGGGCGTTTGTACCAGTTCGCCGCGCAGTTTCTGCTCAAACGCGCTCTGGCTGATGTCGCGCTCGCCGTGCGCTTTCAGGCGCACCAGCAGTTCGCCTTTGGCGGTGTCGCTGTCGCTGCCTGCGGCAGCGTAAACGGCGGCCACTTCGGGATGGCGGCGGATGCCGTCTGAAAGCGCGTGCAGCGTGCGGTCGGTTTCCGCCAGCGTGCTGCCGGGCGGCAGGCTGACGGTAATCTGGCTGTAACCTACGTCGCTTTTAGGTATGAAACCCGTGGGCAGCAGCGGCAGCATGGCAAAGGAGGCCGCCAGCACCAAACCGCCCGCTAGCATGGTGGTTTTGCGATGCTGCAATGCCCAGGTTAGAAGTTTCAGATAGCTGCCCATAAAGAAGCCGTGTGTCCTTTCATCGGACGTTGCGCCTTTGTGCGGTTGCAGCAGATATGCCGCCAGCAGGGGCGTGGCCAGCCGCGCGGTCAGCAGCGAAGACAGGACGGCGGCGGACACGGTGATGCCGAACTGGCTGAAATACTGTCCCACCACGCCGCTGATAAAGCTCACGGGCAGGAACACGGCGACGATGGTTCCCGTGATCGCCACTACGGCGAAACCGATGGCGTCGGCGGCGTCGATAGCAGCCAGAAACGGGCGTTTGCCCATCGCCAGATGGTTTTCGATGTTTTCGATTTCGACAATCGCATCGTCCACCAGAATGCCGACGACCAAGGTCAAACCGAGCAGGGTAACGTTGTTGAGCGTGTAGTCGAAGGCATACATCACGACAAAGGCGGGCAAGATGGACAGGGGCAGCGCCACCGCCGCTACCAAAGTGGAACGCCAGTTGCGTAAAAACAGGAACACTACCAATACGGTCAGCAACGCGCCTTCCAGCAGGGTATCGATCGCGGTGTCGTAGCTTTCGCGCGTGCTTTCTACCGTGCTGAACACGTTTCGGATGCGGATTTCGGGATGCTGCTTCTGCAATGCCGCCACTGCCGCTTCCACGCCTTTCGCCACTTCGGTATCGCTCGAACCTTTGGCGCGGAATACGTTGAACCCGACCACTTCGCGGCCGTCGAGCCGTGCGCGGCTGCGGATTTCGGCGTGGCCGTCTGACACATAGGCCAATTCGGAAAGTTTGGCGCGGCGGCCGTCTGAAAGCGCAATCGGCGTATCCGCCAGCACGTCCACGCCTTTGGCACTCGCCAGCACGCGCAGGCTCAGTTCCGAACCGCCCTGCATGGTGCGTCCTGCCGGAATGTTGGCATTGGTCTGCGTCAGTTGGCTGTTTACCTGGTCGGCGGTGATGCCCAAGGCTTCCAAGCGATCGGGGCGCAGTTGCACGGTGATTTCGCGTTTGCTGCCGCCGCTGCGCACCACTTTCTGCACCCCCGACACCGCCAGCAGACGGCGGCTGACGGTGTCGTCGACAAACCACGACAGGGCCGCCGCATCCATTTCCGGCGATTCCAGCGCGTAGTAGCTCAACGCGCCGCCTTCCACCTCCACGCGTTCCACCAGCGGCTCGTCTATGCCCTGCGGCAAATCTGCGCGTATTTGGGTAACGGCGTTGCGCACATCATTGACGGCGCGGTCGGTGTCGGTGCCGAGACGGAATTCCACCGTGGTCACTGAGATGCCGTCTGAAATTTCGGAAGTGATGTGGCGCACGCCCGCCATCCCCGCCACGGCGGTTTCCACCTGCCGCGTTACCGAGTTTTCCATTTCGTCGGGCGACGCGCCGGCGCGGCTGATGGAAACGGTAACAATCGGGAAGCTCACGTTCGGGGTGGCATTCACCGGCAGCTGCAGGAAGGAAAAGATGCCCATCACGGTCAGCAGCAGGAACAGGACGATGGTCGGAATCGGGCGGCGTATCGCCCAAGAAGACAACTGCATGGTTATTTCCCTTTTTCTTCAACCGCTTTGACGGTGTCGCCCTCGTTCACAAACGCCGAAGCGCGGCGCACCACCGCGCGGCCGTTTTCCAATCCCGACACGATTTCCACCATGCCGCCCTGTTTGCGCCCCGCCGTTACCGCCACGCGCGACACGCGCCCGTTGCCGTCCACCGCCAGCACCGAAGCCTTGCCCTCGCTGTCGAACGAAACCGCCGTTTCGGGCAGGGCTGCGGCGGCGCGATAGGAAGGCAGGCGGATGTTTGCTTCGCCGTAGGTGCCGGTATAAAGGCCGTCTGAATGCGCCAGCGTAATCCGCACTTTGCCCAAACGGGTCGAACTGTCGATTTCGGGCGACACCAGCCGCACCGTGCCGCCCACCGCTTCATCGCGGCCGCGAACGGACACTTGCGCCCGCGCGCCGTTTTGCAGCAGCGGCAGTTCGTCCGCACCCGCGTCCGCCGCCAGTTCGACCGTACCGTCTTTAATGATGTGGAACAGCGCGTCCGTACCGGTGAGCGCGCCCGCTTCGGCGTTGCGTTTGGCAATCACGCCGTCGGCTGGCGCAACGATTTGCGTTTTGCCGCGCTGGTTGCGGCTGTCTTTAAGCTGCGCCTGCAACTGGGCAATGTCTGCCTTTGCCGCTTCCACATTCGCCGCCGCTGTGGCCGCCGCCGATTTTTGCTGGTCGAGTTCCTGACGGCTCAGCGCGTCCGCTTCCGCCAGCGGCCGGTAGCGTTTCAGCGTTGCCGCCGCTTCCGCCGCCGCGGCCTGTTGCGAACGCAGTTGCGCTTTTGCCCGTGCCAGTTGCGCTTCGGTCTGGCGCAGTTGCGAATCCGCGTTCACGTCTTCCAGTTGCGCCAACACCTGCCCGCGCTTCACCGTATCGCCTGCGTCGGCATACACCGCGACAATCTTCAACCCCTGTAGGGGCGTGGACACGGCAATGTCTTCGCGCGCCGAAAGTGTGCCGGACAAACGCAGCGTCTGCGCCATATCGGCAGGTGCGGCGCGGACGACGGTAACGCGCAGCGGTTCTTCCTTCTTGTCTTCCGGCCCGCTGCCGCAGGCGGCAGTCAGCAGGAGGGGGCTAATCATCAGCAAACGCAAAAGCATCGGATTGAGGGACATTTGTGTTTCCTTAGAAAACGGTTTCAGACGGCCTGTTCGTTCCATTCATAGCTGCACTGCCGGCAACACAAGCGGTATTCGCCGACATGGCGGCAATACAGAAAACAGCAGTGCGGACAAATCAGATAACGGAAAAGGATAACGGGCATCATGGGTGGACCTGCTTATGGTTGATTCAAACTATAAATAGAACCTTTCAACCGCCGTTATCTCCTTGGGCGGGAACAACGGCAACAAGGCCGTAGGTCGGGAATTTATGCCTTTCAGACGACCTCTGCGGAAATCTTCAGAAGCGGTACATCAACCCCGCTGTGCCTTCGACGCGGTATTTGCCGTCGTTCATCGGGCTGTTTTTCACGGTGGAAGGCAGCGCTTCGGCCAGTACGCCGGCAAACGCTCTGAATTTCGGCGTGAAGCTGTATTGCGTTTCCAAACCGATATAAGGATTGACGGAAGACTTGGGCTGATAGGCGTTCAAGCCGCTGCGGCGGGCTTCGTCGGCGTTGATACCGTAGTAGTAGCGGTTGAATTTTTTGTTCGAATAAGACACGCCGACGGCGGGTTTGACGAGTAATTTAGGCGTGGGCTGCCAGAAATAACTGTATTGCGCCTGTGCCTGCATTCCCTTGTTCGTACCCGAAACATCGTGCGACACCTGCGTTTCCAGATTGCCGTAGGGGCTGTACAGGTTGTAGGAAATATCCGCCATCACCGCGTTTTTGCGGCGGTCGAGCCGCTTCAGGCGCGCATCGTCCGAATCGTCCGGTTTCAAGCCGTAATCGCGCAAATAGGTTGCCCCCAGCAGCACTTCCTGCGACTGGTCGGCGGAAGTGTAGAGTTTTACGCCGGTCGATAGTCCGCGTATGTAAAACCGCTTTGTTTCAAGCTGAACCAGCGGCGCAACCGTCCAGTCGGCGGATTTGCCCCGATAGCCGCTGTCGGCATAACCGCCCGCCACACCGACCGAAAATTCCGTTTTCTGCGGCTCCTGCCGAAAATCCTCCGCATACGCGCAGGGCGCATGCAGCAGGCACAAAGATAAAGAAGATAACACTCCGGTTTGAACGATATGTTTCATAAGGCCTCCCCAAAAGAGTATAGGTCGTTTGAAAAGCAAGAAACCTGATTATAGTCCTATATAGGACTGTTAATCAACAGGACAATAAAACCCCGTGCTACAATGACGGCATATCTCCCAAAAATAAGGAACATCATGGAAAACGCAAACAGCCGATTCGACCCGTCCCAAGGCATCGACCAACTCGGCAGCTTACTGACCGGCATTTATGATCAGTATGAAAACTGGGCAAAAAGCAAAGGCATCAACTACACCGTATTCGCCATCCTGTATTTCGTGTACTACCGCGAACAATGCACCCAAAGCGACATCTGCGCCTTTTGGGGCTTCGCCAAACAAACCGTCTCCACCCAGTGCAACGAACTGATGGACAAGGGCATACTCAGCATCGTGCAGGACGACAGCAACCGCCGCCGCAAAATCCTGACCCTGACCGAACAAGGCCGCGCCTACGCCCGCCCGTTCGTCGAACCCGTCCGCACCGCCGAAACCGCCGCCTTCCAATCGTTGGGCGAAGAATTGGGGCGGAAACTGGTGGAAGGCACGGAAAAGTTCTACTCCGCCTTAACCGCCGCTTTGACAGGGTCGGACAAGGATAAGGCCGTCTGAAAACGGCAAACTATAAAAAACGCCTGTTTGAACGGATATTCAAACAGGCGTTTTTCGCTTAGTGCGGTTTTCAGGCGGCGTCCGCCAAGGCAGGCAGTCGTCCGAATGGCTGAAATTTGATTTTCAGACGGCCTCAAGCTGGACATTGATAAACGAGGCAGGTGAAACGGTACAAACCGCCGCCGAATCACCCTATGCGGTAAACAGCATCGGCATGCTCGCCCGCATGGCGGTTCACGGCTTGGGCATTGCCGTTGTACCGGCGATGGCGGCGGAAAAATACGCAGCTGCAGGCCGTCTGAAACGGCTGCAGCCGGCGAAAACGAAGTGTTTTATCGAGTTTTTGCGCGGCAGGATGGAGGGGGATACGGCAAAGGCCGTCTGAAAATCAGTTTCAGACGGCCTTTGCCGTTAAAAGCATGGTGGAATCAATGCGAAACGGACACAAAGCGGCAAGCCGATGCCGCTATGCCATGATTTCGCCAAACATGCCTACTTCGCGGCTTTGTTGCCTTCCACGATTTTCAGCCCCGCAGCCACCAAGCTGCCGATTTCGGCGACGTTGGCGGGCATAATCAGCGTATTGCCTTCTTTGGCCAGGTTGCTGAATGCGGCCACGTATTGTTCGGCCACTTTCAGGTTGACGGCTTCGTTGCCGCCCGGCGTTTGCAGCGCGGTTGCGATTTGGCGGATGGCGTCGGCGTTGGCTTCGGCCACTAGGCGCAGGGCTTCGGCTTCGCCTTGCGCGCGGTTGATGCGGGCGACTTTTTCACCGTTGGACGCATTGATGGCGGCCTGCGCTTCACCTTCCGACTGCTGGATTTCCGCTTCGCGCTGACCGCTGGCCAGGTTAATCTGCTCGATTTTGCGGCCTTCCGATTCGGCGATGCGGGCGCGTTTTTCACGTTCGGCGGTAATCTGCGCCTGCATGGCGCGCAGGATTTCCTGCGGCGGAACCAAGTCTTTGATTTCGTAGCGCAACACTTTCACTCCCCACGACACGGCGGCTTCGTCCAGCGCGGCGACGACGATGCTGTTGATTTCGTCGCGTTCTTCAAAAGTTTTGTCCAGTTCCATGCGGCCGATGACCGAACGCAGCGTGGTTTGCGCAAGCTGGGTGATGGCCATGATGTAATTGCTGGAACCGTAGGAAGCGAGTTTCGGGTCGGTTACTTGAAAATAGATGATGCCGTCGACGGTAAGCTGGGTGTTGTCGCGGGTGATGCAGACCTGGCTGGGCACGTCCAGCGGGATTTCTTTAAGCGTGTGTTTGTAGGCCAGGCGGTCGATAAAGGGAATCAGGATGTTCAGGCCGGGGTTGAGGATTTTGTGGAAACGCCCCAGCCGCTCGACGATATAGGCTTCCTGCTGCGGTACGACGATAAACGATTTGAAGCCGAACACGATGACGGCGATGAGAATCAGAAAGGGAAAGCTGTATAAAAGTTCCATTTTGTCTTCCTTGTTTGAGATTAATGCGGTTGGATCAACAGGATATTGCCGTTTTTACCGGTAATCACTGCGGTTGAGGCCGTCTGAACGGGCTGCTGCGAAGCCTGCGCCTGCCAGCGCGTGCCGCGGTAGGACACTTCGTACATATCGCCGTGCAGATGGCGCACGACTTGAACGCTTTGCCCGATGTCCAAATCGTCCGCCGCGGCTTCTTGCGCGCGCAAACGGCTGCGCTGCTTCAGCTTGCCGTGCACCAGCCAGATGCCCAGTGCGGACAACACTGCCGCCGTCATGATGGAGATTCCCGTGCTGTCCGTCAGTCGGTCCGCCAGTCCCGCACCGAACAAAGCCGCGCTGACGACCAGCAGGTAAACCGTACCGGTAAACAGTTCGACAATCAATACGGCTGCTGCTGCGATAAACCAAATGGTCATAGCGTCTCCTTGCGTTGGTGTAATTCAGAATGCAGATTTACATGATAATGGTTATCGGGCAATAAATGAAGCGTTGCGGCGGTATGGGCGTGATTTTGCCGTAACGGTGCCGGATGGCTGGCGCCGCCCGGCGATTATGTAAGACAAACAACGTATGAATTCCAATATCGTTTGGCTATAATAAGGCCGTCTGAAAGTAATTTTATAAGGAAGAAGGCGATGAAGAAAATTCCGGTGCTGATGTTGGCCGTGCTGCTGGCGGCCTGCGGAGGGAAATCCGACACTGCCGCGTCTCAGGCAGATACGGGGCTGCCGCCCAAACCGTCGTTTAAGGTGAAGTTTATCGATTCGACGGTAACGCAGGGGCTGCCTTTGGGTAAGGCGTCCGAGGATAAGACCAACGACGGGAAAAAGCGGCTGAGTTACGCGATTGAGGGTATGGACGCGCAGAATGTTTTGGAAGTCATCGGCAATCGTCCCGAAGATTTGGAAGTGGTCAGCGGCAGATGTATGCAGACTGACGGGCAGGGCGGGAAAATCGGTTGGACGCGGGACGGGCGCTGCCGTGCGCTGTTTGCGAAACTGGTTGCGAACGTGGCGGACGATGCGGACAAGCTGACCGATTATCTGGTCGTTCATGCGGGGCTGCTGCCTTATCAGGCAGGGCGTTCGGGTTATGCGGCTGTGCAAAACGGGCGTTATATTCTGGAATTGGACAGCGACGGGCTGTTTTTCTTCCGCCGCCGCAATATTTGACGGTTCGGTTTCAGACGGCCTCTCGAGAAGGGCGGGATTGAAAATTCCCGCCTTTTCTTTTTTTTCTTTTGGAACGGGCTTTGGATTTTTACGAACCGTTTTTTCCGTCGGTATGGCGTTTGAGCGCCTGTTTGCGCTGGTACCAGCGTACCAAGGCGAATTTCAGCCGCAGTTTGACGTCGTAGCCGACGGAACCCGCACCCAATATAAACAATACCGCCGCTACGGGCAGGGCGAAGTGGTGTCCTATTTTGTGATAACCCCACGCGCCGATGACGCCGCCGAGCAAAAACGCCCACATCAAGCCGCTCAACAGCCACATTTTGGGTTTGTTTACATGCACATGCGGCAGATGCGGATGGTGCGTGCGTGAATAGTAGAGGGCGCGGGAAATTTCGATGCCCAAATCGGTTGCCGAGCCGGTCATGTGTGTCGAACGAATCGCCCCGCCCGACAAAAGCGTGATGACAGTATTGTGCATCCCCATGATGAAACACAGTAAAAACAACGCCAAAGACGGAATGATCAAATCGGCTTTGCCGAAATCCCACTGCAAGGCCGTTATTCCGAACAGGCCGAATACCAGCAGATAAAGCGCTTCCAGCCACATGGAAAATCCGAAGCTGCCGCGAAAGCGTTTCTGCTGCGTCCACAAAATCACCCATCCCGAATGCGCCGCACCGGCCACAAAGCAAAAGACGCTTACCAAAGCCACGGCGGCCGTCGTCCATTGGTGCAGATACAGCGTATCGGCCAGCAGCGACATCGAGCCGGTAACGTGCGACGTATAACGTGCGAATGCGAAAAAGCCACCCGCGTTAATCGCTCCGGCCAGCAGTGCCATGATATAGCCCAAGCGGCGGAACCTCGCATCGGAAATATGGTGTTCGTGCAGATAAGGCCGGTCAGCCTGCCAGAACGGCGGGTGGTGCAGGCGTTCGTGCCGTAATTTGCGGCGGCCGGTCGTGGCGTTCCGGTCGGATTGGCTTTTGTTGCTGTGCATTTCTACGTTTGTCCCTCTTGCATATTCCGCAGCCGGCCCTTGCCGGTTGGGGATATTTTTATTTCCGTATGTCGATTGAGGCCGTCTGAAAAGGAAGGGGATAATGTGCCGGAGCGCCGGTAGTATCGTTCATGACGGTTTGTGTCTGATTTCCCAACACTGATGGATTTTCTTGTTGCGGAAATCGTCGGGAACGGATTGTTTGGAAATGTCTTTGACGGCGTATTGCTCCGATACCGAGTCGTCCAAGACGAAGCTGCGCAAGTTGTTGGAGAAGTACAAAATGCCGTCTGAAGCGAGCAGGTTCATCGCGCCGTCAATTAATTTTTTGTGGTCGCGCTGGATGTCGAGGATGTCGAGCATCTTTTTGCTGTTGGAGAAGCTGGGCGGATCCATGACGATGAGGTCGAACCGTTTGCCTTCGGCGGCGGCGTTTTGCAGGTATTGGAACACGTCGGCGCGGACGATTTTGTGTTGTTCGGGGCTGATGCCGTTGAGTTCGAAATTGCGTTTCGCCCAATCGAGATATGTGTTGGACAAATCGACAGTTTCGCTGGATACCGCGCCGCCGGTGGCTGCATAGACGGTGAAGCTGCCGGTGTAGGAAAACAGGTTGAGGAAGCGTTTGCCCGCTGCGGTTTCGCCGACTTTTTTGCGCGTGTTACGGTGGTCGAGGAAAAGGCCGGTATCGAGGTATTTGTCGAGGTTGACCCAAAATTTGCGGCCGTTTTCCGTGATGATGAAATCATCGCCGGTTTTGCCGGTTTTTTCGTACTGTTGTAAGCCTTTTTGGCGTTCGCGGCGTTTGAGGTGGATTTGTTCGGGCGCAAAACCGGTAACAAATCCGATGGCTTCCAATACATCGGCAAGCCATGCTTCATACTCTTCGGGCTGCATCAGCCAGCCGGTATCGTATTCCTGAAGATGGATTTGGTCGCCGTAAACATCGACGGCAAAGGGAAATTGGGGAATATCGCGGTCGTAAATGCGCCAGGCTTCAATATTGTTGCGTTTGGCCCATTTCATAAGATGTTTGATGTTTTTGCCCAAACGGTTGGCAAATGGGGTAATGTCGGTCATGGTTTCAGACGGCCTGAATAAGTATTGGGAAGGGGTTGGATTTTAACGCACTTGATGTCTTTTTGCTTGACTGTTGTCTATAAAATCTATATTATCCGCCGTTCGTCTTTTGATACGAAGCCATCGTCATCCAACCTAAACCGCCGTTTCGGGCGCGTTTCTTTTATTGCTTGCTTATTGGCAAAGCCTTTTCTGTGCAGGTTGTCGTCGATGTTAACCACAAGCAAGATGCTTGCGACAACCCTGTAACTTCACATTTCCCGTATCGTTACTTTCCTTTGCTTCAGGTCGTCTGAAATTGTTCAGGCGTGCGCGTTGTTGTCTCTTAGGATAGATATGTCTATTAAATTTGCCGATTTGAACCTTGATAAAAACATTTTGTCTGCCGTACGCAGCGAGGGTTATGAAAGCCCAACCCCGATTCAGGCGCAAGCGATTCCGTTTGCTTTGGACGGCCGCGACATTATGGCTTCGGCACAAACCGGTTCAGGCAAAACCGCAGCCTTCCTGCTGCCGACTTTGCAAAAACTGACCAAGCGCAGCGAAAAACCGGGCAAAGGTCCGCGCGCTTTGGTATTGACCCCGACCCGCGAATTGGCGGCTCAAGTGGAAAAAAACGCGCTGGCGTATGCTAAAAATATGCGTTGGTTCCGTACTGTCAGCATTGTCGGCGGTGCATCTTTCGGCTACCAAACCCGTGCTTTGAGCAAACCGGTTGACCTGATTGTCGCTACTCCGGGCCGTCTGATGGACTTGATGCAAAGCGGTAAAGTTGATTTTGAACGTTTGGAAGTGCTGATTCTGGACGAAGCCGACCGTATGTTGGACATGGGCTTTATCGACGACATCGAAACCATCGTCGAAGCCACCCCGACCGACCGTCAGACTTTATTGTTCTCCGCCACTTGGGACGGCGCGGTCGGCAAACTGGCACGCAAACTGACGAAAAACCCTGAAATCATCGAAGTCGAACGCGTGGACGACCAAGGCAAAATCGAAGAGCAGCTGCTTTATTGCGACGATATGCGCCACAAAAACCGCCTGCTCGACCACATCCTACGCGACGCTAATATCGACCAATGCGTGATTTTCACGTCCACCAAAGCCATGACCGAAGTCATCGCCGACGATTTGTACGAAAAAGGTTTCGCCGCGAACTGCCTGCACGGCGACATGCCACAGGGCTGGCGCAACCGCACGCTGATGGATTTGCGCAAAGGCCGCTGCAAAATTTTGGTTGCCACCGACGTTGCCGCACGCGGTATCGACGTGCCGACCATTACCCACGTCATCAACTACGACCTGCCGAAACAGGCGGAAGACTACGTTCACCGCATCGGCCGTACCGGACGGGCAGGGCGCACGGGTATTGCGATTACCTTCGCCGAAGTAAACGAATACGTCAAAGTGCACAAAATAGAAAAATACATAGCCCGCAAGCTGACCGAAGTGACCGTCGAAGGCATGGAGCCGACCCGCAAGCGCAAATCCGCAGGCGGCAAGCCGAAAGGCAAAGGCGGCTGGGGCGACGGTAAGAAAACCGGTTTTAAAGCGAAAGGCGGTGGATTTAAGAAAGGCGGCGAGGGGTTCAAAGCCAAACGCAAATCCGGTGGCGGAAGCGGCGGCAAGGGCGGATTCGGCAAAGCCTCCCGACCGGCGAAAAGATAATCGGCATTCGGTCAAACATTATTTCCGCTCAGGCAGATTGTGTTTAACCGCCCCGCTTGATAGGCGCTATTAAGGGCAGAGGCCGTCTGAAACGGGTTTTCAGACGGCCTTTCAGCGTTGTGCCATATGGTGGCGGTAGCGTTCGGCCAATCCGTAAAGAATCATCGCGGTCAGCCCCCAAATGTCGTGGTGCAGGTATGGCAGCGCAGGCGGGCGGATGGTTTGGCCGCGGTATTGCAGCGTGCGCGGACGGTAGTTTTGCGGGTTCAGCGCGGTTTCCAGCGGCAGATAAATGATTTCGGCCACTTCGTCCGGATTGGCGGTCAGATTCGGGCTGCCCGCATTCAACGCGGGAACGGGACGGACTTCGTAGCCCGAAGGCGAATAATGCGGCGGCAGGGCGGGGAAAGTCTGCCAGACGGCGGGATGGGTGCCGATTTCTTCCTCGGCTTCGCGCAGGGCGGTCTGTGCCGGCGTTACGTCGTGCGGTTCTTTTTTACCGCCGGCAAACGAAATCTGTCCCGTGTGCCGGCGCAGGTTGGCGGAACGCCTAGTCAGGATAATCTGCCACTGCCGCTCATGGAACACCACCGGCAGCAATACGGCTGCTTCAGTATAACCGTCGGCGGCAAAGATTTGATTTCTCAGTTTTTCTTCTTCGCACGGATAAAGCGCGGCGCGGCTCAGGAATCCGGCAAGCTCGGTCTGGTTCATCATGGGTATAAAACGGCGGAAAACGGTTTGAATATAATATTACAACAGGTTTACTGTCGCATGAATCAACAAACCGCGCTTCATGTGATAAAGTAGCGGCTGGACTTCAGGCCGTCTGAAAGCAGAAGGCGGCCTTCAAACAAAGGAAAGTTTTATGTTTTTCGCCAATGCCCGCATCCGTTCCGTTGCCGCCGCCGTGCTGATGCTGTTTACCGCCACGGCCTGCGCGTCCAACGATTCCGTCGCCAAAATCAAGACGCCGCAGGACATCAAGAAAATCGTACAGAAAAAAAGCCGCTATACCCCGGAAGAAAGGGAAGTGGAGCAACGCCGGCGCATGGGCGTAATCGAACGCGCCAATACGGTATTCACCTTGCTCGGCGGCGAAATGGCACTGCAAAAGGGCGATGCGGGTACGGCGCTGGCTACCTATATGGTAACGCTCGAGCGCACCAAAGACCCGGTCGTCGCAGAACGTGCGCTGGAAATGGCGGTGTCGCTGAACGCGTTTGAACCGGCGGAAATGATTTACCAGAAATGGCGGCAAATCGAGCCGGTACCGGGCGAGGCGCAGAAGCGCATGGGCTGGGTGCGCAATTTGATGATGGGCAGGGCGGACAAATCGCTCAAAGGTTTGGACGAGATTCTGTCCCGCGCCGAAGAGGAGCACGCCAAGCAGATTTTCCTGCTGTTGTCCCAAGCAGCAGTGCAGCAGCCCGACTTGGCTGCCAAGGGAGCGTCCCAAGTGCACAAAGCGGCGCAGAAATATCCCGATATGCCCGAAGCGTCGATAGCCGACGCGATTTACAGCGCGCAAAGCGGCAGCGACCGCCATGCGGTGTCGGCACTGCAAAATCTGGCGAAACTCGATTCGGAAATCCTGCCGCCGACCGCTCTGACGCTGCGCCTGGTGGCTCAGCGCAACCCCGAAATATTGAGCCGTTTCTTCAGGGATACGGATTCTAAAAAACTCTCGTCCGTGTGGCAGGAGCTGGAAATCGCCACCCTGATTGCCAACAAGCAGCAGGACAAGGCCTACAAACGGCTGCACGAACTTTTGGCCGACAATCCAAATGCCGACTTATACATTCAGGCGGCCTATCTTGCAGGCAGCCGCAGGGAAGATATATCGGTCGTCAACGGTTATTTGGAAAAAGCCTACCGCACCGGCACCGACGAGCAGAAAAGCCGCGCCGCCGTCATCGGCGCGATGGGTTACGGCGACAAACGCGAGTTTAAAAAAGCCGAACGCTGGGTAAACCGGATTACCTCGCCGGAATATGTGTTTGACAAAGCTGTATTGAAAGCCTCGCTCCAAGCGGAGCAGGGGAACGGCAAAGCGGCACTGGCCGAAGCCAGAAAAGCGCAAAAACTTCCCGAACAGCAGGGGCGCTTCTTCGGCAGCAGCGATTTGCAGCGCGCATATCTGTTCGCCCTGTCGAAACACGGCAACGCGCAGGAAGTATTGTCCGAACTGAACGCGCTAGCCGCCAAAGCCGCCAAAAAGCCCGATGCGGACAAACTGCTGCCCGACATCCTCTACCAACGCGCGCTGGTTTACGCCGATTTGCTGCATCAGCCCGATAAAGCCATTGCCGACCTGCGCCGCTATCTGAAGCTGAATCCCAACAGCGCGGCCGGCATGAACGCGCTCGGCTATACCATGCTGATTTCGCGCCAGTCCGGCATATCCGATACAGACGAAGCGTTCAAACTGATTCAGACGGCCTACAACCTCGATCCGGAGTCTCCGGCCATTAACGACAGCATGGGTTGGGCGTATTACCGCAAAGGCGATGCGCAGACCGCGCTGCCGTACCTGCAATACGCGTTCGGACGGTATCCCGATTCCGAAGTCGCCGCCCACCTGGGTGAGGTGTTGTGGCAGTTGGGGCAGAAGGAAGAAGCGAAAAAAGTATGGTTCGACAGTTTGGCCAAAGGCGGCGACGTCGCCGTACTGAAAAAAACCATGCGGCGTTTCGGTGTGGCGCTGCCTGCATCCAAACCCGCCAAGAAACCTGCCAAATAACCAACCCGAGGCCGTCTGAAAACAGGGTGTCCCGTTTCAGACGGCCTTTGCGTCAGGAGTGAACATGAAATTCAAATTATGGCTGTCCGCAGCCGCCGTTACCGCACTGGCGGCGTGTTCCCAACCCAAGCTGCCCGAACAGGCAGACTGGTCGGAATCCGTCCAAGTCCCCGATTTTACCGCCGACGGCAGGCTGTCCGTAAAGGTTGAAGAAAAAGGTTCGTATGCCAATTTCGACTGGACGTACCAAAACCAAGTCCAGACCATCAGCATCAACACCCCTTTAGGCAGTACGTTGGGCCAGCTCTGCCAAGACGGGGAAGGCGTATTGGCCGTAGACAGCAAAGGCAAAAAATATCAGGCGCCCACGGCGGAGGAATTAAGCGGACGGCTGCTGGGTTACAACCTGCCCGTGCAGTATCTGCACATCTGGGCGAACGGCAAGCGCGTGGCAGGGGCACCTTACCAAATCGATTCGGAAGGGCGTCTGCAACAATTCCAATGGACGATTTCGCGCACACTCAAGAGCGACGGCAAACCGCGCGTTCTGCTGCTGGAAAGCCCCAAACTGACCCTGCGGCTAGTGTTTGACGAAATGAATTTCGCCAAAGACGCATCGGCACCGAAACAATGCGCCGCACGTTTCCGATAAGGCCGTCTGAATGAAGATACCTTCCCGTGCACAAGCGTTTCCCGCACCGGCCAAGCTGAATCTCGACCTACGCATTACCGGCAGGCGCAAAGACGGCTACCATAATTTGGAAAGCATTTTTTGCTTGGTAGGGCTGTACGACACGGTTTATCTGGCCGCACGCGAAGACGCGCAAATCGTGCTGCATACGACGGTGGAAGGAATTTCCGCCGAACAAGATTTGACCTATCGTGCGGCCAAGACCTTGCAAACGTATACCCGCTGCGGCAAAGGCGCGGATATCTGGCTGGACAAACGGATACCGACCGGCGGAGGGTTGGGCGGCGGAAGTTCGGATGCCGCAACCGTACTCATCGCGTTAAACAGCCTGTGGCAATGCCGTCTGAACCGGCGGGAACTAATTGATTTGGGGTTGAAACTCGGTGCGGATGTGCCGTTTTTCATTTTCGGGCGCAATGCCTTTGCCAAGGGCATAGGCGAGCAGCTAACGGAGACAGACATACCGAAACAATGGTACGTGATTGTCAGGCCGCCGGTGCATGTGGCAACCGCCAAAATTTTTTCCCACAAGGACTTGACACGAAATTCCGAACCCAGCATAATCCCATCTTTCCAGATGCTGCGGCCTTTCAGAAACGATATGCAAGCCGTGGTTTTTCAGGAATATCCCGAAGTACGGGATGCTTATTTGGAATTATCCAAGTATGGAGAGGCATTGATGACCGGTTCCGGTTCGTGCGTGTTCCTTGCATGTGATGGTTTGGATAAGGCCGAAAATATTTACCGGCAAGTTTCAGAGATATATGAGGCATATTGTGTCGAAGGGCTGGATATCCACCCGTTGCTTCATATGTAGCTGGATCAGTTGGGGAGTCGTCAAGCGGTTAAGACACTGGATTTTGATTCCAGCATGCGAAGG
>ERZ772994.23-NODE-23-length-26517-cov-7.38878_pt1 | contig 26517 bp, 30 predicted proteins | sample MGYA00580679_ERZ772994 | MGnify/ENA primary metagenome ERZ772994 (study PRJEB29015, sample SAMEA2738057) | human oral metagenome | biome: human oral; feature: human-associated habitat; material: saliva | place: China | collected 2224 ...
TTGAAATGGACATCGTCCCCGTTTCCCTCAACAGCGGCGAATTTTGGCCGAAAAATTCCTTCCTCAAACACCCCGGCACCATCACCGTCATTATCAACCCCGTCATCCCGCACAACAGCGGCACCGAAGCCGAATTGATGGCGGAATGCGAAAAACGGATTGAAACGCAACAACCCCTTATCGAGGGAAAAGGACCGTTTGCCGTCGCAAAGGTCGTCTGAAAACGCAGATTCGCCCCGACACCAACCCAATCCATGTCCCGACACTACGCCCACACCCTTTCAGACGGCCAGTCCATCCGAATCCGGCTCAAACGCAGCGCCAAGAAAAACCTCATCCTGCGCCCCGTATCCCGCGACACCGTCAGCATCAACGTTCCCCCGTTCGTCAGCCATCGCACCCTCGCCCAATGGCTGACCGACAACGAACCCCTGCTGCGCCGCACCCTCGCCCAAGCCCCGACCGCCGCCGCATCCGCCGACACCCTCCCCGAATGGATTTGGTATCAAGGCGTTCAGACGACCCTGTCCATCCACAGCGGCAGCCATATCCAAATCAGATCGTCTGAAATCCTACTGCCCGACAAAGAAACCGCTGCCCAACTGACCCACCTGCGCCGCTTCCTGCACGAACGCGCCCGCGAATACCTGCTGCCGCGCCTCGAACACCACGCCCGCACCACCGCCCTCATTCCCGCCGCGACCGCCCTCTCCAACGCCAAAACCTTCTGGGGCGTCTGCCGCCACACCACCGGCATCCGCCTCAACTGGCGGCTAATCGGCGCGCCCGACTACGTCGCAGACTACATCTGCATCCACGAACTCTGCCACCTACCCCACCCCGACCACAGCCCGCAGTTTTGGGCAACCGTCAACCGCCTCACACCGCACACCCAAGCCGCCAAAACATGGCTGAAAGCCCACGGGCGCGAATTGTTTTTCCTCGGCTGAACCTGAAACAGGCCGTCTGAAAACCCGAATCCCGCCCGCCGCATATACCGCAACGCCGCCCTACCCCTTGCACCGGAAGCACGATTGTTTTAAAGTTAACGCCAGTTTTTAACCGGAAGAAAACCATGAAAATCACCGTCCTCGGCGCAGGTTCGTGGGGCACCGCCCTCGCCCTCCATTTCTCCCAACACGGCAACGAAGTCGCCCTGTGGTCGCGCAACACAGCATATATGAAAGAACTCCAGGCCGACCGCGAAAACAAAAAAGGGCTGCCCGGTTTCACTTTCCCCGACACACTGCACGTCCATACCGACTTAGGCGAAGCATTGAAAGGTTCCGAGCTCGCCATCATCGCCACATCCGTAGCCGGCCTGCGCGACAGCGCCGCCCTGCTCAAACAACATGACGCCGCCCATTTGCCCGTATTGGCCGCCTGCAAAGGTTTCGAACAAGATACCGGCCTGCTGACCTTCCAGGTCGTCAAAGACGTATTGCCCGGCAACAAAAAAATCGGCGTACTCTCAGGCCCCAGCTTCGCACAAGAGCTGGCGCAACAACTTCCCTGTGCCGTCGTCCTCGCCTCCGAAAACAAAGAATGGATTGAAGAACTGATCCCGCAGCTCAACACTGGCGTGATGCGGCTGTACGGCAGCAACGACGCCGTCGGCGTAGCAGTCGGCGGCGCAGTGAAAAACATCATGGCCATCGCCACCGGCCTTTCAGACGGCCTCGAATACGGCCTCAACGCCCGCGCAGCCCTCGTTACCCGCGGTCTGGCAGAAATCACCCGCCTGGCCGTCGCCATGGGTGCCCAACCCAAAACCCTGATGGGGCTTGCAGGCATCGGCGACCTGATACTGACCTGCACCGGCGCACTCTCGCGCAACCGCCGCGTCGGTTTGGGTTTGGCCGAAGGCAAAGAACTACACCAAGTATTAATGGAAATCGGCCATGTCTCCGAAGGCGTCAGCACCATCGAAGAAGTGTTCAACACCGCCGCCAAATACCAAATCGACATGCCCATCACCCAAACCCTGCTCCAACTCATCCGTAAAGAAATGACTCCGCAGCAAGTGGTCGAAAGACTGATGGAACGCAACGCGCGTTTCGAATAAAACAACACAAAAAAATCCGCCCCAAACCGTCAGGCCGTCTGAAAACGCCGCACAGCAGCTTTCAGACGGCCTTTCATTGACAGCGGGTCAACATCTCACTATGCTTACAACCAACTCGAACCTTTCAGAATCATGAATCATGAATCACTCACTCGACAAACTGGAAATCAGCGTTTACCAGCTCGCCCAGAAGTTTGAAACACTGATAGGCGAAAACACCCGCCTCAACGAAGAAATCACCCGCCTCAAACTCGAACAGGAAAAACAAAAAGCCGCCCACGAAAACACCGTAGACGAACTGAGCGAGGCCTTATTGGTACAAGTCGGCAAACTGAAAGAAGACCTGCAAGGCAAAATCGACCAGCTCAACATCGAAAAAGACCAATACCGCAGCGCATTAGCCCAAAGCGCCGCACAAATCCGCCGTCTGCTGGCACGCCTGCCCAAAGAAGAACAACCGCAATAAGGACACAACATGAGCCTCGAACAAGTCAGCCTCGACATCATGAATGTCAACTTCAACATCAACACCCCGGCGGAAGAAAAAGATACCCTGCTCCAAGCCGTTGATATGCTGAACAAAAAAATCGAAACCATCCGTCAGAACGGCCGCATCGTCGGTACCGACAAAATTGCCATTATGGCCGCACTCAACGTCGTCCACGACCTACTGAAAATGAGCATGAAAGACGGTTTGGCAATCGGCGAGTTTGAGCGTAAAATAACTGACATGACTAATGCTTGCGACAAAGCATTATCACGTCTCGGATAGAGCATTTCCCTTTTTCCCTGCGGTGTCCGCAAAGGCATACATTCCTTTGAACCAATAAGTTCGCTTAAGGTTGCCGGGAGTAGCAGTGGGCGCGAGCATCTCTCTTGAGAAGCACCCGAAACTGCCCGAGGTAACCACCTTGTCAGCAAGGTTCAAGCGGATTCAGCCGAAACGGCATCTGCGGGGAATCCCATAACGGCAAAAAAGCGGCAGCAAAAATACGCTGCCGCTTCCGTTTTACCGGTATCATCCGCTACTAATCCGCAAACACCTTTCCGACTAAGGCCATAATTTTCAGACGGCCTCAACACGATTGACAAAACCCAATCCCACCTTTAAAATCCATAACTTTCTATATCTATCTGGATTTCCACTATGAAAACCTTTTCAGCGAAACCGCACGAGGTGAAGCGCGAATGGTTTGTAATCGATGCCGAAGACAAAGTCTTGGGCCGAGTTGCCGCCGAAGTCGCACACCGCCTGCGCGGCAAACACAAACCCGAATACACCCCGCACGTTGATACCGGTGATTACATTATCGTCATCAATGCCGACAAACTGCGCGTAACCGGTGCCAAATTCGAAGACAAAAAATACTACCGCCATTCCGGTTTCCCCGGCGGCATTTACGAGCGTACCTTCCGCGAAATGCAAGAACAATTCCCCGGCCGCGCACTGGAGCAAGCCGTTAAAGGCATGCTGCCGAAAGGCCCGCTGGGTTACGCCATGATTAAAAAACTGAAAGTGTACGCAGGCGCAGAACACGCACATGCCGCACAACAGCCTAAAACTCTAGAATTGAAATAAGGACGAGACATGAACGGTAAATATTACTACGGCACAGGACGCCGCAAAAGTTCAGTAGCTCGCGTATTCCTGCAAAAAGGTAGCGGCCAGATTATCGTAAACGGTCGTCCCGTTGACGAATTTTTCTCACGCGAAACCAGCCGCATGGTTGTTCGCCAGCCTTTGGTTCTGACGGAAAATGCCGAATCCTTCGACATCAAAGTAAACGTAGTCGGCGGCGGCGAAACAGGCCAATCCGGAGCCATCCGCCATGGCATTACCCGCGCATTGATTGATTTTGATGCTGCTTTAAAGCCGGCTCTGTCTCAAGCTGGCTTCGTTACCCGTGATGCCCGCGAAGTTGAACGTAAAAAACCAGGTCTGCGCAAAGCTCGCCGCGCAAAACAATTCTCAAAACGTTAATCCCGTTTCTATTTCAAAACCCTGCTTCTTGCAGGGTTTTTATTTTCTCACGTCATACCGACACCGTTATTAAATTCACCAACAGAACCAAACATATGAAAAATCACGCAATAATAAAAGACGCACCAACCGAATCTCGGTATATTTCCTAATTGTATGGTAAACCGTAGGGAATGAATTGGTAACAATCGAATACGTACCAAATAATATTTAGATATCACTCAAATGAAATCCAATAGATGATATGAAAGGAAATTTATGGGCTGGCTGAGTACCATTTTAGTCGGATTTATCGTCGGGGTTTTAGCCAAATTTTTCCACCCCGGAAATGATAATTTAGGCTTTATTATGACTACCATCTTAGGCATCGCAGGTGCTACCCTAGCTGGGTTTATCGGTCAAAATGCCGGTTGGTATCAAGTTGGTGAAACAGCAGGATGGATTGCTTCCACAATATGCGCGGTCATTATCCTTGCTATTTATACTCATTTAATTAAAAAACGATAGTCGTTATTTTCCATCCTAGCAGGTTCGCGTATTGCGGAGCCTGCTTTTCTGCATTTTAAATAATTATTATGTATAAACAAATCCTTCAGTACCTAAAATCAATCGTTCAGGCACTTATTGTTTTTTGCCTCCTATCTGCCTTAATGGATTGGTATCGCCAACCAGCCCAACCGCCTATATCCCCTTCTCAAACATTAATTACTCTATCCAACCAACCTGTTACCTTAAACGATTTTAGCCGAAACCGCATAAGCCTCCTCTATTTCTGGGGTAGTTGGTGCGGAATATGCAAATATACATCTCCCTCTGTCGAGGCATTACATCAAGACGGCATCCCTGTAATCAGCATCGCCCTAAAATCAGGCTCGGATCGAGAAATCACTACCTACATGCAAAACCACGGAATGCACTTTCAAACCGTAAACGATTCAGACGGCCTCATTGCGAACCAATGGCAAATATCTGCTACTCCCACCATCATATTCATCAAAGATGGACAAATGATATCCAGCACAACAGGCATTAGCAGTTATTGGGGTTTACGCGGCAAAATCTGGCTGAAAAATCTTTTAGGCTAACTCATCGGAGAAATACCGTTCGTTCTCCACTCCTTCAAGCATAACTAAATTACCTTATTCATACAAACTCCCTGAAATACCAGCTTTGTTTACCAAGCAAACAAGTGAATTTGTTTTTAAGAACATATGATTTCGTTGAGCTTTTTAAAAAAATAGACTAAGATTATCAAACAAGGCAATAGATTAATATTATTATTAAAATAAATTTGCCAGCATCCCGAAAAACGGTTGCCTCAAGCCAATCATTTCAATATAAACCTTGCCACAACGCTTCATCATCGTCTGATTTTGGTAATCATGGAGACTACAATAATGCCTACCCAATCCAAACACGCATCCATAAACATCGGGCTTATTCAGGCACGAGAAGCTTTAATGACACAATTTCGCCCTATTTTGAATCAAGCCAATATTACAGATCAACAATGGCGAATTATCCGTTTACTGGCCGAAAATGGTACGCTTGATTTCCAAGACTTAGCCAATAAAGCTTGTATTCTACGTCCCAGCCTGACAGGTATTTTAACCCGGTTGGAAAAAGCTGGAATGGCCGTGCGCCTAAAACCGTCAAATGACCAGCGCCGTGTATTTCTAAAACTGACTCAAGAAGGTGAGAAACTTTACCAAAGTATTGGTGAAAAAGTTGACGAACGCTATGACGCGATTGAAAATGTATTTTCAAAAGAAAAATTGGAGAAACTAAAAGAACTACTGACCGAATTAGCAATGATCGAAAAATCACTGAAATAAAAACAAAACCATACCGAATGACACTCCCTACACACACCTTCAAGCAGTCTTTTCGAGATGCGATGGCATCTTGTGCCTCAGGCGTTCATGTCATCACCACAGATGGGGCTGCTGGACGCTACGGTATTACCATGACTGCCGTTACTCCAGTTACAGACGAACCGCCTACCATGATGCTATGTATCAACCGAGAGGCAGGTATTATTCCTATATTACTGGCAAACCGAGACTTATGCATAAACACACTATCTCACAAACAGCAAGATATCGCAGAACATTTTGCCGGAATGACCAACCTCTCCCCTGAAGAACGTTTCACATACCACATATGGAACCGAGGTCAGAATGGTCAATTGGAAGTAGAAGGGGCACTAGCCCAGCTACACGGTAGTATTATTGCCCAGAAGGAAATGGGGACACACCTTGTCTTTTTCGCGCAAATCAACGAAATCAAAACATTAAATACCCTCTCTCCTGCTTTACTTTATTTCCGTAGATCGTTCAGATCATTAGATTAAAACTCCTCGTATGCAATAGAATTTAAGAGCACCACGAATCTCTAGTTTTGAATTAAAACTGTAAATGTTTAGGATTTCTAAACTATATGAAAAGATTAAAGCAACCGCGACGGAATGACTCCCATATCTTTCTAACCTTATTAACATTAAAGGCTACACTAATAATTTAGAGTAGCCTTTTATTTCTCATAATAAACTAAGGTAGGACCGAGCTGAAATCAACATCTTGAGCAGTATAAATATTGATCAGAGTCCCTTGATTAATTGTAACCGTATTGGGCCTGGAATTGTTACGCTCCAGTTGGTCAATTGCCACTTGTTTTAAAGTATTTGCGGTTTCACTTTCATACGGATTAGTCACTGTTATATTACCATTTGTAACTGTTTCTCCTTTAGGTCCATGCTCTGCAGCTGCATACTTAAATACATCCGATATCATACTGATAAGAAGAGCCGAAGCCAATCTGGACTGCCAATGAGTTCGAAAATCCCCAACGTGACCTGCAGCACCTAAATTATCGACGCCAGGAGATCTTAAGGTGATATCCAATCCATTTGGCGTAATGATTCTATCCCACATAACAGCCAAACGAGGACCGACCGGATTAGTTGAACCATATTGACCCATAACTTTCGAACCTTTAGGAATTAAAGAATACTGCCCATTGGCCGAATACACTGGTTCAGTAATAATACAAGAAGTAAATCCCGAAACATCCGATACAATTTTAGTTTCTAAAACACAACGAAGATATGTTCCTTGAACCAATAACTTATCACGGTTTGACAACGAACGAACTGATGCTACTCCTGCTGACTTTCCATCTGTTACATTGCTCTCTTCCACAAATGACGAAGTATCTTTACGCATATCTGCAATTCCATTGATTTGTGGTATTTCCATAGGTTGAGATTGCGAGGAACGAACAAGTTGCTGTTGATCTGCTACGTCAACATTAGAAGTTACTGGCACAATATTCATTGCTTGATTCTGATTTTCCATCTGTTTTAAATCTGAATCTGCCCCGTCTACCTCTAGTGGCACTGCAGACGTATTATTTGGAGAAATAGTAGTTTGCGGAGGCTCTTGGGGCAGTTCGGGAACAGTTACAACCTCTGGACGCTCTGTTTTTTTCTCTTCTTCAGGCTCTTTAAGCATTTGAAATGCAAAGGCCATTATGCCTATTGTCCCTAAACTAGCAGCAATTAAAAACGCAATCGCTTTTTTATTTATTGTCTGCCCAATTGGACTATTTAATTGAGGCGCCCCCTCTTCTAAAACTGACAATTGCTTCTGCTCATATTGCTTAGAGTAAGGATTATTGATATTTTCAGAAGCATTATTATCAATATCATTAAAATTATCTGACATAATCAATTTCTCCTCAAGCCTACAACATTTTTACCGTGCCTTAGCACTAATATAGGATAGGTACCATGAACGATAATAATATTATCTTCAACATTACTATTTAAAACGAATTCCTCTCCACGTTCGCTTTTCCTTCCATATACCGTAGGAAAATCTCCAGAAAACTTACCCTTATTTAAATAAATATAGGTGAATTTTTCATCATCGTACGCCTTCAATGGAATAAGCCACTCCGAACCTTTGCCAACCGAAACATCATAATTCGTATGATAAGTTTTCGATGGGTCATAGCGCAAACTATAGCCAGATTGCGAAGCAACCGGCAAATTAAAATCCGTATAACTTGGATAACGAAATTTAATTTTATAATTGACTCCCTTTGTCTTTACATCTGATAAAGTTTTCCAATTGGCTGATACCACTTTAAGTTCAAAAATATACTGATGTGCTTGGGTACGAACAATCAAATTAGTGTCTACGGCCGTATCTTTTGGCTTCAGATAAAACACATTTTCACGACGCACCAATTCCCAACCCTTACTCAATCCACTACCAAAATCTTTAATGACCTCTTTTGGACTAAGTTCAATCTGGGTAACAATACCTAAAGCCGTATGTACAGGATAAGTAGCATCCGGTTCAAAAAAATATTCTTCAATAGGAGCAGCAAAAACACTTTGCATACAAAAGGATATAACTCCTACAATAACAAACTTTTCCTTAGTTTTCATAACCATTATTGGCTTACCTCATTACCTGTAACTGACATAGTCGGCATAGCTGTTTTTTCTGAATTTACGGTATTAGATGGCAGAGTATTATCAATCTCAGGGATACTATTTATCAAACCTCCAACTTTTTCCTTCGGAATAACTGTCGGACTGGCATCTGGATCTACCCTATAAGAGGTAACCTGAAATCCAAGAGGATTCTTGATACGATATTTCTCCTCCATCTTCAAATTTGAATTATATGTATAAGTTAATGTTGCGACATTGCTATCCACATAGCTAATATTACCATTCCCTTTATTTAAGATAAATCTTTGAAATCGAACGGTTGCACTTCCGCTCCCATCTTCTTTTCCGCTTTTATTCAAAACAATACTCAAAATCTTCACTCTTACAGATCTATATGCTCCATAAACATTGAATGGACTATCCGGATTACCTTTATTCATCATACTCTGATAAGTTTTCGATACAGCCTCCGTGGACATAGCATAAACAGTCGCCCAATCATTATCATAAATCAACTGGCTATCGAATGATTCTCGAGCCATGACAAAGTGCGCAATATTACTTTTATTAACTGCCTCACTTGTAGTAATTTTATTGTCTTTCCAGTTACCTACCAACTTAGCAACAGTTGCTTGACCAGTATAAGCATCAGCCATTATCAAATAAGGCTCTTTCTCCTTCAATGGCAGCACGTAAAATAAACCACCAATTAAGCAAAGCGACGTAAATGTAGAAATACTAGCGACTACCCATGCTCTTTTTTCATTTTTACGACGGATATCCACTAAAGTAGATTCAAAGTCCAAAGATTTCTTTACCATCTTATCTAAATCAGCCGACTGTTTTCTTTTCATTGCCATAACTTCCAATAATTCTAATAAACAATATTCAATTGACTCAATATATAACATTAATTATTTTTAACATTCTTAGACTTATATTTAGTCTTAACTGCGACTCCCGTTTGCTTATGAGCCATGATAGCACCATTATCTATATAAAAAATCATTCCCTTATCATGATACATTTCTGAAAGCTCGCTTAAAGCTTCTTGAAGATTTGGACGCTTAATGGATTTGACCTTTTGAAACAAAGTAAAATCTTGGGTATGATCATACACTAAAGGCATATTTGACTCTTCAGCCCAGCGTTCTAACAGACCTTTTACTGTTGTATCTAACTGTACAACCTGATATACATGTTGCTTAACTAACGAAATTGCTACAGATTGCTCTGGCAAGTCGTTAAGTGGCTTCCAAGAATGCGGGAAATCTGGAGCAGGTTTAGCAGAACAACCCCAAAGTAACACAATACTCGGACATAGCATAACAAAAAAGAATTTAATCATAAAAGTAACACCTTGTTCCATAAATTTAGAATTTAATCCACATTTCAATATAAAAATTATTTCAAAATTAGCTCTAGAGTAATAATATCAAACACTGCAAATCATGCCACCCCAAATTAATCTTCAAGCATAATATTTAGTTGAATATTTAGCTGAATAATTAAATTATACTATTAATTTACATCTTCAATAAAATATTTGAATCAATAAATTTACTATTTCATATTAGCCAGTTTCGCTTGTTAGTAAATATGCACTGCTATTTGTATTTCATTTTAAATTGTGGTAAATTTTACGTCAATGAAATACTTGTAATTACTTTAAATCCATGCAATCATGATTTTCTCATGTCTCAATCTAGCAGTACCTATTGACATTATGCAACATGTTGTTCGAGTCGAATCTTCCGGCAACCCATATGCCATTGGCGTTGTTGGTGCTCGCCTTCAGCGGCAACCAAAGAATTTAACAGAAGCAGTTGCAACAGCCAAAATGTTGGAACAACGCGGTTACAACTTCTCTCTTGGCATCTCGCAAGTAAATCGGCATAATCTCTCCAAATATGGCCTAACTTCATACGAACATGCTTTTCAAGTCTGTCCGAATTTGCATGCAGGGTCACGTATTTTGAAAGAGTGTTTTGACCGTTCCAAGGATTGGGGAAAATCTTTCAGCTGCTATTATTCAGGTAATTTTATTACAGGATTTCGTCACGGATACGTCCAAAAAATTTTTGATTCCATGAGAAAGGGGACATTTACCACACCCTATATTTATACACAATCCCAAACAACCCCAGCTATAGCGGTTCAACCCAACCCCTCCTCCCAACAGGCACAACCATATAAGCATAAAAATACAGCCACAGGTGCGACCCTACGAAAAGTCAACGACGGAACGACTTTACCCTTCCAAAGAAGGGTAGATAACCCAGCTGTAATGACAACGAACAATGATGAGGCGACCAACTCAACTAGTAACGATGGCCATAAAAATCAGGCCTATCAAACTAATAGTGGCCAAATTTCATCAGAAGAAAAGGTTACCTCTTCGTCACCTCAAGCTAATGTAGATAATGCCTTTGTTTTTTAAAACTCTTCTTAATCCAATTTTATTTTCACAACCTAAAAGAAAAGGAAAAACCCATGAAAACAATGCCTAAAAAAACATCTTGGTTCACTACCGAAAATGTGGCCACTGCTACATTCGTCACCGCAGCAGCTTTGGCTCCAACAGTTGGACTTGCCGCCGATGACTTTACCGCAGCTACGGGCGGCGCTTGTACCTTCGTTAGAAATATTCACACGATTTTGAACTTAATATCTATTGCAGTAGTAACCATTGCGGTAATTTTTGCAGGTTATCAAATTGCATTCGCTCATAAACGAATTGCAGATGTTGCCCCTATTTTGATTGGTGGTGTACTGATTGGTGCAGCAGGCCAAATCGCTAGAATGTTAGTCAGCAAAACTGGAACTGATGCTTGTTCTGCAACCACCGCTGCCACAGAAATTTTGCGATATTTCGTATAAATTATCATGCAAAAAAATATCGTTTTTAGGGGATGTACCCGCCCTGCAACATTTTTAGGCGTTCCCTATATCCCCTTTTTTATTGGTGCTGGTTCAGGCTTATTGATGGGTATGTATTTCAATATGTTTTTCTTATTAACCATTCCCTTCATTATTCTGATCATGCGTCAAATGGCTAAACGCGATGATATGATTTTTCGCTTTCTTGGTTTGCGCCTTAAATTCAAACTCAAAACAAGACAGCGGGAAGAATTTCCGGATATGTGGTGTTTTTCACCAAATGATTATCGTAATCCGCCCAAATAAAATCATCCGGTTTGTTGCAACCACACAACAAACCGGATAAATTCCCACATACAGTAATAATAATTTAACATACAGATTATAGAAATGTTTACTCCTGACGCCCCCATCAGCCAATTCGTATCATTATCCACCCATGTTTCACCGACTATCGTCAAAACAACGGGAGGAGATTATTTGACCACTTGGCATTTGAGCGGTCTCCCTTTCGTTGGCCGGGAAGAATGGGAATTAGAGCATAAACACAATACATTCAATCGTTTACTCCAAACGCTTAGAGCTCCTGACTATGTAAATGTAGCTTTTTGGGTACATGACATTCGTCGTCACCGTGGCATCAATCTCAAGCCCAAATTTGCCGAACAGTTCAATCAACAACTATCTGACAACTACTTCAACCGCTTGTCTCAAGAAAAGCTCATGAACAACGAGCTTTACCTGACCATGATTTACCGCCCGATTGTTGAGGGGAAACGCTTTGTAGACAAGTCGGGCGACACTACCAGACTGCAAAACGAACAAGAACAAGCCATCAGCAAACTAAACGAATTAGCTACCAACCTTGAGGCCGTTCTCAAAGACTACCTTCCCTACCGCCTTGGTATGTATGAAGGTAATAACGGTACCATATTCTCCGAAACCCTTGAGCTGTTTGGTTACATCCTTAACCGTGTTAACGAACCCGTCCCCGTACTAAACGCTCCCGTCTATAACTATTTGCCCCTCAGCCGCCACCTGTTTTCAGCAAAAACAGGGGACTATATCGTCCGTACACCGAACGGAAAAAATTACTACGGCGCCATGCTCAATCTTAAAGAATATCCCGACGGCACCTATCCGGGCATCTTAAACGGCCTCAAATATCTGGACATGGAGTATATCATTACCCACAGCTTCAGCCCCATGAGCCGTTACGATGCCATGAAAACCCTTGAACGTACGCGCGGCATGATGATTTCTTCCGGCGACAAATCCTTTACCCAAATCGGGGAACTGGATCATGCGATGGACCAACTGGCATCGGGCAACTTCGTATTAGGCGGCTACCATTTCAGCTTGGCTATTTATGCAGACAGTCAAGAACAGCTCTCCCAAAACCTAGCCGCCGCACGCGCCGAACTCTCTAACGCGGGCTTCGTTACCACTAAAGAGGATTTGGCGGTCTGTTCCGCCTATTACGCCCAACTTCCGGGCAACTGGACATACCGCACCCGTATCGCCAACATCTCCTCCCTCAACTTCCTAGGTCTCTGCCCGTTGCATAACTTTGCCACCGGTAAACGCGACCAAAACCCTTGGGGGCAGTGCGTTACCGTTCTGCAAACCACCAACGGCCAACCTTACTATTTCAACTTCCACGCCACCCACGAAAGCGAAAACTCCGAGGGCGAAAAAGCCATCGCCAACACCATGGTCATCGGCAAATCCGGTACCGGTAAAACCGCCCTCATCAACTTTCTGCTCAGCCAGGTACAGAAATACGACCCCAAACCCACCATCTTCTTCTTCGACAAAGACCGCGGCGCCGAAATCTTCGTCCGAGCCTGCGGCGGTACCTACATGGCGCTGGAAAGCGGTCAGCCCACCGGTTTCAACCCCTTCCAGTGCGAAAACACCGAAGCCAACGTCCAGTTCCTCTGCAACCTCATGAAGCAACTCGGCGGCAAAAGCCACTATTCCGCCGCCGAAGACGACGACGTCCTGCGCGCCGTCCGCGCCATGCTCGATACGCCGCCCGCCCTGCGCAGTATCTCCAACTTCCAGAAATCCCTGCCCAATACCGGCGACGACTCCCTATATGCCAACATCCGCAAATGGACTCGCGGCAACAGCCTCGGCTGGGTATTCGACAACCCCGAAGACCGCATCGACTTTACCAACGCCAACATCATCGGCTTTGACTACACCGATGTTATCGAAAACCCCCAGGTTCGCGATCCGGTTATCAGTTACCTCATCCACCGTATGGAAGAGCTTATCGATGGCCGCCGATTCATTTACATCATGGACGAGTTCTGGAAAATCCTCGACGGCGAAGGCGGCCTGAAGGAATTTGCCAAAAACAAACAAAAAACCATCCGTAAGCAGAACGGTCTGGGTATCTTCGCCACCCAGTCGCCGGAAGACGCACTCAAAAGCGACATCTCCGCCGCCTTAATCGAACAGACCGCCACCATGATCCTTCTGCCCAACCCGAATGCGGATAAGGCCGACTATATCGACGGGCTGAAGCTGACCGATGCCGAGTTCCAGGTAATCAAAAGCCTTGACGAACGTTCACGCTGCTTCTTGGTCAAACAAGGTCATGCCTCTGCTGTCTGCCAGCTCAACCTGCGCGGTTTCGACGACGAACTGGCGGTGATTTCCGCCAGTACCGACAACATCGACATCATGGACGGGATTATCCACCAAGTTGCCGCCGACAACGGCGTCGAACTGAACGCGGTCCGCCCTGAACAATGGCTGCAACGATTTTACGATAACCGCAGGGGTTCCGGCAAAAAAGCCAGCGGCGGCGTACAGCGCAATGCGGGCTAACCCGTTCGTTCCATACAGAACCGCTTTACGACAACGACAGGCCGTCTGAAAAACGGCAACAAAGAACCAACCAATATGATGAAACCCGATAATATGAAAATCAAAAACAAACATGGCAGCATAAAACGAACTGCCCAAGCCCTTTTACTTGCCACTGCATTTCTGTCATCGGCTCCCGCTCATTCCGGAATGCCCGTCATCGACTATGCCGCCCTTGCTGACAGGGTATTGGAGACGATTGACCGCGCCACAGTGCTGGCAAACTGGGTAACCCAGCTCCAAAACTGGCAACAAACCCTTAAAAACTGGGTACGAGGACAAATGGAGCAAATTCCCGGAATCAAAAAAATGCTGGATGCACAGGAAAAAAAACAAATTCAGCAGATGTTTGCCAAACGCAAGGAACGCTGCCGCGACCTTTCCAGCACTTCTTCCATCACACTTTGCCTGCGTACCGTTGATCTGGAAGAAAAAAAATACAACATCCTCGTAAAAATGGATGAGAAAATCTCCGAAGAATTCCACGCCATCAATGCCACCATATCCAGACAAAACCATCAGGCCCAAGCGGGTAACAGTAATCAGGCATCGACAGCGGAACAAGAAGTGCTGAAAAAACTAGAAATCCTCAATGTAACACTCTCTCAATATAAAAACGAACTTGAGTCCATCGACCGACTGATCGAGCAATACAAATGGGCGCGCATTAACCTGTCCAAAGACCAGTTGCTCGGCAAAAGCAAAGGCAGCGGCGCCCTAACCAAATCCATTACCGCCGTCGCCCTGCAGAAAAACGCGTCAGACTACCGCAAAAAAGCCGCCACAAGCAAGCGGACCAGCACCGGTATTTCCAACCAATTCTGACCCCGATCAAAACAATTATTTGCCCATAACCGTTACCCACCCGAGCCGAACGTCATGTTAGACTTACTCCTTTATTCCAGCATCCGCGACTACATCTACGCGCGCATTACCTTCTTTACCGAACAGGTCTTATCGCAAAACCTGACTTTGGCTCTGACCGTCATCATCGGCCTCCTCACCGTCTGGGTCATGATTCAGGGCTTCCTCATCGTCACCGGACGCAGTCAGGAAGGCATCAAAGGCTTCGTCTTCAACCTCGGCAAAACCTACTTCATCGTCGCCATGGCCCTCGGTGTCGCCGCAGGTGGGAAGTTCGGCGTGCGCACCCTCACCGACACCCTTTCAGACGGCATCTCGCAAATCATGACCGGCAACAGCGATGTCGGCAGCAAATGCCTGACACAGGATGCGCAGGTCATCATCGGCTGCAAAATCGATATGAACCTCACCGCCACCCAAAGCATGATGGGGATGCTCGACGGCATCGATACCGCCGACAGCGACTATCTGGAAAACAAAATATCCGAAGCCCGCTGGTTCGCCGGCATCGGCACCGCCGGCCCCGCCATCGTCGCCGGTACCATGCTCATCATGTTCCGCATCGCCATCGCCCTGTTTATCGGCTTCGCACCGATTTTCATCCTGTGCCTGCTGTTCAAAAAAACCGCGCCGCTGTTTCAGAAATGGTTATACTACGGGCTGGCTACCATCTTTTCCAGCGTCATGCTCGGCGTGATGGCGGATATTGCCATGGATCTGGTCAGCAACATCGCCATAACCGACGCGGTAACCCGAATCGCCTCCATCCTCGGCGGCGGCGACCTCAGCGGCATTATGCGGACCGTTACCCAGCAGTTGGGCTTGGGACTGGTGCTGTCGGCACTGCTGATTACCGTGCCGCCAATGGCTGGAATGTGGTTTAACGGCCTGATGTCGTCTTCCTACTATGGCAACAACTATTTCAGCGGCTGGAACGGTATGACCGGTGGAACTCCGGGTTCGGGCGCTGGCAGCGGGGCACACCAGCAAATCGAGCAGAGGGCCAACCAAGTAACCGAACGGCTGGCGCAGAATCAAAGCCAATATCAACCTCCTTCGCTAAATAACAATACAATCGGAGGTTTTGTGGGGTCTACCGGAAATGGTGGTATTGACCCCAACCAGATAAAAACCCCGTTACAGACTCAATATGGCCTGGCCAGCAATCCGAAGCCGCCCCAGCCCACACCGCAGCCGAAACCCGACCCGAAACAGCAGACCGACGACTCCATCTAACCTGAAAAAAGGATGACCTTATGAAAAAACTATTCTTGATAGCGTTGGGATTGGCAAGTTTCAATGCTCATGCCAACGGCTGTCCCGGTCAATTTGACCCCGTCACCGGCATATGCCGCTTTCAAGGCAACAATGGTGAGTTGATCCACTACAATATCGCCCCTCCCCAATCAGGCAGCAGCACCCCGCCCCCGAAAAAAATCATCTACTACGACGTCAAGGTGCCTTCCAAATTCGGGGCCTTGGCGTACAGTCAAAAAGCCGGACATCTTGCCGGTTCGCTGAATCAAAATTCCCTAGCTGAAGCCAAACGGGAAGCGGTAAAACATTGCCAGCAAGGCAGCCGCAACACCTCTTGCAAAGCCATCGCATGGGTGAGAAACGGCTGTATCGCTGCGGCGGAAGGAAAAATAAAAAACAAATTTGTTGTAATCGATGGAGCAGGTCCTCAGGGAACCGCCGAACAAGCAGCTTTGCAAAATTGCAGGGCGGGAGGGGCGACCGAATGCAAAATCCTGATGCCCGAAGGCTGCTCCCTGCCCCAATTGCAGTAATCAATCCCCGCTCGCAGGCCGTCTGAAAAACCTTTCAGCCAGTCAATAACCTTATCTTTTTATCAGGAAACAACAATGAAAAACAAAATACTGCTGTTGCCACTGTTGGCCGCATTCTCCCTGCCCCTTCACGCCGCTCCTTTCGCCCCGTACGGATTGGAAGCATGGACGGGCGAACCCAATGAAGCCTGCGAAGCCATTTCATGTCTGCACACAACGACAGGGCGCCCCTCCGAATGTAACGGTCCGCTGCGGAAGTTCTATTCCATCCACCATAAATACGGACGCGACACCATCAGCGCACGCCGCAGATTCCTGCAAAAATGTCCTGCTTCCAAGGAAAAAGACATTGCCGCCATCATTGAAGTGGTAGTGCACCGGTAAATGTCCCCTCCATATCAGAGGCCGTCTGAAAATCCTTTCAGACGGCCTTTTGAGTGCTCCCTACTGCCTATGATAGAAACCTACGGCAAACCGCGGGTAGGAAAGCCTGTAAATCGGTCAGTTATGCCTGCAAACTATGTTCAACCCAATAAAAAGGTATAACTAGGTCATATTTTTTAATCAACCCCAACCATGCCAAATTTATATTCATGCTGCTTATTATTTTAACGGATTAAAATCTATACCCGTAATGTAGCGTTGCCCCGTATGTGCTTTAATATGTACTACTATATCAATAGTTTGTTTCAACAATGTTTTAATAACGTCAAATTCCAATCCACTCCCTTCCGGGGATGCTTTAATCATTAGTGCCAGTTGGTCCCATGTCTGCTCCGTACTGCCTGCATGGCAACTGGTAATCGATCCCGGGTGGCCCGAGGCACAGTTTCGAATGAAATAGAAAGATTCATCGCCACGCAATTCTGCCAGTATGATTCTGTCGGGCTTCATACGCAGACATGATTCCATACAGCTTTTTGCCGATACGTTTGCACTTCCCTGACCGCCTTTTGAGTACAGTAGATGGACTACATTCTGGTGGGGAATAAAGAGTTCTCGTGCATCTTCGATACTTATTAGGCGTTCATCCAAAGGAATATGATTTACCAATGCCTTCATGAAAGTCGTTTTGCCGCTGCCCGTAGCACCTGAAACGACAATATTTTTTTTGTATTCAACTGCTTTTTTGAAAAACATTTCATACTGTTTACTGTTTTTCAATTCAACTAGTTCTTTGTCATGTTCGGATAGTTCTCCGCCCAATTCGATAATATGGCTGAAAAAACCATCTTGGCTATATTGGGTCAAACTTTTGGTATGTTTTGACGGCAGCCGGATTGTAATAGATGCTTTTTCGGCATCACATGCAGGAGGGATAACGAATTGTGCTCGTTGACCAGTAGGAAATGTCAAAGATACCATAGGCTCAGATTCGGTAATCCTCTGCCCAGTGTTACTTTCATTAACTACAGCTGTACAAAACTGTCTGGCCCTATCAAATGTCAGAGTATCGACTTGGATTTTCTGCCATCCTTTGGATGTCTCCAAAAAGACTTCCCCAGGACGGTTAATACAAATTTCTGTAACATCGGGATCTCTGAGAAAAGGGGAAATACCTAAAATTTCATATTGATAATTCAAAAAATCAATTGAAATATTCGAATTAACGTCATCCATATCATTTAAAATCTTTATAAAGAATACAAAGCAATAAATCCGCCTTTCCAAACCTACCGGTAAAGACGGATATTAAAATTAATGCTTTTGGATTATAACACACTTATTACCTATACTGCCCGAAACTCTTTTTCATACAATCTCCTCAAAACAATTGATTAATTGCATCGTCTCTTCATATTTAACAACAAAGATATGTTTATCGAATCAATAATCATTGATAATCTATTTGTATATCAACTAAAGTAAACTACTATTTATTGCGTTTTGGGATTAATTTCCTCCAATTGCTTGCCCCAACTGTAATATCAACTATACAATCCAATCCGTTTATCAAAATGAAACTGCATCATGAAAGCAATGATTTTAGCTGCCGGACGCGGGGAGCGTATGCGCCCGCTTACCGATAATTGTCCTAAACCTTTATTACAAGTAGGGAAAGAACCATTAATCGGCTGGCATTTACGCCGTCTGAAACAAGCTGGAATCACAGAAATTGTGATTAACCATGCTTGGTTGGGAGAAAAAATTGAAGAGATATTGGGAAACGGCTATCAATATGGGGTCAAGATTTCGTATTCCCCCGAGCGAAACGGCGGCTTAGAAACAGCCGGTGGAATTGCTACCGCTCTACCGTTACTAGGAGATGAACCGTTTTTAGTTGTCAACGGTGATATACTGACTGATATTGATTTTCAGACGGCCTTTCAAATTTCGGATACGTTAATACAGCAAAAAAAATCTGCCTACCTATGGCTAGTGTCGAATCCGCCACATAATCCTAATGGTGATTTCGTTTTGGATTCCGACGGCCGCATCTATCCGGACAACAAAGCCAGAGGAGAAACATTGACTTTCAGCGGTATGGGCGTATATCAACCGACCTTATTCAAAAATACGCCCGCTCATCAAATTGCCAAACTGGCTCCATTGCTGCGTATTGCAATGAATAATAATTCGGTAATAGGGGAAAAGCATAATGGGTTATGGTTGGATGTAGGAACAGTTGAACGGCTTGAAACTGCAAACAAGCTGGCCGAAAATTGGTAATAATAGAATACCTACCCACCATCAACTCATCAAAAGTATTGAATAGCAGAAATGAGGCCGTCTGAACCATATTTTCAGACGGCCTTAAGCCTTATTACCAAAAGACCTGTTCATAAAGAACAGGTCTTTCCATATCCAACCTTATTTATCAGATGCTGAATGCTGACGACGCAAAATGGCAGGGATTTCAAAATCATCCAATACTGATTGATTACCAAAATCAGCAGCAGTTAAATTCATGTTCCGTGCATTGCGACCTGAGCGAACCAAACCATCCATACCGGCTTGTTGATGATGTTGATGCGGCTGATTCGTTACATTATCTGCTCCACCTACCAATTGCTGAGTACGCGCTGCGGCACGGAATTGGTTCGTATCATTACTTTCCTTCAAACCGGTTGCGATAATGGTAACTCGGATGGCATCTTCGCTCATACTGTCATCTTCAGCGGTACCATATTTGCACTCTGCCTCAGGATGTGCGTTTTCATTTACGACTTTCATAATTTCACGGTATTCCGACATTTTCAGGCAGTCAGGCGCAGTAGTGATGTTTACCAATACGCCGCGGGCACCGTCCAAAGTAACATTATCAAGCAGTGGGCTGGAAATAGCATGTTCGGTAGCTAAACGCGCACGGTCAATTCCTTGCGAATAACCTGATCCCATCATGGCAATGCCTTTGATACCCATAACGTTTTTCACGTCGGCGAAGTCCAAGTTGATAAATCCCGGACGGGTAACCACTTCGGAAATACCTGCAACTGCATCACGCAATACATTGTCTGCTGCACGGAACGCTTCACGCATAGTCACATCTTCACCCAATGCAGTCATCAATTTGTCATTAGGGATGATAATCAAAGAATCAACTTGACTTTTTAACTGCTCCAAACCCACTTGGGCGATATGAACACGCTTGCCTTCATAACCAAACGGACGGGTCACAACCGCTACGGTTAGAATGCCCATTTCCTTGGCAATTTCCGCCACGACTGGAGCCGCGCCTGTACCGGTACCGCCGCCCATACCGGTAGTAATGAACAACATATTTGCACCGTGAATCGCATCTTCAATCGCTTCACGGTCTTCTTGTGCGGCGGCCCGACCAATTTCAGGATTCGCACCCGCACCCAAACCACGGGTCAAGTTTGTACCCAATTGAATACGTTTTGCCGCATTGTTTTTACCCAGAGACTGGGCATCTGTATTTGCACTGATAAATTCTACACCTTGGATGGTGTTTTCAATCATATTGTTGATGGCATTACAACCACCACCACCCAAACCAATTACCTTGATAATTGCAGGGCTTGCAGCCGATTCGACTACATCGTAAACCAATTCCATTCAAATACTCCTCTGCGCCCTGCATTGAGGACGGCTCAAAAATAACTAATTTTTATATTATATAAGAAGTCTTAAGCTACTGGCAAAATTCTTCTCGTTTTTACCCTTCCAGCATTTCTCAAATCTCATATTTTTAACAAAAAACATACAATTCTAACCACCTCGTCTATTCCAACCAAATTAATTGCATTATTTTCATTTCTAGTTATTCTGTTTTTTATTCGGATAGAATTAAAGCATCTCCAAATATCGTTATTTATTCCATTCAGAGATGCTTCATTATGTTCAACCGAATTAATTTTAAAAATTATCTTTCAGCCATTTTTGAAATCTAGACCATAAGCTGACTTTAGGCCCTTGCTCACTAACGGCAACCGCTCCTGCCACAGCAGTACCGTCTTCCTCACCTCTGGCAGCCTGCAACAAACCGATAGCAGTAGCATAACGAGGATTACGGATACGTTCGGACACTCCACCCATTTCTTGCGGCACTCCAATGCGGGCAGGCAGATTGAATACTTCTTCGGCCAACTCTACGATACCAGTCAGCATAGATGCGCCGCCGGTTAAAACGATGCCTGAAGTCAGCACCTCTTCAGGAAATCCCGAACGACGTAACTCATTCAAGGTCAATTCTAAAATCTCCTCTACCCGCGGACCAATCACACTAGCCAGCACACGACGGGAAATCTGGCGGGGTTGTCGGTCACCGACACTGGGGACTTCCACCATCTCATCCAATCCGTCCATTGTCGGCATAGCCACGCCGTAATGAATTTTGATATATTCAGCAGCACTGTGTGGCGTACGCAGAGCTTGTGCCAAATCTTTGGTAATCAAATCCCCTGCAACCGGTATGACGGCAGTATGTCGGATAGCCCCATTAGTATAGACAGCAATATCGGTAGTACCACCACCGATGTCAATCACACACACACCTAAATCTTTTTCATCTTCGGTTAAAACCGCCTGCCCGCTGGCCAGAGGCTGCAACATAATCTGATCCATTTGCAGACCGCAACGATGGATACATTTTTGGATATTCTGCAACGCGGTAATTGCACCGGTGATAATATGGACGCGAGTATCCAAACGCACACCGCTCATACCGATGGGCTCTTTGACTCCAGGTTGGTTGTCAATAATATATTCTTGCACGACCGTATGTAGGATATTATGGTCAGGCGGGATATTGACTGCCTTAGCCGTTTCAATGGCGCGGTCTATATCCGCTTGGCTGACTTCTCCGTCTTTGATTTTAACTACACCTTGGGAATTCAGGCTTCGAATATGGTTGCCGGCGATGCCCGTAGTAACGTGGGAAATTTTGGTATCTGCCATCAATTCAGCTTCATTAACTGCCTGTCTGATGGCCTGTGCAGTCGCATCAATATTGGTCACCATGCCTGCTTTCAGGCCGCGCGAAGGCGCCTGCCCCAAACCGACGATGTGAATTTCGTTATCCTCTTGGACCTCTCCGATAAGTGCGATAACTTTTGACGTACCAATGTCCAGTGCACTGATATATTTACCTTGTTGTTCCATAAATTCCCATTCATTCAATTAGATGTTTGTTCCTGAACCTCTTTTTCAGAAGGTTCATCCAATGGTTTGCTGTAGCGCACGGCAAAGCCGTCTTTATAACGCATATCGACATAAGCCAAGCGGTTTTCGTGTTTTTTCAATAAACTCGGCCAAATTCCTGCAAACCGTTGCAGACGAAAGATTTCGTTTTCGCGCCCGAGGCGTATCGTAATCCCGTTGTCCAACTCAATCGACCACGCCGAACGCGGCGTATAAATCAATTTGCCTATTTTCAAACCTTGCGGTTCCAAAATATCAGTAAATTCACGATAACGCTGCACCATATCCTTACCGGTACCTTCTTGCCCTTCAAACACAGGCAGATTATCAGGAATTTTTGCAGGGAATACATTACCCTGCATATCTACCAGACCAATGTCGTACCATTTTGCCACTGGTTCGCGTTCTTTTAAAATGATTTCTACCGTATCCGGCAAACGGCGGCGGACGGCGGCGGACGAAATCCACGGCAACTGGCTGAAAGCCGTTTGCGCACCATTAACATCAGCGCGAAAGATATTGCCGCGCATATATTCGTGCGCAATGGCCTGCAACTGTTTGCCATCGGTATGCAGCAGCTTACCTTGGATGGACACCTGTTTTACGGGAAAATACGGCGAGTTGTAAATCCAAACCACACCGGCCCCCAACAGCATCAGAACCATCAGCAGCAATAACCAACGAGTCAAGCGCCCTAGCGCACCGGCATCATCCCACATGAGCTGTTTTCAAAATTTCAATACACAAATCGGGAAAATCCATACCGATTTGCGCCGCAGATTTCGGTACCAGACTATGGCTGGTCATACCGGGCAGCGTATTAATTTCCAACAGATAGAGTTTGCCGTCCAAATCTTTTAAGAAGTCCACACGAACGCACCCTTCTGCACCAATCGCCTGAGCACCGCGCACTGCCAATTCGCGCATTAATTCTTCATCGGCCGCGTTCAAATCGGACGGGCATCGGTATACCGTATCATCACGATTGTATTTCGCTTCATAATCGTAAAATTCGGTTGCGGGTACAATCAGAATCGAAGGCAAGCCGCAGCCTCCGAGTACGGGGCACGAATATTCACCGCCGCCAATAAAGCGTTCGGCGATAATCTCGCCTTTCATATGCTTCAATTCCGCATACACGTCTTTCAGACGGCCCTTTTCTTTTACTTTGACCACTCCGACGCTACTGCCTTCATTGGCAGGTTTGACGAACATTGGCAATCCCAACCGCTTTTCTACCGCCTCAAAATCGGTATCTTCACGCAATACCGCAAATTCGGGAACAGGCAGGCCCAAGGCCTGCCAAATCAACTTGCAACGATATTTGTCCATGCCGATTGCCGAGGCCGCCACGCCGCTGCCGGTATAAGGGATACCGAGCAACTCCAAGGTCCCTTGAACTACTCCGTCTTCACCGTAGGTACCGTGCAAGATGTTGAAGGCCGTCTGAAACCCTTGGGTTTTCAAATCGGCCAAAGGCGTCTCTTTCGGATCGAACGCATGTGCGTCCACTCCCCTGCCCTTCAATGCGGCGACAATCGCAGCACCGCTGTCCAACGAAACATTGCGTTCGCTGGAAAAACCGCCCATCAACACGGCAACTTTGCCAAAATTCTGCATTATTAAAATTCTTTCTTTATTTTTGATACAGGCCGTCTGAAAGATTTTCAGACGGCATCAATGCTTTAAATTATCTGTCTTACAGCGCACAAGGACAATTACCCACTTTTGCCAAATCGAACATTGCTGACAAAGCCGACCAATCAACCCGCAAACCACCCGCACGCGACAGCTTTCAAGCTGACCATCACTCAGGTTTGCTGCGACAATTCGAGCAGCGCGGTAGGCACTCTGTTGATATTACCCGCCCCCATGTTCAATACAATGTCGCCGTCTTGCAAAACATTCAACAACATTGCAGGCAATTCACTGACATTTTCACAGTAAATCGGTTCCAATTTGCCCAAAACGCGGATAGCACGGGCCAAGGCACGAGAATCGGCAGCGGCAATCGGTTCTTCCCCGGCGGCATAAACTTCGGTCAATACCAATAAGTCCACCGTATTCAGGATTTTAGTGAAATCTTCAAACAAATCGCGTGTACGGGTATAGCGATGCGGCTGAAACGCCAACACCAAACGTTTTTCAGGATAGGCTCCGCGTGCCGCCGCCAAAGTAGCAGCCATTTCGACCGGATGGTGGCCATAATCATCCACCACCAGTGCCGTCCCACCATTAGGCAATTTGATGTCGCCGTATTTCTGGAAGCGGCGGCCGACGCCCTCAAAGCCGAGTAATCCTTGCTGAATGGCTTCAACGGGCGCGCCGACTTCAAGTGCCACACCGATGGCAGCCAATGCGTTCAATACATTATGGCGGCCAGGCATATTTAAGACTACGCCGAAGGTTTTCCGCTCGTGTCCTTTCATGTTGACGTGAACGGTGAATTTCATCTGCGCGCCGATATTTTCAATATCAGTAGCGTAAATATCGGCGGTATCGTCCAATCCGTAAGTGGCGTAGGGTTTGCTTACTTTGGGCAAAATAGCGCGAACGTGTGCGCTGTCAACGCATAAAAACGCTTTGCCGTAGAACGGCATACGGTGGATAAAATCTACAAAAGCCTGATGCAGTTTTTCAACGCTGTGCTCGTAGGTATCCATGTGGTCTTCGTCGATATTGGTTACGACGGACATAATCGGGGTCAGATGCAGGAATGAGGCGTCTGACTCATCGGCCTCGGCAACAATGTATTCACCTTTACCCAAACGCGCGTTAGTCCCTGCGGCATTCAGTTTGCCGCCGATAACGAAAGTCGGGTCTAACCCCGCCGCACCGAGAATGGATGCCGTCAGACTGGTGGTGGTGGTTTTGCCGTGCGTGCCGGCGATGGCGATGCCGTCGCGGAAACGCATCAATTCAGCCAGCATCAGCGCGCGCGGAATTACCGGAATCTGCTGTTCATTGGCGGCCACCACTTCCGGATTGTCTTTTTTCACCGCAGTGGAAGTAACCACCACATCGGCACCGTTGACGTGTTCGGCGGTATGGCCGGGATAAACCTGTATCCCCAAACTGCTCAGATGCTCGGTAGCGGCGTTTTTCGCCTGATCGGAACCGGAGATTTTAAAACCCAAATTGTGTAAAACTTCGGCAATGCCGCTCATACCCGAACCGCCGATACCGACAAAATGGATATTGGTTACTCTGTTTTTCATCATAATTTCGTGTTCCGATGGGCGTAATTACGCGTAAAGTCGTTATTTTAAAGGGCTGCGGCGTTCTACGCTATGGTTTTAGCGTAAAGAATAATTAACATTGCTTATTATTTCAGCACCTTTCCCACTCCGCTGTTTCAGACGGCCTTATGATATTGTTTCTATTGCGATTTCAGCCACATCGTCCGCGCTGTGCGGCAGTGCCAATGTGCGGGCGTTTTCTGCCCATTTGAGGCATTTCTCGCGGTTTAAGCCGCCGAGGATTTCGGCGAGCTTTTCCGCTGTCAACTGGGTTTGCGGTAACAGCAATCCTGCCTCCGCCTGCACCATAAAACGTGCATTGGCGGTTTGGTGGTCATCAACGGCGTAAGGATACGGCACCAGCAGCGCACCCAGCCCCGCTGCCGTCAACTCGGCAATCGTCAGCGCGCCGGCACGACAAATCACCAAATCGGCATCGCGGTAGGCGGACACCATGTCGGTAATAAATTCCACGCATTCGGCTTTCACGTCCAGCGCGTCGTAATCCGCCTGCAAGCTGCCCAGTTTGTCGCGACCGGACTGATGATACATCTGCGGGCGCGCATCTTCGGGCAGCAAAGCCAATGCCTGCGGTACGGTTTTATTCAAAACGTCTGCGCCCAAACTGCCGCCGACCACCAGGATTTTCAGACGGCCTTCGCGCTCTGCAAAACGTTCGGCAGGCGCGGGCAGGTTGGCAATATCGGCGCGGACGGGGTTGCCGACCAAGCCGCCTTCGTGGCTGAACG
>ERZ772994.24-NODE-24-length-25880-cov-11.8623_pt1 | contig 25880 bp, 29 predicted proteins | sample MGYA00580679_ERZ772994 | MGnify/ENA primary metagenome ERZ772994 (study PRJEB29015, sample SAMEA2738057) | human oral metagenome | biome: human oral; feature: human-associated habitat; material: saliva | place: China | collected 2224 ...
TGGAACGCACGAAGCCGCCCAAACCGCGCTGGGATTTGTAGGATTTGGAGCGCTCGGGGTCTTCCACAATCCATTGCCATGCTTCGATGGGGTCTTTGGTTTTGCGCGCTTCGCGCCACAGTTCGGCCAGCGCGCCGCGCATCATCGGATATTTGATGCGCTGGGCGGAATAGACGTACCAACTGTACGACGCGCCGCGCGGGCAACCGCGCGGTTCGTGGTTGGGCAGGTCGGGGCGGGTGCGCGGATAGTCGGTCTGCTGGGTTTCCCAGGTGATGATGCCGTTTTTAACGTAGATTTTCCACGAGCACGAACCGGTACAGTTCACGCCGTGGGTGGAGCGGGCGATTTTGTCGTGCGACCAGCGGCTGCGGTAGGCATTCTCCCACTTGCGGTCTTCTTCGGTCAATACGCCGTGGCCGTTGGCGAACGGTTCGTGCTTGTGCCTGAAAAATGTCAGGCGGTCTAAAAAATGACTCATGGCGGTGTCCTTGCATTGCTGCGGATTATTATGGTTTGAATATAAATGAGCCGATTGGCGAAAAACAGGGGCAGAACGTACGGCTCCGCCGTGCAAAACGGCGGTAGCGGCTACCTACTTTGTGAGGTAGCGGAAGGCCGCGCTCTTCGCCGAACGCCGCATACGGCAAGGCCGTCTGAATCACAATTCAGACGGCCTGTTTGCATTTCGGGAGACCACACGCATCAAATGGGGAGGATACCTACTTTGGTAGGTAATGCTCAAACGGTTTCGCAGCGGGCGGCGGCGGCATACCGGCCTGCGTCCCTGCTCCGGCCGGAGCGGAACCCCGCTTTTCCCGCCCGTTTCGGTTTTCAGACGGCCTCATTCTTTTTTCCTTTTCGCCCGCGGATGCGCTTCGTCATATACGGCGGCCAGATGTTCCAAGTCCAGCTTGGTGTAAATCTGCGTGGTCGACAAATTGCTGTGTCCCAGCAATTCCTGTACCGCACGGATGTCGCGCGACGCCTGTAAAAGGTGGCTGGCGTAACTGTGCCGCAGCATGTGCGGCGAAAGGTGCTGCGCACTGCCCTGCTCCACCGCCCATTGTTGCAGGCGTTTCTGAATCTGCCTCTGTCCCAGCCGCCGGCCGTTCCTGTTGGTAAACAGTGCGGCCTCGCCTTCTGCGGCAACCCGGTGCGGCAGGTAGTCCAGCAGCGCGTCTATACTCTTGCGCACCAGCGGCACGCGCCGCTGTTTGCCGCCCTTGCCCGTTACGCCCACCCAGCCTTCGTCGGGCAAAACATCGTGCAGGTTCAGGCCGCACACTTCGCTCAGGCGCAGGCCGCTGCCGTAAAGCAGTTCGAATACGGCGCGGTCGCGCAACGCCAGCGCGTCTTCGCCGCAACCTTGGTTCAACAGGTGGTTGAGCGGTTCCTGCTGAACGGCTTTGGGCAGGCGCTGCGGCGGCTTCGGCGCCTTGAGGTTGGCGGTCGGGTCGGCCGCCATCAGGCCTCTTTGTACCAGCCAGCCGCAATACTGCCGCCACACCGACAGTTTCCGCGCCATACTGCGTTCGCTCAAATTGCGTTGCGACAGTTTTTTCAATGCGGCCAAAAAGTCGCCGCGCCTCACATCCGCCCCGTTTTCAGACGGCCTCAGCATTAAAAGCCGCTCAAGCTGCGACAGGTCGCGGCGGTAGGCTTCGACGGTGTGCGCCGATTTGCCCTCCTGCCGCAACGCGGTCAAATAATCATCAAAATACCGGCAAAAATCCTGCTGCTGCATGTTTCAGACGGCCTCCAATACCGTTTTCAACGCCTGCGGCAGACGGCAGACCCGCTGCGCGGCATAATCGAAACACACCATCCCCGTCCGCACCCGCGCGACGGTTTTACCGTCCCGCACGCGCACCATATGGTACAGCAGCACGAAACCGCCCTTGCCTGCTTCTTCCGCCCCCAGCTCGATTTGCAGCGCGTCGCCGTGGTGCGCCTGCGCCAGATACTGCACCGCCGCATCCGCCATAATCAACCCCGCGCCGCCTGCGTCCAGTTCGGTAAAACCCAGCGCGGCCAGCCAGCGTACGCGCGTTTCATGGCACAAACGCAACACCGCGTCATTGGCAAGGTGCCCGCCGTAATTGATGTCGCCTATCTGCACGTCGATACGGGCGGTATACAGGATGGTTTCGGGCGTGGGGACATTAATCCGCGGCATGTTTTTCTTCCTTATTCAGACAAATCGGTTTTCAGACGGCCTCAGAAGGCTTCCGGCCGCACCCCCATTATCCACAATCACGCGTCGGGCGCCAATTTTTACCGCCGCCGCGTTCGTTCAAATCCGTCCGAACGCGTTATCATTAATATATAAAATTAATGTAGCGCGTTGTAGTATTGAATGCCGAAAAATACTATAATAGCCTGATAATCCACTTTTCCCATCCCAATCCAAGGAGATTTTCATGGCTCTCGTCTCTATGCGCCAACTGCTCGACCACGCGGCTGAAAACAGCTACGGTCTGCCCGCATTCAATGTTAACAATCTTGAACAGATGCGCGCCATTATGGAAGCCGCCAACCAGATTAACGCCCCCGTCATCGTGCAGGCCAGCGCAGGCGCACGCAAATATGCGGGGGCGCCGTTTTTACGCCACCTGATTCTGGCGGCCGTGGAAGAATTCCCGCACATCCCCGTCGTCATGCACCAAGACCACGGCGCATCCCCCGACGTGTGCCAGCGCTCCATCCAGCTGGGTTTCTCCTCCGTCATGATGGACGGCTCGCTGCTTGAAGACGGCAAAACCCCGTCCACCTACGAATACAACGTCAACGCCACCCGTACCGTCGTTAACTTCTCCCACGCCTGCGGCGTATCCGTCGAAGGCGAAATCGGCGTATTGGGCAATCTCGAAACCGGCGAAGCAGGCGAAGAAGACGGCGTAGGCGCGGCTGGCAAACTCTCCCACGACCAAATGCTCACCAGCGTCGAAGACGCCGTGCGCTTCGTTAAAGACACCGGCGTGGACGCGCTCGCCATCGCCGTCGGCACCAGCCACGGCGCATACAAATTCACCCGTCCGCCCACAGGCGACGTATTGCGTATCGACCGCATCAAAGAAATCCACCAAGCCCTGCCCAACACCCACATCGTGATGCACGGCTCCAGCTCCGTTCCGCAAGAATGGCTGAAAGTCATCAACGAATACGGCGGCAAAATCGGTGAAACCTACGGCGTACCTGTAGAAGAAATCGTCGAAGGCATCAAACACGGCGTGCGCAAAGTCAACATCGACACCGACCTGCGCCTCGCCTCTACCGGTGCCATCCGCCGCTTTATGGCGGAAAACCCGTCCGAATTCGACCCGCGCAAATATCTCGGCAAAACTGTCGAAGCCATGAAACAAATCTGTCTCGACCGCTACCTTGCATTCGGCTGCGAAGGTCAGGCAGGCAAAATCAAACCCGTTTCCCTTGAGAAAATGGCAACCCGCTACGCCAAAGGCGAGCTGAACCAAATCATCAACTGATTGCCGTTTGCCGAAATAAATCTTCAGGCCGTCTGAAAACCGAACTTTCCGTTTGGAAAACAGTTTTCAGACGGCCTCTGCCTTTCTACAGCCGTGCCATTTTTAAACTTAACCCACTATACTTACCATATCGAAATAGAATCAGCGCATTCGAACGGCATTTTAACGTATTGAAACGGTATTTTTGCCCGATACGCCGCAATAATACCGAACAGCCACAATTCCTAGCCTAATTTGTTTTCCGATTAACACCCGTTAAACAACCTCAGGCCTAAGATACCGCTTCCCTTTGCTTCAAGCGAGAAAGACATTACCATGAAACACCTCACCAAACTGAACTCCCTGCTGGTACTTACCGTCGGCCTGGCCGCCGCGCCGCTAGCCGCCGCCGAACCCGGACACGATGACGGTCCTCACCCCGAACAACAATCCCCACACATGAAAAAACCGGTTCCGCGCCCTCCTGAAGCCCGCAAACACAAAGCGGAGCATCCCATGAAGAAAGCACCCAAACACGCAGCGAAAAAAATGCCGAAACATCACCATCATCATCACGGCCGTTAATCCGGCCCTAGCCGCGCCACTAGGATAGTGCCAAACCGGTATGTTAAAAATATCGGTTTTACGGCCTTTGAATTTAAGTCGGAACAGCAGCAACGCAGCAGGCAGTCAGGTAATTACGAAACGATTGATATTCGGAAATCGTTTCAGCGGAAGCTCTTTGCCGATTTAGATATAAACGGCCGCACTATCCATTGCAAAAGGCCGTCTGAAATTTTTCAGACGGCCTTTCCATATCATTGAGCCAACTGCGGTTTTAACCTTTCTGCCAATCCGACATCGGCTCCTCTTCCTGTGCGGCAACAGTATATTTCTCATCCGCCCACTCGCCCAAATCAATCAATTTGCAACGCTCGCTGCAAAACGGACGGTATTTGCTTTCTGGAATCCATGCCACGAGCTGTCGGCAGTTGGGACATTCTACAGTTAAGATTTCAGTCATTTTACTCATTCCGACAAATCAAACACCAAACAGTACATCTGCCATTATCTTGCCAAACAGCCGGACAAACGGCAAAAAAGCGGTTTTCTCTTTTTCCATCAAACCGTTTTGACCGCATGTGAATAAAACCTATGCAAACGGCCGATTTTTGCCGCCAACTCGCCTGCCGAACCTTCGTTTACCAACACATCATCGGCATGAAGCAACCTATCCCTGCGGGAAATCTGAGTGCGGATAATACGGCGGATTTCGCTTTCATCCAAACCGCTGCGCTGTCGGACACGCCGAATTTGCACTTCCTCTGCAACATCGATAACCAACACCCTGTCCACCAAAGCTAGAAATTGCGGATTTTCAATCAACAAGGGAACATCAATAATCCCATAAACCGCTTGCGGATATTGGTTCTGCTGAAAACGGATTTCCTCCAAAATCAGCGGAAACATCAGGCCTTCGAGTATTTCTTTGGACTGAGGCCGTCTGAAAACGAAATCACGCAGGACTTCCCTATCCAAACAGCCTTGCGTATCAAACACCTCATCCCCGAATGCACTGCGGATGGCAGGCAGTGCCTTGCCATTATCCGCAGTCAAATTCCGACTAATGGCATCCGCATCGATATGCGGTACGCCCAATCTAACAAATTCGGCAGCCGCCAGTGATTTGCCGCTGCCGATTCCTCCGGTCAACCCTATCCATACCGTCATATCAGAATCCCGATTTGGTCAGCCACCATCGAATAAGCTGGTTTACCGGCTCATTGGCCGTAAACACAACCCATCCGGCAATGGCAAGACTCGGGCCGAATGCGAACGGCTGGTTTCTGGCAACACGCATAATCAGCGCACCTACCAAGCCGACCAATGCCGACATAAAAACCAACACCGGCAGCGTTCCTACACCCAACCATGCGCCAAGTGCGGCCAGCAATTTGAAATCTCCGGCTCCCATACCTTGGACACCGCGGATCAAACGGTAAAACGAGTTCAGCAGCCATAAACTCATATATCCGCAAACTGCGCCCAGTACGGCGGACTGAAGGGAAACAAATGCACCGTCAAAATTGAACAGTAATCCCAACCATATCAACGGCAAAGTAAGCTGATCCGGCAGGTATTGCGTGTCAATATCAATAAAGGCCAAAGCAATCAACACCGCCGTCAGAATCAAACCGCCCAACGCCGTCCAACTCCAGCCATACTGCCATGCAACGGCGGCAAACAATATTCCTGTCAGCAGTTCTACCAAAGGATAGCGGATACTGATCGGCGTTTTACACGAACCACATTTACCGCCGAGCATCAGATAACTGACAATCGGGATATTCTGCCATGCCCTGACCGGAGCATGGCATTTCGGGCAACGGGAATCCGGCTTGAGCAGGTTAAACGGCTGCCGCTCCTCTTCTGTCAAATCAAGCTGCAAATGTTCTTTTGCAAACTGCGTCCACCCTCGTTCCATCATCACCGGCGTACGGTAGATCACGACATTGAGAAAACTGCCAATGACCAGTCCCAACACGGCGGCAAGCGGAACGGCAAACGGGGCCAACGTATCCAACGACTCCAACATATCAACCGACCACGTTACCCAGATTAAAGAGCGGCAGATACATAGCCACCAGTAAAACCCCGATGGTCGAACCCAATACCACCATAATGACCGGTTCCATCAGCGAAGACAGTTGCGATACGGAGTTATCCACTTCCTCTTCATAAAATTCGGCTGCTTTATTCAGCATATCGTCCAAAGAACCTGATTCCTCACCGATTGCCGCCATTTGGATAATCATATTCGGAAACATTTCCGTACTTTGCATACTCGATGTCAACGACAAGCCCTGTGTAACTTTGGCCTGAATATCCTTGGTAGCTTCTTCGTAAAGAATATTGCCCGCAGCCCCTGCAACGGAATCCAACACCTCGACCAACGGCACGCCTGCCGCAAACAAAGTGGCCGTCGTACGCGACCAGCGTGCAATGGTTGCCTTTCTGACGATGGGACCGAAGATAGGAAGGCGCAGCATTATGCTGTCCACCCGTTTTTGGAATGCCGGGGATTTCTGGTGCAGTTTATAAAGGCCGAATCCTGCCAAGATAATGGCAACAATCATCACCCAACCGTATTTGACAAAGAATTTGGACATACTCATGACAATCTGCGTCAAACCCGGCAATTCCGCACCCATGCTGCTGTAAACCTCGCCGAATGCGGGTAATACGAACATCATCATGACGAAAATCAAAGCCACCGCCACCACCATAATGGCAATCGGATAAGTCAATGCGGTTTTAACTTTCTTTTTAATGGCTTGGGTTTTTTCCTTATAGACCGCCAGTTTGTCCAACAATCCTTCCAATACGCCGCCCGTTTCACCGGCAGAAACCAAATTGCAGTAAAAACGGTCGAAATATTTCGGATATTTAGAGAATGATTTACCCAATGCACTGCCCTGCTCCACATCTGCACGAACCTGCATCAGCATCTGCGTCATAGAAGGATTGGAATGGCCGCGCGCCACGATTTCAAAAGCCTGCATCAACGGCAACCCTGCTTTCATCATAGTCGCAAGCTGGCGGGTAAAAACAGTAATATCTTCCTGTGTGATGCGTTTCTTACGCGTTGATTTGACTTTGCTGACACGCAACGGACGAATACCCCTGCGCTGGAGTTTCTTGCGCGCTTCCTCTTCGTCTTTTGCAACCACCTCACCGCGCACGATTTGGTCCGTGCTGAGGTTCCTACCTTCAAAAGTAAACCTTTTACCTTTGTTTTTGTTAGCGAATAAGCCTTTTGACTGCTCTGCTTGAGCCATAACTACCCCTTAGTTTTGTTTGTTATATTCAGACAATACCGGAACGGATTCCCCTCCGTATCCGGCAGCTTTCGTTTCATCTTAATCGTTGGTATGCGCGGTTACTTCTTCGAGCGTGGTCAATCCCTGCATCACTTTCAGCAAGCCGGCACGACGCAAATCAACCATGCCTTCTTTGTACGCCATATTCATAATATCTACTTCAGTACCGTTATTCATGATAACCCGCTGCATTTCTTCGGTAACCGGCATCATTTCATATACCCCGGCACGGCCTTTGTACCCCTTGCCCCTGCAACTGTCGCAGCCAACGGCACGGTACATCGTCCAATCCTTAGCCAAGTCTTCTTTGGTAAACCCCGCTTTAAGCAAGGCCGGTTCGGGAGGCCGCTCCATCGGCGTTTTGCACTTCGGACACAGACGGCGCAACAGACGTTGGGCGATTATCAGGCTGACGGAACTGGCGATATTGAACGGTGCGACACCCATGTTCAGCATACGCGACAAAGTCGCCGGAGCATTATTAGTATGCAGCGTCGAAAACACCATATGTCCTGTCTGTGCCGCTTTAATCGCAATATCGGCTGTTTCCAAATCACGAATCTCGCCCACCATGATGATGTCGGGGTCTTGGCGCAGGAACGATTTTAGCGCGGCGGCAAAAGTCAGGCCCTGTTTATCGTTGACGTTAACCTGATTGATACCCGGCAAATTAATCTCAGCCGGGTCTTCGGCGGTAGAAATATTAACGTCTTCTGTATTCAGGATATTCAGACTGGTATAAAGCGTTACCGTTTTACCTGATCCTGTCGGACCGGTAACCAACACCATACCGTACGGACGGTGAATGGCTTCAAGCAACATCTCTTTTTGAAACGGCTCAAAACCGAGTTGATCGATATTCAGCGAAGCCGCATCCGAATTCAAGATACGCATCACCACTTTTTCGCCGAACAGAGTGGGCAGCGTGCTGACACGGAAATCAATCGGACGCCCGTGTTTATGGAAGGCAATCTGGATACGTCCGTCCTGAGGGACACGTTTTTCCGAAATATCCAATCGCGCCATAACTTTGATACGCGAAGCCAACTGCCCGCGTACAGCAACCGGCGGCTGCACTACTTCGCGCAACTGTCCGTCCACGCGAAACCGGACGCGCGCCATTTGCTCATAAAACTCAAAGTGAATATCCGATGCACCCGCATTAAGCGCATCCGATAAGGTTTTATGAATAAAGCGCGGAATCGGGCCGTCTTCTGCTTCTTCATTGTCTATATACAGTGCTTGTGCGGGTTGGGCTGCCTCTTGTTCCTGACTGATTTCCTTTAAAATGGAAGTCGAACGCTGCCCCAACCATTCGAGAAGCGAACTCAACTGGTCATCCGGTACGACAACCAAGTCGACCGATGCGCCCGAAGCGAAAGCCACTTTTTGAAAACTCTGGATCTGCGTAGGATCGGATACCGCCAGATAGACCTTGCGGCCGCGGCGGAAAATAGGAATGCAGCGGTTTTGCACCATCTGCTCTTCACTCAGAACATCCGTCAGGATGTTGCTGCGCGGGTAATGGCGCAAATCCAGCAGCGGATAACTGAAAACCCGGGCGACCAATTCGCCCAATGATTTCGGAGTAATGACGCCGTCTGAAAACAGCATCGGCAATATTTCTTTATTGGCTTTCAAGGCACTATTGTAATGCTCGGCCTGACTGTTAGTAATCTTTTGGCTCTGCACCAAAACACGCAATAACCCGACACTCATTTTATTTAACCTATCCGTTTCTTGTGCAATTCTTCGACTGTATATCCGGCAACGAAAAACTGTTGAACAACTTATTATTAATTATCCGGCATCGCCTGCTCTTTATCCGTCCAGCCCGTAAAGGTCCCTTTGACTGCTCCGGATGCAGAAGATGCCGTCTGAAAATTTCCGTGATTAATTTGCTATCTGACTATTATAAAACAAGCCACGGAGTCGTTACACTAACTTATGAAGTTCTATCGACAAATAGAAACTATTTCACAACAGATAAAAAAATAACCGCATAAAGCGGTTGGTTGGTGGCCAGAGGCGGGATCGAACCGCCGACACACGGATTTTCAATCCGTTGCTCTACCAACTGAGCTATCTGGCCTTTTATTGTTGCGTTGAGAAAGGCGTATTAAACCAAAAACACCCGTTTTACGCAAGCCTTCCTGTACCGTTATTTCCTGACAAACGATTAACCGTTTGTTTTGAATCGGATTAAACTCAAGCCGGTTGATTACAAAAAACGATACCGCCCAATATCTGCGGGCGATGCCGATTCAAATCCCGTTTTACCCCTCGCGTTTTGGGCTAAAATACCCCCTCTTTTTTTCTTAAAGACCGAAATCCGTATGCTGTATCATTTTTTAAAAAACATGCTGGACATTCTGCGCCTGCGTTACAAACATCCGGCCGAATACACATATCCGCTACCGGTTATCCTCGCCGTATTGTTGCTGCTGGGCATGATAAATGCTGCGGCGATGTCGGCATTGTTCGGTAAAGATGCCGCTGCCATCGTTTTCTCTATTCTGCTGACCGCCGTCAAATGGCTGATTCTCAGCCGTACTATGAGCGCCGTTTTACACTATTACGGCGCACCGCGCCTGCCGCTTCAGGGATTTACGCTGGCCTCGGAAGCCCTGAATATTCCAATGCTGCTCGTTTTGTATGTCCCGCAATTAAGCCCTCTTGGCCTGCTTTGGCAAATATGGGCTTTCTGGGCACAGGCAATCGGCTATATAAAAATGGGTAATGTGGCAGGCTGGAAAGTTGCCGTCGGCTATATTGCCTATTTCATCTGCACATTAATTGCCGGTTCTGCACTGCTGATGCTTTTCACACATTTAGGTTGGATGAATGAAGAAATGCTGCGGCACCAGCTTCAAACTATTTTGCAACAGCAAAAATAACTGTGAGGCCGTCTGAAAATTTCCAACCGCTCTCTGTTTTTCAGACGGCCTATGTATCGAACAAACGCGCCAAAAAACACACACCGCACGGTTTTTACCGTGCGGTGTGTGTTTATTTGAAGGTTTCAGACGGCCTTACATCATGCCGCCCATACCACCCATGCCGCCCATATCAGGCATAGCTGGTTTTTCTTCAGGGATTTCGGCAATCATGCAATCGGTTGTCAGCATCAGGCCGGCGATAGACGCGGCGTGTTGCAGCGCGGAACGGGTTACTTTGGCAGGGTCGAGTACGCCCATTTCGATCATGTCGCCGTATTCGCCGGAGCCTGCGTTGTAACCGTAGTTGCCTTCGCCTTCCAACACTTTGTTTACAACCACGCTAGGTTCGCCGCCTGCGTTGGCAACGATTTGGCGCAGCGGAGATTCAACGGCGCGCAAGACGATTTGTACGCCTGCGTCTTGGTCGGCATTGCCGGTGTGCAGGTTTTCCAAAGCAGCACGGGCACGCAACAGGGCGACGCCGCCGCCTGCAACCACGCCTTCTTCAACGGCTGCGCGGGTAGCGTGCAGCGCGTCTTCCACGCGGTCTTTTTTCTCTTTCATTTCGACTTCGGTAGCGGCACCGACTTTGATCACTGCCACGCCGCCTGCCAATTTAGCCACGCGCTCTTGCAGTTTTTCTTTGTCGTATTCGCTGGTTGCGGTTTCGATTTGTTGGCGGATTTCGGCAACACGCGCTTCGATTTGGGCTGCGTCGCCGAAGCCGTCGATGATGGTGGTGTTTTCTTTACCGATTTCGATGCGTTTGGCTTGACCCAAGTCGTCCAAAGTCGCTTTTTCCAGAGACAGGCCGACTTCTTCGGAAATCACCACGCCGCCGGTCAGGATAGCGATGTCTTGCAACATGGCTTTGCGGCGGTCGCCGAAGCCAGGGGCTTTCACGGCAACGGTTTTCAGAATGCCACGGATGTTGTTCACAACCAAAGTAGCCAAGGCTTCGCCTTCTACGTCTTCAGCGATAATCAAGAGCGGACGGCTGGCTTTGGCCACTTGTTCCAAAACAGGCAACAAGTCGCGGATGTTGCTGATTTTTTTGTCGAACAACAATACAAACGGATTGTCCAAAGCAGCGATTTGTTTTTCAGCGTCGTTGATGAAGTAAGGAGACAGGTAGCCGCGGTCGAACTGCATACCTTCAACCACGTCCAATTCGTTTTCCAAAGATTTGCCGTCTTCAACGGTAATCACGCCTTCTTTGCCGACTTTTTCCATCGCTTCGGCAATAATCGCGCCGACTTGTTCGTCAGAGTTGGCGGAAATAGAGCCGACTTGGGCGATTTCTTTAGAAGTGTCGCAAGGTTTGGCGATGTTTTTCAGCTCGTCAACCAAAGCGGCAACGGCTTTGTCGATACCGCGTTTCAGGTCGGTCGGGTTCATGCCGGCGGTAACGTATTTCATACCTTCCGCTACGATGGCTTGTGCCAGTACGGTGGCGGTAGTGGTACCGTCGCCCGCTACGTCGTTGGTTTTGGACGCCACTTCTTTCACCATTTGCGCGCCCATGTTTTCGAATTTGTCTTTCAATTCGATTTCTTTTGCAACAGACACACCGTCTTTAGTGATGTGCGGGCCGCCGAAAGCGCGGTCGAGTACCACGTTGCGGCCTTTAGGGCCCAAAGTTACGCGTACGGCGTTTGCCAATACATTGACGCCGTTTACCATTTTTTGGCGAACTTCATTGCCGAATTGTACGTCTTTTGCTGCCATTTAAATTCTCCAAATCAATATTAAAAATCTGTTCGAGGCCGTCTGAAAACTTCATGTTTGATTCAGACGGCCTTTGGTTCTGAAACTTAATTCAACAATTATTCAACGATACCGAAGATGTCTTCTTCACGCATTACCAACAGCTCTTCGCCGTCGGCTTTTACAGTTTGGCCGCTGTATTTGCCGAAGATCACTTTGTCGCCGACTTTGACATCCAGCGGACGGCGCGCGCCGTCTTTACCGATTTTGCCCGCACCCACGGCGATCACTTCGCCCATGTCGGGTTTTTCAGCGGCCGCGCCCGGCAAAACGATGCCTGATGCGGTTTTTTCTTCAGCTTCCAAGCGTTTGACGACGACGCGGTCGTGTAAAGGACGGATGGTCATGTGTGTACTCCGATAAAATAATAAAAACAATTGCTTGATCGACAAGCACGGTTAAACTTAAAGCGCAGCCGCCCGCGACTGCCGCATGGGGCCGCACTGCGATGCAAAGCAAAATTAGGGTGAGTACGACAAATTCAAGCCCCCGAATAAGCCGTCCGCCGCAAATTTTTTATTTCTGCGGCGGACGGGTTTGTTTTCTTGTTTTTCAGACGGCCTAAACAATCACGCCCAGCGTCTTCAACCCTTGCAACACGCCGTCTTCGTCCACGCTCGGGCAGATATAGTCCGCCACGGCTTTGGCAGCGGCATCACCGTTGTCCATTGCCACGCCGAACCCGACGGTTTGCAGCATTTCCACGTCGTTCGGCCCGTCGCCGAAGGCCATAACGTCCTTCATGTCTATACCCAGTTCCGCCACTGCACGATCGATGCCGCACGCTTTCGAACCGTCGGCGCGGAGCATATCCACCGCGTTTTGATGCCAGCGCACGGTTTTCAGCCCTGCGGCGGCGATTTTGTCCGCCAGTTCCGCATCGCGCGCGGTTTGAAAAAAAGCCAGCATCTGGTAAACGGGCTTTTTGCGGAAGTATTCCCGATCGGTCAGAAATTCGGGCAGGATGTGCTGTAGTGTTTCCACCGCCCATTCGGTTGCTTCGGATACGGCTATTTCATTATTGTTCACAAAGGCATAGGCAATGCCTTTACTGTCGAAAAAAGCGGCCATGTCCGCCATTTCGGTTTCAGTCATCGGATACGCCTGCAAGGCTTTGCCGCGGAACTCGGTGTACTGGCCGTTGATGGTTACGAGCATGTCGATGCCGGTTTCGTCAATCAGGCGCCGTACTTTGGCGGGCACGGCGGCCGGCGGCCGGCCGGTGGCAATCGCCGTCAGTATGCCGCGCCGCTTCAACGCCCTCATGGCTTCGCCTATGGACGGACGCAGCGTATCGGTGTATTTGCGGTAAATGGTGTCGTCGATGTCGAAAAAGACGATTTTTGGGTTTTGCATAATGCGACTCGCTTTATTTGGGATTTTTCAGACGGCCTATTGTACTGGATATACGCGGCGGCGTTGACCGCCTTGTCCGCCCGTTCTGTTCTAAATCAATAAGCCTGCGGACGGACGGCAGGATTTTTCAGACGGCCTTTTCATTGCTAAAATACCGCCTGCAAACCAACCAGCCGAGAACAACATGCCGCATTTCGCATCCGAACCCGCCCTACCCTATTCCCAGCAAAATCAAACCGCCGTGCTGCTGCTCAACCTCGGCACGCCCGACGCTCCGACAACGGAGGCGGTGCGGGCGTTTCTAAAGGACTTTTTGTCCGACCCGCGCGTGGTGGAACTGCCGCGATGGTTATGGCAGCCGATATTGCGCTGCGCGATTTTGCCGTTCCGCCCGAAAAAAAGCGCGCACGGATACGCCAAAATCTGGCTTGACGAAGGCTCGCCGCTGGCACTCCACACCGAGCGGCTGTCCCAAGCGCTGGGAGATAAGTTGCACGGTATAACCGTGCGCCATGCGATGACTTACAGCAAACCGGCCGTATCCGACGTATTGAGCGAACTGAAAGCGCAGGGCGTGGGAAAAATTTTGGTGATACCGCTCTATCCGCAATATGCGGCATCCAGTACGGGGGCGGCTTTGGACAAAATATTCGCCGCATTGGCGCAACAACGCAACCAGATGAGCGTGCGCACCGTATCCCGCTTTTACGACGACGCAGGCTATATCGGTGCGATGAAACAGCATATTCAGGCCTATTGGGCAGAACACGGACGCGGGGAAAAGCTGCTGCTGAGTTTCCACGGTATTCCGCAGAAAAACCATGACGACGGCGACCCTTATGCCGACGAATGCCGCCGCACGGCACAACTGCTTGCCGAGGCGCTGTCTTTGGGTGAAAAAGACTATATCGTTTCCTTTCAGAGCAGGTTCGGACGGTCGAAATGGGTGGAACCGTCCACGCAAGACCAGCTTGAAAACCTGCCGTCTCAAGGCGTTGCCAAACTCGATGTATTCTGCCCGGGCTTTATATCGGACTGTTTGGAAACGCTGGAAGAAATCGCCTTGGTCGGACGCGAGCAATTTCATGCCGCCGGCGGAAAGCAGTACCAATACATCCCTTGCCTGAACGCCGACGCCCTCTGGCTGGAAGCGCTGGCAGATTTAGCAAGGCGCAACCTTGCCGGATGGGTTTGACCCGAATGCGAAAGGCCGTCTGAAAACCTGTTTCAGACGGCCTTTCCTCAAAATTCTGTTATTTGGAAGCGTCGGTCAGATTCTGCACTACGCCTGCAACTGAGGCGGTAATGCCCGACATACCGATTAACGAGGCCATAGCCAGTTTCATCATGCCTTTCATTTCTGTCTCACTTTCTTTCATACCGCCGTCTCACCATTGACACGGCCAAACACGCTGCTTATTGCCGGACAGCATCCATATTTTGCACCACTTGGGTCGCGGAAGCGGCAACGCCCGACATGCCGATTAAGGCAGAGGCGGCCAATTTCATCATTTCTTTCATTTTCGGTCCCTTCATCGTAATCAATAAAGTACATTAATGTTTTTCTTCTTGCCCCGCTTCGCGGGTTTTCATACCGTAAAATCAGTTTTTGCTTTTGTCGGCATCAGCCATATTGCGTGCAACGACAGAAGAAGCGGCGGCGCCCACACCGGACATACCGATTAAAGAAGCGGCGGCAATTTTCATCAAATGTTTCATGGTCATTTCCTTTCAAAAATTTCTGATTTATATGTTGTCAAATAACATATCTGACAAACACCTTTTCCAATCAACGCATTGCATTTCCTTTTGCGTTGTCGGTGATGGTCATCATACCGACTTAAGCGTGAAAAAATACCATTTTTCAGTTAATTTAAAATACTAAAAAAATACATATATTAATTATAAACATATTTTATAAAATAATTGTAAATAACACCGATAACTGACATCATGACACCGATGTCCCGATTACATTCAAACTACAAAACACGGAATCCAAACAGCCAAAAAGCTGAAAGAACTGTTGTATTTTTCACCGTTATTTCTCATAAAAATATTTTCTCGTTATTTTTCAATCAATTAAAAATACAAAAAAGACACAATCCACATGCCGATTTTGTCTGAAACTATTGGATTCATTGTCTGATTAGGTAAAACAAAGGCAGAAAAATGATAAACAGATAAAATGGCTCTTGTTTCCGACTAATGCGGACGAACAAATAAGGCCGTCTGAAATTGTTTTTCAGACGGCCTAAACTTCATTATTACAATTACTACCGGTCATAAGAAACCTGCAAATCCATGATCCCCGTCTGCCCGAAGGACAAATGTGCCTTGACCTCGGTAAGATTGGCGCAAATCCGCTGTGTAACCGCTTCTGCCTCAATCTGATGTTTCTCATCGATGCCCGCGGGTGTCATCCCGAAGATTGCCGTATCAAGCAGGCGTTCGGCATGGATGCCACGGCGGTATACATGCCGAACGGCGGCATCTTCCGTCCCGAACAGAGTCCCGACCACACTGCTGCGGGTCAGTGCGATACCGAGTGCGGCATCCTCGCCGCCGAATTTCCTGAATAACCCGTCTTGAGGAAATCCGCCGCAAGCCAGTAAAACGGAACGGCGGAACACCGTATTGCCGCCGACCGTCATTTCCAGACGCCGCCACGCTTCGGCGAAACCTGCGTGCCGCGTATAGCGTTCGGGAAAGCCGACGGGACGCAGTTTCAACCGCACCAAACCAAGATAATAAAAATTACACAACGCCATGTATGCGGCGGTCAGCACATCGGATTCATAGGCATCGTCCGCATCCAAAAATGCGATGAAATCCGCCGTGCTCTGCAACGCGCCCCAGTTGCGGGCCTTTGCTGCCCCACCGTTTTCCGCCAAAAATTCGCAGCGGATTGCCGGATATTGCGCGGCAAGCTCCGCCATTATTTCCTGCGTACCGTCCTGCGACGCATCGTCAACCAGCCAGACGGTTCGGACTTTCTGTTGTTTTAGTGCGCTTTCAGCGGCAGCACGCAAAGTTTCGGCAGCGTTGTAACACGGGATAACGACATCTAACGACGGATTCATACCTGCTCCTAGCGGAAATCTCCTGGCGGAAATATATAGTTAGGCGGCGGAAGGGCCAATAAAAAAGGATATACCTGTATAAAGTATATCCTCTTTTCCGGTTCAAGCCGTTTTCAGACGGCCTATACGACGACCTCTTCTTTTTTCTTCTGTTGCTTGGCAATGTTCTCGCGGTTCAGACCGAACGTCAGCAGCAGCGGGCTGGCCACCAGCACTGAAGAATAGATGCCGAAAACAATACCGATGGTCAACGCCATAGAAAAACCGTGCAGTGCGGCGCCGCCGAAAATCAGCATCGACAGTACCATCGCTTCGGTCGAACCGTGCGTAATCGCGGTACGGCTCATGGTCGAAGTAATCGCATTGTCAATCACCTGCGGTACGGTATGGTTGCGCATCGCGGGTTTGCGGAAATTTTCACGGATACGGTCGAACACTACCACCGATTCGTTCACCGAATAGCCCAGCACCGCCAGAATACCCGCCAACACGGTCAGCGAAAATTCCCATTGGAACAGTGCGAAACAGCCCAAAATAATTACGATGTCGTGCATATTGGCGATAATGGCGGATACGGCGAAACGCCATTCAAACCGCATCGACAGATAGACGATGATACCCGCCACCACCATACCCAACGCCATCAGGCCGTTGGTAACCAATTCATCGCCAACCTGCGGGCCGATAAATTCGACTTGGCGCAGGGTAACGTCGGGATTATCCTGTTTCAGCAGGTTCATCACATCATTGGAAAGCTGGGCTGAAGTAACGCCTTCCTTATTAGGCAGACGGATCATGATGTGTTTGTTCGTCCCCAAAGCCTGAACCTGCACATCGCCCATCTTCAGCGTCTCCAGCTTCTCACGGGTTTTGTTGACATCCGCTCCCTGGCGGTACTGAACTTCCATCACCGTACCGCCGGTAAATTCAACCGAAAAATTCAGGCCTTTGGTTACTAGGAAAAATACGGCGGCGATAAACGTCACCAACGAAATAAACGTGGTCAGCTTACCGTAGCTCATAAACGGAATGTCGCGTTTGATTCTGAATAATTCCATTGTTTACTCCTTACCTACTTTCTGCCCGGAGGCGGCCGTTTCAGGCTTCCACACCGTGCCGATGGAGATAGTTTGAAGTTTGCGGCGGCGGCCGTACCACAGATTGACCAGCGCTCGTGATACCACCACTGAAGAATACATCGAGGTAACGATGCCCAGACAGTGCACCACGGCGAATCCGCGCACGGGGCCGGAACCGAAAATCAACAGCGCGATACCGGCAATCAACGAAGTCAGGTTGGAGTCGACGATAGTCGACCAAGCATGTTGATAACCCAGATTAATCGCTTGCTGCGGCGGCACGCCGGCACGTAATTCTTCGCGGATACGCTCGTTAATCAACACGTTGGAGTCGATCGCCATACCCAACGTCAATGCCAGTGCGGCAATGCCCGGGAGCGTCAATGTCGCCTGCAACGCCGACAGGATGGCTATCAGGAACAGAATATTGGCGGTCAGCGCAATAGTCGAAAACACACCCATCATGCGGTAGTAAACCACCATGAACACGGCGACGACGGCAAAACCCCACAGTGTGGAATCAAAGCCTTTTTGAATGTTTTCTTTCCCCAGCGACGGACCGATGGTGCGTTCTTCCACAATCTCCATCGGTGCGGCCAGCGAACCGGCCCGCAGCAGCAGCGAAGTGTCGTTGGCTTCCGCCGTAGTCATGCTGCCGGAAATCTGAACGCGGCCTCCGGTAATGGCGGAACGGATAACCGGCGCGGTAACGACTTCGGATTTGCCTTGGTCAATCAGTACCATCGCCATACGTTTGCCGACATTGGCGGCAGTCAGTTCGCCGAAAATCGTACCGCCGGAACCGTCTAGGTTGATGCTGACCGCAGGCGATCCCATTTCATCAAAACTCGGCTGGGCGTCGTTGATGTTGTCGCCGGTCAGTTCGACCTGCTTGCTGACCAAGGTCGGCGCGGGATTCTCACCCGCGCTGTACAACAGCTCGTATCCGCTCGGTACATTGCCGCCCAATGCGGCCTGCACTTTGGCAGGATCGTCTTCCACCATGCGTACTTCCAAGGTGGCGGTACGGCCGATGATGTCTTTCGCTTTGGCAGTATCCTGAACGCCCGGAAGCTGCACGACGATACGGTCGATACCGGATTGCTGGATGACCGGCTCGGCCACGCCCAATTCGTTAACACGGTTGTGCAGTGTGGTGATGTTTTGTTTTACCGCATCTGAACGCACTTTTTGCATGGCATCTTCAGAAAGCGAAAGAATCAGATTGGAACCGTCGGCCTCCAGTTTTGCTTCCACAAACAGTTTTTGCAGTTCGGGTATGGCTTTCTGCACGTCCGAGGCATCTTGAAACGGTACGATCAAACCGTTTTCCGCCTGACGGATGGTACCGAAACGGATTTTACGGCGGCGCAGTTCGCGGCGGATGTCGCCGGAGTAGCGTTCAAAGGTTTTCTGCATCGCGGCCTTCATGTCCACCTGCATGGTGAAATGCACGCCGCCGCGCAAGTCCAAACCCAAGAACATCGGATTGGCATTGATTTTCGCCATCCATTCCGGGCTGTCGGCCAAAAGGTTCAAAGCGGTAATGTAACCTTCGCCCAAAGTGTTTTCGATGACGTCCCGCCCTTTGAGTTGGGTTTCCGCATCTTTGAAACGCACTTTCAAAGAATTATCGACTACGAACATGCCGTCTGTCGGAATGTTTGCCGCTTTCAGTGCGGCGGCTACTTTGGCCTCGGTTTGGGAATTGATGATGATAGACTGCCGGTTGGTTGATACCTGCACGGCCGGCGTTTCGCCGAAAAGGTTGGGCAGCGAGTAAATCACGGCCAAGACCACCGTGAACGCAATCAGCAGGTATTTCCATAAGGGATAACGGTTCATGGCAAAACCTTCGGTTTTTGAAAGACAAACAGCCGCAACCCGATTCGGTGCGGCTTTTCGGTTAAATCAGCTTATTCTGTTTTGGCGGCAATCGCATTGCGCTCGACTTCTACATCCACGCCGCGACCAATTTCGACGGTAAAAAACTGCTCGCCCACTTTGGTAATTTTGCCTTTGAATCCGGCGGTCAACAGCACTTTGTCGCCTACCTTCAAATCCGCCAGCATTGCCTGATGCGCTTTAAACTTTTTCTGCTGCGGGCGCATAATCAGGAAGTAAAACACCACCATAATCAATATCAGCGGTGCAAATTGCGTCAACATACTGCCTTGTTCCATATCGGTTCTTTCTGCTTTGAAGTTATAGTATGGGAATCGGGAAACTGCCTGCCGTGAAAATTTCATTTGGTGCAGGCTTAAAATTAGGCTATTCTAAAGGCCGTCTGAAAAATTTCCAAGTATTTCCGTATTTATTAACCATATTTAGCAGTCTTTACGACTTGTCCGACACATACTGTTCCATGTTCAAAAAAATCCTTTGGCGCATCAGTACCCGCCTGCGCCGTTTGTTTGGCAAAAACGCCCGCACCGTATGGATTTCGCATCCGATATTCCTACAGCACCAGCCGGGGCCCAACCATCCCGACAGGCCCGAACGCATCAGCGCCATTCAAACCGCCTTAAAACAAAAAGGCATTTGGCGTCGCCTGCAAACCGCCGAAGCACCGGAAATCAAAGATGCGCAGCTGGCATTGCTCCACTCGCGCAACTATCTGCACGAGTTGGAAGCCGCCCAGCCGCTCCCCGGTAAAATCCACCGTATCGACGACGATACCGTCATCTGCCACGACTCCCTCCAAGCCGCCCGTTTTGCGGCCGGCGCCGTCGTCAAAGCAGTCGATATGGTGATGAACAAAAAGGCCTGGCATGCTTTTTGCGCCATCCGCCCGCCAGGCCACCATGCCCACAGCAACAGCGCCGGCGGCTTTTGCCTGATCAACAACGTTGCCGCCGGCGTGATGCACGCCATTGCCCAATACCGCCTGCAACGCATCGCCGTCATCGATTTCGACGTCCACTTCGGCGATGGTACGGCGGAGATTCTCCAAGACGATCCGCGCGTGATGTTTTTCAACCTGTTTGAAACCGACATCTTCCCCTTCCCTCAGGCGGAACAATACGCCGGAAATAAAAATATGCTGCATACGCCCCTCAAACCGGGCACAGGCAGCCGTATCTTCCGCACAACCATCCGCGAACAATGGCTGCCCAAGCTCACAGCCTTCCGCCCCGAGTTAGTGTTGCTTTCGGCAGGTTTTGACGGGCACAAACAAGACGAAACAGGCCGTCTGAACCTGCATGAAGCCGATTTTGCCTGGCTGACGCACAAAATCGTCCAAGCAACGGCAAGCTGTCAGGGACGTGTCGTTTCCGTACTGGAGGGCGGCTATACCTTGGAATCCATGTCTAAATCCGCCGCCGCCCACATCCGCGTATTGGCGGGCTTGAGCAAGGCCGACTACGTCATCGCCTACCAAAAACATTTGAAGCGCGGCAAAAGTAACAATCCTACACCATAACGCATTCAAACTATTGCCCCCAGGCCGTCTGAAAACAGATTATCCTTTTCAGACGGCCTTTTTTTCATTTACAAACTTTAATTTGAGCAAAGACAAACCATTTCCATATTATCAGTAGTAAAATAACAAACATAAAACATATCAATAAAAATACTTCACACGCCACACTGCTTCCCTTTCCCTAATTGACCGTCTTTTTCAGACGGCCTCCACTTTAAAAAAAGGAGCGTTACAATGAAAGCAGCACGTTTTTACAACAAAGGCGACATCCGCATCGAAGACATTCCCGAGCCAACCGTCGCTCCGGGTACTGTCGGCATTAATGTTGCGTGGTGCGGTATCTGCGGTACCGACCTGCACGAATTCATGGAAGGTCCGATTTTCATTCCGCCTTGCGGCCATCCGCACCCAATCTCCGGCGAGTCAGCGCCAGTTACTATGGGTCACGAGTTCTCCGGCGTGGTTTATGCCGTAGGCGAAGGCGTGGACGACATCAAAGTCGGCCAACACGTTGTCGTTGAACCATATATCATCCGCGACGACGTACCGACCGGCGAAGGCAGCAACTACCACCTCTCCAAAGACATGAACTTCATCGGCTTGGGCGGCTGCGGTGGCGGCTTGTCTGAAAAAATCGCCGTCAAACGCCGTTGGGTACACCCTATTTCCGACAAAATCCCATTGGACCAAGCTGCTTTGATTGAGCCTCTGTCTGTCGGCCACCATGCTTATGTACGCAGTGGCGCGAAAGAAGGCGACGTCGCCTTGGTTGGCGGCGCAGGCCCAATCGGTTTGCTGTTGGCTGCCGTACTGAAAGCCAAAGGCATCAAAGTCATCATCACCGAATTGAGCAAAGCGCGCAAAGACAAAGCCCGCGAATCCGGCGTTGCCGACTATATCCTCGACCCGTCTGAAGTCGATGTCGTCGAAGAAGTGAAAAAACTGACCAACGGCGAAGGCGTTGACGTCGCATTCGAATGCACCAGCGTCAACAAAGTGCTGGACACCATGGTTGAAGCATGCCGTCCGACTGCGAAAGTCGTCATCGTATCCATTTGGAGCCACCCCGCCACCATCAACGTCCACAGCGTTGTGATGAAAGAGCTGGACGTGCGCGGCACCATCGCCTACTGCAACGACCACGCCGAAACCATCAAACTGGTGGAGGAAGGCAAAATCAACCTCGAACCTTTCATCACCCAGCGCATCAAGCTGGACGAGCTGGTTTCCGAAGGCTTCGAGCGTCTGATTCACAACAACGAATCCGCCGTCAAAATCATCGTTAATCCGAACCTGTAATATAAGCGTTTAAGGACAAAAGGCCGTCTGAAAAATAGTTTCAGACGGCCTTTACGCTTGATAAATCCGCACTCGGCCCAATTCTCTAACAGTCGTCCACTCATCACAGGGCATACCCATGAATCCCAAATACGCTCCGCTTTTCCAACCCTTCACCCTCAACAACGGCGTAACCGTCAAAAACCGCCTTGCCGTTGCCCCCATGACCCATTTCGGCTCGCACGCCGACGGTTCAATCAGCGATCAAGAGCGCGCGTTTATCGGCAACCGCGCTGGCGATATGGGTCTCTTTATCGCCGCCGCCACCTTGGTTCAAGACGGCGGCAAAGCCTTTCCCGGCCAACCCGAAGCCACGGGCGAACACTGCCTCGACAGCCTGAAAGAAACTGCCCAACTCATTCAAAAACAAGGCGCGAAAGCGATTCTGCAAATCCATCACGGCGGCTACAAAGCCATGGCGGAACTCAACCGCCGCGACAAAATCAGCGCGTCCGCCAGCGAGGAGGAAGGTGCGCGCGAAGCGAGTGCCGCAGAAGTGGACGAACTGGTCGCCTCTTTCGCCCGAGCTGCCGATTTGGCACTTCGCGCAGGCTTTGACGGCGTGGAAATCCATGGCGCAAACAGCTACTTAATCCAACAGTTTTACTCCGCCCAAAGCAACCGCCGCAGCGATAAATGGGGCGGCAGTTTGGAAAACAGGATGCGTTTCCCGCTCGCCGTCGTCGATGCCATCGCCGCCGTCTGCAACAAACACCAACGCAACGACTTCATCATCGGCTACCGCTTCTCGCCCGAAGAAGCAGGCGAAAACGGGCTGACCATGACCGAAACCGGCGCACTGATTGACGCGCTGGTACAGAAGCCGCTGCAATACCTGCACGTTTCCCTGTGGGAATTCGACAAAAAAATCCGCCGCGGCGGCGATACGGCGCAAACCCGTATGCAGTTCATCCACGAACGCATCAACGGCAAGCTGCCCCTTATCGGCGTGGGCAACCTATTTACCGCCGATCAAATTCTGGCCGCTTATGAAACCGGTTGGGCGGAATTTATCGCGTTAGGCAAAACCGTGATGCTCAATCCGCACATCGCCACACAAATCCTTGAAGGCCGCGAGGCCGAAATCGAAACGCAACTTGATACGACGCGCGCAGACCATTACGGCTTCCCCGACACCCTGTGGAAACTTGCCGCCAGCGGCACGCAGTCGTGGCTGCCGCCGGTAAAAGGCACGGACTGGAAACCGATGGATATTTGAGGATTGATGCATGGCAAAGGCCGTCTGAAAAATTTTCAGACGGCCTTGTTAACCCATTGTTGTACCTATCTTTGTTGAATCACGCGGTAACCGCCTCCAAAATTTCTGCCGGTTTTCGCACACAACTCATCTCCGCATCTTACAACATTTGCACGATTGATCCGGCCAATCATATCTGCATCTAATCTTTTCTGCTCCACCATTTTAGAGAAAAAGAAAAGCAATGCAATCCCTCCAATAACCAATGCTGCCAAAGTAATTGACACAATCAATACTACCCGGGAAGAGATTTTTTTATTTTCTTCATTTACCTTATGCAAATAAGCATTAAATTCCTGCACCTGTTCCAGCATCTGATTACGCGCACCCTCCATATCTTTAACATAACCTTTCATAGAAACCGACAGCTCCCTCGTTACCTCGCTCCTAACCATCTCAGTAATCATTTTACGCTGCTCACCCAATGACTTATCTAATTTAGATTCAATATTTCTGACGATATTTTCTCCATTTTGCTTGAATTGAGCCATAACTTCGGCCGTTTCAATCAATAGATTTTCAGCCCGCTCCAATTCATTATCGTCCATATCCCAAACCTCCATATCCAACTAGCTGATTAAAAAGAACGTCCGCCAAAACTACGCTCCTGATGTATTTCAGGTTGTATATCTTGCACTGCCCCCCTTTGTCGTACTTGCTCCAATCTTTCCTGCTGTCTTTCTCTGAAATTCTCAACCACATCAGAATTTTCTGCCAACACTTGAGCAGCAAAAGAACCATCAGTATCATTCTTAAAACCTTGGATTAAAGCTCTAAGTCTGTCTGATTTATTAGGATTGGGATTTATAGGTTTTGTCATTTCATTATTATCATTTATTTCTTTTTTCAAATCCGGTATGACAGTAACAATACCTTCTTTCCAACCTTCAAATTTTGAAATTCCATCTGCAAGGGCGGATAACTCCTTGCTCGTCATATCTCCAATCTTTTTATCCTGTAAATCCACTCCTTGTTGTCTTGCCACATTGTAAATAGTTTTCTCTTGACTATCCCAATGCGTCTTCCCAGAATAATCAGGTTTAGAATACTCTCTAATCATATTATGAACATTTAGATTACTAAACCGATCAGTCAACAATTTGATTTTAGCAGCCCTACCAGCATCCATATCTTCAAAAATGGCATTACCCCACTGATCCAATGCCACCACACCTTCATATTTACTTTGAGCTGCCGACAATGCCTTCATTCATTTGATATGTTCTTTCAGTACCTTTAGTTTCTACTAAAGTAACAATTTTCTTTTCAGTCATAACCAAACTCCAAATTAAATACAAAATTAAATTTAATTAACTTTTTTCTGGTTGGTATCATAATCCTCATCTAATATTTTTTTTAGATTATGCCAATCAGGGTTAAAATCATCCAAACTTTTTCCATATTGAGCAACATGATTTGAAATATATTTTCTATATTCGCCTTCTGGTTGTTTCAACTTAAACACAATATTCCGTGCCACTATTGTTTTAAATTTGTGTGTTTTAGGCTGATATTTGAATTTATAGATAGAAAATGATGGATTAAACCTTATGTCAAAATACTGAGTAATAGTAATCATTCCTTTGCCAAGCGCAATTTCACCGTTACTCAAAGGGTCCGGATAAGGTTCATAATTACTGCATTTTGAACAAGCTATTATATTATTATTTTTTACAACTTGTTCAAGTATATTTTTCTTATTACGTAAAAAAACCAATAATGTTCTAGCATGGCCATATTCCTGATCATCCGCAATACTCTCTATAACAACGACAGCATCTTGTCGACCATCCTTATTCAGATCTCCTGTTTTATATGACAACACCCTGCTTTCATTATCTAAAAATTTCGATACCTCTCTTGGAATACTCTGCTCGCTCGAATAAGATGTTGCCGTCACCAACATCATTACAAAAGAAAAAATTACTTTGTTTTTTTGTCTCATTAATTAATCATCCTTTTTGACCAAGATTTAAGATAAACACTGATAAATTAGGTATTTCGCATTCTACCAGTCTTAAAACGGACTTTAAAGACAAATTCTTTTTCTTGTTTTTTCCAAAAACTTTTACAAAATCAATCCATCAGACATGATCCCATATTCATTTTTTCTTTTCCTCTTATCTGACTACTACCTATTTGAACCATTACCTGTTTTTTTGTACAATTCAACCATCCCAAATATTTCTCAGGCCGTCTGAAAAAACGGCCTGAACCTTTTTGCAAAGAAAGCCCATGTCCCAAGAAATCCTCGACCAAGTGCGCCGCCGCCGCACGTTTGCCATCAT
>ERZ772994.37-NODE-37-length-22057-cov-25.7388_pt1 | contig 22057 bp, 16 predicted proteins | sample MGYA00580679_ERZ772994 | MGnify/ENA primary metagenome ERZ772994 (study PRJEB29015, sample SAMEA2738057) | human oral metagenome | biome: human oral; feature: human-associated habitat; material: saliva | place: China | collected 2224 ...
AGGTTGGGGGGGATTTAGGGGCTAGGTTGGGGGGGATTTAGGGGCTAGGTTGGGGTATAACTGCTTGTCAAGCACATATATTCACGCTGTGCAAATTCCCCCCCTATAAGTAACCTATAAGTTACTACCTATAAGTGGGCGCTCAATCGCCGCGCCCCCCTCTTCGATTCCCCCCTGGCTTTGCCGCCGTTCGGCGGCGTAAGGACCTCGCTACCGCTCGGACTATTCTGGGGGGCTCTCCCCGACCCCCCAGACCCCCCAGAGACGCCCACAAAGGGCATCCGCCCAAGGGCTGAGGCCTCGCTTCGCTCAGCTCTCAGCTCCTAAGGGCCTATGCCCTTTTCGGCTTCGATTCCATCGCCAGGCGCTGGTGCTCGCTCGTTCCTCGCTGCGCTCCAGCGCGGCGATGTAATCTCCGCCTTGTGGCCATGAGTTCGCGGTTTGAGTTTTCGCGTGCTTTAAGAATCACTCACCTTCTTAAGGTGGGTCTAGTACACGCGCACGTGACCCGCACAACTTCAGGCAATGAAGACAAAATGTTTCCAAGCTTTCAGAGAAAATTCACCCCACAAACAGCCACAGGAAGCTCTAGAAGGCGGTTCTGCGGCGATTTTAGGGCTCTAGTGGCTCCATTAGGCATCCCAGGGATTTTCGGGCGCCACAGAGCCGCACAGCGAAGAAGCAAGAATGACCCAACCCCATGCAGGGTGGGTCATTCTGTAATCAAGTTCCGTGGTGAAAAAATTGACCTGTTCCTAAATAACCATGGAGTGCCCCTTTAAGGGGGCACTCCATGGAGGGGGTCTCACCTCTGAATGGAACCGGTGCAGCTGTGAGATTTAGGCGTGTTGCGCCTTCTCATGTTCCCGAAGGGCTCGATAAGCCCGCACCTGATAGAAAACAGCTACTGACAGAATCGCCAGGGAAATAACACTAGCCGTCGAAAAATGCGACAGTTCGCGGTGAAAAAGAAGAACATTAAGAGGGGCCAGGACCCAAAAAAGCTTGCTCATAGTAATTACCTTTGATAGCCTGGATACATAGGAATATTCAGGGGGTCCACCCCCTCCCGGTGCTGTGAACACCGGGAGAGAGTGGAAGCTTAGACCTTATTTCTTGTCTTTGTTATCCTTCTTCAAGAAGTGAATAACAACCCTGGAAAGAGTCCAGGAAAGAACGAGAATGGTTAGGTCTCCGGGAATATTAGCCAGCGTATCCAAAGGCTAAATCCTTTCGTTATTTGATTATTAATGTCCAGAGAATGTAATTCCTAGACTTGAACATGTTAGGAATTTGCCCTTCCTAACATAACAATTATAGCAAGAAAACCGGCAATAATACAAGTTATTGCCGGTTTTCTTTGCATTTATTTCACATTGATTTAATTCAATTATGGCACGCTCAATTACATTTAATTATGGCACACTGTGATGTATTTCATATGTATATAATTTACATGCTATGAAATAGATTACACCGCAAGGATTGCGCGCATACCGCCCCGACCAGCACCGCCCGGTCAGACAGCCCCAAACATCCGCACCCCACCCCGCCACACGACCAAGCCCACTACCCCAAAAATTTCCTCACCAAAATGACGAACTCAGATGCACCACCACCGAATCAGTGTTAATCTTGAATCATCAAAGGTTCCCGTAGCCTTAAAAATTCCCTGCACCACACGGTGCAGGGCCTTCATTGAAGGCGGGAACACTCAACGGACGTTGAGCCCTTGGGAATCTTTCAGACCCCGCCAGGCATCACGCCTGGCGGGGCACTCATCGTTCCTAATGGATGAACGCAAAGAACCAATTCAACAACAAGAACACCTCAGTGCTCACGACCAGAATTCCGTTCAGATTCACCAGCCCCCGGCCACTGGCCTGAAACAGCCGGTGACCGGTGAACAGAATGACCAGCAGCAGAGCGAAAACCCAGGTGCCGGTTAGCATGAACCAGCCCGCCGCCGCGCCTGCGGCAACAACGACTTTCGCATCAAGAGCTGCGGCAAATGATGGTTCATTCTCCGCCATGATTTGAAAAATCACCCAGGCAACAAAGCCCGTTGCCAACATGGAACCGCCCTGTTGCGCCGCCGTCAGCACCGGCTGGACAAAAACACCGCTTGTCTCACCGGCACCAACCAAACCAACCGCCGTGCCAAGCACCACCGCCACAAGGCGGGAAGCCTGCGCCTGGTCAAAAGCGCGCGGCCCAAAGGTCAGAAGATTGGCGCAAAACAGCAGAAGCACCGAAGCCAGCACCGGCGGCATGATGAGGGCGCTCATCTCAAAGAGCCCAATGAACCAGGCCAGCAGACACGCGATGCCGCCCACCATGACATGTTGCACGAATTGAGTTTTTTTCATGAATTTTTTCCTTTCTTTGCTTCAAGTGTCTACCACAGCATCAGCTGAGACGTGATTTTTGATTTACCCGGGGTAGACCAAAATCCAGCAGCCGGTTTTTCCCGCCGCCAGCTTCAACACGCAGCGCGCCGCCGCAGAGCGGATCCTGTCAAAGCCCGCCGGAACCCCTCGCACGGCCGGACGAATCCCTTCACACGGCACCGGCACGCGGGCTTGACGGGCTCCGCGGAGCGGCTACACTGGCGCACGCGTGAAGCTGGAAGGCGAAATGACGAAACCAGATGCACCACCACCGAATCGGTGTTAAGCTGGAAGAGCTAAAGGGCAAACCAGCCCTGCGGCGGACATGAAAGAATCCCCCTCAGCCCCTCGGGCTGAGGGGGATTCTCTTTTTAAGTGGTCAGCTCCAGCCCCACATCTCGTCATTCTATCGAACGCTAAAATTGACCCTGACAATCAAACCTACTGAGAGTTGGATGTTATGAGTCAATCCATCGAGGAGACCCGCCGGTTCTGGGATAAGGTCGTCAAGGGGGAAGCGACCGGCGCGTGTTGGATATGGGTAGGGGCTATTGGAGCCGATGGCTACGGGCGGTTTTGGGTCAAAGACCCGAACACGGAGACAGGCGAAAAAATGTGGCGAGCCCACAGATTCGCCGCCACGGTTACGTTCGGCAGCGACGAAGTAGAAGCTGCTGAGATGGTCACGCATCTGTGTGACAACCCGCTCTGTGTGCGTGCCGAAATCGGCGCAGGCTCTCATCTTTTTCTTGGCGACCATGCCGAGAACATGCGTGAACGCGCGGCGCGCGGGCGTGACAACTTGCACGGCCTCGCTTTTCTTCGCCGTAGTAGAGCTGAACGCGCGGCAGACTCCAGGACATTGCGCGATCTTGTTCTCAAGCATGGCTACCGACAGGGCGACGTAGACCGTCTTGGTCGAGGATTGGCGATAGAGGGGCAGACCCAGCTTTTCTAAACACGTTAAGAGGGGGTCTAATACACCAGGTGTATTAGACCCCCTCTTTGTTGTTAAGATTGTTCGCCTTCGGGGTCAGCCTTGGCAGCAGAGATGCGCAGCAGTGCGTTCACTTCGGCGCGGGTGATGCCGAGGCGTGCTGCGATCTCGTCCTTGGAAATCTTCAGTGCCTTCATTTCGGCGACCGGTGCAGAGAGTACCCGGCGGGCTTCTTCGTGGGCTTCTTTGCGCTTAGCGCGCAGCGCCTCTAGTTCCTTCTCTTTGGCGGCGATTTTGTCGTCAATCTTGGCCGCCTCTGTATTTTCTTGGAGGGTGAAAAATTCCACTGCAAGCGCACGTAGTCGAGCCTGGAGCTCTGCAAAGACGCGCCCGTTTTCTTCCGCCTTTTCGCGTGCACGGCGGGCGGCAAGGGTGCGGGGTGAACGGGACATTTTGGTTTTCCTTCCGTCAGGGATTCACCAACTAGTTTAACTGTTTGTCTCCACAGGGTGCACAGAAAGCGGGTGCAGCCACGGCAATTTTTCCCGAACCTTTACCTAGTGCCTACACGGCGAAGCCGCCCGGAATTTCCTAACAGAGATTCCGGGCGGCTGAACTCAACGATTCGTGAACCTCTTGATAGGTTCACTTGCATCTGATGATACCTCATGAACGCATTATCTTCTAGATTTTTCGTCGCACCGACGAAAAATCGGCGGCGCAGCCGCCGGTTTCGCTCGTCCACAGTTGGCACACATCAGCTGGTCACCTGCACCCACCTGTGGACAGCAACGGATACATGATTCATTCCGCTTCGCTCCCTTCTCATACCCCGTTCCTGACACACAAGGTGTGCACAGCTTGACCGGTTTCTGCTGCCTGGAATGCATGAGAGCCCTGTTTCCTCTCTTTCCTCCCGCAAGCTCCTTCCAAGAGAGCAGGGCTCATCATACACACCGGCGCCGCCTGTGGATGAGCGCGACAAATTGTTGTCGGACAAAACCGTTTCTCGTCTCAGCGCCTCCACCTGGTGTGTGCTCATTCTTCGCACCTGTGGAGCTGAAACGTTTCACTCTCTTTTTGTCACACCTCATGCATCAAATAACTCAGGTGCATAAAATGACTTGTTCATAATAACTTTCAAGGGTAGAATGGGGGTATGCTAACCGTCCATAAGCTGACCGCTGGAGAGGGCCACCGGTACTACACCCACGAGGTAGCGACCGGTGATATTCTGCGCTCTAGCGACCGTGAATTGGGCGATTATTACACCATTCATGGCATGCCGCCGGGTCAGTGGGTGGGCGCTGGTGCTGCTGAATTGGGTCTTGAGGGGAATGTCTCTGAGGCTCAGATGGACGTGCTTTTTGGGCACAAGTTCACCCCTTTAGATACTGATGAGGTGACGAGTCTTCTTCAGCAGTCCACCCCTGAGATGTACGATGCTGTGCGTTCTGAGGCGTGGGATAAGGTGCATCAGCGGGCTGCGGAGCGTGCTTTTTTGATTATTGAGGGTACCCGCGAGGGGAAGACCCAGGCACAAATTGTGGACGATATATCCCACCTCTACGAAGGATCACCGAACCAGTCTACGGTTGCTCGATACCTAGAGCGTTACCGCGCATCAGGCTATAACATCATCAAGGGCGAATACGCAAAGAACCCTGAAGCTCAGCGCCCAGACCGTGCCGAATTTATGGCGAACTACCGTCTTCTGGAGCACGAAGCAACACAAGCAAACCACGCAGCACAGCGTGCCATTGATGAGCACTTTCAGCAGAAAGTCGCCCCGAACCTGCACGCACAGCGTGACGGTTCCACCGAATTTACCCGCGCAGTTCAGGAAGAAGTACGCCGCTTCCGCGACACGAAGCATACTGACCCGACCGCCGAAGAGATGCAGAAGATCCGCCATCGCGTCGGCGCGGTCAGGTACCGGGAACAGCACGGTGTAGAGCCCACTGACAAGCAACTCGTGGCTTTTATCGCCCGCGAGTCCAAGCCGCAAAGCAACTCCGTGGCCGGGTTCGACATGGTTTTCACGCCACCTAAAAGTGTGTCCTTGGCGTGGGGTCTAGGCGATAAGACCCTCCGTGAGGGTGTGCAGAAAGCACATGAGGCGGCCATCGGGGACGTCGTGAATTTCCTGGAAGACCAGGTCGTGATGACGCGCCGAGGCCGTAACGGTGTCCGCCAGATTGACATTGAGGGCGGTCTAATCGCGACCAAATTTAGGCACTGGGACTCGCGTTCAGGAGACCCGAACCTGCACGATCACCTAGTCATTTCTAACCGAGTGAAGGGGGCAGATGGCCGCTGGTCCGCTATTGATGGGCGCACCCTCTACGCCTGGAACGTTGCCGCATCTGAGCTGTACAGCGCCAAGTTAGCGGAGCACCTGGAGTCTGAGCTGGGGCTGGTCTGTGTCCCCGACGCAGCCAAGAGTGAGCTATCGCCGGTGATGGAAATTGCCGGATTTGATCGCGAGATGATGGAGCGTTTCAGCAGCCGGCGCTCTGAAATTTCCGCGGAGCTTGACCGACTCAAGGAAGAGTACATTGAGTCACACGGTCATGCGCCCGGACGTAAAGCGATGCTGGAGCTTGCGCAGCAGGCGACCCTGGCAACCCGACCGCACAAGAGCGAAGCAAAAAGTTTGCAAGATTTGTGTGAGGAATGGGCGGCAAAAGCCGAGGCAATTTCGCGCACCGGTGAGGTGAACATTCCGACCGGTGAAGACCTGAAAAAGCACCTGGAGGCCGCCAGCGAGCAGGCACGCGCCAAGCGCGAGCAGGCACAGGCTGAGTTCCTTTCTCGCACCCCGGAGGAGCACGCACAGCAGATTCTCGACCGCGTGACCGCACAGCGTGCCGTGTTCCGCCGCTCCCATGTGGAGGCCGAGACCGCCCGTTATTTGCGCGGTGCAGGCGTCCCTGTTCCGGTTCCTGGCACCACGCAGACCACCCCGGAAAGCACCGATGAGCTCAGCCTCGCCGGTGCCATTCATCATGCCCTGGAGCAGAAAGTTCTGAACCTTTCCGGCGAGCAGAACCGCCCGGTTGCTGACGAATTTTTGCGCGCGGACGGCACGAACAGTTTTGTGCGCCGTGACTCTCAGTTGTTCACCACGCAGGAGATGGTAGACGCTGAGCTTAGGATTTTGGATGCTGCAACCGCGCCCGTGATTCCGGCGGCGGGCTTCGATGTTTTCGAGCAGAAGCTCCAGGAGCGCCGCGAAAAGTTGGCAGAAAAGGGCTTCTCTCTTCCGGCTGGTCAGAAAGCTTTGGCGCGCGAGTTCGCCCTCTCTGAGCGCCTTCTTGTCGCCGGTATCGGTGCCGCAGGTGCCGGTAAGACCGCATCTGTTTCTCTTGCAGTGGAGACGATTCAGGCCGCCGGAGGCCGCGTAATTGGCATGGCACCGACCGCCGCAGCCGCAAAAGTCCTTGGTGATGAACTCGGCATTGGTGCCGATACTGTAGCAAAGGTTCTGGCCGCAAACACCAACGGTGCCAAGGCCGGGCCGCTCAGCATTCGCCCCGGTGATGTGCTGCTGATTGACGAGGCGGGCATGGTGTCCACCCGTGACTTTGACGCGCTGGTACAAATCGCTAGTGAGCGTGGCGCGCTGGTGCGCGTGATGGGTGATGACCGTCAGCTCTCAGCTGTGGGTGCCGGAGGTGCCCTTCGCCTCATTGACCGTGAGGTCGGTGCGGTCCGCCTCGATGAATTGTTCCGATTCAAGGACGAAGAGGAAGCAGCCGCTACCTTGCGCCTTCGTGAGCCGGTGACCGTGGGCAAGGATGAACCGTTCGCCTGGTACCGCGAGAATGGCCGTGTTGCCGGTGGTGACGGCGAGGCAATGACGCAGGAGGTCTTCGCCGCCTGGCAGAAGGACATTAGCGACGGTAAGTCTTCGCTGATGATGGGCTCTTCTAATGAGTCCGTCGCGTCCCTGAACGCGCTTGCTCAGGCGCACCGTATTTCAACCTCTGGTGAGCAGACCGGCGAGGGCGTGCTGTTGCGTCCTGGCTCTGCACCGGGTGCAGGTCAGGCCACCGCCTTTGCGGGTGATGTGATTGTGACCCGCCGCAATGACCGCCGACTGTCGGTTTTTGCCGGTCACGATTTCGTCAAAAATGGTGACCGCTGGAGCGTTGAAGGTGTGGGCGAGGACGGTTCGCTCAAGGTGCGCCATGTGGAGCATGGCGGAACCGTCACGTTGCCCGCCGAATACGTGCGCGAGAACGTGGAGCTGGGCTACGCGCTGACGGTGCACCGTGCACAGGGTGCGACCGTGGACACCGCGCACGCGCTGATTGACAGCCGCGCCGACCGTGCAGGTGCCTACGTTGGTTTGAGCCGTGGACGCGAAGAAAACCGCCTCTACGTGCGCCTGAATGAAGGCGAAAAACTGGATGAGGTTCTGGAGACCGTAGCCGCCCGTCATGACGGCGAGGCACAGCTGAGCGTGCATGAGAGCGTGGATGCGATCCGCGCGCAGCAGATGAGCCCCGCCGCCGCAGTGGCCGAATATGAAGAGCACGCAGAGCTTGCTCAGCGTGCCGTGATTGCTGACCTCATGACGCAGGGCATGAACCGCGTCACCCATTTTGACCCCACCGGAGCCGACGCAGCAGAAGCCCGCAGCTTGCGAGCACAGATGCGTCAGGCACGCTATGACGGCGCGGATACGTCCGAGTTGGAAGCTCAGATGCCCACCGGAGCGCGCGCGTCAGCGGATGCTGACGTTACCGCCGTTATCAATTCCGAAGGTTTCGGTGCCTTGGCGGCACAGCTGGGCGAGCTGCACCGTGCAGGCCTGGATGTGCCCGATATTGTGGAGCGCGCCTACCGCACCCGTCCCCTGAGCACGGACGCTGAAACGCCGGTTGATGCCGCCGCCGTTCTGTCCTGGCGTGTGAGCCAAATTGTCGATGAGCGCGCTAATGCTGAGCGTGCAGACCGACCCCTTGCGGGCTACTCTGACCAGCTGCTCGATGCGATGATTGCCCGTGCTGAAGCACGCGAAGTCTCTACCGAGGCGCGTCTGGAGAAGCTGGTTTTGGATGACCCCGAGTGGTTTAAAAATCCCTTCGCAATGGCTCAAACGGATTGGCTTCTGGAGCGTCGCGCCGCGACCGTGAAGGTCTTGAGTGCTTGTGAGCGTCACCGCACCGCAAAGTATGACGAAATCGCCGAGACTTTGGGCCAGATGGACGCTGAAATTACGCGCCGCCGCTGGGAAGTCAGCGGTGACCAGCGAGAGTTTGAGCAGATTATCCGTGGTGAAGTTTCGCGCGGCGGTGAACGTTTCACTCTGGCCGCGTGCTTACGTGAAGAGCGCCGCTTGCGCCGTGAGCTGGGCCTGACCGCACAGAATGATGTGCCGAAGCCGCAACCGTCGAAGGTGCCTTCTGGCGGAGTGTCTGGCCACACGCTCGACCGTTTCTGGGAGAGTCAGCTGACGGGTGGAAAACTCAAGCAGATTCTGAAAATCCGTGCTGCTGAAATCGGCAAGCTGACCCGTGCTCGTGGTCAGGAATTGGCGCAGCAGGTGCGCGAGGGCAAGGCCCCGGCATGGACGCAGGCTTTGGGTCCGGTGCCGACCCGCAAGCGTGCCGCCCGTCGGTGGGCGCGTGTTGCAGGTGAGATTGATGTGATGCGCACAAAGTATGGTGTTCCGGATTCGCACCCGGAGCCGTTGCCGCGTGAGCTTGTCCGTGAGGCGGGCCAGCGCGTGACCAAGGCGCGTTTGGCCGCTGAGGGCGCGCCGGTTTCGGTGGGGTCGAAGGTTCGCACCCGCGCAGCTGAGGCTGTGCTGGGTGTGTGGGAGCAGATGAAGAATGTCGCTAAGTCGGCGCGTTTGTCGAAGCGTTCTTCTGAGAAGAGTCAGTCTCAGGGTCAGTCCCCCGCGCCGCAGCAAAGCCCGCCCGGCGAAGCGGCAAAGCCCGAAACTCGAAAGGAGAAGCCAGTGAGTGAAACGGAAGAAAGGCTGCGTCAAGAGCGCGCCGCACGTGCTGAGAGGGCTCGTCAGATGATGGAGCGAACCCGCAACTTGGATGAGCGGCTGAGGAATCAGCCTGCTCCCCAGGCAAACCAGCAGCAGCAGAGTGCTCAGCAGAATCTGCAACGCCAGCGTCAGCAGCAGGCGCAGCAGATGCATGAGCAAGCTCGTCGAGGTGTGCGCGGTCCCGGCATTTAGCGAAAAGGTGAGGGGGAGAAGCCCAAAATGGGCTTCTCCCCCTCACCTCATCTTTTAACGATTCTGTAGGAACTCGTCAAAGCTTGGATCCGTGACGCGCTCATACACATCCGGTTCCTGATGCCCGGCCTTGCATTCAGCGAATTGCTCATCCCACAGGCGGTGAACCACCGTGTGCAGCTTCTCGTGCCACCACAGGGCGGCATCCGAGAACCCCTCGCCCTCATCAGAGGAACGGTGGGCGGCCTCCCAGGCCGCCCACAGTGCCGTGAGCTCTTCCACAGCCGCCGGGTGACGGAACCAGCACGGACGAATCGACTCCCAGGACGAGCTGAAATACCGCGCGTTCACCCAGTCCACCCATTCGCGCAGCCGGACCCACAGACCACGTGCTTCAGATGCGCTGACGTGCCGCCAGCAGTACGGCACATACACAGCAGCTGTTTCCTGCGCCTGAGCATCACCACTGGAGACCGAGACCGGCACCGGCCCGGCGCTCTCCAGCTGTTCAATGCGTTGCCGTTGCGCATCCACTAGATCGAGCAGCTGGTCAGAAAGCTTTTCGAGCGCCCCCACCCTTTCGACCAGGAGATTGTGTTGCTCAGAGACCACCGGAATCGGGGCGGTCATCGGCATCACGTCATCATCAAAGCCGTAGCTCATTGTCCTTCAAATCCTTCCCGTTCCACACGCTGACCTTCCACGAACGCCGACGTGTCAGGCATCTGCATCTTGCCGCACAGCTGCCAGGCGCGCATCTGGTCGTCCTTCAATTCCGCCGCGTCCGGCCTCTCCCACCACGGGGTGAGGCCAAGATGCATCGGCTTGAAATTCCGGTAGACCACCATCGCGGAGAACGCCGGAATCTGAGTCATTGCGGCTGCTTCCATCACCGGCTTCTCTTCCGTGCTGTGAGAGGTTGAGGTGTTGCCCATCTTGCCGGTTGAGTGCGACCGGCTCACGCGCTGCTTCTCGAATTTTCCGAGAGCTTCAGAGACAGGCCTCATTGTTTCCACGTCCAACCCAGGCAGATAGTATTTCACGACCGAGTTGCCTGCAATCGTGCGGCCGCCCTGTTCGCCCCAGCGGTCAATGAGCTGGCTCATCGACTGCGCGATCAGAATGACTTCCACGCCACGGCCGTTAATATCGGACATGATGGAATCCATCTTCGGGAAAGCGGCAAGGTTCGGGGCCTCGTCGAGCACCGCGCGGAAGCACGGCCAGAGGCGACCGCCGGGCTTCTCCTGGCTGAGCTCACGAGCAGTGTTAATCAATTCATTGGCGAACATCGAGACGAGCGGGCCAGTTTCCACGCCGGTTGCCGTGTCGGAAATCAAAAATAGCGTGTTCGGGCCTGAGAGGAAATCGCGCATGTTGAATGCATGGGCCGGGTGGACCATCAGCTGCTTGCGGATGCGCGGCACCGCCAACGGTTCGAGCAAGCCCGAAAGGGTTTGCTGAATCGAGTCCAGCGTTTCCTCACCCTTCGTTTCCTGTTTGCCAGCCAGGAACTTCAAAACATCAGAGTTGATGCGTCCGGCGTGCATCTCAGCGGTCTTCAGCGCATCGCGCCCGCGCAGGTTCTGACTCCAGGCAATCACATCATCCAGTGTCTTGCCGGAGACCGCAGCCACATGCAGGAATCGGGCCAGGACAGCGCCGGCTTGCTGGTTGAACCAGTCGCCGTTTTTCGTGCCGCTCATTGGCTGAGCGCCAGCCCACGCCTGAGCGCGGCGCTGCGCGACCTCGAAATTCTCACACCCGGCAATCGGGTTCCATGCTGCCTTGTGAGGCCAGCCTGACGAATCATCCAGGTCAAACGCGACGACCTGACCGCTCGGGTGCAGACGCTGGCGGGTGCAAGCAGTCATCATCAGCAAGTCAGCTTTCGTGCTGGTTGCCATCACTGCGCCGGGGGCATCAAGCACCAGGTTTGAGGCAATCGAAGTCGTTTTACCGGCCTGCGTAGGGGCCAAAACCAGCTTGGACTCCTTCGCTTCGCCGAAGATGGGCTTGCCGCCAACGAAGGACGAGGTGCCCTTCTTCTTCACGACTTTGCCGCCGAGCTTGCCCAGCTCAGTTACCAGCCAGGATTCGGGCATCTCATCGACCCACTGGCCAATCAGACGCGCGGACTCCTTCGGATCCGGTGAGACCGGCGGCATCGAGACCTTCACCTTCTTGCGTGCCGCCTTCACTGCGGCATCATGACCGAGAGACCCGGCAACCTGGCGGTAGGTCACCATGTGCGCGCCAGCCGTGTTGCCGCCTTCTCCTGATTTGAAGATCAGGATGAACACGAAGACCGCCGGAATGACAGAGAGCGCAAGAACGACCCAGAAGAGGGGGCCAACACCGTGTGCTTTCAGATGCACGAGAATTTCTTGAGCCTTCCACACCCCAGCTTCCAGCCCGGCGCCGAGGTAGGCGCCTGCTGCGAGAATCATGCCGAAAAACATGAGGGCGGCTGATTCGTGAGGACGCATGTCCATGTCGGGACTCCTTCTAGAATGAATGCATTCACTGCATTCTGTGTCTTTGCTTGTCGGTCAGTTTTTCTTCACAGAGAGCGGGGCAATATTCGCGACCTTCGGGGCCTCACCGGGGCCTGAACGGCGCAGCTGGACAACCCACACCCCGTCATTTGTCGCCACGCGCACCACGGCACGGGTCGGGTCCGAGGGGAACTCGCCATAGACCGCCGCCTTCACCTCACGCACCGGATTCAAGGATGGGTTGAACCCTGAGAGCTGCTGCTTGTAATCGCCTGTCACGCGGGGGTCCATGTGCTGGTGCCAGGTTGCCGCGTCCGTGTCCATGGCGAAAACTCGCATGGTTTGCACTGCGAAATCAGTTGCCGCCTGCTGCTCTTGCGGGCTCCAGCCCGCCGCATCAGATGCAGAGTCCACGTTTCCCGGCGCCCCGTAGTGACCCCACCGGCTCGCTGAGGGCAGTGCCGCGATGATGGTTGGCGACGGTGCAGCCGAAGCCGTGGCGGTAGGGGAGGGCTGCACCGTCGGGGTAGGCTCAGCGGAAGCGGTACTAGTCGTTGCAGGGGAGCCGGACGAGCTGGAAGAGCTACCCGTCGGTGCACACGCGACCAGGGATGAGAGCATCACAGCGCTCACAATCAGCGCTTTCTTATCAGTCATCATCATCAATCAATCCTTACGACTTAGCCTTCTCAGAGTCGGGAATGTGCAAATAGGTGGTCACACCGTCAGCGGGAATCGTGCGGGTGGAGTACTGATAGGGAGTCGCGCCGTTGTATTCCTCAATGGTGACGGTGCCATCATCATTCACCGCCTGCACCACGGCAATGTGACCGTAGGTCTGTGATGCGCCCGCCGCACCCGGTGCGAAGTGCGCCATAGCGCCCACTTCGGGCGTGTTGTCAGCAGGCCACCCTTTCGCGCGCCAGGCGGTCGCCCACTCGCCACCATTGCCCAGAGGCACGGGTGCGAAGTTTCCGTTGGTGAATTTCGGGTGATTCGGGTCGGTTGCGCCGACCTGCTGGTTGAGCCTCCACAAACTGAAATCCGTACAGTTCACGTAGAACATGCCAGTTACAGGGTTTGCGGCTTCGGCGTATCCGCGCCAGGGGTAATCGTCCGTGCCGCTGGTCTTGCCGCCGCTGTAATTCTGCGGTGAGCAATTGTTATTAGAGGAGGCGGCGGTGCCACCGGAGACATTGGCGGTATCGTCAGTGTAGGGAACCGCGCCCTTTTCAACCGAGCCGTCAGACTTACCGCCCACCTGATCGCCGTAGGTCTTAGAATAGATGCCCGCTAGGCCACGAATCCTCGACAAATACGTTTGCGTCTCAGAGTACGGGGGCACACCGCCGTAGTTCTGGACGGCACCCGGCCCCGCGTTGTAACCGGCCATGATGAGCTCGACCGCCATGTCCGGGTGAGCATCAATCACCGGCTTCAGCTGCGCCCGCAAGTCGCGAAGATATTCGCCCATCGCACGAATTGCCGCTTGCGGGTCATTCGGGCTGCCACCATGGCCATACGTCCGCCAGGTGGAGGGGATGAACTGCGTCAAGCCCGAAGCGCCCGCGTGGTTTGCTCCGAGCGTCGGGTCCCACCCGGATTCAGCCTCGATCTGAGCCGCAATCCACGAGGTGGGAACACCCGACACCAACGACGCCCAGACCACATACTGCTCCCAGTCGTTAGGAATCTTGCCACCAACACGTGAAGACTCATTCCTCACCGTGGCGGAGCCGTCGTCATCATAAATGGTCACTTCGGCCTGACCGCCGCCTTCACCTGCGGCGCCGGTTGCCGAGGCTGAGGCCGACGCCGGGCGACACGCTGCCTTCGCACTGTCGCCACCGAGCACGCCACCAAAGAGAATCATGATGCCAAAGACCGGGGCCATCGTCAGACCCAGAACGACCGCGACCACACCCAGCAGCAGCGGGGCGGCGGACTTCTTCTGCTCGTCCATCTTTTACTCCTTTTAATTAAGCCTTGTTGAATCGCGTGTTCGTCTGGTGCAAACGCGCCAGAGTCGGAGGCTTGGGCGACTGCACCGGAATGCCCACACTCGAACCAACCTTCCACAGCGCGCGGCCTGCACCCTGCGGAGCGCCCGAAGAGCGAAGACCGCCGTGGCCCTTGCGGGCTGCCGCCGGGTTCAGGCCGTCCGCACCTGAAACGAAGCCGGTCACCATGGCCGCCTCCCGCGTGGAAATTGGGCGAATCGTGCGCAGCACCTCAATGTCTTCAGGCTCCAGAGCCAGCAAAACCCACAAGCCGCACTTGCCGATGAGCGAGTGGGCGATTTTGCGGTCAGCGGCATTCTCAAGCATCAAAAAATCTTTCGGCGAGTGCGTGATTTTCCACTCGCCCACACCGACCGAGCGGTTGGTGCGTGAGAGCTTGTCGACCTCCGTGACCATTCCCGGGGCCATGCGCACGGGATACCAGAACTCGTCCATGAGCGAGCTATATCCGTGCCACGTGTACTTTGGGATGTACGTTTCACCCTCAGCCGCAGCTTCCGCTTCCTTCTTCGCCTCATGTTGGGAAAGCTCCCAGTGCGCGTCAATGGCGTTCATTCCTAGGCGCCAGGTGGTCATCATGACCGCTGAAATCATGTGATCCATGGAGTCAGGAATCGAGGACGAATCGAAACAAAACCCACCGGGGTTACCGGGATTGATTGTCATGCCCTCATCTGAGAAAATCGCCGACAAGTCACCAAAAACCAACGAGCTCAGCGACTCAAACAGGCCGTTGTAGCGGTCGCGGAACTGCTTGGGGGTGTCAAGGCCTGCCGCTGAAAGTGCCGTCTGGCTCGGGTGCTCAAAGAAGCGCAGCAGATGTTTCAGGCTGGGTTTCTTCTCCACCGCCAGCACAGCCTCCACCGCAGCCTTAATCATGGTGCGCTCAATGTCGGAAACGTTCTTGTCACGGCCACGGTTAATACGAATCAATGCGATGATGTTGTGCACAATATTTGCCACGGCGATAGAACGCAGCTCCAGGCCGGTCTGACCGCCAATGATGTCACCGGCTGCTGCCAGCGGGCCAGCATCAAGCGGGTTAATCTTCGTCGAATTGCGATTAATCCCAATATCGAAAATATCCGCGCCGATTGCACGGGCCAAAGGCGTCCATTCCTCGCGTTTGAGCGGGTTGAAAATCGCCAAGGGGGAGCCCGTGGCGTTGAGGTAGGCCGCGACCAGTCCCGAAATGCTGGACTTGCCGTAGCCGTTCAGCCCGAAGACCATTGCCGACGGGGAGGTGATAGCGCCGGATTCAAAGAGGGAGATGTGGTCAAGGGCCACCGCCGAGCCCGAGGTGAGGTCGTAGCCGACCGGCGCGCCGGTAATCGGGCGGGAGGTTCCCGACACGAACGGGAACATGCCTGCGTTTTCCCAGGTGGTTTCGAGCCAGGTTCGCGGCTGAGCCAACTGCCCCCAGGCACCACCACCGAAGCCGTGCTGACCACGAACAGTCGTGCGCGCCTGCTCCACCACGGCACCGGCCCGGCGCTGCTTCTTCTTCAGAGACAGCATGTTAGTTCTCCTCTTCCTTCTTCTTCTGCTCAGCAGCCTTCTTCTCTGACGGCTCAACCGCCAGCAACGACATGGACGGGGCGTAGGCCCACGGAAACAACCCCAGCGGCAGCGTCTGATGGAACGCAGCATCAGCAGTGAAGTCGGCAAAACACCATTTAAGGCCGCCCATCAGTGCCTTGAGCTCATTTTCAGCGGTGCGTTGCGCCGCACGGTTCGGCTCGAAAGTGACGGTCACCATGAGTGCCCATTCCTGGATGACGGCGCCTTCTGCCGCCTGATTCATGGCGGCCTCAGCAGCCTTCTTCTTTTTGTTGTCAAAAGCAGTGAAGCGCTTCTTTGACGTCACCTCAGTGGTTGCTGCACGCGAGGCGGAATTGACGCGCGCATTCTGGGCGGAAGCAGGCACCGGCCTGTAAATCATGCTGACGCGCTTGCGCAGAAAATTCCTGTTCGGGGCGAACAGCTTCTCGAACGAGTGGTCCGTGATCTTGGACTTCGAGGGCTCAGTCATCATGATGGTCATGGACGCTACCCCGTCATGGAAGACCACGCGCGGATGCGAAGAGTTAAAATACGCCGGGCCGGCGCCTTCAAAGGATCGGTAGGCTGGAATATCGTCCTTAATCTCCTGCGCGACTTCCGCGTTTCGATTCGGGCTGTACGCCATATACATCATGTCGGCGTAATCCGCATCACTCATCACCTGGCTGACTCCAGCACCAGCAGCAGAGAGTGCCTTCAGATGTCGGGGAATCATGGACAGCACCTCAGCAGCTGCGCCGTCCACATCATCAGCAAGCTCCGAAATCTTGTAGCCAAGCACAGTGTAGGCACGCACGGTCGCGACCCTCTCGGGCAGCATCCCGGCAGATTCACGAGCAATCTGCTGCGCCACCGCCGGAGCATCAGGCTTCAGATTCGAGAGGATGGATTCGGCCAGCGGGGCGGCGGATTCAAAGACCGAATCAATGACCACCTGCGCACCACGCAGACCATTCTCACCAGACAAAGAGGAGAGCCAGGATGCGTAGTTGCTCACCAAATCGGTCGTCTTCGCCTGCGTGTTCATGGAGATGCCCGCCGGGGCGCTTTCAATGGTCACCGACAGCTGATTAGCGCGGGTGTGGTGAATGAGCTGCACCGGGTTGCCCAGGCCGTCCACCTCATCACGCACCTTCAAGGTGGAGAGCACACCCGGCAAGGTCAAGCCCTTGTTCTGAGCCGTGAACGTGGAACCCAAGAAGAGGGTTTCGCCCGAATCGACGCGCTGCATGTGGGTGAAGCGGCGGCGGGCGCGAGTCATGAGGGTGAGGTCTTCGGCGCCGAAGGGAATCTCAAAAATCGAAACGTAGACGACGACGCCGACGGCAATCAGCAAACCGAGAATGAATTCTTTGGTCAGGAAGCAGATAAGGACGACGAGGGAGGCAACGACGAGGATGACGCCTGCACGAACGGGGAACCATCCGCCGAGGCGGATTGACCCGGAGCGCAAGGGGTTTCCATACAGGGGGGCTTTCATGATGTCCTTTCAACCGCCGGTTGGGCGGTTTTTGGGTGCGCTAGAGCTGACCCCATGAGGTGGGGCCTTGAGCGAGTGGGGTTTGTGGGATGTGAAAGAAGGAAGGGGGCTGTGACATCAGCCTGCAATGATTGCAAAGTGCAGTGACTGCAATCTGCTATGACTGCATTATGCAGTCACTGCACTTTTAGGCGCCTGACCAGGTGTTTTAATACATCCTGTCGAGACTCTGCTCATCGAGCAGTGCCTCTTCAGCCGACTGTGAGGAGGGCATGTGATTCTCTGCCAGGTGCGCCATGTCCGCAAGACGGGAACCACCGCCGCCACCTGATGCACCAGAATCAGCGGGGGCCGCCGGTGCTTGCGGGGCGGCTGCGCCACCGGCGTCAGCCGATGAGTCGGGGGCCGGGGCGGAGGCCGTAGCAGGGGCTTCAGACCCAGAAGTTGAGGCCGGTGCGGGGGCGGGGGCTGAGTCTGCACCTGATGCGCCAGCAGATGAGCCGCCTGTAGAAGCCAGAGCTGCACCTGATGGGCCATCAGATGAGGCCGCCGGAGCTGACCCACCCGAAGAGGAAGAGAATCCCGCAGCACCAGATTCAGCCAGAGTCGGGCCGGGGTTGGCCGCTGAGAAACTACCCGTTCCGGCGGCGCTTGCAGCACCTGCGGCACCGGTTGCTGCGACCGTGGCGCCACCGGTTGCCGCACCAGCGGCAACACCGACAGCACCCACAGCGGCACCAGCCATGCCAGCCAGAGCGGCACCGGCGCCGTCAGCGCCGGTTCCCGCAGCAGCGGGGTTCACGATTTTCAGCAGAGCAGGAAGCGCGAACGGGGCCATCATCAGGATGCAGATTGCGGTGACGATGCCACCGATGCCGTCACCGCCTTTGAGCTCTTCAAAGCTGAAGCCGTACAAGACCGCGACGGTGGGCTTGAAGAGGATGAAGGCGGTCAGCCACTTGCTGACGCGGGAGAACCCGCGACCGCCAGAGGCAAAAACTATGCCTTCAGCGACCGGCCAGTACATCAACAGAATGGGCGTGGCGATGGAGACAAAAATCATGATGCACCATTGGACAATCACGACCAGCAGCATGATGCCGCCTGGCAGGAAGAGCATTGCGCCCATGGCGGCTACGGCCCTTCCTGGATCGCCAAGCACCGCCGCTGTGTCTTTCTGTCCCCAGTCTGTTGAGTCGAGGATGGCTGCGGCAGCTTGGTCACTGGCGGTGAGCAGCAGGGAGAAGACCGAGACGCCGAGGCCAGAGACGACGATGACCCTTGCGAGGGAAGCGAAAACGTAGCGGACTTCTTCGCCGCGCTGGCTCCAGACAATCCTGATGCCCGCCCAGAGAATGCCAATCGTCACCGCAAGAGCGGTGAAGATGTTGACAATGCCGGTTCCCCATGCGAAGGCAGGGCTGGTTTCGGGGTTGATGATGGGGCCTGCGTGGAGCCAGGACGTGACAAATTGCTTGTAGACGCCGACGGTACCTTCCCAGAAGCTGCTGAGGATTTGGTTAAAGGTGCCATCAAGAACCTTGCTCGCGACGTACCCGGCGGGGTTTTCAACTGCTTTCCCGACCTCTTTACTTACGGCCTCAGCGCCTTTATGGCAGGCATCTGCAAGATCTGGTCGTCGACCTACCCCACCAATCCAAACGTCACAGTTAAAATCCTGGATATTTTTAACCGTGTCGGTGAAGAAGTTACCATCAGCCATTAGCGCTTAAACCCCCATTCAGCAAATCGGTTTTGGCCAATCGTGAATCGCTGGGAAGGTTCATCAGTCATCACTTCAGTCTTCATCTCTGACTTGTCAGAATCGAGACGCCAATCGCCGTTTTCCCAGACCATACGGACGGGAACCCAACCGATGTTAATCGAACCTCCAGGCTTTTGCGCCATAACGAAGACCTTGACCGTGGCGCGGTTATGACTATATCCCTGAATACTGTAGGCATAGATAGCTGCTGCACCTTCAACGTTGGCGGTCTCTCCATTGCTGGTCCAAGCATCAGGCTGGTTTGCAAATCGACTAGACAGAATGGCGCGACGGCTTTCGTTTGACACCTCACTGTTGCCGAGGACAATTGCCGTATTGATTGCGGCCATAGCCGCACCCGTCGGATTGTGCGCGAAACACTGTCCCAGACGACCCTGACGCACTGCCGGGCCATATGATGCGCTCACCGGGTAATGGATACCAGCGGCGGTCTGTTCCCAGACATAATCTTCCGGCGCCTCAGCAGAAAATTCCTTACCAGCGGGCACCTTCACGTCACAGACCACGCGACCATCAGCGCCCACCGAGGCACTGGAGGACGCGCCCGCCGACAACGACGGCGCAGCCGACGCAGACGCCGACGGCGCCGCAGACTCACGCGGAGTCTGCGGGAAAAACAGCACCTTCACAGCCAGCAGGCCGCCCAGAACCACCACACCCAGAATGAACAGGACTGACGTTTTGCGAGACTTCAACAGATTCTTCAACATGTTAACCACAGGTCAGGCTCGCGTTGATGAACAAACCGGTGATGACGCCGGCACCACCAATCAGAATCACGCCGATGCCCCACTTGCCAAGCGCGGACAGGGTAAAGCTGCCATCTTCGCGCTTGTGTGACAGCACCAGGTTGTAGCCGATCATCATCAAGCCTGCCGCAGCGACAATGCCACCACCCCAGGTCAGCACGGCAATGAGCGTGTCGCCACCGTCGCAGACAGACTGTGGCATCTGGAAGACCTTTGCCTGTGCACTCGGGGTCACGACTGCCAAGGTCAGCAGCGCCAGGGCGGCCGCGCGAATCGTGTTCTTCTTCATGAGAATTTTCTCCTTTTCTCTGCGTGTGCAGTGTGTCCTGATTTTGGGTGCACGAAACCTCACCCGGTGTGCCAACAATGCGTTGGCGGGGCGTTTGAGTGAGAGAGAGATTCCCCAAAATCGGGGGTAATGAGTGAGTGAAAACTTATGTGTGCGGTGCGGAGCTTACCCCGCCGCCGCTTCAATCTGAGCGGTGAGCTTCTTCAGCGCCGCAGCAACCGGGCGAGCCTCAGCCGCCTTCGCTAGAGCCTCATCATCGCAGAGACGAGAGGCCAACGCCGGGATCCAGGGGCACATCAGCACCGGATGGGCACCCGAGAGGACCTTCAGCTTCAGCTTGACCGTTCGCGGGATTCGCTTGCCGTCAGTCGGGATGACGAGGATGCCGCCGATGCTTTCCAGAGAGGTCACCGAGCCCGGTGCTTCGGGCAACTGAGCCCGCAGGCGGTCAATGTGCGAAAAGACGGCAGCCATGCCCTTCTCAGAGGCCTCAACCACCAGCAGGCGCACCGCGGATTCAGGAATGTCCTGGTTCACCGGCACTTCCGGCAGGTGCAGCAGGCGCGCCATGGTGGACGTGCCGATGTTCGGCAGCAGGGGGGAGAGGACAACCGAGGCGGTTGCAGGTTCCGTCTCCAGGGGTGCCGGTTCAGGGGTGATGAACTCAATCAGCGGCTTCTCGACCGATTCCGGGGAAACTGCGGCAGGGGCAGGCTCCGGGGTCTGCTGTGCAGGCGGGGTCACCTTCGGTGTCGCACTCTGCACGTTCGCCGTCGCTTCTGAGGCGGCAATGAAGCCGTAGCCGTGGGCCTCTGGCACGAGCTCAGAGGATGCGGGGGCACCGCCGGTGGTTCGGGCTTCAGGGGCGGCTGCGGGAACGCCAGAAAAAGATGCAGAGAAGGTCATGGTTCTCTTCTTTCGGAAGTGGTGTTATCGGTTAGCTGGCAATGTTCTTGTAGCCTTTGCCCACATCTTTTTTCAGGTGCAGGCGGATGCCGGTCAAGGCATTTCGTTTTCCGGGTGCGTCAACGCGCTCAACGCGCGCAATCAGCTGCGGGTCAATGGCTTCAATTTCACGTGACGATTTGATAAAGGCTTCGCGAAATTTCTTGACCCGCCCATCAGCTCCGAACTGAGATGCGAGAGAATCCCATGACAGAACAGGGCTTTTGCCAATGTCCGCACCTTCAATTCGATGCAGACGATGCGACAACCAGAGAAAAACATCAAGAGTCAGAGGGGATTTCGTCGAGGCAACAAGCTGATCCCAAAGCTTTTTGTTGTGGGGGACAGGCCAAAGCGTCACGACTTGTTCCCAAAATTCTTGACTCAGGACGATGCGGGATTTTCGGTCATCCAGCGCACCATCTTGTGTGAAGGTCAAATCAACATCTTTTCCGACCACACAACTGATGGTCCGAATGTTTGTGCCTTCTTCCGCCGGCGTGATCGTCGTTGATTCAAGGCGCAGTGCCAGCAGCGCACGCAACTGTCGTTCAACTTCACGTGCAGTTTTCGGGCTCCAGGTCAGGTGCAAATCGTTGTTCAGAAAGCCCTTCCAGCTAGTGGAAAGTTCGATTTCCGGCCCTCCAGCAGCAATTGCTTCAGAGCAAAGCCAGTGAAGAACAAGCCGAGAATATTTGCCGCTGGGCATCACAAATTCCCGGTGTTCTTTGCCTTCTTTGTCCACCGTGGTCACGGCACCGGCGGTCATTGAGAGAATGAAATTGCCATTTCGACGCTCCCAAACGAGAGAAGGCACCGCCGTCTTCTCACCATCAGCAGTGCGCACCACTGGTGCACGATAGGGCAACGAAAAAGAGATGAAAGTTTCGGGATAGTAGCCGACACGGCGGCGGTTTGCCGGGACAATCGGGCGCTTGTCTTCATTGACATTCTGGGGGTTATTGGTAGACTCATTCATAGTCTTCCCTCTTTCTGCATTGTAGGGAAGGCATCGCCGTCAGGGCAGGTTCTTCAAACGCCCTGGCGGCATTTTTCATGCCTTCTTTGATTGGTTCTTCACGCTCACCTTAACACAGGCTTCTCTTTGGTGCAACCAATTTAGCAATGAGACATCAACACGGGAATATTGGGGGGGATTTAGGGGCTAGGTTGGGGGGGATTTAGGGGCTAGGTTGG
>ERZ772994.38-NODE-38-length-21751-cov-9.07683_pt1 | contig 21751 bp, 20 predicted proteins | sample MGYA00580679_ERZ772994 | MGnify/ENA primary metagenome ERZ772994 (study PRJEB29015, sample SAMEA2738057) | human oral metagenome | biome: human oral; feature: human-associated habitat; material: saliva | place: China | collected 2224 ...
GCAACCAACTGGTGGATATGCGGACTGCCGAGAAAAACCGTCTGCATCAGGTTCATGAGACACAAGTCGAAAGCGTCAAACAACTGATTGCCCATTTTGACAGGTTGATTGATGACTTGGACAAACAAATCGACGACCATACCCACACGCATTTTGACGGAAAAGCCCAAGTGGCAGAGCAAATCAAAGGCATCGGTTCGATAACGACAGCTACGCTGATGGCGATGCTGCCCGAATTGGGACGGCTTCCGCACAAACGGATAGCGAGTTTGGTCGGTATTGCCCCACACCCGAGGGAGAGTGGGGAAACCAAATTTAAAAGCCACTGCTTCGGAGGAAGGTCTGCGGTGCGTAAGGCGCTGTATATGGCCACCGTAGTGGCGATGCGGTTCGAACCGTTTATTCGGGATTTCTATCAACGCCTGCTGTCTAAGGGTAAGCCGTATAAGGTTGCTGTTACGGCGTGTATGCGCAAACTGCTGACGGTATTGAATGCCCGGATGCGTGATTACTTTGCCGAAAACGGTATCCGAACGGCTTGATTTGAGTTTTTGTATTTTTGCCCGACGGGGTAAAAAATACAGTTGCTACATGCGGGTGGCTTGCTGTGTTTTAATAGGACAAGAAAAATGTACAAAGGATTTAATTTAGACTTACAAAATAAAAAGCATTTTGATGATTTCTCTGGATTTTATAATGATTTTTATCAAAAACAGAGGAAAGAAATTCGAATTGGGCTAAAAAAATTTATAGATATGTCAGGCAATTTATTAGGAGAGAAAATCATGAAAGATTGGTTTCCGAATATTAGGGCAGATATATTTATATCGCATTCTCATCAGGATGAGGATTTAGCTATCAGCTTTGCAGGATGGTTAAAACAAAATTTCAAGCTAGAATCTTTTATAGATTCAACTGTTTGGGGGAATGCTAACAACCTACTTGAAATTATTGATAACGAATATTGTAAAAAGGAGAATGGTCATTACGATTATAATAAAAGGAACTATTCTACAAGCCATGTGCACATGATGTTATCTGTATCTCTAATGGAAATGATGGATAAATGTGAATGTATCATATTCATAAATACTCCTAAATCATATATACCTAGTGAGGAATTAAATAGTGGAATAACATTATCACCTTGGATTTTTTCAGAAATATCTATGGCTAAAATGTTGCGCATACAACTACCTGAACGTAAAAATATTGTTATGGATTCATTAGCTACAGAATCAAGAGATATTTCAGAATCTTCACTATTAATTAAACATCAATTAAATATAGAGCATTTACCCAGATTGGATGTGTCGACTCTAGAAAAATGGAAAAACCAAAATAATAAACAAGGCAGTGCCAGTTTAGACACGTTATATAAATTGGTTTCACAAATAGGATAATTTATGGACAATCAAGACAAAATCGCACATTTAGGTTTTATTCAAGGTGTTATCAACCGTATGGGTAACAATTCATTTTTAGTTAAAAGTTGGTCTGTTACTTTACTGGCTGCCCTTTTTGCTACTTTATCTAATGATAATAATTTATATATTCTCTTTTTACCATTGATAATATTTTGGATACTAGATGCCTATTTTCTACATCAAGAACGGCTATATAGAAAGTTATATGAGAAGGTGGCTTTGGGGCTAGAAACATCAGAACAATTTTCAATGAATGCCTGCAAATACCAATCGGAAGTAGCAACTTTAAAATGTATAGTCTTCTCAAAAACTCTGTTTGGATTTTATGGCACTCTTTCATTAATTACTCTTTTACTAATTTGTGTGAATTAGCACTCAAAGGAACATTATGGGCAATAAAGTTTTTATATCTTACAAATATGCTGACAGTAGTGTGCAGCATTTACCAACAACTAGATGGTCTACGACAGTACGTGACTATGTTGATAGAATTCAATCAAGGCTAGAAAGAGACGGTATCCATATCAACAAAGGTGAATTAGACGGAGAAAATTTAAGCCATTTTAGAGATGAAACAATCCAATCAAGACTAGCAGAAAAGATTTTTGATAGCTCTGTTACCATTGTTTTGATTTCTCCTGGAATGAGAGAACGATGGAAAAATGAGAAAGACCAATGGATTCCCTGGGAAATCTCGTATTCTTTACGATTAAAACGGAAAAGATTTGATGGGGGCCGGGAGCAAAGAAGTAATCGAAATGGGATTCTTTTGGTTTACCTACCTGACAGATTAGGTAGCTATGAATATGTAAATCAAAGTTCAGGTTATTATGGATTCGAGGATTCTAATTTTTTCTTTCAAATCATAAAAAATAATCTTAATAATCTTAAAAGTTCGTATAACTATATTGGTTTGCCGGAATCTTATATGATTTGCTGTACATGGGCACAATTCCAATCTCAGATGAATGAATGGATTTCAAAAGCAGACCAACTAAGATTTCATGCAGACAAATACAATATTACCATCCAAGTTTAATTTTCTTTTAAAGAGACCCACCCATGCCCAAACGTACCGACCTAAAATCCATTCTTATCATCGGCGCCGGCCCTATCGTTATCGGTCAGGCCTGCGAATTTGACTATTCGGGCGCACAGGCCTGCAAGGCTTTGCGTGAAGAAGGCTATAAAGTCATTCTGGTGAATTCCAACCCCGCCACGATTATGACCGACCCTGAAATGGCGGATGTTACCTACATCGAGCCGATTATGTGGCAGACGGTGGAGAAGATTATCGCCAAGGAGCGGCCTGATGCGATTCTGCCCACGATGGGCGGCCAGACCGCGCTGAACTGTGCGCTGGATTTGGCGCGCAACGGCGTGCTGGCGAAATACAATGTTGAATTAATCGGCGCAACGGAAGACGCCATCGACAAGGCGGAAGACCGCGGCCGCTTTAAGGAGGCGATGGAGAAAATCGGCCTCTCCTGCCCGAAATCTTTTGTCTGCCACACGATGAACGAAGCCTTGGCGGCGCAAGAACAGGTCGGCTTTCCGACGCTGATTCGTCCGTCTTTCACGATGGGCGGTTCGGGCGGCGGTATTGCCTACAATAAAGACGAGTTTTTGGCGATTTGCGAACGCGGTTTCGATGCGTCGCCCACGCATGAGCTGTTGATTGAGCAATCCGTGCTCGGCTGGAAAGAGTACGAGATGGAGGTGGTGCGCGACAAGGCGGACAACTGCATCATCATTTGCTCGATTGAAAACTTCGACCCGATGGGCGTGCATACGGGCGACTCGATTACGGTTGCGCCGGCGCAAACGCTGACGGACAAAGAATACCAAATCATGCGCAACGCAAGCTTGGCGGTATTGCGCGAAATCGGCGTGGACACGGGCGGCTCGAACGTGCAGTTTGCGGTGAACCCTGAAAACGGCGAGATGATTGTGATTGAGATGAACCCGCGCGTGAGCCGTTCGTCCGCGCTGGCTTCCAAAGCGACGGGCTTCCCGATTGCGAAGGTGGCGGCGAAGCTGGCGGTCGGCTTTACGCTGGACGAGTTGCGCAACGACATTACCGGCGGCCGCACCCCAGCGTCGTTCGAGCCTTCCATCGACTATGTCGTGACCAAAATCCCGCGTTTCGCATTTGAAAAATTCCCTGCCGCAGACGACCGCCTGACCACGCAGATGAAATCGGTGGGCGAAGTGATGGCGATGGGTCGCACGATTCAGGAAAGCTTCCAAAAAGCCCTGCGCGGTTTGGAAACCGGCTTGTGTGGCTTCAACCCACGCAGCGAAGACAAAGCGGAAATCCGCCGCGAACTGGCCAACCCAGGCCCTGAGCGTATGCTGTTTGTAGCCGATGCGTTCCGCGCAGGCTTCACACTGGAAGAAATCCACGAAATCTGCGCCATCGACCCTTGGTTCTTGGCGCAAATCGAAGACTTGGTGAAAGAAGAGCAGCAGGTAAGTGCAGGCTGCCTGCAAGATTTGGATTTCGCCGCCTTACGTCGTCTGAAACGCAAAGGCTTCTCCGACAAACGCATCGCGCAGCTTTTAGGCGTAAAAGAAAAAGAGGTGCGCGAACACCGCTACGCGCTGAACCTGCATCCCGTCTATAAACGCGTCGATACCTGCGCCGCCGAGTTCGCCACCGAAACCGCCTATCTCTACTCTACTTACGAAGAAGAATGCGAAGCGCGTCCTTCCGACCGTAAAAAAGTGATGATTCTCGGCGGCGGCCCGAACCGCATCGGTCAAGGTATCGAGTTTGACTATTGCTGCGTTCACGCCGCGCTCGCCCTGCGCGAATCGGGCTTTGAAACCATCATGGTGAACTGCAACCCCGAAACCGTGTCCACCGACTTCGACACCAGCGACCGCCTGTATTTCGAGCCGCTGACGCTGGAAGACGTGTTGGAAATCGTCCGCACCGAAAACCCGTGGGGCGTGATTGTGCATTACGGCGGTCAAACCCCGCTGAAACTTGCCAACGCGCTGGTTGAAAACGGCGTAAACATCATCGGCACATCCGCCGACAGCATCGACGCCGCCGAAGACCGCGAACGTTTCCAAAAAGTGCTAAACGACTTAGGTCTGCGCCAGCCGCCCAACCGCATCGCCCACAACGAAGAAGAAGCACTCGTCAAAGCCGAAGAAATCGGCTATCCGCTGGTCGTGCGCCCGTCTTACGTCCTCGGCGGCCGCGCCATGCAGGTCGTCCACTCCGCCGAAGAGCTGCAAAAATACATGCGTGAAGCCGTGCAGGTATCCGAAGACAGCCCCGTGTTGCTCGACTTCTTCCTCAACAACGCGATTGAAGTGGATGTGGACTGCGTTTCAGACGGAAAAGACGTCGTTATCGGCGGCATCATGCAGCACGTCGAACAGGCGGGCATCCACTCCGGCGACTCCGGCTGCTCGCTGCCGCCCTACTCGCTCAGCGAAGAAATCCAAGACGAAATCCGCCGCCAAACCAAAGCCATGGCCTACGCGCTGGGCGTGGTCGGCCTGATGAACGTACAGTTTGCCGTACAGGACGGCGTGGTGTTCGTGCTGGAAGTAAACCCGCGCGCCAGCCGTACCGTGCCCTTCGTCTCCAAAGCCACCGGCGTGCCGCTCGCCAAAGTCGGCGCGCGCTGCATGGCAGGCATTTCCCTGCAAGAGCAAGGCGTGGAAAAAGAAGTCGTCCCCGATTTCTATGCCGTTAAAGAAGCCGTGTTCCCCTTCATCAAATTCCCCGGCGTGGACACCATCCTCGGCCCCGAAATGCGCTCCACCGGCGAAGTGATGGGCGTGGGCGCAAGCTTCGGCGAAGCCTACTACAAAGCCCAACTCGGTGCAGGCGAACGTCTGAACCCGACCGGCAAAATCTTCCTCGCCGTGCGCGACGAAGACAAACCGCTCATCGTCAAAACCGCGCAAAACTTCCAAGCACTCGGCTACGGCGTCTGTGCCACACGCGGCACCGCCGAATACCTGAAAGAGCACGGCATCATCGTGCAAGCGGTGAACAAAGTGCAGGAAGGCCGCCCGCACATCGTGGACGCGATTAAAAACGGCGAAATCGCGCTGGTGGTCAACACCGTCAGCAGCTCGGCGCAATCAATCTCCGACAGCCACAGCATCCGCCGCACCTCCCTTACCCAACGCGTGCCGCAATACACCACCATCGCCGGCGGCGAAGCCATGAGCGAAGGCGCAAAAAGCCGCGACCACTTGGGCGTGTACAGCGTACAGGAGTTGCATGGACGGTTGAAAACTCGGAAGTGAGGAGGCAGGCAAGTACCGCAGGCACGCACATCGGTCAAAATCAGATATTTTGACCGATAGCAGCCTGAAAAGCCTTCCTCGCGTATTCTTTCTAAAGGCCATCTGAAAAACGGATGTTGAATTTTTCAGACAGCCTTTTTTACCCACATGATAATATATTGAAATTACTAACAAACTGTTACAGAATCAATTCGTCTTCTCGTCTCCGTTTGCATAGTAAATTCAAACAGGAAATACTCATGCTGTCATTCCCGCGCAGGCGGGAATCCAGAAATTTGAGATTACAGTACCCTTTAATATTCTGGAAATACCAAAGTTCGAATTTTCGCCTGCAAAGGAATGACAAAAGCTTATTTTTATTTGAGTTCACTATTACTTTCGATTGCCGCCTTGTGACAGTTTTTTAGTAATTCCACTATAAAACCATTGCTCCGTTTTACAGCATTCTTCAGAGAAAGAAACCTTCATGTCAGAAAACTGGCTGGATTACTGGAAGACCACGCTGCGTTACGCAGACATCAAGCCCGTGGAAATTTTGCATGAACCTTTCACGGTGCAAAGTTATGGTGATGTAAACGCTGTCGAAAAAAAACTGACTGAAACGCTATGGGCAGAAAGCGGAAAAAAGAAAGACACCCCAAAAATCGAAATCCTCCTGTGTCCCGCACAATCCCCTATCACAATTGAAATGCAACAGCAGAAAAATAGGTCGCTTTGCGTATTCTGGATTCCCGCATTGCTGGACAGAGAAGGGAGACTTTCCATATCTAAGAGCTGGAACGACCGACCCAAAACGCCGTTTTTCGTACGCGACTGCCTTACACCCAATCCGAAAGACTCCTATGCCGTCGGTTCGGAGGAAGATGCCGACCAAGCATTGAAACAGGAGAAATTTGACGCAGACAGCTGGTCTGAATATTGGAAAAAATGCGAAAGAGCGTTCAAAGAAGTATCTGGCAAACCATTTGAAGAATTTAACAGTTTTTCCGAAAAATCGGTTTATGTTGAACTGATGCCTCTACGTAACCTCAGCGGCAATGTATTAAAACTATACGACCATCTAATAAAAACCAGTAACTTAACTAAGACACCCTTACTAAAAGATTTTTTAAATCCTCCAACTATCAAACGACACTATCCCGACAATAACGCCGTTTGGCTGAACAGTTACCACATAGGTCAGTTCAACGGCGAATTTCCGCTTGCTGACTCGCAACGGGTGGCATTGCGGGCGTTTACCGACAGCCAGACAGGCGACATTCTGGCGGTAAACGGCCCTCCGGGTACGGGTAAAACCACATTGTTGCAATCGGTCATTGCCAACTTGGTTGTGCAAAGCGTATTGGATGGCAAACCACCACCGCTGATTCTGGCCAGTTCCACCAATAATCAGGCCATTACCAATATTTTGAACGGCTTTTCACTACCTAAAGAATCAGATTTACTCACTTCACGCTGGCTGCCGAACGCATCATCATTGGGACTTTATATGTCAGGCAAAGAAAAAAACGGCTATCTTATGTACGATTTGGGTGAACGTAACCGAACTATGGGTTTTTTCGCGAATTATGAAAATACGCCCGTCGGCGAACTGGAAAAAGCATTTCTCGAAAAAGCGGCAGCTTATCTTGACAGCAAACCCCGAAATACCGCCGAAACCAAGTTCCTGCTGAAAAACAGAATTACTTCACTATGCAGCAAAATAAGGGAAGCATTGGAAAACCTTAACCTATCAAGCAAACTGGCAGACCAATTGACGCAACTCTGTATTGAATACGGTGGCAATCAATTTGATGATACCGACGCCACCTTCAAACTGTCGTATGAAAAGACCAATGCCACCATAGCAAACTGCGAAACATTTTTGCAGGAAAGCAACCTGAAAAGAAAAAAACTGCCCCTGCTTGACAAACTCCTGCCGTTCCTAAGCGGGGCAAAACGTCGCCGTGCCGCCCTACTTCGGCGCCTTGCCGCACAGTACGGCATTTCGGACGACCTAATAAGCAACTGGTCGAATTATCACCATATCGGTGAACGGATTGATTTAGAACTGGCCCGACTGTTCCGTATGAAACAAAATCTGTCTAACAAGCGGGAAAACCTGGGCCGTCTGAAAACAGAATACGATAAAACAAACAAAAAATACGCCGTATTCCTTGCCGAATGGGACGGCAAATTCTCCGCACAACTAGAAAAGCTATACCGGAAAACAGGTAACGAATATCGAAACTTATCTTCTCTCGCCGACCTGAACATCCGCTTGGATATCTCCTACCGCCATGAAGCATTCTGGCTCGCGCTGCACTACCGCGAAGCTGATTATCTGGAACGTTTGCGGAAACGGCAGAAAAAAACTGCCAGGATGAAAGAAGCTGATGCCGAATTCGGTCGCAAAACCTATAAAAGCAAAATGCAGCGGTTCGCCTGCCTGACGCCCCTATTCATTTCCACCTTTCATTCTGCGCCGAAATACAGCCGCTATTATGACGGAAAAAATCAAGAGGAAAATTATTATTATAATTTATACGACTACTTGATTGTCGATGAGGCAGGACAAGCGGCTCCCGATATTTCCATACCGACATTTTCATTGGCAAAAACCGCATTAGTCGTCGGTGACACCAAGCAAATCGAACCGGTATGGTCGGTTACATCACAAATGGATGGTGTACTGTATCAAGATAAAATCAGTGGTAGTGAAGCAGATTGGGAGGCTCATGAAGCTCAAGGTCGTCTCGGCAGTTCGGGTTCGACTATGAAAATGGCGCAGAATGCCTGCCGTTACCAGCAATGGTTTTCAGACGGCCTGACTGTAGACGGGTTGCTACTAACCGAACACCGTCGCTGCCTAGACAGCCTGATTTCCTACTGCAACGACTATGTCTACTCAGGCCGCCTGAAACCCATGCGCGGCAACACGCCTACTGCGGAACTAGACTTCATTAAAATTAGCCGTTCTTACGTCCATATCGATTATCCGCCAGACCGTTCTGGAAAAAGTTACTACAATAAACTGGAAGCAGAAGCCATTGCCGAGTGGATAGACAAACATGCACAGGAACTATGTGAAAAATACAGCCAAAACGGAACTGTAAAACCTTTGGAAGAAATAATTGCCGTTGTTACTCCCTATAAACCACAAGCCGCCGCCATCAGCAAGGCTTTGCGAGATAGAAACAAAACCTATGGCAAAATCACGGTCGGAACGGTTCACGCGCTGCAAGGGGCAGAAAGACCCATCGTCCTGTTTTCCTCCGTTCTTTCACCCCAGAATCCACAAACTTTTCTCAACAGTAGCTACAATATGCTGAACGTTGCCGTTTCCCGCGCCAAAGATTATTTCGTATTGTTCGGCAATATGAATATGCTGAGCCAGACTCGAAATACCCCCCTAGGAAACCTGTATTGTTGGCTAACGGAACATTCCGATTCAGAATTGGAAAACAGCTTTGTTTATGATTTGCTGAATAACGAAAACAAACAGAATAAACAATTCTATGGCGACACGTTCCGCGAACATATCAACGACACAGCAAGGCATCAAGTCATCCTAGAAAAAGCACTAGAAAAATGCATCGACGAAATCATCATTGTCTCCCCGTTTCTTTCCATTAACGCTGTCAGTCTGTTACAACAGCATTTTTGTTCTGCCGTAGGCAGACCAGTAAAAGTTTTTGTGTATTACGATTACCGCTTTACTCACCTGTCTGACGGGCAATGGAAGCCCAATGCACAAACCGCTTTGGATAAATTACAACAATGGGGTGTATGCGTCAGGGAAATTAACGGCATTCATTCCAAAACCATTATCTTCGAAAGCAAGGAAGGTTGCGTATTAATCGAAGGCTCATTCAACTGGCTGTCCGCCATGCGCGATAGGAGAAGCCAGTACCATAGCTATGAAGCATCCATCTTACTGATGGGTGATAAAATCAGAAAAAGAAGTCAGGAGTTGAAGCAGTTATTCGAAAAAATGAGCAAGGAAACAAAATAATAAAATCAACCCTACTACCGCATTGCCCGCTTTTTGGAAAACAAGGGACTACCGATGTATCAAAGAGTGGAATCTTCAGGCAGCCTGAAAGGCCTGAAACTCGCCCCACAGCAAATCATCGACGGCGCGGACGAAGATTTCCGCGTGGTCGAAATGAAATTCGCCAAAAAAGACGATAAAACCAAAATCGTCTACAACGGCAAAATTGCTGTGGAAAACATCCCCGAAGCCGCCTACGACTACATCGTAAACGGCAAATCCGCCGTCGAATGGGTGATGGAACGCCAGGCCGTAACCACCGACAAAAAATCCGGTATCACCAACGATGCCAACGACTGGGCAGCCGACACCATGCACAACCCGCGCTATCCGCTCGAACTGCTCCTGCGCGTCATCAGCGTCAGCCTGGAAACGCAGAAAATCGTCCGTGCCCTGCCGAAGCTGAATATTCAAAAGGCCGTCTGAAAACTGTCAATCCGTTTTCAGACGGCCTTTTGTCATACAGATTCGTCAGTCCGTCCGGCCCGTACCGTTACCTTGTGTAACAATGGGTGTAGCGAGCGGTTTTCCTCCTGCTTTTTCCTGCGGTTTACCCAAAGCATACCAATCGATATGCCTTGTGTAATACATCACCGCAAACAGCGCTGCAAACAGCAGACAAGAGCCGGCCAGCAGGTTGTATTGCTGCATTTTTATCAACACAAACATCGTACCGTAGGCCGCAACGAGCAGTGCCGTCATCATATGCACCCCGCGCGTGGTGGCCAGCACGAAGCGCAGATACCAAAACAACAAGCCGATACACGCTGCCGCACCGACGGCATAAGCGGCAGTAAAGCCGATGTGTTCCGCCAGCGAGAGCAACAACAGGTAGAAAATCGACAACGCCGCGCCTACCAGCAGATACTGCACGGGATGGATACGCCATTCCTGCAGGATTTCGCTTAAAAAGAACGAAGAAAATACCAACACCACCAGCACCATACCGTATTTCACGCTGCGGACGACCATGTGGTAGCCCTCCTCCCCCAGTAGTATGCTGGACTGGTATTCGCTCCGCTGTTCGGCCAGTCCGTAAATCCACAGCAATACCACGGCAAAGGCGATACACAGGCCGATTACGCTCCATAATTTTTTCGTCATTTTCTGCTCCATAGAAAGGTTTTGGGCAACGGACTTCCGTTTGCCGACAGCGTCCAGTATGCCGAAACGCCGTCAATTTCCTGTGGGGCAGTTGTGAAGATTTTATGAAGATTGCAGCCTGAAAATGATGTGCAGCCTGCTACTCTTGCGTACAATGAGCAGATGAACTTTATTTTCGCTACGGCTTGCCGCCTTGCATTGACGGCTTGTAAATTCCCTATCCCATGAACCCGCATATCCTCATCATCGAAGACGAACGCGAAATCGCCGAACTGGTCGAACTCTCCCTCGCCCGCGCCCATTTCACCGCACGCATCGCCCCCACCGCAGAGCAGGCACGGCAACTGCTCGCGCGCGAACACTTCGACCTGCTCCTGCTCGACGTCGGCCTGCCCGACACCGACGGCTTCGAACTACTCAAAACCCTGCGCCCGCAACATCCCCAGCCCGTCATCATGCTCACCGCCCAAGACGAAGAAACCGACCGCATCCTCGGCCTCGAACTCGGCGCAGACGACTACATCGGCAAACCCTTCAGCCCGCGCGAACTCGTCGCCCGCGTAAAAGCCGTGCTGCGGCGCACACAAACCCAGCCCGCTCCCGAAGCCGCCCCCATCTGGCACGACGACGCACCCGCCTGCTGCATCCGCCACCAAGGGCGCGAACTGCCGCTCACGCAGGGCGAATACCACCTGCTGCGCACCCTGCTGCGCCGCCCCGGCCGAGTATTCAGCCGCGAAGAACTGCTCACCGCCATGTTCGGCGGCAACCGCCCCTCCGACCCGCACACCATCAACACCCACATCCGCGCCCTGCGCCACAAACTGCGTGCAGCCGGCATCGCCGACGAACCCATCCGCACCCATCACGGGCTGGGGTATAGTTTTAACGAAACCTGAAGCACGGTTTTCAGACGGCCTTTCAAGCTGTCGCAACCATCCACAGGAGTAACGCCATGCCTTCTGCCAAACTCATCCCAAAACTCAAACCCGCCCTGCAAAATCAGCTTCCGCCCGAACAAGACGGCATCTTGTTGTGCCTCGACTCCGACAGCGTAACGGGCGACAACGCCAAATACATGAAAATGTACAACCGCCTTGCCCGTTGGTACGATTTCGGCGAACGCTGGATCGCCCGCCTCAAATACGGCAACAGCATCAACGAAATGCGGCACAGCCTGATGAACGAACTGGAATGGCGGCAGGACTGCACCGCGCTCTACGTCTCCATCGGCACAGGTGTTGATTTGAACCACCTGCCCGTCGACATCGACCCCGCCGCGCTGGATTTGACCGGCGCCGACCTGTCGCTCGGCATGTTGGAACGCTGCCGCAACGTATGGCGGAAAAAAGCGGCGGGCTTGGACTTGGTACACTGCAACGCCGAAGACTTACCGTTTGCCGACAATATGTTCGACGTCGTATTCCATGTGGGCGGCATTAATTTTTTCAGCGACAAACAAAAAGCCGTCAACGAAATGCTGCGCGTCGCCAAGCCCGGCACCAAAATCATGATCGCAGACGAAACCACCGATTTCATCCAACAACAATACAAAAAAAGCCTATTCACGCGGAGCTATTTCCAAGACTCCGATTTCGACCTGACACAAATCGAAAACTGCATCCCCGAAACCGTGCAGGAAAAGAAAACGCAGCTGCTGTGGAGCAACCGCTTTTACTGCATCACCTTCCGCAAACCTGTTTGAAACAGCCGCCGCATTTGCTTTTTCAGACGACCTCCAACCCCGAAAAGGCCGTCTGAAAACCGAGCCATTCCAGGTGTGGACGCTCACTGTTCACGCGCCGTTTGCTTTCGGCAAGCCGCAACCAGCATAGCCTGTGAGTAAGGTGTGCGAGCTTGCCCATGCACACGGCTTTTGGGCTATCCAACAATGCCGCCCCAACTAAGTTAAAACTACCGCCCAAGCCAAACATCGGGCACATAACCATATTTCCCATTCAGCCAACCCATGCTTAAATATTTCAAACACCTCAGCATCCGCCTTTTCTTCGTTTTGCTCGGCATCCTGCTCCTGCTCACCGCTTGGTCGCTGGTTTATGCCAAACAGCACGTCTTGCTCCTGCTTACCACCAGCCTGCTCGTGCTCGGTACGCTCGCTTGGTGGCTCGCCCGCAGCATCAGCCGCATCCGCCGCTATGCCGAAGCGATGGCGGCCAACCGTACCGCGGTCAAACCGCAGTTCGGCGACAGTTATTTATACCGTTTGGTAAACGCCGTCGCCCACCTGCGCGAGGAACTCGACCACCGCCAACACATCGAAAATTACGTCTTAGGACTGACTCACGAACTCAAAACGCCGCTCACCGCGCAACAAGCCGCGCTGGAACTGCTGCAAGACGGCGGGCTTTCGCCGGAGCAGCAACAACTGGTTGCCCGCATTGTCCGCAACACGCAAAAACAAAAGCAACTGATTGCCCGTCTGCTGGAACTGGCGCGGCTGGAAAACCGCGACAGCCTGCAAACGGTACAAACAGTCGATTTGGCCGCATTATCCGCCAAGGCCGCCGACGAATGCCGCGCCGCGCTCCACGCCAAAAATCTGCAAATCGCATTGGATTGCCGTCAAAAACACCCCGTACAGGGCGATCCCCTGCTCATCCGCCAAGCTGTCGACAATCTGCTGTACAACGCCATAGACTTCGCCGCCGGACACAGCGAAATCAAAATCAGCCTTGCCGAAAACAGCAAACAAATTGAATTATGCGTTTACAACCGAGGCGAACCCGTCCCCGAATTTGCCCTAGACAAAATCCCGCAGCGCTTCTATTCGCTTCCACGCGCCGACGGCGCGCGCAGCAGCGGGCTGGGTTTGAATTTCGTATCGGAAATCATGCGGCTGCATCACGGGGGCTTTGTCCTCCGAAACCACGGAAACGGCGTACTCGCGAGTCTGATTTTCACCGTTGAAAACGACGGCATCTTGCCGAAGGTCGAAGCCGCCACACACGGCCATTCACATACGAAGTACTGCTGAAAAAGTGGAACGGCTGAACAAGGATTCGCACCGAAAGCGTTTGAGGCGGAAAGAGAAAAGATTTACAGACGGTTCAATATTATTTTAAAGGCCGTCTGAAAAACATTTCAGACGGCCTTAAGGTAGCGTAAAAAGAATGTAAACAGACTGTGGGGTTTTGCCCAAAATCGGACTTGTTGATAAAATGATTCATCTGAATTGCAGGCGGCGGTTGGTGCGGTATTTGCCGTACAAAAGGCCGTCTGAACCACAATAAGGTATGTTATGAAAAAGCAAACGCAACACGGTAAAGGCCTTTCGGGCTTTTTCTCTGGTTTACTGCTGGCAACGGCGGTCATCATCGGCATCCTGTTTTTCCTCAATAAGGAAAACCGCGGCGGATTCAAGGAAGTAAAACCGGCCAAAGAGGTTTCGGAAACCGAAGTTCTGCAACCTAAGGGCAACCGGACGAAACCCCGGCAGGAGGAAGAGCCTGAGACCGTACCGGATCAAGGCGGCGTAGCTGGCGGCGAAAGCAAACCGGAAACAGACAAAGAAACTTCGTCGCAAACCGCAACCAAACAGGCCGAGCCGGAAACCGTGCCTGAAGTCGGCGGTGAAACATCCAAACCGGTCGTTGCAGAACCGAAAACTGAGGCCAAACCGCAGCATCAGGCTGGGGAGGCAGCAGGTTCGGAAGCCGTTGCACAAGAAGCTTCGTCGGCCAAACCGGAAACCGGCAAAACAGTCGAACCGAAAACCGAAACAGAGAAGAAAACGGCCGGACTGACCGACAAACAGAAAGCCCGTATCGAACGCAAGCTGGCCGAGAAAAAAGCCGCGGAGAAAAAAGCAGCCGAACATAAGGCCGCAGCTAAAAAAGACGGCGGCCAAAAAGAAAGCAAGCCTACGCCCGAGCAGATTCTGAACAGCGGCAGCATCGAAAAAGCACGCGCCGAACATAAGGCGGCACAAGCGAAAGAAGAAGCGAAGAAAGCTGTTTCCGGCGACAATTCGGCCAAGGCGTCTTCCGGCGGCCGTAAAGTCGTATTGCAAATGGGTTCGTATGTCGACCGCAAGAGTGCGGAAACCCAGCGTGCCAAGTTGGCGATGATGGGCATCTCTTCCAGCGTGGTGGAAAGCACTGCCAACGGTAAAGATGTTTACCGCGTGCAAAGTGCTGCGATGGCTCAGGATGATGCCAAAAATGTTCAGCAGACTCTGCAAAAACACGGCGTAAACAGCTTTGCCCGTTCGGTGAAATAAGGATTTCCGATGAAATTGAAAACCGCATTGGCCGGTATCGCCCTTTCCGCCCTGCTGCCCGTCTCCGCACAGGCCGCAGTGGAAGGAAAGGATTATACGGTTCTGCCTAAACCGATTCCTCAGCAGCAGGCGGATAAAATCGAAGTGTTGGAATTTTTCGGTTATTTCTGTGTTCACTGCTACCACTTGGATCCCGTTCTGCTCAATCACAGCAAAACCTTTGCAAAAGACACCTACCTGCGCACGGAGCATGTGGTGTGGCAGCCGGAAATGCTGGGCTTGGCCCGCGTAGCCGCGGCGGTGGACGATTCCGGTTTGAAACGCCAAGCCAATTCCGCCATATTCCAAGCGGTGTACGAGCAGAAAATCAATCTGGCCGATTCTGCCACATTCAAGCAATGGGCGCAGGCGCAGAAAAGTTTTGACGGCAAGAAACTGATTGCGGCCTACGATTCACCTGCCAGCCTGAATCGGGCGAAAAAAATGGAAGAATTGACCGTCGCCTACCGCATCGGCAGTACTCCGACCGTTATCGTCGGCGGTAAATATCAGGTGAAATTCGGCAATGACTGGAACGCAGGTATGAAAACCATTGATGAGTTGGTGGAAAAAGTACGCGGTGAGAGCAAAACCCGTGCCGAGGACGGCAAATCCGCACCGAAAAGCAAAGGTGCTTCTTTCGCCCGCTCCGCCAACCATTGATATTATCGGATAGCTTGAGGCAGCCTTTCGGCTGCCTTTATCGCTGATGGCGGATAAACGATCTGCCCTGCACCCTTCACTATATTCTCCCTCCCCCAACAAGGCCGATAGGCCGTCTGAAAGAAATTATGGATATTTTGTTATTGTTGAAAGCCCTGATTCTGGGCGTCGTAGAAGGTCTGACCGAGTTTCTGCCGATTTCGAGCACGGGTCATCTGATTGTATTGGGCGACCTGCTGAATTTCCACAGCAACGGCAAAGTGTTTGAAATCGCTATCCAACTCGGCGCCGTGCTGGCGGTGATTTTCGAATACCGCCAACGCTTCGCTGATATTATTTCCGGCTTGGGACGCGACCGCAAGGCAAACCGTTTCGTGCTGAATCTGGCGGTGGCGTTCGTACCGGCGGCGGTAGTCGGGCTGTTGTTCAGCAAACAGATTAAATTGTATCTGTTCAACCCAATTACCGTGGCGGCGATGCTGGTGCTGGGCGGCTTCTTCATCCTGTGGGTGGAAAAGCGCCAAAGTACGAAAAAACCGAAGGTGATGAGTGTGGACGATATGCGGCCGATTGATGCGCTTGTGGTCGGTTGTGCGCAAATCTGCGCCCTCGTACCGGGAACTTCGCGTTCGGGCAGCACGATTATGGGCGGCATGTTGTGGGGGCTGGAGCGCAAAACGGCCACCGAATTTTCGTTTTTTCTGGCGGTGCCGATGATGATTGCCGCTACGGGTTACGACGTGCTGAAACACTACAAACTTTTTACCATGCAGGACATCGGCCTGATTGCGGCGGGGTTCGTCGCAGCATTTCTGGCCGGCCTGTTGGCGGTAAAGGCTTTGCTGAAATTCGTGGCCAGTAAAAACTATGTGCCGTTTGCCTATTACCGCATCGTGTTCGGCGGCTTGATTCTGTTTACTTGGGCGATGGGCTGGGTGAACTGGGCCGAATAGCGGCGCGGCAAACTAAAGAGAGGCCGTCTGAAACGGGATGCTTAGAAATCTAAAATCCCGTTTCAGACGGCCTCGGTACATTCTGCCGCTTTATTCGATGATTTCGGTAAACACGGTCTGTTTGTTTTTACGCTTGAGCGTGGCAAAGCCTTCCTGCACATGCCAGCGGGTGGAAAGATTACTGTATTCCACCCCCTTCGCCCAAGAGCGGACTTGTTTGAGTTTTTCGACCGTATTGCCTTGGCGCAGCTCAACCGTCATCGGGCTGCTGCCATTGATGTAGACGGCCGTGATGCGCTGGCCCTTGGCCGCTTTGTAATTGACCGAGTAAGTTTGTGATTCCGCCACGACCGGAGTCTGTACGGACGGGCGCACGGCTTTGTATGAACCGCAGGCGGCAAGAAATAAAAGCGGCAGCAGGACGGCGGCGTGTTTGTTCATGATGGCTCCGGGGAATTAATAGTGGTGCGGATGAATTTTGCCTTCCAAGTGGTAATACGTACCGCAATACGGGCACTCGATGTCGCCATCCGACTGAATCGGCAGGAAAACACGCGGATGCCCGTTCCACGAATCGGCGTGTTCTGGGCCGGAACAATGCAGCGGCAGGTCGCGCGGGGTAATGATGACGGGATTGTTTTGGTTGTTCATGGCATGTTCCTTTGCAACGGATTAACTGTTTTGCTTATTTTAAGGGATAAGCCGCATACTGTGTATCCTTTCGGGATGTACGGACGGAATATGGAATAAGGCCGTCTGAAACGGCATTCCGACAGCGGTTATCCGCTGTGAAGCCCGTTCAGACGGCCTGTTTGCCTAACAATTCCGGCACGTATTTATTTGACGTAAGTCAGCCAGTCGCGGTATTTGGGATTTTTGCCCTGTACGATGTCGAAGTAACGCTGCTGAATCTCGGCGGTAATCGGGCCGCGCTCGCCGATGCCGATTTGGCGGCCGTCGATTTCGCGAATCGGCGTAACTTCGGCGGCAGTGCCGGTGAAGAATACCTCGTCGGCTACATACAGCTCATCGCGCGTCAGGCGTTTTTCAACGACTTTCAAACCCATTTCCGAAGCGATGGCAATCACGCTCCTGCGGGTAATGCCGTCCAGCGCCACATCCAAGGCGGGGGTGTACAACACGCCGTCGCGCACGGTAAAGATGTTTTCGCCCGAACCTTCGGCCACATAGCCTTGGGCGTCCAGCAGGATGGCTTCGTCGTAGCCGTCGCGGGTGGCTTCGGTATTGGCCATGATGGAATTCATGTAGTTGCCGTTGGCTTTGGCTTTAATCATGGTTACGTTGGGGTGGTGGCGGGTAAACGAGCTGACGCGCACGCGGATGCCTTTGCGCATGCCCTCTTCGCCCAGATACGCGCCCCATGCCCACGCGGCAAGGATGACTTGGACGTCGTCCTGTTTCGGCGCGACGCCCAGCTTGCCGGAACCGTAATAAGCCATCGGACGGAAATAGCAGGAAGCCAGATTATTGGCTTTAACGACATCAATATGCGCCCGATTAATCTGTTCTTCAGTAAACGGCAGCTGCATACCGACGATTTTCGCCGAGTTAAACAAACGTTTGGTGTGGTCTTGGAGGCGGAAAATTGCCGGGCCGTCCGGAGTTTCATAGGCGCGCACACCTTCGAAGACGCCCATGCCGTAGTGCAGGGTGTGGGTCAGAACATGCGTGGTCGCACTGCGCCACTCGACCAGCTCGCCGTTGAACCAAATTTTGCCGTCGCGGTCGTCCATTGATAATGCCATGATTGTTCTTTCTTTAAGAATGCGGTTGTAATGAAAATATTTCTGCCGGAAACTGCGGCGTTGTGCGCGGCATTGATTAAGATGTGAAACAGCGGAGGGGGTAGCGGCTGCTTTTGTTTGACGGCAGAAAATAGGAATTAACGGCGGTCATTATACATTTTTTGTACGGGCTTGGGGTGGCGGGCCGGCTTTCTTGTCCGTATGCCCGCCCAATCGACGACAGAGGCCGTCTGAAACGTTTTCAGACGGCCTCTCGGTGGACTTGCAACACCTTTACCGGTGCAAAGCTGCGGTGTTCAGATAACGCTGAATGCCCGTGGTAATCGCCTGCGCGCATTGCTGGCGGAACGACGCGCTGGCCAGCAGCCGCTCTTCGTCGGGGTTGGACAAGAATGCGGTTTCGACCAGAATAGACGGAATGTCGGGTGCTTTCAATACGGCGAAATTGGCTTCGTCCACACGCCCTTTGTGCAGCTTGTTGAGCTGCCCCAACTGGCTTAACACCGATTGGCCGAGCCTGCGGCTGTCTTTCATGGTGGCGGTCTGCGTCATATCGAGAATGGCATTGTCTACATGACGGTTGCCGCTGCTCTGCACACCGCCGACGGCATCGGCGTTGTTCTGCGTCTGGGCGAGGAATTTCGCCGCGGCACTCGATGCACCGCGCGGATTCAGGATATAGACCCCCGTGCCGCGCGCGGTCGGATTGGTGAACGAATCGGCGTGGATGGAAACGAACACGTCCGCCCTGCGCGCCCTTGCCTTGGCAACCCGCACATTGAGCGGGATGAACACGTCTTCGTTGCGCGTCATATAAACCGTGTAACCCAGCGATTCGAGGCGCCTTTTGGCTTCGCGCGCAATCGACAACACCACATGTTTTTCGCGCAAACCGCCCGCACTGATTGCACCGGGGTCTTCGCCGCCGTGTCCGGGGTCCAGCATCACAATCGGACGGCGGCCGCCGCGGCGGGGCGCCGTTTCTGACGGGACGTAAGGTTCCCGTTCCGGCTGTTGCGACGGACGCGGAGTTTGCGGCGGAGGCGCATTGCCGTTGAGCAGCGCCATCATCGGGTCGTCCGAATTGGCGGTATGCTGGGGGTAAAGGTCGATGACCAAACGATATTTGAATCCGCCGACGGGCGTCAGGGTGAACACCTGCGCATTCACGCTCTGCTTGAGATCGATGACCACGCGCACGGTGGTCGGCGTGTTTTGTCCGGCACGCACGCTGCGGATATAGGGATCGGAGGGTTGGACTTTGCTCGAAATGCCTTGCAACACGCTGTTGATGCTGGCGCCGCCGATGTCCACCACCAAACGGCTGGGATTGTCCAGCGTAAAATGCTGGTAACTCAGGGCGCGGGTCGCTTCGATGGTGATACGGGTATAGGCCTGCGCCGGCCAGATACGCACGGCGGCAAATTGCGGCGGCGGAGATGCTTTGGCGAGCGCGGCGGAAATCGGGGTCAGGACAAATAGGAAACCGGCCGCTTGGCGGACGATTTGTCTTCGGGTCAGTTTAACCATGCTTCTAAACTTTTTCGGCCGTTGGCAGTATGGGCGGTCAGCGTACAGGCTCTGCCGCCGTCGGTGTGGTTGAGTGAAACGGTAATATCCGCCGGCGGGGTAAATCCGCCGCCCTGCTGCGGCCATTCGATTAAACAGACGCAGTCGGAAGCGAACAACTCGTCCAAACCCGCATCTTCCCATTCTTCGGGCGAAGCGAAACGGTACAAATCGAAATGATGCAGTGCGAATTGCGGCAGAATATAGGATTCGACTATAGTATAAGTCGGGCTTTTGACTGCGCCCGCATACCCCAAGCCGCGTAACAGGCCGCGGGTAAACGTCGTTTTGCCCGCCCCCAGGCTGCCTTGCAGATAAACCGTCAATGGTGCCGCCAGCGTTCCCGCCCAGTCCGCCCCCAGTTGCAGGGTGGCTTCTTCGTCGGGCAGAAAACGGGAAACGGGTGCACCAAAATCCATGAAACCGGCCTTGTCGGAATTATAAAGTGGTAATTATGCTGGATTGACGCGTGTTTGCAAACCTTCAAAAAGATAAATTTAGATTAAGACCGCGCGCAAGAGGCCGTCTGAAAACGGAAAACGCGTGCGTATGCAAAATCCTGCCGCATTCCATTTTCAGACGGCCTGAAGAACCGCCGGCCCGATACGGATGAAAAGGCCGTCTGAAAACGTGTACAATACCCCCGAACCCATCACACCGCATACAATATGAGCACCAGCAAACAGCGCCCCATCGGGGTATTTGATTCCGGCGTCGGCGGGCTGACCAACGTCCGCGCACTGATGGAACGCCTGCCGATGGAAAACATCGTTTATTTCGGCGATACCGCCCGCGTTCCTTACGGCACCAAATCCCGCGCCACCATCGAAACCTTCGCTTTGCAAATCGTCGACTTCCTGCTGGAACAGGACGTCAAGGCGCTTATCATCGCCTGCAACACCATCGCCGCAGTCGCAGGCCAGAAAATCCGTCAAAAGGCAGGCAATATGCCCGTGCTCGACGTTATTTCGGCGGGAGCCGAAGCCGCACTGTCCACCACGCGCAATAACCGAATCGGCATCATCGCCACCAACACCACCGTCAACAGCAACGCTTACGCCCGCGCCATCCACAGCCGCAACCCCGACACATTGGTACGCACCCAAGCCGCCGCCCTGCTCGTCCCGCTGGTAGAAGAAGGCTGGCTCGACCACGAAGTAACCCGCCTGACCGCCCGCGAATACCTGAAACCGCTGCTGGTGGACAACATCGACACCTTGGTACTCGGCTGTACCCACTTCCCGCTGCTCAAACCGCTTATCCGTCAGGAAGCCCCCGACGTAACATTGGTCGATTCCGCCATCACTACCGCCGAGGCCGCCGCCAAAGCACTGGCCCAAGCCGGACTGCTTAATACGGACAATCCCGAACCGGATTACCGTTTCTACGTCAGCGACATCCCGCTACGCTTCCGCACCATCGGCGAGCGTTTCTTAGGCCGCAGTATGGAGCAGATTGAAATGGTAACGCTGGGCTGACGCTTTTCAGATACAGAGGCCGTCTGAAAGATTTTTCAGACGGCCTCTTGTCCATTATAAAGAATTTTTCCGTGCGACAGCCGGCATACGCCTTCAAATAGCCGTAAAGAAGCGCGAACCTTGCGGTTCGCGCTTCTTTCAGACGGCCTCAATTATTTCTTGTCGTCTTTTACTTCTTCAAAGTCGGCATCTACCACGTCG
>ERZ772994.41-NODE-41-length-21081-cov-7.60411_pt1 | contig 21081 bp, 19 predicted proteins | sample MGYA00580679_ERZ772994 | MGnify/ENA primary metagenome ERZ772994 (study PRJEB29015, sample SAMEA2738057) | human oral metagenome | biome: human oral; feature: human-associated habitat; material: saliva | place: China | collected 2224 ...
TGCCGGCCAGAATGCGTCTGCTGTCCGCTGCCAGCTGCGGTTTGCCCAGCTTCTTGTATGCCAGCTCCAGCATGGCCAACGATGCTTCAACATACGGGCCGCAAACGCCTGCTTACGGCGTTGGAGACTCGGTAAGGGAGCCGGCCTACGGCGCTTCGGCTTCGCAAAACTGCCGTGTCAGAAACAGCTCTTACCTTATGGCCGCTTGTTTCGCTTCTGAATTATTTTAAGTTTATGAGAAATTTATGGATAGATGTGATGTAACACGGTAATTCGTTATAATACTGCCTTTATGAGTCAATTTCAGACGGCTTTGTCAATTTTCATGTTCAATTTTACTTGTCCTATTGAAAATCCTGCCTTTCTGTTACCACACAGCGGGCATATGATTCTTATCGATCGTGTGCTTGAGTATGGTGATGATTATGTTTATGTTGAGGCGAGGGTAGATGAAAAACATATTCTTTTGCATGATGGCACCTTGCCCTCAACGGCAGGAATGGAGATTATGGCGCAGTCCATTGGTGCATTTGCGGGGATACAAGCTTTATTAGCAAATGAACAAGTGAAGCTGGGTTTTTTATTAGGAACGCGCAGATTGGACTTGTATGCAGAAAATATTCCAATTGGAACGAAATTATTGGCAACAGCCAAAGTTTCCACTCAGGACAACAATGGTATGGGGGTGTTTGACTGCGAGCTGCGCTGGACTGATGCACCGGAAATGATAAAACATTTGTTACCTACTGACGGCTTGTTGGTGCGGGCTGCTCTGAATGTGTATAGTCCGAAAGATGCAAAGGTTGGAAAAGAAAAGAGGCCAAGCTAGCACGCAAAGATAGTCTCGGCAAATTTAATTGGGTGATTTTGGCAAATGACGACACTGCGTTCAACTTTTGTAAAGATGCACGCAAACAGCCTGGCTATTTATTTTTTGTGTGTATGGCATCTTGAATATAGGCAATATGTATGGTGTCGGGGTTCTGGTTCGATTGGAGCAATAATGGATGGGACAGATTCTATAATGAGAGGTCGTTGGCGAAGTACCTGCAACAGGCCGTCTGAAAAATAATTTTTTAAGTAACCCGTTAAGCTCAAACGAAAGAAAACTCCATGACCGAAACCATTTTAATCACAGGCTCCAACCGGGGCATAGGCAAAGCCGTCGCACTCGGTTTGGCTGAGGACGGCTTTGATATCGTCGTCCATTGCCGCAGCCGCCGCGATGAAGCCGAAGCCGTAGCGGAAGAAATCCGTGCTTTGGGCAGACAGGCGAGGGTGTTGCAGTTTGACGTATCCGACCGCGCAGCCTGCCGCGATATTTTGACTGCCGACATCGAAGCAAACGGCGCGTATTACGGCGTGGTGTTAAACGCCGGACTGACGCGCGACAATGCCTTCCCCGCGTTTTCAGACGACGATTGGGATTTGGTGCTGCGTACCAATTTGGACGGTTTTTATAATGTGTTGCACCCTTTGACCATGCCGATGATCCGCCGCCGCAAAGCCGGACGGATTGTGTGCATGGCGTCGGTGTCCGGCTTGACGGGTAACCGCGGTCAGGTCAATTACAGCGCATCCAAAGCGGGCTTGGTCGGCGCAGCGAAAGCCTTGGCGGTCGAACTGGCGAAACGCAAAATCACCGTCAACTGCGTGGCACCGGGTTTGATCGATACGGACATTGTCGATGAAAATGTACCCGTTGAAGAAATTTTGAAAGCCGTCCCCGCCGCGCGTATGGGGCTGCCGGAAGAAGTGGCGCATGCGGTGCGCTTCCTGATGGATGAAAAAGCGGCGTACATCACGCGCCAAGTGATTGCGGTGAACGGAGGTTTGTGTTGAATACCAGAAGAGTCGTAGTAACGGGCATAGGCGGCATTACCGCCTTCGGCCGCGATTGGCAAAGCATACAGGCGGCGTTTAAAGCCGAAAAAAATGCTGTCAAATACATGGATTGGCGCGAACGTTTCCCCGAATTGGAAGCGCAACTGGGTGCGCCGATTGAGGGCTACACCCCGCCCGAACATTGGACGCGCAAGCAGCTCAGAAGCATGGGGCGCGTGTCGCATCTGTGTGTCGACGCGGCGGAGCAGGCACTGACGGACGCAGGTTTGCTTGGAGACGAAAGTATTACCGACGGACGCATGGGTGTGGCGTGCGGCTCGTCTGTCGGCAGCACCAAAGACATCGGCGATATGGGCGAACTTCTGAACACCGGCACATCGCGCAATTTCAACGCCAATACTTATGTGCGCATGATGCCGCATACGACCGCCGCCAATATCGGCATCTTTTTCGGATTGAAAGGGCGCATCATCCCGACATCGAGCGCGTGTTCGTCTGGCAGCCAAGGCATAGGCTATGCCTACGAAGCCATCAAATGCGGCATGATAGACATGATGTTGGCGGGCGGCGGCGAAGAATTTTGTCCGTCCGAAGTTTATGTTTTCGATTCGCTCTACGCAGCCAGCCGCCGCAACGGCGAACCCGAACTGACCCCGCGTCCTTACGACAACGGACGCGACGGCTTGGTCATCGGCGAAGGCGCAGGGATTTTCGTGTTGGAAGAATTGGAACACGCCAAACGGCGCAGTGCGAAAATCTATGCCGAACTCGTCGGCTACGGCGCCAACAGCGACGGCAGCCATGTTACCCAGCCGCAAAAAGAAACCATGCAGAAATGTATGGAACTTGCGTTGCAAGACGCGGGCATTACGCCCGATAAAGTCGGCTACGTCAGCGGTCACGGTACGGCGACCGAAAAAGGCGACATCGCCGAAACGCTGGCGACCGAAGCCGTGTTCGGATTCATTCCCATGAGTTCGCAAAAAAGTTATCTCGGCCATACGCTCGGCGCGTGCGGCGCGCTGGAAGCGTGGTTTACCATTGAAATGATGAACAGCGGCTGGTTTGCCCCGACCGTCAATCTGCACGACATCGACCCGCGCTGCGGCAAGGTGGACTATATTTTGAGCGGCGGCCGCGAAATCGAAACGGATTATGTGGTCAGCAACAATTTCGCTTTCGGCGGCGTGAATACTTCGTTAGTGTTCAAACGCTGGCAGGCTTATTAGAAACTGAATGACAGATTTAGTCATGATGAGGCCGTCTGAAAAGCAGGGAAACCTTTTTCAGACGGCCTCTAGTTTGCCCAGACTATCAACATTCAAGTCGCCGTAAAAAAGCCAATCGATTCGGACATCTTCGCCACGCCAGACGCAGGCTAAGGTAAAGTCCGGGGTCAGCCGGGCAGTAATGCCGTGCCAGCCATTTTGGTGCGGCACACGCAATCCGCCAACTTCATTGTCGTAAAACCGATAACCGACGTTTGCCATATCGGCAGGGAAATTCAATCCGGCGGCTTTCAGCAGGGCTTCTTTGGTACACCATAAGCGATAGAATATTTCCGTCTGCCAGTTGTGGCGGTAGAGGTATTCTTGTTCTTCGGCGGTACATATCCATTCGGACAGTGATCTGAAGTCGCGCGGACGGACAGCTTCTAAATCTACTCCGGCGGGTATCGGGTAATCGGTGCACAAAAGGCCGGCAAAACCTTTGCTGTGGCTGAGCGAAACAACGGGGGAATCTGCCAGTTGTTTCAATGCACGGCTGACTTTCCAATCGGTGCGTTCAGCCAATTGTGGAGCATGTTCGATGCGGTGCCGGTCGTGTGAATTCAATGAATTATTGTGATAGGAAGCGGCCAGTAACGGGTCTCCGAGCAGACAGCGCAGAATACGGTCGGTCATGAGGATGAAAGCAAAAAACGGCTAAAACAAAACCATCGGCAGATAAATATCCGATGGTTTTGTTTTTGTGTCGGGACAAATTTAGTTGATGCTGCCTTTTAAGACTACGCGGCTGTTCCAAGTACCGATGTGGCATTCGTATTCGCTGCCGCCAACGGTTCTTTTGTCAAAATAGCTGACTACCTGAACGGCATGTTTGTTGCGGCGTTGGGCAGTGCTTTGGAAGCGTTTGACGGCGCTCAGGAAGGCACGTTGGCAGGTTTCATCGGGGCTTTTGCCGACTGCGTTGGCTACTTGGCGGGAGGTCAGGGTCGCACCGCTGGTATTGCCGTAGGAAACGCGGATATTGGGATCCAATACGGATTTGGCTTCTTCGGAACTCAGAGCGGCATTGGCTTTGCACATATAACCGTCGTTTTGGCCCTTGTTATTGATTTTTCGGCCCTCACCGATGCTTCGGCAGGCTGAGGACGAATTGGTTGCGGTTGTTGCGGATGTATGATTGCCGCCGGCGTCGGCGGAAGAGCTGTTACCGCTGTTGGCACAGGCTGTCAGGGCGATGGCGGCGGAAATCAGTAAAAGTTTGGAAAATGTAGCCATAACTTTGCTCCAAGAAATAATTTTAAGGGATGAATTGACATAGGAATTATATCGCACACCCCGTATGTTAACAAAGTGTTTGTTTAGGTAGGACGTAAACGTACAAATCGGATGGCAGGTAATCAAATAGTTTGCAGGCCGTCTGAAAAAGTTAAGAATGCGTTGATGGAGGCAAAAGATGCGGTGGTTGTCGGTGTAGGCACAAATTGGGCACACAAGGAAATGCAAAATAAAAAAGTTGCGCCAAGTGAAGGTGCAACCAATTGTTTGATTTATGTATTTTTGGTGGGTCCGGTGGGGTTCGAACCCACGACCAAGGGATTATGAGTCCCCTGCTCTAACCCCTGAGCTACAGACCCTCCGAGGCAAGGGCGTATTGTAGCACAAAACGGCAGGGAGGCAAGCGGGCGGGGTCGAAGGGGGTATAATGGCGACTCTTGTAAATATATTACCGGTCATGAAAAACCGTACTTACTATATCTTGCCTCCGCCGGATATATGGCGGTGATACCTCATTCTTTCCGTGCCGATTTTGGCGCGGTCGGTTAATTTGGCGGTGTTGGACACATTTATCCCGCTTTATCGGAATAACAACGCAAAACCGCTATAATACCGTGCATCATTAATTGAGGCCGTCTGAAAGCCGAACCATGAAATACAAAGACCTACGCGACTTCATCGCTATGCTCGAGCAGCAAGGTAAACTCAAGCGCGTTGCCCATCCCGTTTCCCCGCATTTGGAAATGACCGAAATCGCCGACCGCGTGCTGCGTGCCGAAGGGCCGGCGTTGCTGTTTGAAAACCCGATTAAGCCCGACGGTACGCGCTACGATTATCCCGTGTTGGCAAACCTGTTCGGCACGCCCGAACGTGTGGCGATGGGCATGGGTACGGACAGCGTGTCCAAGCTGCGCGAAATCGGGCAGACGCTGGCGTATTTGAAAGAACCCGAACCGCCCAAAGGCATCAAAGACGCATTTTCCAAACTGCCGCTGCTGAAAGACATTTGGAGCATGGCGCCGAACGTGGTGAAAAACGCGCCGTGTCAGGAAATCGTGTGGGAAGGTGAAGACGTTGATTTGTATAAACTTCCGATTCAACATTGCTGGCCGGAAGACGTTGCGCCGCTGGTAACGTGGGGCTTGACTGTAACGCGCGGGCCGCACAAAAAACGCCAAAACTTAGGCATTTACCGCCAACAACTAATCGGCAAAAACAAGCTGATTATGCGTTGGCTGTCGCACCGCGGCGGCGCGCTGGATTATCAGGAGTTCCGCAAACTCAATCCCGATACGCCGTATCCCGTCGCCGTCGTGCTCGGCTGCGACCCCGCCACCATTTTGGGCGCGGTAACGCCTGTTCCCGACACCTTGAGCGAATACCAGTTTGCCGGACTGCTGCGCGGCTCACGGACGGAGCTGGTGAAATGTATCGGCAACGATTTGCAAGTGCCTGCACGCGCCGAAATCGTGCTGGAAGGCGTCATCCATCCGAACGAAACCGCGTTGGAAGGCCCATACGGCGACCACACGGGCTATTACAACGAGCAGGATTATTTCCCCGTGTTTACGGTCGAGCGCATCACCATGCGCGAAAACCCGATTTACCACTCCACCTACACGGGCAAACCGCCCGATGAACCCGCCGTTTTGGGCGTGGCGTTGAACGAAGTGTTCGTGCCGCTCTTGCAAAAGCAGTTTCCCGAAATCACCGATTTCTACCTGCCGCCCGAAGGCTGCTCCTACCGTATGGCGGTGGTCAGCATGAAAAAACAGTACGCCGGACACGCCAAGCGCGTGATGATGGGCTGCTGGTCGTTCCTGCGCCAGTTTATGTACACCAAATTTATCATTGTGGTCGATGATGATGTGGACGTGCGCGACTGGAAAGAAGTCATCTGGGCGGTAACCACACGCATGGACCCCGTACGCGACACCGTGTTGGTGGAAAACACACCCATCGACTATCTCGATTTCGCCAGCCCAGTCAGCGGACTCGGCGGTAAAATGGGCTTGGACGCAACCAACAAATGGCCGGGCGAAACCGACCGCGAATGGGGACGGGTGATCAAAAAAGACCCTGCGGTTACAGCTAAGATTGATGAGATTTGGGGGGAATTGGGATTGTAAATCAAAAGTGCAGGCTGCTTTTTGCACATTCAAAACCAGAAAGCAGCCTGCACCTTTTGGAAGGCCGTCTGAAAGCAGCGTTTCAACAAAATTTCCAAACAATATTAGGTATTTTTTGAGTATGGAAACACGAAAAACAGCAGTCGTAAATCAGATTCTCGAATCCGACATGTTCGGCATCATGGCTTGTCGGATATAAGCATCCGACCTACGGCTGCTGTTTTAAATAAATTACAGGTAATACTTTACATACGTTCGATACCATTCAGTTTTTATTTTAAGGGATAGTCAATGAATTCCTTTGATTTTTTTGTGCAAGGCAATTTTAGAAAAATTGCACTTGAACAAGGTTTAGACCGTAAATATTTTATCTTCCAATTTATCGTATGTAATTTATCTGCCGTTTCTTCTTTTTGTTTAATGACGATTATTCATACCTATACTATGCTCTATATATTAATAACAGCAATTGGCATTATTAATGGTTTTCTCTTGAGAAGCAGGGCTCTATCTATAGTAAAAAATAAACAAAAATTTTTATCTAGCATTTTTCCCTTGGATATTCCTTTCTTTTTTTTAGAATACAAAATACCTATCTTGGCCAGATTCTTGAATAGGGAGATGAAATGGCTTTATCTCCTAAGTTTTTTCTGTTTATTTAATATTTGTTTCTCGATATATATTCTTAATGAAGAAGGAGGGGGGATTCCTTATTTTGTCTGCTATTGGTTTGGATTCGGTTATCCATTATGCACTTATATCGTTTTTTTATCCCGAGATTATAAACGTATCCAACCATAGCAGCACCCAAACCCCGATTTGAAAGGACCACCGTGAAATTATCCGCCCGTATCGCCGCTTCCCCGCTTGCTGGCACGTTGTCGCAACCGATGGGGCAGACGGTGGAAATCGTCACCGTACGACATCACCATCCGCGCCAAAGGGCTGTTCAATCCGTGGCGCAAAGTCTTCAACCGCCGAACGCTGGAACCAGGCGGGCACATGCAGGAAACACAATTTTATTGATGAGAATTGGGGTTGTAAAAACAACAGGCGTTTCAGGCAGCCTGCACCTTTTGGAAGGCCGTCTGAAAGCAGCGTTTCAACAAAATTTCCAAACAATATTAGGCATTTTTAGCATGGAAACACGAAAAACAGCCCGCCTGATACTTCGCCCTTGGGCGCTGACTGATGCCGAAGCGGTGTATGAACAGGCCCGCAACCCTAAAATCGGGGCGATGTGCGGCTGGCCTCCTCATACCAGCATGGAGGAAAGCCGTGAGATTATTGAACACATCCTCCGCAAGCCGCATAGTTTTGCCATTTGCTTGGAAGATAATCAAGCGATAGGCAGCATCGGCCTGCTTTTTCAAAACGATAGCAATCTGCCGATGAGCGACCATGAAGCGGAAATAGGTTATTGGCTGGGCGAGGATTTTTGGGGAAAGGGCTATGCAACCGAAGCGGTGCAATCAGTTGCCGCCTATGCTTTTGAGAAATTGTCTCTGGTGCGGCTTTGGGGCGGCACTTATCAGGAAAACACCCCTTCGCAACGCGTGCTGGAGAAATGCGGATTTTATCCTCATCACACTGAAGAACACTTCTTTTCCAAGCCGACGGGTGAGACGCATAGGGCGGTAATATATGCGTTGGAGAAAGCATAGCGTCTGGCAGTCGTCCTTATTTTCAGGCCGTCTGAAAGCAGGGTTCGGACTGTTTCTGGCGTGTGCTTTTCAGTGTCGGTAGGTCGGGCATGAATGCACGACCTACGGCTTCTACCCTCTGCCGAACACCTTCTCCAAATGCGCCCGATAATCCGCCAAATACCGCTCCACCTGCGGATTCTTTATCACATCGTTGCAGATGAACGAGGGCAGGCGCGTGGTGCCGAGGAACTCGTTGGCCTTGTGGAAATGCAGGTACACACCGTCCACGCCCGCGCCCTCAAAGAAATCGCCTTCGCGGGTAAACGCCTCAATCGGTGCGTTCCAAGTGGATGAAATCATGTGTTTTTTGCCATGCAGCAAGCCGCCCGTGCCGTAGCCTTCCGTCGGGTTTACACGGTGGCGTCCGTCGTTGGCCACCAGCTTGTTCTCGCCCACGCCTGCGGTAAACACTTCATCGATATATTTTTTCACCGTCCACGGCTCGCCCATCCACCAGCCGGGCATCTGCCAAACCACCGCGTCCATCCACAGCCATTTTCCCACCTCGGCATCTTTGTCGTAGCCTTCTTCAATCACGGTTTCCTTCACCGCATGGCCGAGTGCGGTCAGCGTGTCGCGTGCGGTTTGGTGCAGCGTGTGGTTCAGACGGCCTTCGGTAAAACGGAAGGCTTTGCCGCCGTCGATTAACAGAATATTCATGTTTGTTCCTCAAATATTGCGTTGAAAAAGCGTTATTATACCCCGATGCTTTATAATGAAAACAGCAATAATTGCAAAACACTTTTCTAGGAAAAGCAACAATGAAAACCCATTCAGACGAACTGGCCGTGTTCGTGCAGGTGGTGGAAAGCGGCAGTTTCAGCCGCGCGGCAGAGCGGCTCGGGCTGGCCAACTCCGTCGTCAGCCGCACCGTGAAGCGGCTGGAAGACAAACTCTGTGCCAACCTGCTCAACCGCACCACGCGCCAACTGCGGCTTACCGAAGAAGGCTGCCGCTTTTTCGAGCGCGCGCGGCAGATACTGCACGACATCGAAGCCGCCGAAGCCGAAATTCTCTCTGCAGGCGGCGCGCCGCAGGGCTTGCTTCGGGTGGATTCCGCCACGCCCACGCTGCTACACCTCGTCGCCCCGCTGGTACGCCCGTTCTGCGAACGCCACCCGCAGGTGTCGCTGCTGCTCACCTCGTCCGAAGGCTACATCGACCTCATCGAGCGGCGCGTGGACATCGCCATCCGCGCAGGCAGCCTGCACGACTCCGCCCTGCGCGCCCGCCATCTGTTTGACAGCCGTCTGAAACTCGTTGCCGCGCCCGATTATCTTGCCCGCCGCGGCACCCCAAAAACCGTTGCCGACCTGTCGCAGCACACCCTCATCGGCTTCTCCGACCCCAAAACTCTGAACAACTGGCCGTTTGCCGACACCGGCCACACTCCCTACGCCGCCGTGCCGCAACTGTCCGCCAACAGCGGCGAAACTATCCGCCGCCTGTGCCTGGAAGGCAACGGCATCGCCTGCCTGTCGGATTTCACCGTCGCCGCCGATATTGCAGCGGGACACCTGCACGAACTCCTGCCCGAGCGCGCCTTAAACGAAGCCAAACCGTTTTACGCCGTCTATTACGGCGACAATGCAGTCAGCCCGAAAATCCGGGCTTTTGTGGATTTTTTTGCGGAGCAGTTGGAGAGGAAGGCTCTGAAAATATAGCTTCAATGAAGTTTGAATACATAACAAAGCAGCCTGCATTTTGAATCTCCCAAGTACAGGCCGCTTTTCTATTTTTCAGACAGCCTTCAGCTTCTAAAGGCCGTCTGGAAACCTGATTTCAGACGGCATATCAATCTGCTCTTGCGGCGGTTTTCAGAAACACCGGCGGTATATTGTGGTGAAATGCGTCAGGATTCGGAAAGGCGATGGGGACGACATTTCGGACTCATGTGTAGAGAATAAGCAAAGGCCGTCTGAAACATTTGTTTTCAGACGGCCTTTGTCGTTATTCGCGGTTCGGGTTCAGCCATTGCCATTGTTCTTTCAATGTGTTTTCAAGGGCTTTCTGTTTTTCGGCCGGAGTGCTCAGGCCGTTGGTCAGGCGGCTGTAATCTATGGTGATGGACGGATTGTTAATCGGACCGTTGATTTTGAGCGGGATGGGTTTGGCCTTCGGATTGCGGGCGTTGCGTATCAGCATTTCTTCCGACAACTCCTGTTTGCCTAAGTCGGTAAAGCCGTTGCTGATAATTAACAGGCTGTCGGATGTAACTTCGGTATTGAAGTGGCGGCTGATACCTTGGTCGATGGTGCTGGTGAGCGAGAAGCGGCGGAAGGGGGTACGCGGGATTTCGCCGTTGTGCCCGCGGCGCGAAATGGTGCCGCTTTGCATGATGTTGTCGATGTCTATGCCCAGCCATGCGCCGTTGGAAACATTGAGCGTGAGTGTGCCTTTGAGTGTTTTGGTCAGGCTGGTCCGGTCTTGTCCGCGGGCAGTCAGGTCGATAACGGCATCGCCTGTGCCGCTGATGCTGTTGACGGTAAGAAGGTCTTGCAGCAGGCGGCGTACCTGTACGCCCTGCGCGTTCTGTTGGAGGTGGTAGGACGGCGGCTCGGTGTTGGCCATGCTGATGCCGCCTTCGGTTTTGCCGCCGTAAAGTCCGGCTTTGAAGTTGCTCAGGGCGATATGGTCTTTGTCGGCGGAAAGCAGGGTTTCGACGTTGTCCAGTTGCAGGCCGGGCAGGGTGATGGCATCGATTCTGATTTGGGCTTCAATCGCAGGCGCACCGGAGCGGCTGAGGAATCCGGGATAAGCCTTGCCGGAATGTGCTTGCAGGTCGTCCCAGTAAGGGGTGAGCGAGAGTTTGCTGAGGGCGATGCCCGCTTCGAGGCGCGGCTGTTGCTCCGGTTCGGCGGCATATCGAACGGTCAGTGCGGCGGGCTGACGGTCGAATAAGCCTTTGAACTGTCCCTGCCAGTGGTTCAGGTCGGGCATGGAGAACGAACCTTCGAACGCGCTGATAAAGCGCGGCCGTGGAGCCTTGACGAGGGTGTCTTGATGGGTGTTGATGCGCAGGCCGTCTGAAAACGCGCCTTTGCTGCGCTGCCAGATGGCGGGGCCGGAAAGGGTGAATGTGGTGTATTGCTGCTCGGTTTTGTGGCCCGCGTTGAATTTGAAGTTGTCGAGCACGGCGATGCTGGGACGCAGACTGACTTTGTCCAGCTCCAGCGAACCGTCCCAGCGGCTTTCCGATGTGCCGGCAGTAAAGGCGCTGCTCAGGGCGTTGAGGCTCAGGTGATTGTTTCTCAGGGTAATCAGCGGGCTTTGCGCGGTCAGGTGCAGGTTGTGGAACGAGCTGTCGGCACGCAGGTTGAAGTTTCTGGCTTGAAGGGTGCTGCTTTGCGGTTGCCAGAGTAAGGCGCTGTCAGTGCTGACCGTCAGAGTATGGTCGTTCAGACGGCCTGTCGCTTCCAGATGGAACGAAGGGGTTTCCCAGTTGCCGCCGGACGTCCGCCAGATGCCGTTGCCCTGCCAGCGCAGCGGCAGCGTGTCATGTTGGAGCGTACCGTTGATTTTAAACGGCCTGCCGCCTGCTTCGGGCCGCTGCGTGTTCAGGCCGAAGTTTTCGATTTTGTAGCTGCCCTGCGGCAGGCGCACATTGATACGGCTGCTTTCGATAATGAGGCGGTTGGGGGTGGAGCCGACGGGCTGTTGCCATAAATCTTGAAGGTTCCAGCCGTCGGGGGTTTGTTCGAGTGTGGTGTCCGCACCGGAAACCACCCATTTTTCGATGGGCGCGTTGTCCGACCACAGTGCCGACCAAGCAAAGCCGATTTTGGTTTCGCGGATGAGGATGGCCGGATGGTTGCCGTCGGGTGTGCTGATGACGACGTTTTTCAAGGTGAGGGTGGGGCGCGGCAGCAGGCTGCGGCCGACCGACCGGTCGAAATTGATGGTACGGCCGGTTTTGCGGATGAACGCTTCGGTATGGCGTCGGACTTGATCCGTGCTGAAAACATGATGCAGCAAGACATTCAGGCCGATGGTGGCGAGAATTGCGGCCAAGATAAAAAAGGCAGCCAGTTTCAGCCAGAATTTTCCGGAATGTAGCAGACGAATCATGATAGGGGCACAGAGTAAAACGGTTGACAGTATAGCATAAGGCCGTCTGAAAACTTTAATTTGCCATGATGTCCGGCCGCCGGCGGTTGTTCGGCGGCGACAGCGGATTATGTTAACATCGGTTGCGGCGGCTCCTGTTTTCAAACAGAGCGGCGCGCCGGATTCGACAGCCTGTTTCAGGGAGGGTAGACATGATTATTGTAATGCAGAAAAAGGCGGGTGCGGAGGAAGTGGCCCGCGTGGTAGGCATTATTCGCAGCCGCGGCCTGACCGAACATATTTCGCAGGGCAGCGAACGGACGGTTATCGGCGCCGTCGGCGACGAGCGGGTGTTCCGGTCCAACGAATTGGACAATCTGCCGGGCGTGGAGCGCGTTATCCGCATTCTTAACGACTGGCAAACCATCAGCCGCGAAGTGCAGCCCGAAGACAGTGTGATTCACGTTCGCGGCGTGGCCTTCGGCGGCAGCAGGATGCTGGATATTACCGTGGACGAGCAATCCGCCGGACGCGCCGATGCAGTGTATGCCGACCCGTTTTACCTGCCTGCGCGCGCTTATACGGGGTGGGATACCGGCAAAGGCAGGGCGCAGGAAACGGATATGAAAGACAGCCTGCAACGCCTGCATCAGGCAGGTAAACCGGTGTTGGTGCGGATACGCGACGTGCGCCAGATTGAAGCGGCGCTGGCGGCGGAAGCGGACATTTTGTATCTGGGCGGCGAATTGATGGACAACCGGGCCTTGCAGGATGAAGTAGGCCGTTTGAATACGCCGGTGGTGCTATGTAAAGATAAACACCATCGCGCGGACGACTGGCTGGTAGCGGCGGAACACATCGCCCAGCGCGGCAACCGCCATGTGATTTTGGGCGAAGCGGGTACGCTCAGTTTCGAGCCGGAACATACCCGCCGGCTGGACGTCGACGCCATCGTGCGCGTGCGACGCGCGAGCCATTTGCCCGTTATCGTCAATATTACGCGCCTGTGGCACAACGATATGCCGCAGAACGTGTTGTATAGATTGGCGGTGGCAGCCGGCGCAAACGGGGTCATCAGCAGCCTGAAGTGAATTTTCAGACGGCCTGCCGCGTCTGTTGAAGGGCGATTAAAAGATGCGCGAAAACGGCAGCCGGAAACCGCCTGATGCCGCCGTTTCCACCCAAGGTCTGAACCAAATCCGTTATCGCTTTGCCGTGATTTGGTCGGCGCACACACGCAATCGGGTATAAAAAAACGCACCGTATCGCAGACGGTGCGTTTTTTTCGGCTTTCAAAGCGGGCTTTTAGAATTTGGCACCCGACTGATTGGCCATGTAGTCGACGGCTGCTTTGACTTCATCGTCGCTCAGGCCGGAATTGCCGCCTTTGGCAGGCATGGCGTTGAAGCCTTCGAGCGCGTGTTTGTGCAGCGTGTCCTTACCTTGTTTGATACGCGGTGCCCAGTCTTCTTTTTTGCCGACATGGGGAACGCCGGGAACGGCGCCGCCGTGGCAGGCTTGGCAGCTTGCCTCATAGACTTTTTTGCCGTCCGCACCGCTAGAGGCGGGAGCGGCCGCTCCTTTGTCTTCCGCTTTGGCGGCATCTGCTGCGGCAGGCGCGGCAGATGCAGTACCGTCGGTCGCAGCGGAAGCGGCGGCGGGAGCAGCACCGGAAGCCGCTGCATCGGCAGGAGCGGCAGCGTCAGGATCGGGGAAGCTGGCCCCGCCTTTGTTGGCCATATAGGTAATTACCCGTTTCAATTCCTGATCGGTCAAATCGGCCGCGCCGCCTTTGGCGGGCATGGCGTTAAAACCGTTCAAAGCGTGTTGGAACAGGGTGTCGAAGCCTTGTGCGATACGGGGCGCCCAATCGCCTTTGTTATCAAGTTTGGGCGCATTGGGGACGATGCTGTCGGCTGCGTGGCATTGGATACAGATTTTGTTGAAAATCTGATCGCCTTTGCGTTCGCCGACGGCGATGCCGTCGCCCATCGTAACCTGTCCGACAGGCTGGATGCGGGTCTGGGTGGCGGATTCGGTGGTGGCGGCTACGTCTCCGAAAGAACCGCTGCCTGCCAGTTTGATGCAGAAGAAAACGACTGCAAGCAGGATAACGATGCCGCTCACAAGGGTGAATAATGCCGAGCCGCCGGCTCTGATATTACTTGGTTGTTTCATTTGGTAGGCCTCACCGTCAGTTTTGGATTGTGCTTTAGGTTTGTAATCGGAAGTATCCGGAGAACCGGTCGTCCGGCTTCCCGTTTGCAGGGTAATCCGGCTTATCCGGAGTACGGCGCAAAGCGGTGCAAGAAGGGGAACGGCGGGGGTCGGATGCTTTTTAGTATGTTAAATGCAATTAACAATATTTTGCTGGATTATACTGAATTCACAGGGGGTTTCCAATCGCTGATGCCGAAATTCTGTAAAAAAATCTGTAAAATAATGAAGGCGGGCTGTCTGAAACGCTTTGTTTTCAGGCCTTGCGGCGGGGAGAATGCTTTGTTGTGCAATGTAGCGCTTTATTGATTTGGCGCAGAAAATTTTGCCAATGCGGGATTTTTAAGTTAATCTTACGGCTTTCGTTGAGCCGCACCCATAGCTCAGTTGGAAGAGCGTCAGTTTCCGAAGCTGGAGGCCACAGGTTCGATCCCTGTTGGGTGCGCCAGAATAGATGGAGAGGCCGTCTGAAAATCTGTTTCAGACGGCCTCTTTGCATGGCGCGGTTTATTTCAATACTTCGGTAAACGCATCGGCGACATAGGCGATATTCGAAGCATTCAGTCCGGCGACGCACATCCTGCCGGAATCCAGCAGGTAAACGGCAAATTCGTCGCGCAACCTGCGGACTTGTTCCACGCTCAATCCTGTGTAGCTGAACATGCCGCGCTGTTTGATGAAATAAGTGAAATCGCGGTTGGGGATTTGCGCGGTCAAGACGTCATAAAGTTTCTGCCGCATGGCGCGGATGCGGTCGTGCATGACATAGACTTCGTTTTGCCACAAGGCGTAAAGTTCGGGGTTGTTCATCACATCGGCGGTGATGTAGGCGCCGTGTGCGGGCGGGCTGGAATAGATGCGGCGGACGGTAAATTTGAGCTGTCCGAACACCAATTCTGCTTCTTCTTTATTCGGGCAAGCCACGCTCAAACCGCCGACGCGCTCGCCGTAGAGCGACAGGTTTTTCGAGAAGGAATTGCTGACGAACAACGGCAATTCCATTTCCACCGCTTTGCGGATGGCGTAGGCATCGCTGTCCAAATCGCCGCCGAAGCCTTGATAGGCGATGTCCATAAACGGAATCAGTTTGCGCGTTTTGATGATTTGCAACACTTCGTCCCATTGCTGTTCCGACATATCCACGCCGGTCGGGTTGTGGCAGCAGGGGTGCAGGATTAGGATACTGTGTTCGGGCAGGGTGTTGAAAAACGCGGTCATTTCGTCGAATTTTACGCCGACGGTGGCGGGGTCGTAATAAGGGTAAGTGCCGACCTCGAAACCTGCGCCTTCAAAAATGCCGAGATGGTTGTCCCAAGTCGGGTCGCTGACGTAGGCGTGCGCTTCGGGAAACCAGCGGTGCAGGAAATCCGCCCCGACTTTGAGCGCGCCCGAGCCGCCCAAGGTTTGTACGGTAACGATGCGTCCTTGCGCGAGCGCGGGGTTGTCTTTGCCGAACAATAAATGTTGCACCGCGCTGCGGTAAGTGTCCAAACCTTCCATCGGTAGGTAGGGCGACGGTGCAGGCGTGGCGGCGCGGGCGGTCTCGGCACGGCGCACGGATTCCAACACGGGCATTTTGCCTTCATCGTTGAAATAAATGCCTATGCTCAAATTGACTTTTTCGGGGCGCAGGTCGCGGTTGAACGTTTCGACCAGGCTCAAAATCGGGTCGCCGGGGTAATATTCGATGTGGCGGTACATTGTGTACATCCTTGTTCGGATTCGGATAATGAAAATACGGAAAGATTGTGGCACAAAGGCCGATTGTTGACAATCGGAGGCCGTCTGAAAAACGTGCGCATATATTTTTCAGACGGCCTATAATGGCGTTTTTCCAACCATCCGCAGGAATTTTTATGAAGCCGTCCGTCTGGCAGGCAGGGCGTTTCCGCATCGACCTTGCCCAACCGAAAATCATGGGCATCGCCAACATTACGCCTGACTCGTTTTCCGACGGCGGTTCGTATTCGCAAAATGTCAAAACGGCGCTGGCCCACGCCGAGCGGCTGTTGAAAGATGGTGCGGACGTTCTCGACATCGGCGGCGAATCGACGCGGCCCGGGGCGGATTATGTTCCGCCGGAAGAAGAATGGCGGCGGGTGGCCCCCATATTGGCGGAAGTGGCGAAATGGAATGTGCCCGTCAGCGTGGACACGCGGCGTACGGAGATAATGCGGCGCGCTTTGGAACAAGGCGTGGCGGACATTATCAACGATGTCGCCGCCCTGACCGACGAAGGCGCACTGGCGCTGCTGGCGCGGCAGCCGGACACGGGTATCTGCCTGATGCACATGCGGGGCCTGCCGGAAAATATGCAGGATAATCCGCAATACGGAGATGTTGCCGGCGAAGTGGCGCGTTATCTGTCCGGCCGGGCCGAAGCGTGTATGGAGGCGGGCATCGCCGCAGAACGGCTGGTGCTCGACCCTGGTTTCGGCTTCGGTAAAAACCTGCAACACAATATCGAGCTGATGCGGCACTTGCCCGAATTGATGGCGGAAACGGGCTTTCCGCTGCTGATTGGCGTGTCGCGCAAACGTATGATAGGCGAGCTGACCGGCGAGGCAGACGCGGCGGAACGCGTACACGGCAGCGTGGCGGCGGCTCTGGCTTCCGTGGCGCGCGGCGCGCAAATCGTGCGCGTGCATGACGTGAAAGCGACGGCGGATGCGTTGAAAGTGTGGCGGGCTCTGGGCGTATTCCAGCCGCAGGCCGTCTGAAACTAAGTTTTTTGAACCGTATCTAATTCATTTTAAAACCTTAAAAATTTTCCCCAACTTTATCAGATACCGATTCGGTATCTGTAGCAACGGAGTATCACATGGCAAAAAAATATTTCGGTACCGACGGCGTGCGCGGCGAAGTCGGTCAGTTCCCGATTACCCCTGATTTCGTATTGAAACTCGGCTACGCGGCGGGACAGGTGCTGGTGCAGCATGACAGCGAACACCGGCCGACCGTGTTAATCGGTAAAGACACGCGCATTTCCGGCTATATGCTCGAAGCCGCGCTGGTGGCGGGTTTCACCTCTGCCGGAGTCAATGTGATTCAGACCGGCCCGCTGCCCACGCCGGGCGTGGCCTATCTGACCCGTGCGCTGCGCCTTTCCGCCGGCGTGATGATTTCCGCGTCGCACAATGTCTATTCCGACAACGGCATTAAGTTCTTTGCCGAAGGCGGCGTGAAATTGAGCGATGAAATCGAGATGGAAATCGAAGCCAAAATCGACGAGGAAATGAAAACCCAGCCGTCCGACCGGCTCCCGCCGCATCAACGGTGCGGACGACCGCTATATCGAATTTTGCAAATCCACCTTTCCAAACCACCTTGATTTGCGCGGGCTGAAGCTGGTGGTCGATACCGCCAACGGCGCGGGTTACCACGTTGCGCCCAAGGTATTCCACGAACTCGGTGCGCAGGTGGTCAGCATCGGCGACGAGCCGAACGGCTACAACATCAATGAAAAATGCGGCGCCACCCATCCCAAAACGTTGCAGGCGGCCGTATTGCAGAACGAAGCCGACTACGGCCTCGCGCTCGACGGCGACGGCGACCGTCTGATGATGGTCGACCGCAACGGCAAAGTGTACGACGGCGACAGCCTGATTTACGTCATCGCCAAAGCCCGTGCCCTCGAAGGCATCGAAATCGGCGGCGTGGTCGGCACGGTCATGACCAATATGGCGATGGAAATCGCGCTCAAAGAGCAGGGCGTTCAGTTCTGCCGCGCCAAGGTCGGTGACCGTTATGTGTTGGAACAGCTCCACCAGCGCGGCTGGCTCATCGGCGGCGAAGCCAGCGGCCATATTTTGTGTATGGACAAACACAACACCGGCGACGGCATCATTTCCGCGCTGCAAGTCTTGGCCGCGCTGCGCATTTTGGGGCAGGACTTGGCCACCGTGTGCGCCGACTGGCAGCCGTATCCGCAAACCATGATTAACGTGCGCATCCAGAAGGGCCAGAAATGGCAGGAAGCTTCGGCGGGCGTATTGGCCGAAGTGGAAAAAGAACTCGAAGGGCGCGGCCGCGTGGTGTTGCGCGCATCGGGCACCGAGCCGGTCGTGCGTGTGATGGTCGAAGCCAAACAGGCCGACTGGGCCAAAAAAGGTGCGGAACGCATCGCCGCGGCCATTCAGAGTTCTAAAAAATAAACGGGGCCTGCGCCCCAAACGGCAGCCGGACGGATTCTGCGTCCGGCTGCCGCCTTTATTTTTCACCGACGGCCTTGCGAACGTTTCAGACGGCCTCATCTCTTGGTAAAATAGCCCGATATGACGGAAAGGCCGTCTGAAAGCCCAACGCATTTTCTTTTGGAACCCAGCCCGATGTTTGCATTCTTAGAAGCCTTTTTCTCCCAATACGGTTACGCCGCCGTGTTCCTCGTGCTGATTGCATGCGGTTTCGGCGTGCCTATCCCTGAAGACATTACACTGGTTACCGGCGGCGTGATTTCCGGTCTGGGCCAAGCCAATGTACACATGATGGTGTTGGTCGGTATGCTCGGCGTATTGGCGGGCGATGGCCTGATGTTTGTTGCCGGACGCGTGTGGGGGCACCGCATTTTGGACTTTAAGCCCGTTGCCCGCGTAATGACGCCCAAGCGTTACGCCCAAGTGCAGGAAAAGTTTGACAAATACGGCAACTGGGTGCTGTTTGTCGCCCGTTTCCTGCCCGGCCTGCGCACCGCCGTTTTCGTTACCGCAGGCATCAGCCGCAAAGTCTCCTACCTGCGCTTTATCCTGATGGACGGGCTGGCCGCCCTGATTTCCGTACCCGTGTGGGTGTATCTCGGTTCGTATGGTGCGGAAAACATCGATTGGCTGATGGCCAAAGTCCACAGCCTGCAATCGGGACTGCTGGTGTTGATTGGCATCGGCGCGGCCGTGCTGCTGTTTTTCTGGTGGAGGCGCCGCCGCCGCATCAGCTTCTTCCGCGCGAAACTCAGTGAACTGCGCGACAAACGTAAAGCCGCCAGGGCGGCCAAAGCCGCGAAAAACGCGGGCCAAAGTTCGGAATAGCGGCAGTCTGTCAAACACGGTTAACAGGCCGTCTGAAAGATTCGCAGTTTCTTTCAGACGGCCTGTTCACGGAAAATATGATGAAACGGAAAATTTTTGTACTCTACACCGGCGGTACCATCGGCATGAGCCGCGGCAGCGACGGCCTGCGTCCCGATACCGCCCTTGCCGGAAAAGCCCTGCAACCTTTTTCAGACGGCCTCGATTTTGATTGGCACATCTGCGACCCGCTTATCGATTCGTCCGCCGTTACGTTGGAAGACTGGCGCGGCTGGCTGGACATCCTCGCTGCAAAAATCCCGCAGTACGACGGCGTGCTGGTGCTGCACGGCACGGATACGATGGCCTATACCGCCAACCTGTTCGCACTGGCGTTGCAAGGGCTGGACAAACCCGTCGTCCTGACCGGTTCGCAATGGCCTTACGATGCGGACGGCAGCGATGCGCCGTCCAACCTAGCCGTTGCCGCCGCCGCGTTTTCACTCGGTTTGAAAGAAGTGGTCATCGCCTTTGACGGCAAGCTCTATCCCGCCGTCGGCAGCAGCAAAGTCAGCACCGAAACCGCCGCCGGTTTCGCCAATCCCCATTTTGGCGCCGTTGCAGAATGGCATGAAAACACAGGCTGGCAAAACCTGATGCCGAGGCCGTCTGAAAACAACCGTTCAGACGGCCTGCAAGTATCAGTGCTCAATCCCGCCGCCGAAGTCGCCTGCCGCACCCTGATTCCCGGCTTCGCCGTCCGAGACCTTTCAGACGGCCTCAAAAACACCCGCGCCAAAGCCCTCATCCTGCAAAGCTACGGACACGGCAACGCCCCGGCCTTACCGGAATTTATCGAAGCCGTGCGGCAATTTACCCGCAAAGGCGGGCTGCTGCTCAACATCAGCCAGGTACCGCAAGGCTGCGCCGCCGCCGTCTACGCCCAAGGCGGCCCGTTGCGGCAGGCAGGCGCGTTAACCGCAGGCAAATGCAACTTGGAAACCGCAACCGCACTGCTCACCTTGGCGGTAAGCAACGGCTGGGATGCGGCCACCGTAACAAAAAAATTGGAAGAAAACCGGCTGGTGTAGGTGCCGTGCCGAATATCCGGCCGAAACAGAAAAAATTTTAAAATCAAAAGAGTAGCCTGAAATGACCGCTTATCAGCAGCAGTTGCGAGACAAAACCGATTATCTGAAAAAACTTTTCCAAGGTCTCGATTTCCCTGAGATAGAAGTTTTCGAATCTCCCGAACAGCATTACCGGATGCGCGCCGAATTCCGCATTTGGCACGAAGGCGGCGAAATGTTTTACGCCATGTTCGAGCGCGGGCAGAAAGCGAGCGGCGCAAGCCTGATACGTTGCGACCAATTTCCCGCCGCCTCCGAATCCATCAACGCATTAATGCCCAAGCTCATCGAAGCCGCCGCGCAAAATCCCGAACTCAAAAACCGCTGGTACGCCGTAGAATTTCTGTCTGCACTAAGTGGCGAGATGCTCGTTACCATGATTTACCACAAAAAACTGGGCGAAGCGTGGCAGCTTGCCGCCGAAACTTTGGCGCGTGAATTGGGCATCCATATCATCGGTCGGAGTAGGGGGCAGAAAATCGTTTTGACTCAAGACTATATAA
>ERZ772994.48-NODE-48-length-19161-cov-3.71611_pt1 | contig 19161 bp, 27 predicted proteins | sample MGYA00580679_ERZ772994 | MGnify/ENA primary metagenome ERZ772994 (study PRJEB29015, sample SAMEA2738057) | human oral metagenome | biome: human oral; feature: human-associated habitat; material: saliva | place: China | collected 2224 ...
TGTGGCAAAATACCGTCCAAAAACATAATTTATTGTATCACGACTTGTTCGAAATATAACTATTCCCTTGTCCTTTCTCCTTTTTATGATAAAATAACAATATTATTATGATAGTAAAACAAAAAGGAGAACCCCTATGATTAATATCCGTCCGGTTTCCGACTTAAGAAACAAATTTCCCGAAATTGAAGATGTTGTTGTTAATTCCAATGCTCCGGTATTTCTCACAAAAAATGGGTATGGAACAATGGTTTTAATGAGTCTTGAACAATATTCTGCCTTGACCGATGATACAGAAAAAAAACTGGATGAAGCAGATGCCCTTGCAGCAAGCTCTACAACTCGACTCTCTAAATCTGAAGTTTTTGATTCTGTAAGGAGAAGGATTAATGAACAAGCCAAAATATAACTTAAGTTTTCTCCCAATCTTCCAAGAAGATTTATACGAAGTAACAGACTATATCACCAATGCCCTCAAAAATCCCGGTGCAGCTCACCGATTGCTTGATGATATTGAATTCGCAATCAGCAAACGACTAGAAATGCCTCTTTCATTTCCAAAGTACCAATCTTCTAAATTAAGAAAGCAAGTTTACTACAGAATCAATGTAAGAAACTTCTCGATTTTCTATGTAGTAATAGGCAATACAATGGAAGTAAGAAGATTATTATATGCAAAGAAAAATATTGATGAATTACTCAGATAAATTTTGTCTTAGCATTTTTTATATCAACTAGCTGGAGTATTTCGGACTTCTCTTTCATCCTTTTCCTCCCTGATCTTTATTCGAACTTTATCCGAAGATAGCTTCCCTAATTCGTTTTAAACTCTCTTCATTTTCCAAATATTCATGCATAAAGGGATACATAAAGAAGCTCATGGGGCGAACCTGCGTAGGACTGGCTACATCCCAAAGCTTACTTTTTGCCCAGCGTTCTATCACTTCCAAGACCTTGTCTTTTTGTTCAAGATACCCATAGCAAATACAAGCTTGCTCGTAATACAGTTCCCCAAGATTTAAGTCCTTGATTCTTTCATAATAGTCCACGGTATCCTCCGGACTGCCCTTCATAAAAAGTAAATTTAAAAGCTTCATCTTATCAAAATCTTTTTCCGGATTCAGCTTACCCTCTGCTATCAATTCCGAAGCCATTTTCGGCACTTTTGGCGGCTGATAATCTCTGCTTCTTGATTCCGGTAAAATATCCTGCTGCAAATAGTTCAAGAGAATCGCGCAATAATTATAGCGTTGGCAAGAGCCTCTAAGGCATTTCTCTTCCTCCGCTTCCATTAAGCGACTTTGTTCTTCTTGAAGAGCCGGAATAACTTCCGCTTCCCGTCCGATTTTCTTTGCCGCAAAGCACATGGCCATCATATATTCGTTGGCTACATTGGAATAATACCACTCATCCCAAAAGGGCATTAGAAGAAGGGTATGATTTACCGCCTCTTCATACTTTCGGTCAAAAAACTCCACCCCGGCTCTTACCGCAAGATTTTGATGGGGAAACTTCTCTTCAAAGGCATCAAGCTTCGCCAAACTTTCATAGGATCCATTTTTGATTTCCTCACAAATGTCTCGGTACTTCTTAGGTAGTTTTTTTGCTTCCATAACCTTCCCTTTCCGGGACAATATCCCGTTATCAATACTGCTTCCCTGCAATATCAAAATCCGGATTCCCCTCAGTCTATGGTCAGTAAAATCTCATCCACGAACTCTGAAAGTCCTGCTGCTGCATAAATCACCTCATCCGGATCATGGATATAGCAAAGAATCTGTCCCTCTTTTCCCTCCTTATCCGGATCAAAATCCAGCATTAAGAAGCAACTGTCACAATACTCCGCAAAGGGAATCCATTGCTTATGAAAAAGATAAGGCTTAATCCTGCCATCCCGCATATCCTCTATTTCTTCTTCGGTGAAAAAGTCCGGAAATTCTGTCAGAAGAGCATCTCTGTTCTGAAAATATTGCTTTGTCTTTTCCATCTGCTCTAAACTCATTAAGGAAAATGACATTTCCGCATCATGGATTGTTGAGGGTAAGATGCTGAAATATTTACTTCCGTTTTTATAGCTGTAAAGCTCCTTAAAGTCTTTTGGTAACTTGATGGAAAACTTCTTCTCAAAAGCTTCTATCTCTTTCTGCGAAGCCCCGGGAATCTCTTGATACTCCTCCCAATATCCCTCTTCTACCGGATCATCCATGTCCAGTTCCTCAAAATTTTCTACTACGTACTGCTCTATCCGCTTTATCTTCTGAATAAGATCCATTTCTTCTCCTACTTTCTTTATCATGAATATTCGATTTTATCCTAAATATTCAACGCAAAAATACTTCCGCATTTCTTTAAGCGATAGTAATTATACTATATCTATCCTAAAGAAGCAGGAAGTAATATGTATTGCAATTCACAATACATTGCATTACAATTAGGTAGAAAGGTGGTGATATGATGAAAGATGCAACAGTAAGTGCTCGTGTAGAATGTAATGTTAAAAATGAAGCAGAAGATATTTTGCAAAAACTGGGTGTTCCTGTATCCGTTGTGATCAATTCCCTTTATCGACAGATTATTTACAAGCAGGGCATCCCCTTCTCCCTTACGATTCCCAAGGAACCGAAAACTCTTGATCAACTGTCTGAAGCTGATTTAAATGCAAAGCTCTCCCACAGCTATAATCAATCACTTCGTAAGGAGGGGCGTCCGTTTAATGAGGTTTTTGATGAAGTAGAAGGGAGTTTAAAATAGATTGTCTAACGTTTTCCCTATCTCTCCGTAGTTCTCCATAAATGTTTCTGTTGTTACCTTTGTGGACTTTCTACTTTCCCTATCTCGGACTGTCTCAGCATACTTCGAACTAAGTTTAGTATTAAGATAGTATAAAAGCCCTGACCATTTGTAGGCCAAGGCTTTTGCTATATTCTCAAATATGATATGCTATCCTTTGTAATTAGCATCAAGGAGCAACCAAATCAAGACACTTTCTTTTGCTTCGTCTGGAATTTCAACTAAGATTTCAGATACCGAAACTCTTTCGCCCTCTAAGGCAAAAGTGATAACGATGGGTGTTCCTGCATTCGGTTCGTCCATAAGTGTATATGTAATCATAACACTTCCGCTTTGGGATTCCACATTATAGTCTGGTTCAATAATGGTTCCATTTTCTGTGCCCTCACCCCTAGGGATTTCACCATAGGATTTCATTACAATCTCGGTAAAGAAGCTATTGCAAGCATCCTTGGCATCTTGCACACTTATTTCTTTTGGTGCCTGTTCTGATTCATTGCTTCCTTGCGGTGTGCTACTTTCCTCAACCGTTGATGTATTGGATGGTGTAGGCTCTGTTATCGATGTATCTTTCGAGTAGCCTTGTGTAGCAGCCATGAGAATGATGAACCATATTACAAATACCACCGATAAAATAACTCTGCTGACTTGCTTCATTTCCTTATGGCAAACCCAAAGCAGAATAATTCCTACTGGTGGGAATAATATTAGCCACAGCCATAAAAACCACTTTGCTTGGTAAAACTTCTTCTTTTCTGTCTGCATAACGCACATTCCTCCATAATTTGTCGTTATGCTTAGTATAGCAGATAGCAACACGATTGTACATTGATTTTTCAACTCATTTTGTGTTATAGTTTTGGATTGGCACTTCACACTATAATGTACTCAAAAAGCATGGAGGTGTTTTGAGACATTATGGATAGCAAATTTGTAGTCACACCCAAAGAAGATAAGACTGTCACCATGACAATTCGCATAGATAGAGCGTTGCAGGAAGAATATAACGAACTGTCGGCCAGAACTAACCGTTCCCGAAATGAGTTGATTAGCATGGCTTTAAGATATGCACTTGACCACATGGAATTGAAAGACGAAGAGTGAGAGCCAGAGGACAGAATCCAAAGGCTCTCATTTCTTTTTATACGTTCATTCGTAAGAATTCATTTACCTTTGTTGCAACTTCCTCTTGCTGTTCCTCGAAGCTATGAGCATAAATGTTCATCGTGGTGGAGCAGGTCGAGTGGCCTAATGTCTTTGATATTTCAATGATGTTGACTTCCAGATAATTAAGCAGGGTAGCACATGAATGTCTTAAACCATGAAGCGGTATAATCGGCAATTCCTCTAAACCCTCGGCTTTTGCTTTGTCTGGATTGTTTTGCACCCACTCATTATAGCGGTTTAAGTGCTTGATGAAATACTGATACGGTGTTGCATGCCCCATCAGTTTTCCGTCTGACTGAATGAATAGGTTGCCGCCATTGCTCACATCTCCTTGCCATGCCGTTCCATGACTAAACCTTGTTTGTGCATACTCAAAGTGATATTGCCTTAAAAGAGGAAGCACATCATCGGGAATAGATACCTTTCTGACAGATTTCTTTGTCTTTGTCTCTTTATAGTCAAACCCGTTTTCTGTCAAACCTACCGCCTTTGATATTGTGATTTTCTTGTTCTTAAAGTCAATATCATTCCAATGCAAAGCATGCGTTTCGCCTTTTCTAAAACCACAAAATAGTGAGAGGGTAAAGAACACCTTGTATTGCGTTGGTACGGTGTAGGATTCCTTATAGTCATTGACATAGTAGGGTTTGCCTGTATCGTCAATGCGTTGGTGTCCTTTATAGGTTACCTCATAAGACATATTCAGAGATTTCATAAACACCAATGCTTGCTTTGGAGTAAAGAACTTCAATCCCTCGCCCTCGTCTTTTCTCTTTGGCTTTTGTGCGTCTTGGCAAGGATTGTTCTCAATCATGCAATAACGCTTGGCTGTCTTAAAAATCAAATTCATCACATTGGCAAACCTCTTTATTGTACCTGCGGAATACTCATCAACCAGAGTTCTATAAAAGGCTTCAATGTGTGGTGTTTTGATAAGAGCAATTTTGTCTCCCTTAAAGTAGGGAATGATTCTGCTTTTCAACACTTGTTTATATCCTGCATAGGTACCATAAGCAATGTTATCCTTAACACTCTCAAGCCATTTGTATGCAAAATCTTCAAATGACATTTTTTCTGCGTTATAGTCGTAGCCATATTTCAGTTTATCTTCCATATCCATGGCATACTTCTTCGCTTCTCGTTCTTGTTGTTTGGGTGTTGCTGACTGATTGACTGAATATGTAAGATTCTTAACCAGTTTGTTTCCCTTTTTATCGTATCCTTGACAGATGACTATGCGATAAACAACTCTACCGCTTTTGTACTCAACTCTTTTAACAGATGCCATTCTTAACACCCTTTCTCAATTTGATTTTTGTAACGATAGAAGGTAGGCTTCGTCATGCCTAATTCTTTCATCAGCTCAAATGGTTTCTTTTCCCCTTGCTGTACTAAGCGATAGTGGGTAGCAAATTCTTCAAGGTCCATAACTCTTGGTCTGCCATAATCGTCCCATTCTCCACGAGCTTTTTTCTGTTCAATGCCTTCTCGCTGTCTTTTCTCTTTTTTCTCAATCTCGGCCTGTGCCATGCTTGCATACAACTCAATCATCATATTATTGATAGTCTCTAACATCATACGAGCCATTGAGTTTTCCATAGCTGACAGGTCAATCAATGTTGTGGGTAATTCTAACACCATAACGCGAATACCATTATCCTTGAAGAATTGCAACTCTTTTAGTGTAGCTTCTTTGTTTCTTCCTAAACGGTCAAGTTCAGTAACAATCAGAACATCCCCGTTTTCAAGAATCTCATCTTTCAGCATAATGTATCGTGGTCTGTTGAAGTTCTTTCCTGTTTGCTGGTCTGTGTAGATTTTATCCTTGTATAAAGAGATTCCATTTTCATCACAGTATTTCTTGATTTCTGTAATGCCTCGGTCTAAATGCTGTTCTTTTGTACTTGTTCTGTGATATGCAACATACTTCATAGCTTTTCCTCCTCGTAATACTCACATATAGCTTCATTGAATAGAACATCATGTGGTTTCCCGTTGCTTTGAGGGGGTTTTCTGTACTTGTCACAGAATGCTTTTGTTACACCAACAGGAATTTCTTTTCCGTCAATCTCGACTGTTGTCTTGTCTCTGTGAATGCAATCTTTACAGATTATTTTATATCTGTTAGGGAATTGTGCTTTCAAAGGGCTTCTTGCCTTAAACTTATCGTTCATCTGAACACCTCATTTCTTTAAGAACTAATGTTCTGTTTCTGATTTGATTGTATCAGGCAGGTATCAAAAAGTACACTCCAATTTATGAGAATATTCAATAGTATCAGAGCATACTTTTTGAGCCTTATTTTTAAGCCTTTTTAAGTAGTACCAAATTTTATAAATTCTGATACCACATCAACAAGTATCCATTGCTCGCTGTTTTGCTCTGTATCTTTTCATGGCTTTGCTGATTCGAGTGTTACGAGTGCCATAGCTACAATTTTCCTTGTTTGTCATAAGCTCAAGATTGTCAATGCAATTATTTGTTTTATCCTCGTCTTTATGATTAACTTGCATACCATTTGGAATAACACCAACATGAGCCATATAAACAAGCCTGTGTACTTTCATGTGCTTTTTAACTCCCATATCGTTATATACATCAACTTGTTTATATCCTCGTTCTGTAATACCTTGCGGTAAAAGCCTGTCACTTTTTAAACTGTAAATTTTCCCATCAGTAGAAATAAGATACCTTGAAAATCCCTCAGCCTGTTCCCATTCAATAGGGAAATTGCTTTTATGCTGTGTTTCTCTCTCTGTCATTGCTCTCAACCTCCGTTTCGCCGGCATTGAGAAACTCAATGAATTTATCCACATTCACAAGAAACTTATTACCGGACTTAATATGCACAATTTTGTTCTGTTTGCACATCTGCCAAAGTGCTTTATATGAAATACCAGATTCATCTGCAAGAGTCTGTAAAGGCACCATACGAGGAATGCGTACGTCTGATACAATAAAGTTAAACTCCTGCTCTGGTAAAGTGTTCGTATTATTTGCATTATTCTTCTTTGCCATTTTTGTATTATCCCTTTTCGATTAGGGGACACGAATACAAATTCATCTGAACTATTGTATTGTTGTCCATTTTTATTGTTTGCTCCGTCTTGGACAACTGGGCTAATCTTTAGTAACCGTTTTATTTTATTCTCAATTTATGTTTATCCCCAGAGGTTCTCTGTTGACTTCTGGTGGACTTTTATCCTATTCCATAGGAATACATTACCTAATGACTTCTGATTCAATCTGGATTATCCTGTGCTATTCTGGGATTATCGTTTATGCTGTCTGTTCGTCTGGATTCCATGCGGAAGGCTTCTTAAACACATTGACCTGTTTCTCAATGTTTCTAAGGTGGAATCCCTGCATATACACAGAAGCAAGTCCCTGTTCAGCTTCTTTCAGTTCAGATTCTTTCAATCTGTCAAAAGCCTGTTCAGCAGAAGATTTACTACCCTCAAAAGCACGCTCCCTAATCTTTGCAGATACCATATCAGCATAAGCAGGATATTTAAGCAGTTCCAGAACAGCCTTGCTGCCGATAACACCAGAATTGATAGAATCTGTCAAAACCTTAGTGATACGGTTTGCATGATTGCTGTTCATTACCTTAGGCATCTGAGACATAAGCTGAAGCGCTTTGTTCTGCACAGCTTGTGTATCGTCCTTTTCGTTTACATAGTCATATCCACGATTGCGGATTTCTTCAACCTTGCTGTTCATACGCTCATACACAAAAGCATTTTCGGCAACCATATCTTGCAGTTTGCTCTGGAGTTTGCCATAGACTTCATTAACCATGTTCTTATCAACACGCTTATACACAGAAATAAAATCCTTGACACTTGCAACCAGAGAACGAACATCATCAACAGTCTTTGCCTTTGCGATCTGCTCAAACAGTTTGTTGTAGTTCTCAACGATAGTTAGCCCATTGTTGGCAACTGTATTGATTTTAGCCATTGTCTTAATCCTCCTCTAAATCATCATCTGGAGCATTGTTCCATTCTTGCTCCCAATCTTCATCGTCCTCGTTTTCTTTACCGTATGGAACAATCCTAATCACAGTAGGAGCAGTATCTTCTGTACCGTCTAAAAGAAAAGCAGTATTTGCACCATAAGCTTTGTCAATGATGTACTTACAAGCATTGAATCGGTCCTTGTTGTATCTATCACTGGCAATCTGAATTATGCTTTGCAGAGCTTCAACGGTAGAAGATTTAAGCAACCTCTGAAATTGCTCCTTTTGTGATTTCTGTTCTGCGGTTTGCTTCGGTCTGCCCTTTGGATTACCGCTTTGTCCTTTAGCATAAGGCATAGAAAAATCACTCCTTCCTACATATCATAGATGTTCACGCTCCTTGTTGTAGGATTCCAGTTCTCTATGAATTTCTGTTTTACTTTGTCCTGTGTGAAATGAGATAAAATCTCTTGTTTCTCCTGTATCTCTGCGTTGAGAGATTCGATCAGCATATTGTAAGCCTGTGTTCCCGTTCTAGGTTTATGCTTTAATGTAATATCTGCTGATATGCGTTCTATCTGCATTAGTGAACACCCCCTTATTGTAAATGTACTGTTATCTGTCTGTATCTCTGTCCTCATTATGGTACAGAAATGTAAAGACCTGTTTTTGCTTATATGTCTTGTGTAGCACCTTATACACCACCAAAACCATATAAATATGATGATTTTTTGACCTTTGCAAGGTGGCAACATTCTATCCATTTTTATTCATAGAGTGAATATTTTGAGCCACTATATTTAACCACAAGCAAGTTTAAAGTCGTGAATCGTCATTATACAGTCAACAGGTAAATCATATTGTTCAGCATATCTTTTAGTATCTCTGGCTGCGTTGTTTGTTTTACCTCTGATTTTCATGTATCGTTTTAATGCTCTTTGTAATACAACACAATCGGGAATCAGTTCTCTTTCTTTGGCTATCGTTTTGATTGGATTTTCGGTATCAGTTAAAGATTCAACCAATTTGAGAACACAAGCATCCAAATATGGTTTAATCATACCGTCCACAAGTTCATCACAAAAAACACGCTTATATTCTCGGATTATTTCTATCAAGTTCTTTTGTGTGAGAACATCTGAAAGTGTCTGCTTGGACTTAAATAACTTATCCAGTGTTCTTTCCACAAACACGATTTCCATTCGTAGCAAATCACGAGAAACATCATCAATAGGAAGATTGAACTTTCTTCGCTTATCAATAATTTCCTGTGATTTGTCATAAAACTTGAAATAGTAGTAATGTCGTCTTGACACATTAACGGTATGGTTTTCTTCTTTCAAATAGCATTTTTTACTTGGTCCCACATACTTAACATTATCTTTACTTGCATAGGACAATGTTGCATGGCTTAATAAATTCAACACATCGGCTTGTGTTGTATTACCGCTAACAGGTTGGGTTATATTGACTTCAATCTTCGTCACTTGGGTATTCATATTATTACCGAAAATCTGCTTTAACTGTGTTTCACAATCGTTTCTGATAATTTCAATACAAATACTCTCGGCAAGAGAATAGGGGTGTATGTTGTTATCACGAACGAATTTTGGTAAGTTTAACTTTATGGTAGCCTTACCTTTGCTTGCTTCAATACTCCCATATTGTCTGCCTTGTGCATTGATAATGGGCATTTCTTGCAAGTCTTTCATATTTCTACCTGTGAGTGCCATCTCAAATTCGCAAGTATCTAAGCCTTGTTTCGCTTGGCTTTTGTTTAATCTTATTTTTCGTTCTTTCATTGTTACACCTCACTCATTGATTTCTTTATTTCGCTGATTATTGAGGTGGTTTCCTTTATAATTGCTTTAATTAAAGTGAGGTAATTCTCAGCATAATAATTTCTTTCATCAAGTCTTACTTTACGCTCGTTCATCTGTTACACCTCCATACTTTCTATATCAATGGATTGCAACAGATTCCTTAGAGCAATCAAATCTTCCTTACTCATGCTGATACCTTTAAGAGGGTGCTTGATTCCGTCCTTGCCAATGTGCCAACCTCTTATATCGTAAATAGGTGGACGACCGTTCCATGCAACCTTGTTAATTTCTTTTGAGTAGTTGTCGTGCTTTCCAAAGTTGCCTAAATGCTCAACAACATCATAGGTAAATTCCTTCGTGTCTTTCATAATGATTCTTTCCTTTCATTCATTTTTAGGCAACAAAAAAGAGAAGCCGAATAAACCCCAACTGAGATTACTCTCGCTTCTCTAAAGCACTTAATATTTAATTTGGCTGGTCTTTTTTGACCTTTAAATATTATACCACAGGTCCAGAAAATTGTACATAGGTTTTTGAAACTTTTTTCCCTATTTTTCAATCTTTTTTCTGTGGTCATATTTATATATAATCCTCAGATTAACCAGATTGACCCCAGATTGATTTCTTTGGATTAACCTATAATTTATATATCCTTATTCCTAAAATTCATTCTGGACCATCTAGTGTCCTCTGATGATAACCCATAAATAAATAGTAATGGTATAGTATAATGTTCGTTCCTTTATCCTCAAAACACCACCCAATATGAGAGAGAATGGACTGTATCTCGTTTGTTCAATCTTGCTTTGCACAGTATGAGAGTAAAATGCTTATAAAGCCTTTATTTACAATACTTTGTTGGTGTTTTCATCTTTGCAATATGTAAGACTTGAACCCTTGTTTTTGCATAGCGGCTCATGCTTGCAGTATTACGCTTGCTGAACAAACAAGCACAATCTAAAATAAATGGACTCCTTCGAAATTATCATGACTCCCGATGCTACTAAAGATCTTTTAGAACTTAAAGATTATATTTCGGATAATTTACTCGCTCCGGACACTGCCCTGTTTTATATTGAATCCATTCGTAAGAAAATCAATACCTTATCGCAAATGCCGGATCGAGTAAAACCCGTGGATATCGAACCTTGGAGATCTATCGGTATACGAAAAATAATGGCAAAAAATTTCTATATCTACTATCTAATTAATCAAAAAGATAAACAAGTCCACATTTTAAACATTCTATATAATCGCAGAGATCAACTAAGGCAACTTGCTACTAAGTTCAAATAAAAATGAATGAACAAGCCAAAATATAACTTAAGCTTTCTCCCGATTTTTCCTACCACATACCAAATGGTCACTGTATTAAAGAACAATGACTTTCTGTTTTGTAATTAAAATAGTATAAACAAACTTATCATAAATAAATTTATAATGTGGAAAGCCACCTGTGAATTTATAGGAAAAAAAGCGAGCTAAGTAAATCAGAATCAATATAAGGAAATTGCTTTTATAGGTCTTTCCACTGCAATTCTCCACCGTAAGGACCAAGGTTTATAGGAACGCCCTCTTCCGCAATGATAAATTCCATAATTTCTCCTCCGATTCCCAATCTAATCGAATCAAAATTCCAGAAAAAGATAATTTATTATATCACGAATAGAACTCTCCTGTGTTATACTTAAAAAATTTCTATAATAATTTATTTTTTACCATTATAGCAAAAGTTATAGGAAAAAAATAAGATTCTTTATTTAAAGCATTTATGATACGAGTGGAAAGAAAGGAGATCGAAAATGGATTTAAGCTCAGAGGAAAAAAAGAAAATAAACTCACTCCGGAGAACGGCACAATTTCAGCGTAGTTGGAAAGCCATACGGAATATCCTCACTTGGAAGGAAAGAGTTCAACATTATTTTGTTCGGAACATGCTTCTGCTTTTCCTTTGCTTTATTGTCGGTGGCGGTTTGATGCTCCTTGCCGATGAAGGTACCCTTGCCCACAGTATTTTACTGGATAAGCTTTTGACGCTCCTTACTAGGCTGGGAATCTTTCTTGTGGTACTTCAAATTCTTAGTGTCCTACTTTATAGTCTGATTGGTCCCGGTTGGGAAGCAAAGCAAAGAACTAAACTTCGCAGTCTTTATGAGCGGGAAATTCTTGCACCAATTTTGCAAGTCCTTTATCCTTCAGCGCAAATCGACACTGAACATGACATGTCCCCGAATCATGTAAATGAAGTAGTCCCTTCTGCAGAACACTATATTCAATCCGGAATACTTCAACTGAATGATGAAAGAAATCTCCAAACAGTGGATTTATATGCATACAGCATCACAAAAGGAAAAGACAGTCATGATGTTACCCACTTTCTCGGACAAGTCTACTCCATAAAGAACACACTCCCTTTAAGAGGAGAATTACGGATTGTTCCGACACAGCATTTCCTTAATATGGAGACTCAAGGAGGCTATCTTGGCACCATGCAAGGCGGCAAAAAAATCGATGTAGAAGATATACAGCACAACGAACACTACAACATTTATTGTACGGACGAACAATCTGCAAGAAAGTTCTTAAGCCCCACTGTTATCGAATGGTTTAACAGCATGTGTTCACGTTGCAAGCTTTCCTTTTACAGTAACGAGTCTCGGATTTGTTTTGCAAATTATAACAATCGGTATTTTTTTGCCGCACCAAAAGACAAAGAAAGCCTCAGGGCATGGCGGATAGAAGAAACGGCAATACAGCTAAAATATGCCTTCTATTTTGCAAACGAAGTGACGGAGATGCTACATAAGAACGAAGGTTTTTCATAGGACTCCGCTTTTCTCTGCATAGATTTTCTTTCTTTGCATAGAATTTCTTTGCATAATATCTCTTATTTTGCCTTACTTAATTTCACCTTGGGAACAAGGAAGTACAGAGGAATGATATTCAGTACAAATGTTGTGATAAAGAGCAGCATATCCTTCAGCTGAATTCCATTTCCGGACAAGATTGCATTCATCATATTCGTGTAATAATAGCCCGGGAAAATTCTTTGTACTTTGGCAATAAGGGAAATAAATCCGCTTTCCGCTCCGAAGCTTGCGAAGGGCATAATGGTCAAAGCTGCCAGAATAATGACCGGAAATCCCACTGTATCAATGAGTTTGGCATCCAATCTCACACCAAGTACAAAGCCGATAACGCTGAAGTAAATCCCCATGATGGTCAATAAGAAAAACTGAATGCCCAGCTTTCCGTTAATCGGGAATTTGGCAAATACCGTCGCAGCGCCTAAAACAACAACAAAAATCAAGGCATTTAACACGATTTGCACGAAGGTCTGGTCCAAAAGATAGTTTTTTATCCCATAGTTGGAAAATCGGGATTCAAAGGAATAAAAACCGATGTCAGAGGAGATTCTTTTACTAAAGGTTGCCAGACTGTTTCCGATGATACCGATAAACACGGCAATCCCCAGCATAATATTCGGTAGCATATCCGCCTGAATATTGTATAAGAACATATACCAGGCCAGTGGAAGAAGAATCGTAAATAAGACAAATCTTCTGTTTCGTAACACCTGCTTTAATTGAATCATGCTAATCATTTTTAGGCCTCCTTTTCAACCTTTTCTCTATAAAACTCTTCAATCGTTTTTCCCTGCCGGTGAATCTCTTCTACGGATTCAGCTGCTGCAATTCGTCCATTCTATAAGATCATTACCTTTGTAAAGAAGTGATCAATCTGGTTAAAATCATGGGTAACAATCACCGAAGTATATTTTTCCTTCTCTAGAAGCTTCCAAAACCGGTCTACGGATTCTAAGTCCATTCCGGTTGTTGGCTCATCCAGAAAAATCAGCTTCGGAGAATTTAAAATGCTGAGCAGTAAGGAAAGCCTCCTCTTTTGTCCTCCGGAAAGACCGCCCACATATTGCTTTTTAAAATCCTGCAAGGAAACTTTTTCCAAGGCTTTATCCACATCTATTGCAATTCGATTCATCGAACTTTTTAGCTGTACTAAATCCGAAACCGTCAAATCATCGATCAAAATATCGCCCTGGGGCATCATGCCGATTTCTGTCTGATAATCCAGTGCCGTCTTCACGGTACCGGAATTTGCCTCTAGCTGACCAGCAATGATTTTCATCAGCGTACTCTTTCCCGCTCCATTATTCCCCAGCAAAGCGACCTTCTCACCTTCCTCTATGGAGAAGGAAACACCTTTTAATACCTCTTTATTTTTAAAGGACTTCTTGATTTCATCTACTCTAAACATCTCAGTGAACCTCCATTTCTTTTTTCTTTACGAGGCTCATTATAGAACGTGTTTCGGAAGAGAAAATAAGCTTGTCGTGAATGGTAATTTTTTTGTCGCGAACGGTAATTTTCCGGAAAAAAACAGACTGAAAGAGGATCGTATAGCAGCAAAAAAAGTTTTTTGAAAGGAGTATCCCCTAAAAGAACGCACAAAAATAGACCTTAGGAAAAATACCAAGGTCTATTTGCAAAACTGAATGGTTTGAGAAAAAAGATGATTGGTGCTGCGGGTACTGATTAGGGATTTTGGGTATTTTTCCAGAATTGTATGCACGTTATAAAGACCAAGTCCTCTGCCTTCCCCCTTAGAGGAATACCCCTTATCAAAAATAGGAGAGAGCTCCAGTTTTTCCGCCTTTGTACTGTTTTCCACCACCAAAATGAGGGTTCTCTCCTCACGAATCAAGGCGATGGCGATTTTCGGTGCTTCAGCAGTAAGACATCCCTCTATAGCATTGTCACAAAGAATAGAAAGAATCTTGATGAAATCCAGCAGCTCGATTTGAAAATCATAAATCTCTTCTTCTATCTCTACAGAAGTCTCTATCCCCTTACTCTGGGCCTCCAGGAGCTTCGCGGATAAGACACTTTTTACCGCATCATTTTCAATCCGGCTTAATTTTGCAAGGTCAAATTTACTGCTATAAAAGGGCTTTCCGCTGTCCTTAAGAACCGTATTGTAAATGTTTTGAATGCTGTCAAAGTCTTTCCGCTCAATTCCCAGCTTCAAACTGGTTAAAATATTCATATAGTCATGCCGAAAACTGCGAATCTCTCCGTATAATTCCTCCACATGATGACTGTATTCGGAAAGCGCCTTTAGCTCACTGTCCTTTTGCTCCAGCACTTCCGCTTCCAGTCTTTCCTTGGAAACGGCATTGATATATAAAAGCACCACGAAAAAGATAATGATATAGAGATTATTCAGCTGTCCCCGAAGGCTGTCCGCCCAAGAAAAGCTTTCACGCAGCATCAAAAAGGCTGTAATCAAAACAGTGTAAACCATCATCGAGAGATTAATCGGCAGTAAAAAGCGGCGAAAAAAGCCACGTGCAAAGCCTGCCTTTAGCTCCTGAAAGTTGATTTTCAGGGATTTTATAATAACAAGATAGAGGGGGAAAACCAGAAGTTCAATCAGAAGATCATATCCGCCGATACTCGCCTCATTATAAACGGAAATGCCAAAGAACGGAAAAACATAGAAGGCCAGCAGCCTTCCCAACAAGCTTTCTAAAACAATAGGATAAAGACCGTAAAAAAGCTTCAGTCCTCCGTCTTTCTCCCGATTTCGATAGAAGCTGTACAGCACGAAGCTCACAAAATACCCAAAGAAAGCAAGCGGTGGAAAAAAGAAAAACAACAGCTCAAAAAGAACCGGAACAAGGAGAAAAGACCAAAGAGGCATATTTTCATCGCTAATCTGACGATAGAACAACATCACATTGACGATTTTCACATATTCAATTGTCAGATTGATCATAGATTCCATACATTCTCCTCTCTGAAAATATTTTACTGCTTCATCGACTTCATCCGTTCCAGAAGTCCTCTATACTTCATACGGGAAATCAGACAGCTCTCCTGATTCTCGAATATCGCCATTTTCTCCTCTTTATCAATCTTCACAATGTTCTCCGGATTGACCACAAAGGAGCGGTGGCATTGGTACAGTCTGGAATCCGCCTTTTCCAGGTCGGAAAGCCCTGCATAGAACTCAATTCTTTCCTCCTTGGTATGTAAAATCACCTTATGGACGGTAGGCGAAGACTCAAAATACAAAATTTTATGAAAAGGAACCTGCACTCTGGCCATGGCCGTTTCAAAACTGAAAGAATCCTCCGATACAGTAGCGCCAAGTTTTTCCAACGTGTACTCAATAGCCGACTCCACACGCTCGGAAAAATGTTCCTCATCCAAAGCTTTATCAATAAAGTCCAATGCCGAAACCTTATAGCGAAAGGTAATCGGCATAAATTCCGAATGAGTTGTCACAAATACGATAGTGGCATTGGGATCCCTGCTTCGAATTTCTTTCGCAATATCCAGCCCCTTCTTTTCCTCTCCTCTAATCTCAATATCCAAAAAGAAAAGCTGATGAGAACCTCTTTCCGTAATCGCAGTAAGAAGCTGCCCGGCATTTCCAAAGATTTCCGGTGCCTTACAAGATAAGCTCTTCCTACTAATCAGTTCCTTAATCACCTTTTCAATGCGGGATTGTTGTATTCTTTCATCCTCTAAAATAAAGATTTTCAGCAAGTCTCTCACTCCTCTTAAAAACTTTCGTAGTCAAAAAATCCGCTATTTCCCTCAAGCTGCCTTTAAACTCTACAAAAATAATCGGTTTATTTTACCATGATTCGCCTGAAATAGAGTAAGTTTTTCATTGCGTGCTTAGTATTTTTTTCTTTTGAACTTTGTGGTTTTTCACTGTTCGATTCGCTCTTTTTTCGTTGAGGGATTCCTATTTTTTCATTTTACGCTTCGCAGTTTATTTCTTTCGTCCACATCATAAAAATGTTATACTGTTTTCGTTAACAGATGCTAAATGCCAAGGCTTCTCTTCGCTTACGACACTGCTTAAGAAAAATACTCTATAGGAAAGGAGAAAGAAAAAGTGGATTCTTTTCGATTTGCATTATCTTTCGCTCTTATTGTATGCCTTTCTTTTCTCCTTACCTTTTATATTTATTTTCGGCTTTTATACGGCGTAAAGAAAAACCGGGAAGTCCCTCGGTGGATTTATAAATTCGGGCAGGCTTTTCAGGGAAGAGTGCATGTGAAGTATGAAAATGCAACTACTTCCGCAGCTCTTCGAGATGCCAACATTTTCCTTTTTTTCTGGCTTCTTTCCAATGTTCTAAGCTTTGCTTTTTTGTATTACAAAAGTGGAAACTACTATGCAGCTATCTATCAATGTTGTAAGCTACAGTTCCTTATTGTGCTTTTAGCCATGATGCTTCATTCCCTCTTTCAGTTTTTTAGAATGACTTTTCATTCTTTCAGGGAAGCCCGTCGTTGGTATTCCACAACCAATGCACTTTCTTGGCTAGCCTTCTTCTCCGGCTCCCTTTTGGCTTCCTTTGTCTCTACCATGGGGTTTCCGGAAAGCCCCCTAACCGCACAAATCGACGGAACGAAATTGACTATCGGCAGCACAAAGGCCTCTTCGCTTATCGATGCAGGATTTTCTTTTGCAGGGAAAAGCGCTGAAAGTAAAGTCACCAACAAAAGAAATGACCCCTTTTATTACGGTGAATATCTGGAAATTACAAAGGACGGAAAATCCTACGGTTTTATGAGCGTGACCCCTACCTGGAAGGACGAGGATGCATTAAAAAATTGTACCATTACCTATTATGAAATCCCCGGAGATTGCGCCCAATTAGCAGAAGTCCAATTTAACCGGGTAAACTTAACCGCACTCTCCCTTTCCGACTTTCAAACCAAAAAAATCACAGATATTTTCTCTTTAAAACCCGCTAACTATAAAGAAATTCAGAATGAGAGCTATTATGCTTTGACTATGCAAACAAAAGACTATGCATTATGGAAAAACTATAGTCTTTATGCATATTTTGATACAAATGGCGTTGTATTCTACTACGGAATCCGCGCTCAACAATCAATTTGGGAATGATTCTATCAGTAAAGGATAATGAAAATGAACTTTTTTAACTTTGAATTCTTTTTTGGACTTATGGTTGGTCTCTCTTTTCTCCTTACCTTTTATATTTATTTTCGGCTTTTATACGGCGTAATAAGAAAGCGGGAAGTCCCTCAGTGGATTTATAAATTTGGGCAAGCTTTTCAGGGAAGAGTGCATATTGAATATGAAAATGCAACGAATTCCGCCGCTCTTCGAGATGCCAACTTATTTCTCTTTCTTTGGCTTTTGGTCAATGTTTTGACCTTTGTTTTTCTATACCATAAGAACGGAGACGCTCATGCCGCTCTCTATCAATGCATGAAAATGCCATTTGCTACGATCATCGTGGCTTTAATAGTCCACCCAATCTTGCTCCTTCTTAGAATGCAGTTCAGTTCTTCCGAAGACGCTTATCATATCTACTCCACTACCAATGCAGTTCGCGGAGCGGCATTTTTTTCCGTCTTCCTTCTGGCTCTTTACGTCAATATGTAGAACTTCCGTACAAGCCCGTGAAACACCTCGAAGTCTGAAATGAGCAATTGTATCTGCTAAGCAGGCAAACCGTCGACTATTCGTTATGGAAAATCCATCCCTCGGCATAACTTTTCATGTAGATTATTCTCTTACCAACTACGGAATTCGCACTCAAGGGAAATGCATTAATATCCTGCTTCAGCCAGTAAGAAGGGAAGCATAATCCCTCCAAGAATCATCCAAGCGGCAAGATTAATGCCTAAAATGGCTAAGAAAAACATAGCTATAGAATTTCCTTTTCGAATCTGTACGGTAAAGTTGCTCAAATCCACCGGCTGTTTGAAGAGAAGATTTTCGATAGATGCCTCCAGCCTGTCTCTCACGCTACTTTCTCCATCTAAAGACAGGGTATAATTTCCCTCTTCCACGTAAAAAGAGTAGAGTTCCACCCTTGCTTCCCTAAACCCGCTTACGCTGGTCCGCATCAAATTGGGAGCAAGATTAACTCTGTTCCCTGTCTCCTCCTCTACCAGCTGGAAACCGATTTTCCCAAGAGGAGATTTCGTGAATTTCTTCCCGCTAAGCCAAATCCCGTATTTTCCCTGAGGAAGGTGAACGCTTCCCTCTTCCTCTAAACAGGGCATTTCAAAGAATAGCTCTGCCTTCGCAAAGCGGATAGTGTTTCTAATGCTGACAATCAATAGTGTAATTCCCATTGGGATCAATAAAAAACATAAATTTCTCATCTTGTCTCTCTTCCTAAAATTCTATCTTTACTGTCTTTCGTTAAGTATACATAATGTCTTTGCTTGAGAACGGCATAATGTCTTTCTCTAAGAATATATAATGTCTTTGTTTAAGAACGCATAAATAATATAAACGTCAATCCCAAGATAACACAAACTGCAGTGATTATAGATAAAATTTTCCCTCTCTTCCAATATCGCACCGTAATATACAGACCGTCCAATATATCAAAGC
>ERZ772994.49-NODE-49-length-18925-cov-18.3369_pt1 | contig 18925 bp, 20 predicted proteins | sample MGYA00580679_ERZ772994 | MGnify/ENA primary metagenome ERZ772994 (study PRJEB29015, sample SAMEA2738057) | human oral metagenome | biome: human oral; feature: human-associated habitat; material: saliva | place: China | collected 2224 ...
AAAATGTCCGGTCACCTCGCACCAAAATGTCCGGTCACCTCGCACCAAAATGTCCCACCCTCAAGAGACTAATTTTTGCTTGAATGTCTGATTTATAAATCGTTCGCCGCGCCGAAATCGTGGTGACGAAATCGCTTGCACCTGCACGAAAGAGCGTGTTAAGGTGATGGTGAACAAGCTCAAACACAATTGAATTTTGGGGCGGCATGAAAAAAGCCGCCGGGGCATTTGAACAAGCGCCCCGACGGCCTAAATGCCTCCTCCTCAGGTCGGAAATGAGGGGAAAGGCGTAGCCTCCCCCTACCCAATACAAGAAAAGAGGAGAAGACTGTGAACCAGTCTACCAGCCCCAATCAGAATGAGTCGAGCGTTTCGGCACCGCCGCCGGACCCCCGCATCTCGCACTTTCCCGAACTCTTCGTGAACTTCTCTCTGCCCTCGCGCGCGCCCGTGATGCGCGCAGCTGACGGTACGAAAACCAGCCTTCCAGCGGTGCAATGGGAACGCCGCAACGGCAACCGAACCCTGACTTTGACCGCCGGTCACGTCCTTCTGCCGGGCACGCACGAGAAGCTGAACATCCTTCCTTCTGGAAAAATTGCGGTCCTGATCCTGCATTGGCTCTGCACCGAAGCGGTCCGTGCAGGCGGTCCCGAAATTGACCTAGCAACGAATTGGCATGCCTTTCTTCACGACACCGGCATTCCCTGGAACTCTCGCAATGCCCGCGAAGCAGAACGCCAGCTGCGCGCTCTGCTGGCAATGCGCATTGACACCACCGCCGTGGGAGTCGATGCAGACGGCGAGGAGACGATTCACACGACCAGCTGTGTGGTCGGGTCTGAAACCAATTTGACGTTCACTCGTGACGGGGATTTGAACGAGAAGAAGTCCCAGGTTGTTTTGAGCCAAGAGTTCTTTGACCGCGTCGTGTCTCATTGGCCGGTGCCGCATGGCACCCACCGGTGGGAGCAGCTGGTGGCCTCGACGAAGTCTCCGCAAACGTTGTTGATGTGGTTGTGGCTCAAGCACCGTTTGCATTTCGTGGACCAGTCCGGCACGAAGAACCTTCCGGTGATTTCGTGGGAGGAGTTGGCGGAGCAGATGGGTCCCGACATCACCAGCATGAAGAAATTCCGTGAGTCGTTCATTAAATCCGCCCGTGAAATCGCAGAGATTGACCCGCGCCTTATGGCCCGCGTGGAGCGCGTCGATGCCCCCGGTAAGAAGAACGCCGTGACCGGCATCAGGCTGCACCCCAAGAACGCCGTGACCGGCTACAAGACCATCACCGACTAAGCACACCCCCTTCCGAAAGGCCCCAAAGATGAGCCTCACTGCATCATTTGCAGGCTTCCTTGCCGCGCCCCCTGAAACCCGAATCACTGAAACCGGCCGCACTCTCACCCGGTTCAGGGTCGGAGTCAATGACCAATTCCGCGACGCAACCGGAGAATTTAAGGACCGCCCGACCATTTGGGTGAATTGCCAGGCCTGGGGGAACCTTGCCGAAGCGATTCGTGACGCGTATTTCCCCACGGGTGCCGCCGTGGTCTGCACCGGCGAATGGCGACAAAACGACTGGACCGACAAAGCCACTGGCGAATCGCGTTCCACGCGCTTTGTCGAAGTCGAGCACCTGGGCGCAGACCTTGCGGTGCGCCGCAAGAGCCAGCCCGCCGCGCCGGTGGCGCAGCCGGCGGCTGACCCCGCAGCCGATACCGCCGCGACTGACAGCGAGGAGGTGAACCCGCTGTGAAGCTTCCGGCATGGATGAATCACCCTGTGGTGCGAAAAATCCTGAACCTGGAGCCGGTGCCTGATCCCGGCACGAAGCCGGAGCAGGCACCGGCCGCGCAGCCGGCCGAAAAACCCCCGGCACCGGGTGCTGGGGAGAATCCGCAGGACACCGCGGAGTTCTTCACCCCGATTCCCACGAAACCGAGCCCCGGTCAGCGGATTTTCCGCATTCTCGCGTTCTCTGTCCTTATTCTTCTGGTGTGGATTGGTGTTCGCACGGTGATTTGGGGCAACCAGTCCCGGCAGGCGGCGGCCCCGGTGCCGATTTCGGCAACGTTCCCGGCCGCTACTGCTGAGGGCACCGCATCGCGGGCCGCTGTGGCGTTCTTGACCTGGCAAGAAGGGGAGGCGGGCGTGCAGGCACGCGCCGCAGCCCTCAAGCCTTACTTCTCCACGTTGGGGGATGCTGACGGCAAGATGGGCTGGAACGGCAAGGGCACACAGCGCGCGGAGAATCCCACCGTGATGCGTGTTCAGGTTCTGGATGAATCCACCGCCCGCGTGCTGGTCGTGGTGGACGTGATTAACGGTGACGCCCGCACGACCACCGGCCTGGAAATGACCGTAAAGGTCATCGACGGCGCAGCCGCCGTTGTGGGAACCCCCGGCGTGGTTGCGGTGCCGACCGCACCGACCATCAAGGCCACCGCCGCCTCGCAGGTGGACAGCGAGCTGACGCAGGCGACTAAGCCGGAGGCGCAGTCGTTCTTCTCCATTTTCGCCACCGCCAGCAGCCTGGATTCTGTGGCCGCGCCGGGCGCAAAAATTCACGGCCTGGCCGGTGCCTGGGGCACCGCCAAGGTCACCACCTGGGCGGTGAACGCTGGGGATGATAAGACCCGCACCGCCACCGCTGAGGTCACCTTTGAAAAGGACGGCGTTCAGCTCAAACAAGTTTTCACTCTCTCACTGGTCAAGGTCAGCGGACCGTCTGCTGACCAATGGAAAATCTCTGAGATTCACGGAGGAAGTTAACATGCTGGAACTTGCAACTTTGCCGCTTGGCCTGACCGACTTTAGCGATATGAAGAACGTCGTGCTCGGTATCGTCGGCAACGTCATTCTCATCATTCTGGTGGTTCGCGCGGCCGCAGATTATGGAAAGAGGGACTGGGGCGGACTGATCACGAACGTCATTTTTGGTGTCATTGTGGGCTTTTTCGTGTGGTTTAATGACCAGGCGGTGGCGCTGCTCAAGCACCTGGGCACGCTGGTGTTCGGCGGCTAAGGGGGCACCATGGCTCGCGAAGGACAAACTGTCTCGCGGCATCTGAAATTTGAAACGCGCCAGCACAAACTCGGCCTAGATTTGGGCGAAGGCATTCCCCGAAAGACCCTGATTCTGGGGCTCATCATCTTTCCGCTCTGGTGGGTGATGGTGTTCTCGATTCTGCACGGCGTGAACCAAATCACCGGCATGATTTATCTGTTGCCGCCGTCGATGTTTTTGTGGTTCGGAACCCAAGAATCAGACGGCAACCTGCGCAGGATGCGGTTCACGCAAGGTTTGTTGCGGGTCCGCTACGGTCTCACGAATCACCGCCCGGTGATTCGTTGCGGCCGCCGTGAGGCTGACCCGCGCGAGTTCGTGCCCGCGACGGTGCGATTTGGCCAAGGCCTTGGGTCTTTGGTGCAGAAAATCGTTCCGCCAAAGCCGCAGGACGGAACGCAGGAGCCGGTCACGATGGCCCCGACCCTCTGGCTGGTCGGTGGCGACCAGCTGGATGCTGTCGGGCAGCGGGAAGCTGCCCGCCGCGCCAAGAAGAAGAGGAAGGCATAAACATGGACGTTATCGAGAGGGTCCGAAACGCCCTCGGATTCAACGCTGAGCGGGCGTTGCCCATGCCGGTGCATCAGCTTATCACTGACGGGTTGCTGTTCACCGAGGACCACGCCGAGGCATGGTTTACGGTCGGTGTGCAGAACCTGGACACCGCCGCAGAGGCGGTCTGGGATGAGTCGCTGGATTCGGTGAAGAAGTCGATGTTGCAGGCGGTCGGTGAGCATAACTGCATGATTCGCATCATGTGGAGCGAACACAGAGGCGAAGACTATTTGCGCTCTGTCGAAGGCAACTATGACCCGGCCTGGGGCAACGGCGCGGCCTGGGCGCGCGATTATGCCTCGAAAATTGATGAGCTGCATCTACCCGACCGAACCGTCATGCTGGGCGTAAACCTGGGAGAGCGCACCGGCGGGCCGGCCCGCCTGATGCGCAAGGCTGAGAAGGCCTCCGGTTTCCAGCACGGGCCGGTCAGTGATTCAGAGTTGGCTGACGCGATGGTGGCGGCTCGAAGGATTCTCAAGGTCCTGGCTGCTTCCCCGCTGGCGGTGGAACTGGCCAGTGTTGAGGCGATTTCCTGGATGCTCTCTCGCGAGTCAGGCCGTGCCAAGGCGCGGATTCCCGCCACCGGCACGGTGCGCGGCGCAGCCCTGGGGCATCTGTTGTCCTCAAAAATGGTTCCCTACCCGGGCTATATCGAATTGCTCGATGAGCACGATAACCCTGTGGTGTTCAAGGCGATTTTGCCGATTGTGTCGTTCCCTGAGGATTTGACCGCGCCGGGCAATGCCGACTGGGTCGAGGTGCTTTCACGCATCACGAAGATTCGCGAGGTGAGCGATGGCTACGGTATCCGAACCGATGAGGTGCCGGTGCGTGCTGATGCCACGATCCGGTTTAACAATTTGTCGCGCCAGTCAGCGGCCCGGATGGTGAACGAGGCACGCCGCACCGCGAAGGAGCAGCGCCAGTCGGCGGCGAAGGGTTCAGCCGAAGAGGTCCCCGAGGAAGTCGAAGAGGCCGAGACGGCTAATGCCCGCCTGCTGACGCAAATCAAGCGTGGCGGCACCTTTTTGGTGGAACAGTCTTCCCGTGTGATTGTCAGCGCCTCCAGTCTGGAGGAGTTGGAAGAGAACATTGACGCGGTCACTCATGCGTTGGGTGAAGAAGACATCATTGTGGCCCGCGGTGAGAACGAGCAACGCGACTTGTGGTTGGAGAATTTGCCCGGTGACGCGCTGCGCGTCACCGACCTGAACCACGTCCAGACCGATAACGGTTTTTACGGCATGTTTTTCTGGGCTGGTTCGAGGTGTGGTGATGAGCGGGCGGGCATGTCCGGGTTCGTGCATGGCACGACGGTGCAGCCGTTCAGGTCCTCGGTTTCTTCGGCAGGTGAACGCGGCGACACCACCTCCACGCTGTACGGTGGCCGCTCGGGTCGCGGTAAAACGACCGCCATGATGCTGGAGCTCTTGTCGGATTTGGTGGAGCGTCCGTCCTGGACGGTGCTGTTCGACTGGAAGGGTGACACCGGAGGTGCCGCCCTGGTGGCCCGACACTATGGCATCCCGGCCAGCATTGTGGAGCTGGGCGAAGAACATTCCGGCGCAGCCGACATGTTCCGCGCGTTCAGCCGAGCACAGGCACCCATTGCGGTGCAGTCCATGCTCATGATGCAGGCGAAGGACCGCCGCATGGCAGACGTGGCCACGTCCGCGTCGCTTCGCTTCGCAACTGAGGAGGCCGAGGAGGCCGAAGTGCCTTCGACCTGGGGCGTTATTAAGCGCATGGCCGACAGCGGAGACGCGGACGTGCAGGCGTTCGCCGCCTATTTGCTGGACCTTGCGAAAACGCCCATTGGTCGCATTGTGATGGGAGAGCCGACCGCCAATGCCGGGTTGTCCTCTGAGCCGGGTTTGTGGATTGTGCAGGCTGCGGGTTTGTCGTTGCCGTCGTCTGAAATCTCGTTCAGTGATTGGGACGCTCAGCAGCGATTGAGCGTGGCGCTTATTCAGGGCATGACGTCGTTTGCATTGGCCATGTCCTCGTCCAAGGCGTTGCGTGCGATGCGCAAGACTGTGGCGGTGCCTGAGGTTCACATTCTGTTGCGTGCGACCGGTGGTGCTGCGTTTTTGGACCAAATCGCCCGCATGGGCCGCGCGTTTAACACCTCGCTTGTTTATGATTCGCAGGATTGCACGTCGATTCTCGCGTTGCCGGGTTTGGTGGAGCAGTTGCAGGGTGTGCGTGTGTTCCAGCTGACGTCGAAGGCGCAGCAGGATGCTGCCGCGGAGCTTCTGGGTTTGGAGCCGTCGGAGCAGACGCGGGCGCGGATTCTGGCGTTGGCTCGTGATGAGACGGATATTCGCAAGGTTGCTAAGGGGCGCGCTCTGGTGCGTGATTGGCGTGACCAGGTGGCAGAAGTTCAGTTCACGTTCCCGTCGCGGACGGTTCAGGAGTTGCTTTCGACGGACCCGAACGCGACGAAGAAGAAAGAGGAGATGGAGTCATGATGAAGAAGAACGTAGCGCTGGTTGCTGGTGTGTTGGTGTTGGGTTTGGCCGGTTGTGGCCAGCAGGGTGCTGGTTCGTCGGGGCAGAGTGTGTCTGATGGTGGTCAGCAGGCGGCGGCTGATGCAGCTATGAACTGGATTCAAGGTACAAGCAAATCTCGCTGTGAGTTGGAATCGGAAAACTATAAAAACCATCAAAGCGACTGTTCTACGCTGGATAACAGCACTCCGGCTTGGAAAGACCCGAGCATGTACCACCACCAGCGCACGGTGCGGTGGGGTAAGGACGCCTGGGCTGTCGTGATCGCCGAAGGCGAGAACGACTCCTCCCCGGTGGTCTTGGGGATGGTGAACGAGGGCGGCCGCTGGGTTCTCAAGTCCCGCGGCGAGCTCAACCAGATGGCCAAGGGCTCGAAGAATAGCGAGTGTGCCGCACTCAGCGGTCCGAACGCCCCGGAATGCGCGGACTGATGATGAAGCAGCAGATGCGGCGCATCATGCGCCCGGTCGGCACCGCCGCCGCGTTTATCACGCGCCCGGTGCTGGCCGGTATGGGCTGGGTGTGGGCCGCTTCCCCGCTGGGGCAGCTCTGGGCGACGTTGTCACCGGCGGCAAAGCGCGCGGTGAAGGTTTTCAGCATCACGTTCTGGCTGTGCTGGTTTGCCGGGGCAGCCTGGGCCGCCGGTGGCGGTATCGCCTCGGTCTTCCCGGCTCGTCCCGGTCAGACCCTCGCCAACGCACTGGACCCCTTCACTTTCTACCAGGACAAAACGGCCGAACCGCCGGGAAATGTCCCGGCGGATGTCATGATTGGTCTTGCTGGCATGGTGTTCATCGCCGTGGCGAGCTTCGCATGGGTCATTAGCTGGCTGATGACCGGTATGATTGGCGGCTCCAGCGCGTTTGAAGATGCCTTTGACATTTCCCCCATGCTTTCCTCAGCCATGGGCGAGCTGGCCGGGTGGCTGCTTCCGTCCTGTCTGGCCATGGGCGCGTGCGTGACCTATTTTGACGTGATGCGCCAGAAGTCTAATGTGACGAATGGCCTAGTGTCGTTCTTTAGCATTGGCATTATTTCCTTGGGCCTGTTGATTTCCCCCGCCTCGTTCGTCGGCGGGTTGAACATGGGCCGTGACATTGGTCAAAAGGTTGTTTCCACGGTTGTGAGTTCCTCGCCTGTTTCAAGCACTCAGCCCTTTGAATGGCCGACTAACTATAGCGCCGAAAACAACACAAAAAGTTTTGCGCTCCAGGTGCAAGATGCCTACTGGAGGACCTTTGTTATCACGCCGTGGTGCATCGGCGAATTTGGCGGTGACATGGGGCTATGTCGCCAGCACGGTGCCGAAGTTTTGAAGAAATCGAAGTACCAAGACCGACACGATTACTACGAACAAGACATCATCAATAAGCAGGAGAAAGATTCGCATATCCAGAAAATCCTCAAGGGGGACGATTGGTCAGGCCGTGTCGGCTTGGTCCTCTTCGGCGCACTCATTGCGCTGATTGGTTCAATCCTTGTTGGGTTGCTGGTTTTCAACGCGCTGGTGGCGTGGTTCCAAGCCGTTCTCTTGCTGTTCTTGGGTGTGTTTTTCTTGCCGCTGGGTATTATCCCGGGCGTGAGCCGGTCTTGGCTCATCAACTGGGCCACGCGCCTGGTCGGCGCGGTGGTCGTGAACGCCCTCATGATGCTTCTACTCGTTTCGACGATGGGCATTATCGCGGGCATCTCCACCAGTGGCGCAGAGTGGAACCAGCAGCTCATCACTGAAATTTTCGTGTTGTTTGCAGCCTTTGGTCTCAAGGGCGTGGTGCAGCAGATGGTCAATTCGGCAGGGGCCGGTTCCGGCGGTGTTTCGCAGCTCATCATGATTCGGGCGATGTCTCGCACCGGGCACCTGAGCCGCCGCGCCGCGACCGCGACCGCCTCACGGGTGGGCCAGGCAGTGCGCAGCCGCGCACCGCGTCGCGCCGCCATTGGTCGAGAAAGGACCCGAACTCATGCATGAGATTTTTGACAAGCTCGAGAGCCAGTCAGAGAATCGTTCGCCCCGACCCGATCCGCGCCAGCGCGGGCGGGGTCGGGGCTCCGGCCCGAAGCGTGGCCGCGGTGCACTGATTGCGCTGTTGCTTCTCTTCCTGGTGGTGGCCGGTTTCGTTATCACTCAGCGCGGCGGTAACCAGCCGACCGCCGCGCCGAGTCCGTCGCTGGCATCTCCGCAAGGAGCGCTGGAAGCGTCGCCGTCGGCAACGAACGAGTACAGCCTGGGTGCGAACCCGAACGCGGTAGAAGCACGCCCGAGCGCGAAAGCGTCCGTGGTGCCGATTGCCGCACCGGAACGACAGAACCCTGACCGGTCCAACCCTGACGATGTGATGCGCGCGTGGGCTGTGACCTGGAGCTGGCGCGAGAGCGCCAACGACACCGCCCGCGTGGTGGAATGGTCCGAGCCCTTCAGTGACGTGACCATGACCGATGCCTTCGCCACGAAAGACCCGGTGGTGGGTGTGCAGGCCCCGTTCATGGTGACCAACACTGAGGTGTTGCCACGGTCGAAGAACCAAGGCATAGACACCAGCTTCCGCAAATCTCGCGTGGTGAAGGTGACCGTGCGTGACCACCGCGACGTTCAGGTGACGCTCACCTGGGAGCTCACCACCCTTGAGGACACCTCCGGTCAGTGGATGGTCACAGAGGCTTCGATGACGTCCTGGGAAGGAGCCGCACGATGATTCGTGAAGCGGTGAAGCTGGCAGCAGTGAACGCTCTGCGCGGCGTGCTGTTGAAGTTCGTGCTTCCGGTGGCCGCCGTCCTGGTGCTGGTGGGCGGTCTGATTGGTGGAGTCGTGGCCGCGATTTTCGGCGGCACCGGCTCCGCCGCTCACGCCGGTGACTGTTTCGCCAGTGGCACCGGTGGCAAACGCACCGCTGTTCATGCCTCGCAGGTGGAGATTGCGCGGGCGATTGATGAGGGAGTGCGGGAGCTTGGCTTTTCTGGTCAAGCGTCCCGCCTGGCGATTATCGCGGCCATGGGCGAGTCGTCGCTGGAGAACATCAATTATGGCGATGGAGCCGTCAATCCTGACGGCTCCATCGCCTCTAGTATCGGCATTTTCCAGCAACAAAACAGCTGGGGCAGCCGTGAGGAACGCATGAACCCCAAAATTGCCGCTCAGCTGTTCATTCTGGGTCCCAAGCGTGGCGGCGGCGGCCTGGCGGATGTTCCCGGCTGGTCTGGAATGAGCGAGACCGCGGCAATTCACGCCGTGCAGAAGAACGCGGACCCGAACCACTATGCCCGGTCGGTTGCTCCGGCGGATGCCGTGATTAAAGAGGCTGGAATTGATGTGAACCGCTCCGGTAAGACCTCGAATGATGGTGAGGCAAAAGCGCAAGGCTCTGGTGCTGCTCAGAGCGCAAGCTCTGGATGTGGCACGGGCGCACCCGGCGGCAACGCCAACGGCGGCGACACGTACCCGTGGTTGAGCAAGACCCCCGGACCCGGCATCTATCACGAGGACGGGTTGGGCTTTTACCTGGGCGAGTGCACCTCATATGTTGGCTGGAAGTTGAACGAGTTGAACGGTGCGACCGGCACCGACCCGTCCGGCTGGGCCATTGGCAACAACAAGGGCGGTAACGGCTCACACCTAGGCAACGCAGCCGAATGGCGCGACGCATGGGTGGCCCGCGGCTGGCGCGTCTCCACCACACCGGTGGCAAACTCTGTCGCCTGGTGGGGTGCCTTCGGTGGCTCGGGCATTGGTGAAGCTGGACATGTCGCCTGGGTGGATGCCGTGCAGGAAGACGGCCGCGTGATTCTGTCCGAGTACAACAACCCTTCGCTGGCACCTCCCGGGCACCGGTACTCGAAGCGTCCGGCGTCAGTCTCGACCGCTCAGGCATACCTCGTTCCGCCGGATGAATTTATCAAGGTCGGCCCGAAGCCGCAGGAGAAAAAGGAGGACGAGAAGACCGACGAAGAACGCCCGGCACCGGAGACTTCCGGTGAGGAGCCAAGCCATGAAGAGCAGCCGGCACCACCGGCTGAGGAGCGCACAAGCCGCCGTTGGAGCGGCGGCTAGGGTGTATTTTTGGGTGTTTCTTTAGGTGTATTTCGGAGTGTTTCCTGTGCCTACCACCCCCCGCCCGGTAAAATTCCCTTAAAACCGCCATAACGTCACCGACACCTCACACACCCTTCGTCCCTCAGTTGTGTGTGAGGTGTCGGTGACTAATATTCTGGTTTGGGAATATAGGGGCGGGGGGTGGTTGGCAGTGGAGAGCTTGGGTTGGTCAGGGGTTGGGTCAGTGGTGAGAGAGGGACAGATGAGAAGGAAGAAGAAGGATAAGGAAAGAGAAGGTGATGAGTGATGGTGACTGAAAGGGATGTGAAGGTTCTGAAGTTCATGAGTGGTTTTTCATGGATGACAGCAGAGCAGATAGCAAAGTTGATGGGGGTGAGTTTGGTGATTGCAAGGAGGAGGTTAAGGGCATTAGGAGAGTTGGGGTTGGTCGAGTCTGAGAATGTTCTGGGGTCGAGGAGATTGTTCTATTTTGTGAGCAGGGAAGGCTTGGAGTTCTTGGGTGTGGCTGCGGAGTGGTCTGTTCCGAAGGGTGTTCGGTTGGGGCAGATGGAGCATGACAGGGTTGTGGTGGATTTGGCGGTGGATTTTGCGTTGAAGCACCCGGATTTTGACGTGGTGGGTGAGGCGCAGATTCGGCGGTTGGATGGCAAGTTGTTGGAAGCGGGGGATGAGCCGGAGTTTGCGTTGAAGCGGTATTCAGGTGGTCGGTTCGTGAATGTGTTTCCGGATGTGGTGGCGATTGGGCCGGATGGTCAGAAGTTCGTGCTGGAGTTCGAGCATTCGGTCAAAGATAAGAAGCGGCTGGTTTCGCTGATGCGGGCGTATTTGTCGTCGGAGAAGGTGGCGGCGGTGAAATACTATGCGGTGCCGCATGTGATGCCGAGGTTGCAGGCAGCACTTGACGCGATCAGTTCAGAAATGGTGTTCTTCGGCGGCAAGTCAAAGATTCAGATTCAGGAGCTCACGGTGGAGCAGGAAGGGTTGTTGTCATGAGTCAGAACGCACGATTGAGTGAGAAGGACGCGCAGCGTCGCAATGGGGCGAACGGCCAGGGGTGGGATGAGGCGACGATTCGCCGTGTTCTCGTGCTGGTGGTCGGTGTGACCAATCCGCTGGTGTGGATTTCGGCGGTTCTGACGGTTGCGGTGGGTCAGAAGCGGTTCGTGTGGTGGCATGTGAGTGCCGCCGGTGCGGTGCTGGCGGCAGTTAGCGCGCTCTTCGGTGGGGTGCGTGGCTACTTTTTGCCGTGGCGCGAGGTTGTCGCGCAGATGAAGGCGGCCGGGTTCGCTGGTGCCTCCACGTTGGGGGAGTTCGCCGCGGCGCGTCTGGGGGACTGGGTTCTGGCTCAGGCACCGTTCGGGGTGGGCGTGGGCGTGCTCATTGGTGGGCTCATCATGTGGCGCCGCGGCCGATTCGCCGCTGACTGGCGCGATGAAGAACCGGAGCTGCACACCATGAGCCCGCGCGAAGCGCGCGCTGTGAACGCGCGCGTGGAACGGAAGAAGAAGAAAATGGGCCAGTGGGCAAACACGGCTGATGTTCAGCGACTCGATGATGTCGCGGTGCGTCTGGGCGTGTCCAAGCCCGGATGCGAGCCGGTGGACATTCCGCTAGGGGCTCTGCGGTTGCACAGCATGATTTTTGGGCCGTCTGGATTTGGCAAGACCACCACCATTCTGGAGATTGTCAAGGGCTTGACGGTGGCCCCTGCTGCTGCGCCGTTCCGCATTGGCACCATTTTTGTGACAATGAAGCCGGAGGCTGACATTACCGAGAGCCTGCGGAAGATTGCGCAGGCGACCGGCCGCGGATTCCACGTCATCACGCAGGACGGGCACGGAGCCACCACGACCTATAACCCGCTCAAACACGGCACGGCACAGATGCGCGCCAACGTCCTGGTAGGTGCTGAGGCGAACGCCGCGCACGGCGGATTCAGCGAACCGCACTATCAGCGGCTTGGTTTGCGGTCCACGCTGGTGACGTTGGAGGCTCTGGAGGCGGCGGTGGCTGCGGGTCTGTCCTATCGTGCAGGCGGCAGGCTGCACCCTTGGTGTTTGGACGTGAAGCATGTCGCGCGCATGATGTCCCCGGCTGCTCTTGAATCGGTGCGTGATTCGCTGGGAGGCTCACCGGTTGCCGTGCGGATTTCGGAATGGCTGGAGGAAGCAGCCGCGGATTCGTCGGTGACCTCTGGCGCGGCAGGCATGCGAAGCCGGTTCGCAGCCGTTGCAGAAGGTGCCGCCGGTGCGGTGCTGGTGGATGCACCCGACGGGCTGGATTTGGAGCAGGCCATTGTTGCCGGTGACATTGTCGTGTTGAATTTGGACGCGGCGCAGGATTTGGAGGCCGCACAGTTCATTGCGAATTTGGCGATTTCTGATTTTGTGTCCACGATTGCACGGCTTGGACATGCCGGGTGGCACATTGACCCGGTCACCGGCCAGCAGAACCGTTTGAACTTCCTTGTGGTCGATGAGTTCGCCGCGCTGGGCGCCACGGGACTGATCGACGCAGTCGAACGGTCCCGCAGCCACGGCGCGGCCGTGATGCTTTCGGCTCAGTCCTACAGCGGCCTAAACGTCGTCGGCGAGGGATTCCTAGAGCGTGTCAGCACGTCCACCACGGTGAAGCTCATTCACAGGACGGAGGCTGAGGCGGAAACCCTGGCTCAGTTGATTGGCACCCGTAAAGGGTGGGCCGAGACTCAGCAGACCTTCGAGGATTTGGACGCGCTGGGTTCGCAGTTCCGCGCGTCAGGCCAGGGCTCATTGCGCGAAGTCGACAAATTCAAGATTCACCCGAACGTGTTTAGGAACTTGGCACCGGGTGAAGTCGTGGCCGTCTGGGGTGTTCCGCAGCTGACTGCTGAGGTGGTCAGCGTGCGAAAGACCGCAACCCCTGAGGTGGTCGAGCCGCAGGAGACGGCGGAAAAGGTGGAGGCTCAACCGGAGGTTGAAGCTCCAGCGGTGGAGCCGGTGCCGGAGAAGAAAGCGGAGGGCGAGAAGCCGCGGGCTGGTTCTTCTGATGAAATGTGGGGCTGGAACTGATGTCATGATCTTGAAAAGAACATGACAAAACCCCCTCTACACGCCGTGTAGAGGGGGTTTATCATGTCCGCCGCAGGGCTTGGGACCCTTTAGCACTCCCAGATTAACATCTTCCGCAGTCTGGTGCATCTGAAGTCGTCATTTGAACAGAAGAGGAAGAGCAGCCAAGACAGCCAACAGCGGCAACGTCGCCGATGCAAGAACCCCGGTGATGTCCACGGCACGAGTCAGCACCACCCAAAGAATGACGAGACAGAAGACCGCAAGCAGAATTAGACCGACCACGCCAGAGGCACCAGCCGCCGCAGCAGCTGAAAGAGCAACCTGAGTGTTCAGGCCGTCCACCCGGTGCGGGACGCGGCGGCGCAGAAGAATCACGAAAGTGCCCATGCCCACCATTGCCGCGATCATGAACCACCCGGCGGCACCGTCGCCGACCCGCTCAGGCACATGCAAGGCGGTGCGGAAGAGAGGGCCAACAAAGGACAGCTCACTGAAAATCAGCCCGCCCGCAATGGCCGTCAGCAACGCCAGAGCGCGCCAGCCGTCCGATTCCGCATCACGTGTCGCCGCCTTCCCCACAGCGACAAAGGGGCCGCACATCACCAGAAAGAGCGCGGCAACCGCCGCCGGGCCAACCTGACGCCACAGGCCCACACTTCCCAGCCAGCAGGAACCAGCAGCAAAGAAGATGCAGAAGGCGAGAAGCCAGGTGTTCAGCGTTATTTCGGGTGATTCATGGTGATTCATCGGGATTTCCTTTTAAGAAGCCCCGCCAGGCATTACGCCTGGCGGGGTCTGAAAGATTCCAAATTGCTCAACGGTTGTTGAGCTGTTCCCGTTTTTTCTCGCAAGCTTGAAAAGGACAGCCCTCACCTTCAATGAAAGCCCTGCCCCGGAGGGAGCAGGGAAAAGGCTCCGGGAACCTTGGTGATTCCAGATTAACATCTTGTGCTGGCTGGTGCATCTGATTTCGTCATTGCGTTCAGGTGATGAGGGTTTGGTCTTGTGGTGGAGTAAGTGCGGATGTTTGGGGCTGTCTTCCCAGCTCCTAGCTGCGCCCATTCTTCGCCCCGTGAGGAGAACCCGTCAAGCCCGCGTGGTGGTCGTCTTTTCGGGGTGTTTTTTGGCTGCTGGTGGTGGTTGGGGGTTCCGGGCGGGCTTGACAGAACCTCTCTCGGGGCATGGTGCGCTGCTTAGAGGAGCTGGCGGCGACAGAGCCTGTCTGACCCGGGGGGTAGTGGTGTGCGCGCAATAGTTGCGGTGTAATCTATTTCATAGTATGCAAATTATATACATATGAAACATATCACAGTGTGCCATAATTGAATGTAATTGAGTGTGCCATAATTGAATTAAATCATTGTGAAATAAATACAAAGAAAACCGGCAATAACTTGTATTATTGCCGATTTTCTTGCTATAATTGTTATGTTAGGAAGGGCAAATTCCTAACATGTTCAAGTCTAGGAATTGCATTCTCTAGACATTCAAAATCAAATACCGAAAGGTTAGAACCTTGGAAGCTATTTCGGAGCTTGTGGGTAACCTGTCCAATCTGACCATCTCTTTCACCCTGTGCTATGTCCTTGTAACAAGGGGAAAGCCTAAGGGCAAGAAAAAGAAGAAGAAATAACAGGTAAGTAACCATCTTCCCCCGGTGACCACCACCGGGGGAGGGGTTACCCCACTACAAAGTTCTTGATAGCTTCATGGTATCAGAAAGGATTAACTATGAGCAAGATTTTTTGGGTTATTTTCGCCCTTGATGCTTTCATGATTCTTCACACGTTGTCGCATTTTTCGGCAGTAAGCATTATTTCTCTGGCTGTTTTGTTAGCGGCTGTTTTTTACCAGGTGCGAGCATATCGAATCATGCGAGCCAACGAAAAAGAGCAGCACGCCTAAACCCCAAAGGTTAGACGCGTAAGGTTCCGCGCCACGGGCGAGCAGCCCGATTCTCACCACCTCACGCAGCGCAATACCATTCAGAGGTGAAGCCCTCTCCATGGAGTACCCCCTTAAGGGGGTACTCCATGGTTATTTAAGGCATCTATTATTTTTCACCGCAGGACTTGAATACATACTACATTTACCTATAGCATGTTTAATGCAGGAAAAGGGACATAAAAAGCCCCTGGAGCCGCCACCAAAAGGTGGGAGAAAAAGACTCCAGGGGCACCCTTGCACTTGATGCAAAGAACAGAAGGTGTGCATCATGATGCACACAGAAAGGCTAACACATGCGTTTTCTTTCAACCGCAGAAGCAGCAGAGCTTGCAGGGGTGACCCCCAGCGCGATTATTCAGGCGCGCAACGCCGGAACCTTGAAGCCCTCCGCCCAAATTGGGCGCACCTTCGGATTCACAGAAGAGGAAGTGCAGCGGTGGATTCAGTGGCGCACCGAGAATCCACCGGAAACCCGGCGGTGGGGCTGGAATGGAGGCACGCCGCGACCGCGAGGCACCACCCAGAAATAAAGTGACACAGTTCACATTTTTCACGCCATATTTCCTTGCTTATTTACTGTAGTTTACTATAGGATATAAGTGTGGGGACGGGGACGAGAAAACCCCAACCCACCGGCCGCACCAACCGGCGCAGCCGACCCATAACAGAAGGAAAAACAGTGACACCTCTCTATGCGTCACTTCTGAAATTCACTGAGGGGAATGAAGCCGCCGCCGCCTTGCTTGAGCTCCTCATGCTTGGCTTTGGCGCGCTTATGAGCTTCGGTCTGCTGATGCTCATCTGCATCTACATTAAGGATGGATTTATAAAACTCACAGAAACGATTCGGTACAAAGAGACCTTGGAGAAAAAGGCAGTCCCCGGAGAGTTCAGCTTTGATTTTGAAATCTACCACTGGAACGGCGACATCAAGGAAGAAGAAATCATCAAGAACCCGACTTTTGATGAGGTCAAGCTCCAAGAACCGGAGTTTGATTTTCGCTCGTTTCTTCCCGACCGCAAAAAGCCCCTCTCCACGACTCTGAGGCTCAAGAAAAACGGCCTGTGGTCACCGTGGGGATGGAACGGATCGCCGGACGATATCGACCGGCGGGTCGTTTCCACCGTCCACATTGTGCCCACCGACCGCGACACCAGCTACACCACCGCTGAAATCTGGCACTGGAGGCACTGCAACCGCCGCCAGCTGCGCAAGGAAAAGAAGGCAGGAAAGATTCACCGCCACGGTGGACGATGCAAGCGGACCTTGTCCGTCAAACATGTTTTCTGGCACATCAGGAAAGGCTAGAAGACCATAAAGAAAGGTGCCCCACCCCCTACAGGGGGTGGGGCACCTTTTGCGTTTCTCTCACCCGAAAAAGAAGCCGTTCAGCGGGCGAAAATACAGGTCGGAGATGCGCGCGGACTGTTCCAGTTCATGCACGGTTGCAGTGCCACTCTCGCGTCGTCGCGCGAAGTCCTCCAGAGTGTCCAGCGTTGATTTCTCACCCGGTGCAGCCGGTTCAAGACGCACCCGGTTGCGGATGTCGCCGCGTTCAAAGGTGGAGCCAATGAAACCTCTGACCGCTTCGGCGGTCAGAGGTAGGCGGGGCGGTTCACATGTTGGGTTTGCCGGTGCCGCCCACTCAGCCAGCCCGGCTAGAGTGTCGGTTGCTTGTGCGGTGATGTCCCATTGGTGCGTGTCGGTTCTGCGGGATTCGACTGTGACGGTGAACAGGGGGGTGGGTTGATTTGTCATGTCTTTTCTCTCCATTTGCCTGTCTTCATTTTTGCATGGCCGCGACCGCAAGGCACCACCCAAAAATAAAGTGATGCACCTCACATATTTTCACGCGATATTTCCTTGTTTATTTACTGTAGTTTACTATAGAATATAAGTGTGGGAAGGGGACGAGAAAACCCCGACCCACCGGCCGCGCCAACCGGCGCAGCCGAAACTCCTAACAGAAGGACAATAAAATCATGGAATATCTTCCGCCGGAGTACTTTTTAACCCTCCCTTCCCTCGCAGCACTGTGCGTCTGCTTTAGCGTGGCGTACATGCTGAACATTCCCAACAAATTTATTCGCGACGAGTTGAGCCACATGGCGGGGACTATCTTGTTTGCTTTCCTCTTGGTTTTCGCGGGTTGCTTCTTCGCTGGTGCTTTCAATAACCTCCAGATGCAGCAGCTCTTCCACATTGAGAGCGTCAAGATTTCTACTGGCGCTCTCATTGCCCTACCTCTTCCCGTTGCCTTCATTTGCTTCTCGCATCTTTTCATCACGGGAGGAAAAAGGGTCCAGAGTGAATGCACCTTGGATAGCCTTTACGCAGGCGATGGAGTAATCATCCTTGGTCGTATTATGGTCTTTTTCGCAGTTGTCGCGACTGTAGGTTTTATCCCCCTTCTTTTTACACCGTAGCCCTGTTCTCACAGAGTGACCCACCCTGCACGGGGTGGGTCACTTTTGTTTATTCCATCATGATTTTTTCGATAAAAGAGCCCCAGCGATCAGCGCAGCCGCGCTGTCTGTTGGGGCTTCTTTCACGCCCTGGCCGCTGGCGCACGCACGGCTATGTCACGATTTTCACCCCGGCTAGAACCGGGCGGGCCGCGTGGGGTTTTCTTCAGAAGAAGCAGGAAAAACCCTGTGATTTCAAGGAAAAACAGCCTGGGCCAAAGACAGCAGCAGCCCGGGAAGAGCGTTCTCTTCGCGGGCTGCTGGCCTTCGTTGTGACGAGACAGACCAATTCGGCCTTAACCCGTCGCTAAAATTTTAAGAGTGGCGTTAGAGCGCCACCTCTACAGAAAGGAGGTGGTGGGATGTCGTGGAATCGTTTCGAGCGTGCAGTCATGGTGATAACGGCCCTCGCAGGACTTCTGCAGATTCTGGACATTGCGTCTAGGATGATGTTCTAAACACCCACAGGCTGTTAGCGGTCTCAACCACCGCTAGCAGCCTTTTTTCTTCCTTCTTCGACTGTATCAGCTCTGAACTGTGCCTGCTTGGCCTTTCGGCATTGCGCAAAACACCCTTAGAAGCCGTAGGCGGCTCTGTGGCGCCCGAAAAATCCTGAGATGCCTAATGAGTCGCTGGAGCCCTAAAATCGCCGTAGAACCGCCTTCTAGGGCTTCCTGTGGCTGTTTGTGGGGTGAATTGTCTCTGAAAGCTTGGAAACAATGTTGTCTTCAATGCCCGAAGTTGCGCGAGTCACGCGCGCGTGTACTAGACCTACCTACTTACTTAAGCCATTCTCAAGCACACGAAAACTCAAGCCGCTCGCTCTTGGCCACAAGGCGAAGACACAAGCGCCGCGCTGGAGCGCAGCGAAGCGAGCACCAGCGCCTGGCGCTTGTATCGGAGCCGAAAAGGGCTCTAGCCCTTAGGAGCTGAGAGCTGAGCGAAGCGAAGCCTCAGCCCTTGGGCTAGAGCCCTTTGTGGGCGTCTCTGGGGGGTCTGGGGGGTCGGGGAGAGCCCCCCAGAATAGCCCGAGCGGTAGCGAGGTCCTTACGCCGCCGAACGGCGGCATAGCCATGGGGGGATGAGGGGGCGCGGCGATTGAGCAGCCCCCATTTAGGTATATATATTTAGGTAATATATATATAGGGGTGGTTTTTGCATTGCGTGCATATAGCGCCTGGACTTGGGGTGATAGGGTCACCTCGCACCAAAATGTCCGGTCACCTCGCACCAAAATGTCCGGTCACCTCGCACCAAAATGTCCGGTCACCTC
>ERZ772994.57-NODE-57-length-18152-cov-4.34243_pt1 | contig 18152 bp, 16 predicted proteins | sample MGYA00580679_ERZ772994 | MGnify/ENA primary metagenome ERZ772994 (study PRJEB29015, sample SAMEA2738057) | human oral metagenome | biome: human oral; feature: human-associated habitat; material: saliva | place: China | collected 2224 ...
TCTCTATTCCCAAGTCTTCCAAATATCCGGACAATACCCTACCGTGGCCTGCTTTCCATTTCTCACGATGGGCTGTTTTAATACCATAGGATGTTCTAAGACTTTCGCAAATTTGTCTTCCTTCGCAAGATAACGAATCAGTTGATATGCTTCCCGCTCCTTTGTTTTTTCATCCAGTATCTCTTCCAAATCGCCCACAGCAGAAAGAACGGATTGTAATTCTCCTTTGCTGATTCCCTTTTCTTTCATATCTACAGCCTGAAATTTAATCCCTCTTTCCTTAAAATATCGTTCCGCCTTCTTAGTATCCTGACTCTTCTTTGTTCCAAAGATCTGAATATTCATAAATACTCCCCCAAAATTTCTCTATGAAAAACACTCCTCTTTGTGATACTTCTTTCCTAATCCCCTTTTTTCGTATACAAGACTCTTAGGTAGGAGGTCTCCCCTCCTACCTTTTCTATTTCTTCCTTTTTGTACTCTTCTTCCGGGAAATCCGGAAAAAATCGGTCAGCATCCGGGACTTCCATATCCACATACGTCATATAGATTTTATCTGCAAGGGGAAGTGCTTCCTGAAATATTTCTGCCCCTCCTGCAATAAAGATTTCTTCTTGCCCCGCACTTTCTATTGCTTCCTGTAAAGATTTTACGGTATATAAATTCTCTCCGGAGAAGACCTTTGTTTTGGATACAACGATATTGGTTCTCTCGGGAAGAGGATGGCCGATTTCCTCATAGGAGGTTCTCCCCATAACCACTACTTGGCCTATGGTTAGATCCTTAAATTGCCTTTGCTCTCCGGGAATCTTCCAGGGCATCTTTCCCTCTTTTCCAATGGCACCGCCTTTAGCCACAGCAACAATGATAGAAATCATTTTAAAAATCTCCTCTTAATCATCCAAGCTCTTAAGCCCCAATTCTTCCGGAAGGAAACGAGGATTTACATTTTCCGAGGTGCCAAGGACGGAAGCCGCCAGTTTGGTGCCGATTTCACAGGCTTCCATCAGGTTCTTACCATACGTCAGTCCCATAGCCACTCCCGCAAAAAAGGCGTCTCCTGCTCCTGCGGTATCGATCACATGGACTTTCTTTGCCTTACAATGCCCGAAATGCCCATTTTGCTCCGCATAAATAGCTCCCTGACCGCCTAAAGTCATAATCATCTGGGGAAACTGCGCCTTTACCACATAAGAGGAAAGGGAGCTTGCCATCTCCTCCAAAATCATTTCCTCAAAGTCCTCCGAAAAGAGCATCCATGCCTCCTGCTGATTACAGACAATACAGGCAGTGGTCTTTAAAAGGTCTCTTCTTTCCAAGGCAATGGACATATTGGAAACTGCTGCATATACTTTCTTGTTGTACTTCTCTGCCAACTGAAAAATCAGCTTTAAAAGCTTGGAATCCATATCAATTTCCACAATAACACTATCACAGCGGGAGAACAAAGAGTCTCCGTGCTCCGAAAGTACTTCCTCCAGTTTAGAAAGGTCCGGCCTTTGGGAAATAGAGCCCATAAGTTCCCCTTCCGTATCAAAGATAGCCAGCCAGGTTCCTAAGCCCCCTTCAATTCGCCGGATATAATTGGTATTTACCTTATGCCGCTTTAATTTCTGTACTACCTCTTCTCCAATGGCATCCTTATCCACCACGGAAATAAAGGTAGGACGAAGCTCCACATTGGCAATATCCTCCACAATGTTTCGGCTCACACCTCCATGAACCTTGACCACCTTTCCGGCGTTTCTTCCATCCGATACAAAGAAAAAGGATAGCCCTTTATGTCCACAAAAACCGCGCCAAAAACCAAAATACCAATTCGCTCTTCCATTATTTTCCCTTTCCTACTTTTAGTACTGCACGCCTTATGCTTTATGCTTTTCGCTTTTCGCTTTTCGCTTTTCGCTTTTCGCTTTATTCTACTGAAGGATGAATTTTCTGACAAGAGTATTCTTTTTTTCGCAGTTTACTCCAAATTCTATAAAAAACAATCACTTAAAGTATTCATTATTATCACTATTCTTAAGATTTATTTTAGTTCAAAAAATTAAGAAATGCGACTAAATATTGTAATCAAAAATGCCTTATCCTTACCAAAATATTAGGTTTGTCTTCATAGATTTTCACTTTTATTTTACGGTTTCTTGACATCTGCGAAAGCCTATTGATTTGCCTTTATGCATGCATTAATATGCATACACGGAAAGGAGTCCATATACCAATGATAGGATGTCAAAACAAAAAATTTTTCCAGTCAAAAAATACAATTTCGGAGAATTCCTCCATTGAAATAGATCAATTTACAGATGTTATAAATCAGATTTCAGAAACAGAAGACATTTCAAAAACAGAAGCCATTTCAAAAACAGAAGCCGTTTCAGAAAACCCATTTCAAACTCCGGTAAGTTCCAGGCATAAATTCATGGCCAAGTTTCTCATGGCCATTTCTGTTGCCTTCCTGCTTTCCGCTATTCCAACATTTTCCGTAGGCTTTACCAAAGGAACTTCCAGGGATGCCTGGTGGTACGATTTAGGAAATGAAAATTATTTACGCTCTACATGGCAATGGATTGATACCGACAATGACGGCGTTGCTGAGTGCTATTACTTTGACGCCAATGGTTGGATGTATACCAATACCACCACTCCCGACGGCTATACCGTAGATGAGAATGGCGCTTGGACTGTAGATTCCGTTGTACAAACAAGGAATGTTCAGGAAGAATATACGGAAGAGGACGATACGACTTCCGTTCAAGACAGTTCCTCCTACAAGCAAGAAACAATGGATAGAATCAATCAATTCAGAGCAGAGCAAAACTTACACGCCTTAGAAGAAAGTGAACGCTTAAGCTCTATTGCAGATATCAGAGCCAAGGAATGTGCTGCAAGCTTTTCCCATACAAGACCTCAGGGGGGCTCCGTTTTGGATGAAGCGGATGTGTACGGAGAAATTCTTGCCCACAACAACGAAACTCCCGACAGAACCGTAAATGCCTGGATTTCCAGTGCAGGCCACAATCGCATTATGAGTAAGGGAGAATTTCAGCACTTCGGCGCAGGCTATTATCTGGACGAAAAAGGAAACGATTACTGGGTAGTCTTGTTTGGATATTAAACATCCCATGAATAAATGTTTCTAGAAAGGGACTTCAAAAATATAATTTTCTAAGCAATATAGGTCTAAATTTGGGGCACGCTCTCGCTAGCTTCGCCACGTATCGGATACTAAGCGAAAAACTGCGATTCTCTTGTTTTTCGCAAGTATCGGGCTCAGACTACCCCTTATTTAGACCTATATTGCCGAAAATCTATTTATTATTTTACAGCCCCTTTTGCATATAAACATTATTCCAGTACTTATAATAACCATACCGGAACAATAAAGTTTTCCTGATTAAAGGCTGATAACTCCATTTTCATACAGATAACGGCGCCTTTTCCTCTATTCAAGCCGGTCTTTTCCAGAACAGAAAAACTTCTCAGAATTTCCGGAGCAGGATTTGCAGACTTTTTGATTTCAATGGGATTCAGTTCTCCGTTTTGTTCCAATACAATATCTATTTCTCTGGCATCCTTATCTCTGTAATAATACATAAAGGGTGCTTTTCCACTATTTAGATAACTTTTCCTAATTTCAGATACCACATAGTTTTCTAAAATTGCCCCGTTCATGGCACCATTTTCCAAAGTTTCCGGACTACTCCATTTTGTCAGATAGGCAACTAAGCCGGTATCATAAAAATAGTATTTAGGAGTTTTCACAAGTCGCTTTAGCATATTGTTGGAGAAGGGATGAAGATAAAATATAATCCCCAAGGTTTCCAAAATCCCCATCCAGTCTTTCGCCTGCTTTAAATTAATATCCGCATCTCTGGCTATTTCGTTGACATTCAACATTTGACTGCATCTGGCAGCCACAGCGGTTAGAAAGCGTAAAAACTTTAGAGAATCAATAGAATCGGAAAGATTTCGTACATCTCTTTCGATATAGGTACTTAGATAGCTACCATAAAAAATACTGTTGTTACTTACTTCATTACTCACAATAGCAGGCATTGATCCCTGAAATATTCTGCGAAAAATCTCTTGCAAATCCGCGCTTGTTCTGCCTTCTTTTCTCTTCATTAAATGCTCGATTTCTATTTGGAATGGCCGGTCTTCTCCTCCATAGATTTCTGTCTGCGATAAGGAAGAAAGAGATAGTACCGCCACCCTTCCCGCTAAGGACTCCTGTACTCCCTTCATTAAATCAAAAATTTGTGAGCCTGTGAGCCAAAAATCCCCCTTTCTATGCTCTTTATCCACAATCAGTTTAATCATGCTGAATAATTCCGGAGCATATTGGACTTCATCGATAAGGACAGGCGGCTTATGCAACTGTAAAAACATCTCCGGATCATTCTTAGCCAGTGCTCTTTCCTGTAAGTCATCTAAAGTCACATAGTTTCTATCTGTACCTTCCATTAGTTTTTTTAACATGGTAGTTTTCCCCACCTGTCTGGGGCCGGATATTAAAACAACCGGATACTCCTTGCTGACTTGCAAAACGACTTTTTCTAAGCTTCTTTTGATATAAGGCATACTCTCCTCCTATTCCACGACAAAGATAGTTTTTCTATATAGAAATATTATTTTGATGTTTTATCTTGATGTCTTTTCTGATGTCTTTTCTGATGTCTTTTCTGATGTCTTTTCGGCTATTTTTTACTCCCATTCTATTTTAGCCGATATTAAGCGAATAAACAAGGAGCTGTAGAAATCAAAAACTTTTTTACCCTCGGTGAAAAGCTATGATTTTTATAGCCCCTTGTCTATTTTACTTTTAAAATACTTTTATAACTCCCCATCTGTCCATTATTGTGGGGGACTCAAACCTTCTCTGTCCACTGATATGGGTACAGTAAAATTTAAGCTTTCAAATGGCTTTGCAGAAAAGCGATATCCACAATTAGAATCGACTTATTCCGTACTGATACCGATCTGTACCTTCTCATCCTGTGTCAATGTTCTTCCCGCAAGAATCTTATCCACCTCTGCAGAAACCTCCTCATCGCTCAGGATATGGTACACCGCCGCAGTCATATAGTCCTGAACTCCGGAGTTGTCCGTTGCGGTAATGGTATTAAAGCTCTGATCCACCATAATCACATTTCCCTCCGGTGAGATATGCCCATTGACAAGATAGCGCTTTACAGAAGGGGTGAAGCTCATCATCAGGTGTCCCGTGGCAAAATCCACCACATAGGCCTTTCGCTCCGTATCATTATTTCGAATCAGAAGAAGCAGATTTTCCTTTTCATTATACAGATTTACATCATCGAAGCTTACCGGCGTCTGGGTGAGCGCTTCATCCATGTCCAGACTCTTAAGACCGGTCTTACTGCTCCAAGTAAAGGCCGTATTGTTCTGTATGCCCTTTAGGATGATTTCCTCCTCTTGATGCTTAAGATTCAGCACCTCCCCCGGAATGTCCTCTAGATGCTGCTTACTTTCCAAATCGTACAGAGAGGCCGTTCCTGAAAAACGGTTAACAAGAAGTATCTTATCGTCTTCAGAAACCAAGATATTCAAGGAAGAATCCGTAATTTCCGGGATAGTATCCAGCAGGCTTAAATCCTCTACGCTATAGATCTTTAAGCCTTCCTTCTTATCCTGCAAATAGATTTTCTTTCCATCATCGGAAAAGCGAAGAGCCGGATAGGCAGAAGGGATTTCCACGGTTTTGGATTCCTTACTTTCCACATTATAAAGCGCCAGCCCGGGGTTTCCGGTATCCGTCATTTGCCCAACATAGGCATAGTATTTTCCGTCGTTGGACAGGACGTTTTGTTTTGTACTGGTCATCAAGCCGTAAATCACCGTGTTCTCATTGGTGATGGTTTTCCCAGTCTTCCCGTTATCCGTGGAGAGCAGGAAATCCGTCCCGTTAAAGAGAAGAAGCTTGGAGGAATCATTGGAGGATGCAATAATTCTGCCCTGCACCGGCTCCGAGGAAATTCTGGACTTGGTATCAATAATCTTAATGCTTTGGCCTTCATGGGAATTGGTCAAAATCTTGCTGCCATCCTTTAAGAAGTAGATTTCAGAAGGTGCTATCCCCCCCAGATACAGCCTGTCATCCGTAATCACCTTATCCTTCCAAATGGAGTAAATCCCTGCTTCTCCAAAGCCTGCAACCATGTTTTGTTCTGTATTATACGCAAAATATTTTAAATCCAAGTCACCAAAAGATACTTCATCTATGCTTTCTCCGGTTTCTCCATTGAGAATCAGGATCTTGCCATAGCTGTTTATAGCAATTTTTTCCCCATTCTCACTTTCCACTAAGGGCTTATTCAAGGTATTTGCAGTGATGATCTTCTCACTGAAGAGAACTTGATTATCCTCCAAAGAAATTTTTTGAAGCTCGTCATCCGTTAACAAAATGATAGACTTCCCGTCATTGGAATAAAAGGCGGATTTGTAAGGAAGCATAAAATTGGATCCATCTAAAGAAGTTCTTCCTATCCGATCAATAGTAGAAATAACACTGCCATCCTTAAGGCTTCTCCTTGTCAGCTGATTTTCATCATTGTTGCCTAAAGTGATAAGCACCTCTGAACCATCACTCTTAATATCCGCATATTTTACCGTTTCCTGGATGGAAAATGTACTAAGCTGTTGCCAGGTATTGGCATCAAAAACGTAAAAGTCCGCAGAAGTATTGGTAAAGCTTACATAGAAAAACTGTGAATTATCCCCGGAAAAACGCCCCAGCATAGGGACTCCCGGAATCTCCAGCTTTGCCTTTTCCTCTCCGCTTTCTACGTCATAGACAATGATACTATTGTCGAAAGCAGCGGAAACCAAGAGCTTATCATCCTTGGAAAATGTTAAAAGCTTTACCTGTTGGCTATGTCCCGGTAATCTCTTGATAATTTCTCCATTTTCCACCTTGGCAATAGCGGTTTCATCATTTCCTAAACCGAAGGCCACCAGCTTTTCATCATTGCTGAGAGCCATAAAAGTCAACTTGTTTTTTGTAGAAATGGAAGTCAAGGTCGAAGCACCGCTGTGATAAATCACATCATTGAAAATGCTCATCTTCTCAGATTGGAGCTGCAGATACGCTTTCATGCCTTTTCCAATAGGCTTCATCGCTTCCTTCGCCACTAAAGCGGCCTTTAAGTAATCCCCTTCCTTGGCCATATCCTGGGAGCTTTTCATTAAAATACCGGCATTGGACTGCACTGCCTCCTGTCTGGCCTGCTCTGCCTTTTGGTAGGCATTAAACATAAAGATCCCAAAGAGCAGGAAGATTGCGCCGGAAAGAGAGGATATGGTCAGAATAAGCCTATTCTTTCTCTCCTTATCCCTCTGCTTAAGGTCTCCAAAGGTACAACCTAAGATGGTTGCCATAATACGGTACTTTTCGGTTTTCAGCAAATGAAGGGCCTGCTTTGTCAGGTTTTGCAGCTTAGCGCTGTCCTTCTTCTGAACTTCCTCATAGCCGGGAAAATTCTTATGTAAAACTTCATCCGGACGGATGTCCGCCGCCAATACATCCGCAAGACTCTGATCCGCCCCTCTTTTTAATTGTTTCAAGGGTGCAGGAAAAGCTTCATCCGGCTCTCCTTCAATCAGCACCGGAATAATGCGCTCATCTCCGTGAAGCTGTCTGAAGGTACGAATTTCCTTCTCACACCACTCGGACAGGGGCGTTCTCTTGGAACAAAGAACAATCAGATAGCGACTTTCCGCCAAGGCCTCTTCAATGGAGCTGCTTAGGTCTCTTGCCGCAAGCTCCTCTCTGTCACGGAAGACTCGGAAGGTGGTTTTCTTCCCCTCCTTATTAAATTCCTTGGGAGGCTTAAAACTTTCAATCATCTGATGCAGCTGCTTCGCAATACTCTGATCCGGCTCCACATGACGGTAACTGATAAAGGCATCAAACTTATATTCCTTTTCCTTAAACTCCTTTGCCGCCTTTTCCAGCTCTTTAGAGCTGTCGGAATCCTGTCTGTAATTTTGCAAGCTTTCTTCCTCTACTATTGGAGCATTGTGTTCCAATTCTTTTTCCATTCTCTATCCTCATTTCTTTTGATTCTTTTTTTACTTTTGATTCTTTTTATTCTTCAAGGCTCTACAATTACCCTATTGCTAAATCTAAGCTTTAAAGTCTAATCTTGACGCTGTGACATTAGAGCTCTTCTTCCTCTTTTCGGAAGAGAGTAAAGACAGAGAGCAAATCATATTCCGGGTGACAAATGTCGAACTTCTCCCCAATGATTTCTCCCCAGTCTTCAATCAAACAGGGGTGAGTCTTTAGATTTTCATCCTTCTTCTCTCCATAACGGAAGTTCATGGCATAGTAGCTGTTACACCATCTCTTATGCTCCAGTCGGGAAAGAAAATCCAGTAAGGGGTTTTCGGAAAGGTAGCTTCTAAAGCTATGTTGAAACTCTTCTTTTCCTTTCTCTCCACCAAGCCTTTGTGCTTCCTGAAGCTTTTTAAATTCCTCCAGTTTCTCCGATAGATAGCCCCTAATCTCCTGCTCTGACTTTCCTGCCAATACCCTTTTGATGATCTCCTCTTTAATTCCTGCGTGAGTGGCAGACTGTCTGGAAGAGTTCTTCTTAACATAGGATAATTCATTCCACTTGCTTCCCTCTCCCATGCCGGCAGCTCCGGAAGCCTTGTTGTAAGAATCATTGAACTGCTTCGCTCTATTGTCCAAAGATGCCCGAATCAAGACTTCACTGCACATAATCTCAGAAAGATCACCGAAAACCTTGATTGTCTCCCTGGTCTTGGGAAGCACATGGCTTAAATCCACATTGGACACATTTCGGATAAGCTTGGGGGCATTTACAAAATACCGGTCAATGAGATTCAGTGCCTTTAAGCTCTTTACCACATCCTCCTGCATCAGGAAAACAAGACTCGGGCTGTCTTCCCTGCTTAATTCTTTCAGATAGTTTTGTAAGTTCCTCTGCTCATAGCCTAAGTCTATGCATTCCAAATCCAAAGCCCTTAGTAAGCCTTCCTTTTCCGGAGCATTTAAATCCAAAAGCTCCTGCATTTTATGAGAAGCATTTTCTGCTAAAATGCTGATTTTAGGATTTCTTGTCAAAGAAACAGTTGCATCATTCGCCAGCTGCTTGAGTAGAGGAAGGGTCAATTCATTTACGGAAAAAAGCAGGATATGTACCGGCTTAATAGCTTCCTCTATGGTATCCACCCTATTCGTTTCCCCGGAAACACCTTCCAGACTCCGGTAAATACTCTCCTTCACTTCCGGAACAGCCAGAAGCATCCGAACGGTCAAATCCTTTTGGTTAAAATGCACCGTATCTATCTTCTTCAGAAGCTCTTCCCGCTTTCTTTCCTCGGAAAGCAGCTCTTCCATATAGCCCACAACCGTGTTGGAGCTACAATGCGCATAGCAGGTAATGGGTCTTCTGGGTTTAATGCGCTTGATGACATTGGCATAGAGGGCATAATTTTCCAAATCATTTTCTGCACAGAAAAAGATATACTTTGCATGATTGATATGCAAAGCCGCAAAAAGCTCTCTGGCTTCATTTTCATCACAATGCTCAAAGTCAATCTGATAGGTGGCAATGCCCTTTTTTTCGTATTTATTCTTCAGGCGATCATCCAGAAAATTCTTGGAAATCAGAGAAATCTTATAAGGAGCCTTTTCCTTCATTAAGTTACTGATGAGAGTCTCTCCCATCTCGCTATTTTCAAAAACCAATACATGATGAATACTGGCTCTGTTTAACAGCATATTTTTCGCATGGAGTAAAATGTTGGAAATCTGCGTAAAGATGAATGCGGAAGTTAAAATCGGCGCCATCCACTTGGCAAACTCATAAAAAAAGCTGGTCTTTTCCTCCGCAGAAATAGGAGAAACAAATAAAAACAGCTTGATGGTGCCATATAAAACTGCGGAAAGAAGCTGTAAGGGATCTTCAATCTTTGCACTGTAATAGCTGTAAAGGGTTTGTAGACCGAAAATCACGGTAATAACAAACAACGCCAGTACGATTTTCTTTTTATAGTAATTTCTATTTTCCTGCATAAGTCCTTCCTTATAAAGCAAAAAATGATGGCTTTTTTTAAGGGTAATTATCGCAATTTTTACGAGAACTTGCAAGGAGTATTGCATAAAAGAGATGTTAAATTAAAAATGATAAAGCATTTATGCAGTATAGGTCTGCAAACGGGGCAAGGCAAGCATACGTAAGCCCTCTTTTCCATTGTATTTTTTCATCACCCATAGACTGCAGAAAACAAACAGATAGGACAGCAGAAAAGGAAGCCAAGCATAATGCAAAATTATTCTCCGATAAGAAATACAAGAGTACTAGAGAAAGTCCAATACTAAGAAGAGAAGAAAAAGGAAATACCGTCTCCTTACTCCTGTCACTATCTTCTGTTAAATAAATCTGCTTTTTATTCCATAGCGAATAAACACTCTTCTTTTTGCTATAAATATTTTGCAAGACTATAGAAAGCTTATTCTCAATGCTCCAAGCCATTCTACAGAGTAATACCATAGGCAGTACATCGATAATAATATTAAGAATTCCCTCTGTCTAAAAGTCATTGGGTAAATAAAAAATATAATATTCCAAGTACATAGAAAGAAAGAACTCCATTTTAAATTTATTTTCATAAAAATTCCTTCTTCCGTATCGCAGGTATTCTTTTCTGTCTATTCTTTAGTGTCTAATCTAAACTATACCAACTTGTTTTATTTACAATTTTACTTATCTACTTTATCGGCCTCAGCACAGGATTTATAAAGAATCTTAAGTTTCTATTCCGGTTTCAAAAAACAAAAAATCAGACAGTAGAAATTCTACTGCCTGACTTTTTGCGGGAATGTTTTCAAGACTATAAATTGCTATCAAAAAAAGCAATTTGCTTTATTATCCAATTACTTAAGAGTACTCAAAATTAAAACTAGCAGCACCATCTTTGATAGTAAATTGATATTTAGCTGCTATATCAAGATTGTCCAACATATCATTCACACCATTGATTAAAAAAGCTAAGTCTTTACTTTGATTTTCCTCAGTAAGAGGAACTTTAAAAGAAATATCTCTATCTTGTATATGCTTTTTCATTTCGGTAAAGAACTCTTTTCTATAGTCTGTAATATCATACTCCCAAGCCTTAAAGATTCCATAACCTTCGCTGCCCTCTTCATTGCTATCCGCTGATTGAGAATTAGAATCAATGAACTTAGCATCAGCCACAGGTGGCATTACCTCTTTCGTACTTGAATATATATAGCGTCGGTACTTTAAAGAAGCTTGATCAAGCCAATCTGGAAATAATAAACCAGAATCATCAGAGTATCCACCAATATAGTTTTGATTTTTTAGCATTTTACCGGAATCATCCATATAATACCAGCAATTTGTTTTCTCTTTCCAGCTATCCTCCCCTTCACCAAAAGTCTCATAAATAGGATAATTATGCCATCCAATATCAAGATAGCCTGTGTTATCAAAGTGATACCACTCTCCGTCGATTTGCTTCCAACTGTCCTTCGGATAAGTTCCGTCTGCTTCCTTGTACCACCAGTTCCAATTCTCCGGGCCATCATAGATCCATTCTCCTGCAAATGCCGGTAAAGCCATAAATATGCTTAGCCCCAAAGCCAGCATTGCCATTCCCCATTTCTTTGCTAAATTCATTTTTACCTCCTTAAAAATTTGCTATTTTAAACGACAAGAAAATCCAAATCTCTTGCCGCAAAGTTCCAAGAGTTTATTCTATTATGTCAATAGGATTCTTGTACCTATCCACTCAATGAAAACTGTATAGCTTTAAAAATCGCAATTTTTATTAAAATATTTTTATTTGTTTTTCTTGATTTTCTTTTAAATATTAATTTTTATTATATAGCAAATAGAAAAATATTTACTACCAAAAATATTCCATTTTCTTGTGGAAATTACACAACACCAAGAAGTCTTCTCAAGAAGAAAAGCATACCTACTTTAGGAAGGTAAAATAACTATAAACTCTCTTCCTATCTTCTTCCCTTTCTCATACTTCCTGCTATAATGAATTTTATACAATTTAATTTCAAACATCTTTTAACATTGAAATGGAGGTCGTTATGAGTTTTAAAAATATTACAGTAGCAGGTGGTGGAGTTTTAGGATCCCAAATTGCTTTTCAAACTGCATTTTCCGGATTTTCCGTAAAGATTTGGCTAAGAAGTGAGGACTCTATCCAGAGAACCAAGCCGAAGCTGGAAAGACTTTATACGATTTATAAGAATGAGCTGACAGAAGCAAAAAAGAACCTGGGAAAGGGACTGAGCTTCTCCAGAGGATTGATTCCTGACTCTTCCTCTGTTACAGAGGCGGATATCGACAAGCTTTTGGAAAATGTGGAAAAAGCCCACAAAGAAATACAACTTACCACCGATCTTTCCGATGCCTGCAAAGACACAGATTTAATTATTGAAAGTATGGCGGAGAATCCTGAGGCAAAGAGAGAATTCTATAAGGCTATCGATCCCTTCCTTTCGGAAAATACCATTGTTGCCACAAATTCTTCCAGCATGGTGCCCAGCCAGTTTAGAGACTGTCTCTCCAGACCTGAAAACTATCTGGCTATCCACTTTGCCAATAACATCTGGAAGAGTAATACGGCAGAAATCATGGGACATGACGGTACTTCCAAAGAAGCCTACGAAGCAGTGGCGAACTTTGCCTCTGAAATTAAAATGATTCCCCTCCGTTTACATAAGGAACAGCCCGGTTACATCCTTAATTCCATGCTGATTCCCTTCTTAAGTGCCGGAGAAATGCTATTGGCCAAGGAAGTGGCAGACCCTGCCACCATTGACCTGACCTGGAGACTGGGTACCGGTTCTCCCCTTGGGCCTTTCCAGATTCTGGATATTGTAGGACTGAATACCGCCTTAAACATTGTATCCAACAATCCTCAGTCCCAGGATCCTGAGAGCATTCCCGGAAAGATTAAGGCTATCTTGGAAAAGTATGTTGCAGAAGGTAAAATCGGTGTAAACGCAGGGGAAGGATTTTATAAGTATAAATAACTTGTAATGCACAAGCTATTTTCCAAAAATATACAGAAAACGCTCCACTTTGGGATTTTCATTTCCCAAAACGGAGCTTCTTTTTTATATTCTCTCAAGCTCATAAGCCTGATAGGAATCCACCTTGCCTCCGTCATACATGGATACCATGTAGTGACTACCGTTTATATCGATAATGCGACCTTCCGTCTGGCTATATCGTACCAGAACCGGATCGCCGACACGAAGTTCTTCCGTCTTCTTTCCGCTAAACAAACTGAGAAAAGCAAAAATCCTAAGTATCTTAAAAAGTAAGGTAAAGGGAAAGCTAATCAGCGCAACAAGTAATGTCCACAAAGAAATTTCCGGGACTTCTCCCTCTGTATTGCTGTCTACATATAGGTTTCTACGCTTAGCTTCCGAAGCTTTATTGTTTTTCTTTGCAGGAGGCTTCGCAAGCTTTCTATATTCTCCATCCACTTCGTATAGACCATTTTTCTCACAAAGGGCTCGGTGCACTCGAGGACTCAGTACATCCTCCAGATCCCCCATATCCTCTCCGGAAAATTGCAGTTTCGAAGCCAATGCAGCCCGATCTATAACCGACTTGGATGCCACGCCCTCTAATTCAAGAAGTTCCTCTGCATTGAGGGAAATCTTTCGATTTACCATGGAATGAAGAAGCATATCCAAGGTATCCCGATCCACAATCCCTTCAAAGCCCAAAATTTCATCCACAGTTATACTTTCTCCATGGTTTAAAGCATAGTCTATCATTTGACAAATCGTTTCCTTTAATACCAGGCCTTCAAAGCTCACAATATCCTCAAAGGGAAATTTGACTCCTAAGGACATGGCTTTTTTAATCAGTTTCGCATTTAATTCCTGATCCTTGATGAGTTCGGCAATATCAGAAATCTCCCAAGCTTCTCCAATCGTTTTCAATGAAGAAATTCTTTGGCTCAAAGTGGATTTGCTCCAGTTTTCAGCCCTTTCGTAAAAATCATCCCATTCCATAAGCAGCTACCTTTTTTCGTACAATACAGATATTTTGAAAACCAATCCTTTTTTACGCACAAGTAACGGCAAAGGTTTCTTATTCCACTTTCAGCTCTATTCCCATTTCCAAGGCACGCTCCTGATAGACTTCGTTAATCTCCGAAGTCACCACCAAACGCTTCTTGGCATATTTTCCGCCAAAGCGATTCGCTACCGTATCCAGCTCATACAAGGCATGCAAACACTGCTGGGGAGAAAGCTTTCCGCTCTTGCAGGAAATAAAGCTGGGGATATAGCCCTGAAGAGACAAAACATCGATTTCATTTAAAACATCAATTCCGGAAGGTCCTTCCAGCACCCCATCCCAATCCAGATGCACTCCTACCCGACACTCATCACTATGCCCCTTTTCCTGCAAATAGCTATAGAGCTCCAAGATGCTGCCTCCATCCCAAAGATATCCCTTAATGGCCTTGTTTTTAAAGCGAAATTGGTATTTCCCCTCGGAATGTTTTAGGTCAAGAATCGCTCCTGCCCGAGCCAAATCCTCCATGATTTGATAAAACTTATGGGCAGACTTTAATTTGTTGGAAGAATCCGCCAATGCCTTCAGCACCGTACTTTCTTTTCGATACACTCGACCCTCTTCATCAGGGTTCATGTTTTCTCTTAAAAACTCGGAAAAAGGATTCCAATGCTCCGAATGAAGCTTCATCACCTTCCGGATTTTTAAGATATCCTCTTGACTCTCCTCGTCCGGAACATCTTTAATATCTTTTTGTAATTTGTAGTTAATGACACCGCCATGCATTTCAATCAGCTTGTCCAGAGTCATGGGAACAGGTCGTTTGGTCGCAATGCTACTGATACTTAGGTGTTGTTTCTCATTGGGAGACGCTAAAGCTGAGTCATCAGCATTCCGATTATCTTTGTTGATAGCCTCTGTATTCCTTGCATCGTAATGCAATGATTCCGCATTCAACTCCAAAAGCTTTCCCTTATATATGTCGTACATATGTATGGGTGTTTCATATTCTCGAGACAGCATTCCAAAGGCCACAAGCATCATGCTTTCTCCCCCGGTAATATCGAAAAAGAGCTTGGCATTTTTGCTAAGTTCCAACTCGATTTCCTTTCGCATGGTTTGTAAAACCGACTGCAAATTGCTTCCCGACAAGGGCAGAAAGACAATGCTTTCCACAGCACAGTATTTTCTCAGAAAATTCTCCGTCTTTTCCTTCTGAGAAATAATGTCCTCATGATTTCCGAAAAATACCAGCCTATCCACCTGAAAATTCATTGCAGTAATAACATTTTCAATAGGCTCCCGGCTAAGAAATTCAAAAACGACTACCATGCTGTCACTCCTTATGCTTATGATTCTATCCTTCGAAATGTCCTCTCTTGGAATCCTTCTGTTCCAAGAAAACGCCCACTTCTTATATGGACTTAGAATAGGAATAGAAAGGATCTATTTCTCTACCATTATTTCTATTCCATTATTTCTCTGGCCTTTGGAAGCCACTCTCCCCTTGCTTTTTCCTCGGTATCCTCCCGTTCATCATAGGCATCATAGGGTGCCATGGGGTCATGGGGCTTTTGCTTCTTTAAGGAGTTACAAATCTGATCCTTATGCCGAAACGCAAATTCCAAATCATCTGTCCAGCCGGTATGTCCGCTAATAATTTTCGGAGAAATTCCTCTCTCCTTCAAGATCTTTTCCAGCTTCACAAGGGAGCTTTTTGCCAGTTCATTATCCTCTGCCAAAGAATTTAAGAAGCTATAGCCCCCATCCGGTCCAAACCAGATGGTATCTCCTGTGAAAAGATAGGCATCATCAATTAGATACACCAGATGCCCGAAGGTATGCCCCGGCACCAGGATAGCTTCCACTTTGATGTCTTCGATATAGAAAACTTCTCCATCTTTCAGGAGTCTTTTCTCATTGTCCGTCTTCACCATGGGAATCTTATAATGCCCAAAGAGGACTCTTCTTCGAGCCTCTCCGGTCAAATATTTATTCTCTATCTCTCCAATGTAGAGCTTGGCATTTTGAAAAAGTCCCCCGCTATCCCTTTCCACCGCCCCCACATGATCCGTGTCCAAATGGGTAAGCAGGATGTGCTGAATGGAAGTAGGATTCAGTTCCAACCACTTCATCTTCTCCGCCAGACGCTCATAGTTATAGCCCGCATCAATCATGATGGTCTTGCCATTTTTCGTATAGAAAAAGACATTTGCCACCCACTCCCGGACAACACTTACTCTTTCATCAATCCGCCCGGTGTTTAAGGGCTTAAAAATTTCCTTTCCTCGATAGGAAAATGACATCAATACCTTCTGAAATTTAGAAGCAAATTTTGACATAGGAAACCTCCTATAATGCTAACTTTTCCTCCAGTCCGCAATGAGTAACTTTACAAAGAGCTCCGTCTCCAAGCAAAAAGACAAGTCTGGCTTTCGCTTTATCTCCAATCTTATCATACAGTCTTCCGGCACTCATTGACTCTCCCTTCACTGTATAAGGGCTGTTTGCCACATAGCCAATCTTTCCAAGGCCCTTCAGCCTTACCAAAATGGCCTCAGAATCGAATTTATTGTCCGGTTCCTTTTCCAGCTTTAGCTTCATGCCCTCCTTCAAAAACTCCGTTCCGAAATAATGATTGCATCCTGTAATTGTAAAATACATCTCTTCCATGGCAAATACCATCCTTTCTATTTCAGCAATGGGATTTATGCTTTGCTTACTCTAAAATGTATTTTACGCAGGATAGAGTCCGTTAAAACTGACTAGATTATGGTTTGTACCCCTCATAGTTATCTTTTGAAATTTCTTATATTGTTTTTAATTGTACTCCCCTGCACCTAGCTAAGCAAGCTAAACTCAATAGCGACTACAAAGTACATATTGTTCCTTCTTCCATCCTCCTAATAGAACATAATTGACAAGTCTACTCTTTAAAAGTACTATCAAGCTAAGACTGTCTAGAGCATATGAGGTAAACAATTAAAAAGCCGGAATAATCTGTTTAGAGGTGTTAAATGACAAATCGGGAATATAAAGAACTTCTCCGGGAGAATTATAAATCCTAGCGAGAAGAGAAAATTGGCATACGCATCCTTTCAAAAGAGGAAGTCGAAGAACTCAAAAAGAAAGGAATTATTAAAGATAAAAGGGAGAAAAATGAATTATACAGTAAATTTATTATGGGATACTGATGCAAGTGTATGGGTAGCTACTAGCGACGATATAAAAGGACTTGTCCTCGAAAGCGGGTCGCTTGATGTACTCATTGAGAGGGTACGCATGACTGTCCCAGACCTATTAAAATTAAATAATCAGCCATTAGAGCACGCAAAAATTGTCTTTTTGACTGAAAGAGTGGAAGAAATTTGTGCGTAATGGCTGAGTATGAAAAGAAAGTAAGAAAAATATTAGCCGGAAATGGCTGTTACCTTGTCCAACACGGCAAGGGCGACCATGATATTTGGCACAGTCCTATAAATAATAACATTTTCACGATTGACGGAATAAAATCCAGGCACACAGCAAACGCAATTCTAAAGCAGAGCGGCATAGATTATCATTTTTAAAGCGTACGAGAAAAAACGTATTTTAGAGGGCGGAGGCGGAGCGGTAGCATAGCAAGGAAGCCATGCACGGCATGAAAGGCAAAAAAAGGCTAGGGTATATCGCCCTAGCTTTTATAGTGTGTAAAAATATTTAATTTTCTTTCTTTTCTATGCCTACTGCCTTTGCGTACTCAACCATATAAGCAGATAGTACGCTTGCCTGGTAAATGGTAAATAACCTGTCCGTTCAATAAAAATCTGCCAGCTCTCAGGCTGGCAGATTTTTATTATCTAGTTTTATTCTTCCTACAGCTATCCGGTAGCGCCTCCGACCAAGGCATCAGCTTTTTCAACTCTTCCTCAGGAACATTTTCTCTTGGATATTTGAGGAGTTCCTTTAGTAAGTATGCAAAGTATTCGTAGGGCTTTAGTTGGTTTGCCTTTGCGCTTTCCGCAATGCTGTATAGAAGAGCACTGGCAGAGGCTCCTCTGACGGAATCGATGATGTGCCAGGCATGCTTTCCAA
>ERZ772994.58-NODE-58-length-17811-cov-6.99487_pt1 | contig 17811 bp, 19 predicted proteins | sample MGYA00580679_ERZ772994 | MGnify/ENA primary metagenome ERZ772994 (study PRJEB29015, sample SAMEA2738057) | human oral metagenome | biome: human oral; feature: human-associated habitat; material: saliva | place: China | collected 2224 ...
GAGAAGCCGCCCGGATGCTGGTCGGGGAAGATTTCGCGCAGGGTGCGGTCGTATTGGTCGGGCATCCAGCGGTCGGGGAAAATATAGTAGAAATTGTCGTATTGCGGGTCGCCGCCGACGCAGCCCTTGGCCCATTCGTGTTCGTTGGAGGTATGGTTGAAAATAAAGTCCACCACGGCTGAAATGCCCGCTTCGTGCAGCGCACTGATGACTTCGCGCAAATCGTTTATTGTGCCCAACGCGGGATTGACGTCGCGGTAGCTGCTGACCGCATAGCCGCCGTCGCTCTTGCCTTCGGGGCATTTAAACAACGGCATCATGTGCAGATAAGTCAGGCCCAGCTCCCTGAAATACGGGATTTTTTCTTTCAGGCCTTTCAGGTCGCCGGCGAACAGGTCGACATAACATACGCCGCCGACCATTTTGTTCGACAACAGCCAGTCGGGATTTTCCTCGCGCGACAGGTCGGTCGCCTTCAAATCCGCACCGCGCTGCGAATAACTTTTCCAAGCGTTGGTAACCAACTGCTCCAGCATGGGCAGCACTGCTTCGTTGTTGCCGTATACATTGTCCAATTCGTGCATCAGATTGGGGAAATGCACGTCCAGACGCTCGCTGAACTTCTTCCAATCCTCGGTTTTTTTAATCCTTGTGCGCGATGCCTGGGCATAACCTGACAAAGCATAATCTTTGAGGTGTTGAAGCGTTAAATCGATTTGTTGGGCTTGGGTCAACATAATGCCTACTCCGTTTGAGATGAGGTAAAAAATAGGAAATCTGCAAGCGGCCGTTGCCTACGCACCGGATGGGCTGCACATTCGGAAAATTGTGTTTATCCTTATAAAACAAGGGCATTCACCATCACAATACACAACGGCAATCGGGAAATATCATACTTCAAGCCACTGTTTCTGCCTAGATAGCCGACACGGCATTCCCACCGTGTTTTCAGGCAGATACGTCCCGTTTCGTCCGAACCGGAATCCGGTTTGCGAAGCATTGCCGCCCGTTTTAGGCCGTCTGAAAAATATATTGACACTTAAATGACGTTATTTATCTCGTTTAACGCATAATCCGCCAAAAAAATTCCGTCTCTAGCGCGGAAAAATTTTTACCGGACGCGCCCGTCATACCGTATCCCTTTGATGCAGGTCAAACATACCGCAGGCCGTCTGAAACCGTGTTCCAACTCCGTGCCCTGCTATACTCTTTCGAGCTTTAGATGCTGTCGCCCTTCCGAGTACTGCTCGCCGACAGGCTGGGAGGGCAGATCATGTTCTCCCACGACGCCTCTGCCGGCATGATGGCTAATCTTATGAAAACAAGGATAACGGTCCCCCATTTTCAGCATAGGCTATACAAAAAGGCCGTCTGAAAACCTGTTTCAGACGGCCTTTGTCTTACCAACCGTTGTATCAGCGGAAAAAGTCGCCCATTCCGGCAGGCAGGCCCTGCGTAAACGCGCCCATGGTCTTGTTGGCGGTTTCTTCGGCTTTTTTCGATGCGTCGTTGATGGCCGCCAATACCAAATCTTCCAGCATTTCTTTATCGTCGGCGGCCTCTTTAATCAGGTCTTCGCTGATTTCGAGTTTGCGCACGACATGGGCGCAGGTCATGGTTACTTTGACCAAACCGTTGCCCGCTTCGCCGCCGACCTCGGTATCGGCCAGCTTCGCCTGCGCCTTTTTCATATTTTCCTGCATCTGCTGGGCCTGCTTCATCAGTCCGCCCAATCCGGCTTTTCCGAACATTCTTTAAACTCCTGTTTCAATAATGGGGTTGTGGTAACGGGTCGGATTGGTTTCGCATTCCGCCCTCGTCATAATCGGTTGCAAACCGGCTGATATGCCGGCTGTTTCTCTAAATTTCAGACGGCCTCCGCCTATTCCTTGTTTTCGGCCAGTTCCAACGTATCCTGCTGCCACTGCGCTTCGAAAATCCGCATAATCTGCTGCACTTCGTTGTCGGCTTCAAGACATTCCTGCGCCTGTTGGCGGCCTTCGAGCTGCAAACGTTTGCGGCGCATAATCGGTGTTTCCAAACCCTTGCCGTCGTCCCACGGTTCGGTTTGCAACTTAAGCGGCAGGCCGTAGGCATCGGCCAGCGTGTCGCGGATTTTGTCCAAACGTTCTTTATTGGTGGTGGCGCGCGCTTCGTCGGCCAGCGCCAGTATCAGCAGATGGGTGTCGGCATCGTAACCGGCCCATGCCGCATGTTGTGCCAGCATTTGCGCCGCTCCCAATTTCCTTGCAAAACGCTGTACCACCGCCGCCCAATTTTCGGGCTTGAATTCGGGCAAAGCGGCAAACTGCTGTTCGTCTTCATCCGCTTCGTCTTCCTCTTCATCCAGTCCGGCCATACCGGACATTGCAGCAGTTTCAGGTATGAGTCCCGCTTCTTCGGGGAAATACGGCGGCGGTTCGTCGGCAGCGTAATCGGCTGATTTGACCAACGGTTGTTTATTATCTGCTTCGTTCGACTGCGCCGGTATGTTTTCAGACGGCCTTACGGTTGCCGCCGTTTCCGTCTGAACGGTTTGCGGTTGTTCCGGCTGCGGCACGGCTTCTGCTTCGGCAACCGCCGTTTCCGCTACGGTTTCAGACGGCCTCTCATGCTCAAGCTGCGATGCCGCCGTTTCAGGTTCGGCAGGCGTCGGAACAGATTCGACTGAATCAGTCAAACCGACTTCCGACTCGGCAATCTCTTCATCTTTAGCCGCCATATTTTCAGACGGCCTGTCGTCTCCGGCCGAGGCTGTCCGAATCGTCTGCGCTTCAGTTTCCAGCGGCAGAATCCGAAGCGGCTTTTTTTCGGTCGGCTCCGAAGTTGATGCAGAACCTAGCTGCGTATTTTCAATCACACCATCCGTATCATGCGCTTCGGCGGCAAACGGAGCGAACGCCAGCATCCGCAACAGCGTCATCACAAAGCCCGCATATTCGTCAGGGGCAAGGCTCAAATCCTGTTTTCCGTGGATAACACATTGATAGTAAAGTTGGATTTGTTCACCACTCAAAGCGCGGACGAAATTTAGCAGATTCTCCCGTTCGGGGTCGTCGCCGGCCAAAGCGGAAGGCACGGCCTGAATCAACGCAAGCCTCTGAAGCAGCATAGCCAGCTCGCTCAGCGCACTGTCGAAACCGATGGCGCGCGCGGCCATTTCCTGTGCTTTGCCCAACAAAGCCTTACCGTCCCGATTGACGATGCCGGCCAACAGCTCGTAAAGGTATTGTTTGTCCACCGCGCCTATCATCTGGCGCACATCCTGTTCCGCAACGCTGCCCGAACCCATTGCGATTGCTTGATCAAGCAGGCTCAACGCATCGCGCATCGAACCCGCACCCGCGCGTCCGATAAGTTGTAAAGCGGTTGCTTCATAAGGGATTTTTTCACTTTCCAGCACATGTGCCAAGTGATCCGCCACTTGCTGCGTAGTCATATTGCGCAGCACGAATTGCAAACAGCGGCTCAATACGGTAACCGGTACTTTGTGCGGATCGGTCGTCGCCAAAATAAATTTCACATGCTCCGGCGGTTCTTCCAGCGTTTTGAGCATGGCATTGAACGCGCTTTTTGACAGCATGTGCACTTCATCAATGATATAGACTTTGTATCTGCCTGCGGTCGGTGCGTACTGGGCGTTTTCCAATACCTCGCGGATATTGTCGATACCGGTATTGGAAGCGGCATCGATTTCCAGCAAATCGACGTAACGCCCTGCGTCAATCTGCGTACAACTTTCACATACGCCGCAAGGCTCGCCGTGTTCGGCATGTCCGCAATTAAGGCTTTTCGCCAAGATACGCGCAATCGTAGTTTTGCCCACCCCGCGCGTGCCCGTGAGCAGATAAGCATGATGCAGACGGCCTTCGTCAAGTGCATTGCGCAAAGCTTTGACAACGTGTTCCTGTCCGACCAAATCGGCAAAAGTTTTCGGCCGCCATTTTCGGGCAAGCACTTGATAAGCCATAATTCTTCTCTGGATAATGATAAATTCGCGCCGAGGCCGTCTGAAAAATGTGTTCAAAAACCGACCGGGACTCGCATTCTAACATTTTTTTCCAATGCACAATATGCGGCGGCACTCAGGCAAAAACCACCCTTACGGGTGGTTTCAACCGATACCTTGGATTTTACAGTCCGGCCGGACCGACGGCATTGGCAATGTCGCGCACGGCGGTAACGTACATACGGCTGTGGTTGTATTTCCAAACCGCATAGAAATTGTTTAAACCCAAATAATATTCGTATACGCCCGGGCTGATTTCCAAACGGTACAAAACGGCTTTTTCACTGTCGGCCACGCCTTCCATCGGCACTACGCCCAATTCCCGGAAATCCGCAACCGTACGCGTCAGTGCGGTTTGCTCGTCAATAATCGCCTGAATCTGCGGAGTCGGATCCAGAGTTACGGGCACAATCATTTTGCCTCCGGTCTGCCAACCGTGCGCCTTCATATAATTGGCCACCGAAGCAGCCACATCGCCGATGTTGTTCCAAATATCGCGGTGCCCGTCGCCATCATAGTCCACCGCCCACTTACGGAAACTCGAAGGCATAAACTGCGGCATACCCATCGCCCCCGCATAACTGCCTTTGAAGCTGAATATGTCGGTTTTCTCTTCCTTAGCCATCAAAAACAGTTCGCTCAATTCGTCTTGGAAAAATTCGGCGCGACGCGGGTAATCGAATGCTAACGTACTCAGCGCATCCGCCACGCGGAAACTCCCCGTATTTTTACCATAATTGGTTTCGATACCGATAATCGCCACAATCAACTCAGGAGGCACGCCGTATTTACGCGACACATCATCGATTACGTCACGGTTCGCCGCATAAAATTGTCTGCCACCGTTAAACTTAGACTCACCCGAATTTCCGGTACGGAATTCATACCACGGACGCGAAGTGCTCGGCCGGTAAATAATGCTGATAATATTGCCCTTATACACGGCATTATCAAAAAAATCACGTAAATCGGCTTCTTTAAAGCGTCCTTTGGCCGCTTCATATTTGATAAACGCTTGAACGTTGGTATTGGCATTAAACCCGCTGCTGGCCACCGACTCAGCAGCAGCATCGAAAGCCGGACGCTTCGTTAAAGGTTGCACGCCCTTCTCTTGTCCGCTGACAGAAGGTCTCTCGGTCTGATTACTGCTACAGGCCGCCAATGCAGCCGCCACCGCCAGCAACATTAATGATTTTTTCACAAACATTTCGTTTCATCCCTTTCAAAACAAAAAGTTAAAAGTATACTAATCAAGTTTTAAATTTAAAAAACATTGGATTAAGTTTTACCGCAAAAGACATTCTCTACAAACAGCAAACAACCTACATCATACAACATCGTTTTACCCTAATGTAATGCAAATTATCTGATGCAGTGTAAATTATTCACATAAAAGGCCGTCTGAAAAGCCCGAAGCAAATTTAAAATTGCTCCCGTGCTATTTCAGACGGCCTCTGCGTCGTAATATACCGTGGCGACTACTTATTCAACGGCCGCAGCCACTACTGCAACGGTAATTTTCGCAACCGCATCGGTATGCAGTACAACTTCCAATTCATATTCGCCGACAGCTTTCAATGGGCCGTTGGGCAGGCGTACATTCGCTTTAACAGCTTCAATACCGGAAGCAACAACGGCAGCCGCGATATCAGCATTGGTTACAGAACCAAACAGACGACCGTCCACGCCTGCTTTTTGGGCGATGGTTATGGTTTGACCGTCCAGTTTTTCCTGACGTGCTTTAGCATCAGCCAAAATCTCGGCCTGTCTGGCTTCTAATTCGGCGCGACGTGCTTCAAATTCCTGCATGTTGGCTTCGGTAGCACGTTTGGCTTTACCGCTAGGAATCAAAAAGTTACGGGCGTAACCGTTTTTCACGGTTACGATATCGCCCAGATTACCCAAGCCGCCGATTTTCTCTAACAGAATAATTTGCATGATTTACGCTCCAAAATTATTTGTGTTGATCGGTATACGGCAGCAAAGCCAAGAAACGCGCGCGTTTAACGGCGGTAGCCAACTGACGTTGGTAATGGGCTTTGGTTCCGGTAATGCGGGCAGGAATGATTTTTCCGTTTTCGGAAATAAAGTCTTTCAGCAGGTCTACCTGTTTGTAATCGACTTCTTGGATTTTTTCAGCCGTAAAACGGCAGAATTTTCTACGTTTGAATGATTGACGGGCCATTGTCGTTTAACCTTTATATTCTTTGATTTTCTGTATCCGCAGTATCGGTCGGGGGAAGCGCTGGCTGCGTTGCGCTAAAAAACCTTCGGCTTCTACCATAATATTTTGCCGATACTGCCACATTTCTGCTTCCTTACCTAAGATGCGCGCGTGCATTTCGAATTTTACAAGACATTTTTGTCCGTTTTCTTCCTGCCAAGATTCGTGTATCAATATCAAATCCAAAACAGGAATGCCTGCCGGCGTGTATCTTAATGCACCGCATTCGGCGATTCGGGCGGTAAGGCGTAAAAGATTTTCCAATCTTATTCAGCTTCAGCAACTTCTTCGGCAGTTGCCGCGCTGTTCAGCAGATTTTTAGTTTTTTCGCCGCCGAGCATCGGGGATGCTTCGGTAACGGCATGTTTGGTTTTGATGGTCAGATGACGCAACACTGCATCGTTAAAGCGGAAAGCAGTTTCCAACTCTTCCACTACTTCGGGAGTAGTCTCAATATTCATCAACACATAATGTGCTTTGTGGATTTTGTTAATCGGGTAAGCCAGTTGGCGGCGGCCCCAATCTTCCAAACGGTGGATTTTGCCGTTTGCTTCAGTAATCATGGTTTTGTAACGTTCAACCATTGCGGGCACTTGCTCGCTTTGATCGGGATGAACGATAAACACGATCTCGTAATGACGCATGCTATCTCCTTATGGATTGAAAACAGCCTTCTACCATGCGAAGAGTAAAAGGCAAGGTTGTGAAACGCGCTATTATAGGGCAATCCTGCCGTGCAAAGCAAGCGCAATGTATCAAAAGCGTTTAGACTTTCGTTAGCATAATACCGCTTAAGTTTCAGACGGCCCCTCGATATCCGGCATCTGTACCGGAAACCGGAATATGTGTATCCTCTCCCTTTTCTTTCTTTTCAATTATTGACAATTTTATGAACAAACTAACTCGAATCAGCAATTTTATCGGTAAAACCTTTGCTTTTTGGGCGGCATTGTGCGCCGCTGTCGCATTTTATTTCCCCGAAACATTCAAATGGGTAACGCCGCATATCCCGCTGTTTTTAGGCATCATCATGTTTGGAATGGGGCTGACACTGACGCCGTCCGACTTTAAAATCATCGGCAGGCATCCGAAAGCCGTCGTCATCGGTGTCGTTTCCCAATTCGTCATTATGCCGCTAACCGCCTATTCCTTAGCCGTGGGGCTGAACCTGCCTGCCGAAATTGCCGTCGGCGTTATTTTGGTCGGTTCATGTCCGGGCGGAACAGCCTCCAACGTTATAACCTACCTGGCGCGCGGCAATGTGGCTCTTTCGGTGGCGGTAACCTCAGTTACCACTCTGCTGGCTCCTATTATGACGCCGTTTATTTTCTGGGCACTGGCGCACCAATGGCTGGAAATATCCGCTGCCGATATGCTGGTTTCCATTATGAAAATGGTATTACTGCCGATTATATTGGGCGTGATTGCGCACACCCTGTTCCGCAGGCAGACCGAAAAGGCCGCCGGCGCATTGCCGCTGGTTTCCGTTATTGCGATAGTTTTGATTATCGGTGCGGTTGTCGGTGCAAGCAAACCCAAAATCATAGAAAGCGGTTTATTGATTTTCGGCGTGGTGGTCCTGCACAACTGCATCGGTTATCTGCTGGGCTTTCTTGCCGCCAAACTCTGCAAACTGCCTTACGATGCGCAAAAAACGCTGGCTATCGAGGTCGGTATGCAAAATTCCGGTTTGGGCGCGGCGCTGGCCTCGGCGTACTTCACTCCACTGGCGGCCGTACCCAGCGCGCTTTTCAGCGTGTGGCACAATATTTCCGGTTCACTGCTGGCTTCCTATTGGGCTTCAAAAGCGGAAAAGGCGGATCCGGCCAAACGGTAATAATTGACTGCGGATAACGTATGAAGGCCGTCTGAACAAACAGGATTGTTTCCTTCTGTTTCAGACGGCCTTCTCTGTTTTTCCCGCTCGAAATGCTTTTTATCCGCCATTTGACTTTTACCCGCGGTAAAGGTTTATAGTTTAACCCATAACTTTAGATTAAGGCCGTCTGAAAATACAGTTTAATAAAGTTTGTCTGATTTGCTTTCAGACGGCATCGGCTGAAAGAAAGGTCTATATATGCAACAAAAAGTCCGTTTCCAAATCGAAGGTATGACCTGTCAGGCCTGTGCTTCGCGCATTGAGAAAGTGTTGAACAAAAAAGACTTTGTCGCCGAAGCGGGGGTGAACTTCGCCAACGAAGAAGCGCAGGTAGTTTTTGATACCGACAAGGTGTCGGCGCAGGACATCGCTGCCATCATCGAAAAAACCGGTTTTTCGGCAAAAGAGAAAACCGACGCGCTGCCGCCTCCGGAAACGGAACAGCATATCGGCTGGCGGCTGTGGCTTTTGCTGGCCATCAATATTCCGTTCCTTATCGGCATGGCGGGAATGATGATTGGTCGGCACGATTGGATGCTGCCACCGGTATGGCAGTTCGCGCTGGCAAGTGTGGTGCAGCTTTGGCTGGCGGTGCCGTTTTACAAAAGCGCGTGGGCGAGTATAAAGGGCGGGCTGGCGAATATGGACGTACTCGTTACCATCGGCACGGTCTCGATTTACCTGTATTCCGTTTATATGCTGTTTCATCACCGCTCGATGGGGCACAGCGGCATGGCGCATGTGTATTTTGAAGCAGGCGTGATGGTGATTGGTTTTGTGTCGTTGGGCAAATTTTTGGAACACCGCACCAAAAAATCCAGCCTGAACAGCTTGGGCCTGTTGCTGAAACTCACGCCGACCCAAGTCAACGTGCAACGCGAAGGCGAATGGAAACAACTGCCCATCGACCAAGTGCAAATCGGCGACCTTATCCGCGCCAACCACGGCGAACGCATTGCCGCCGACGGCATTATCGAAAGCGGCAGCGGCTGGGCGGACGAGAGCCACCTCACCGGCGAATCCAATCCCGAAGAGAAAAAGGCGGGCGTCAAAGTGTTGGCGGGCGCGCTGATGACCGAAGGCAGCGTGGTGTACCGCGCCACACAGCTCGGCAGCCAAACCCTGCTCGGCGACATGATGAACGCGCTGTCCGAAGCGCAAGGCAGCAAGGCGCCGATTGCGCGTGTGGCGGATAAGGCGGCGGCGGTGTTCGTGCCTGCCGTCGTGGGCATCGCGCTTCTGACTTTTATCGCCACTTGGCTGGTGAAAGGCGATTGGACGGTGGCGCTGATGCACGCCGTTGCCGTTTTGGTGATTGCCTGCCCGTGCGCGCTCGGTCTGGCAACGCCCGCCGCGATTATGGTCGGCATGGGCAAAGCGGTGAAACACGGTATTTGGTTCAAAGACGCGGCGGCGATGGAAGAAGCTGCCCACGTTGATGCCGTCGTATTGGACAAAACCGGCACGCTGACCGAAGGCAGGCCACAGGTTGCCGCCGTTTATTGCGTTCCCGACAGCGGTTTTGACGAAGATGCTTTGTACCGCATCGCCGCCGCCGTCGAACAAAACGCCGCCCACCCGCTCGCCCGCGCCATCGTCTCCGCCGCCCAATCGCACGGCTTGGAAATCCCCGCCGCACAAAACGCACAAACCGTTGTCGGCGCAGGCATTACCGCCGAAGTCGAAGGCGCGGGATTGGTGAAAGCGGGCAAACTTGATTTTGCCGAATTAAAGTTGCCTGAAAACCTTTCAGACGACGTCTGGCGCATCGCAAGCATCGTCGCCGTTTCCGCCAACGGCAAACCCATAGGCGCATTCGCACTCGCCGACGCGCTGAAAGCCGATACCGCCGAAGCCATAGGTCGTCTGAAAAAACACGGCATCGACGTTTACATCATGAGCGGCGACAACCAAGGCACGGTCGAATACGTCGCCAAACAACTGGGCATCGCACACGCCTTCGGCAACATGAGTCCGCGCGACAAAGCCGCCGAAGTGCAGAAACTCAAAGCCGCCGGCAAAACCGTGGCGATGGTCGGCGACGGCATCAACGACGCGCCTGCGCTCGCCGCCGCCAACGTCAGCTTCGCCATGAAAGGCGGCGCGGACGTTGCCGAACACACCGCCTCCGCCACGCTGATGCAGCATTCGGTCAACCAGCTCGCCGATGCCCTACTGGTGTCGCAGGCGACTTTGAAAAACATCAAGCAAAACCTGTTTTTCGCCTTCTTCTACAACATCTTGGGCATCCCGCTCGCCGCACTCGGCTTCTTAAATCCCGTCATCGCGGGCGCGGCAATGGCAGCAAGCTCGGTTTCAGTGTTGAGCAATGCGTTGAGGTTGAAACGGGTAAATATTGAGTGAGAATTTAGAGGCCGTCTGAAAATATCCCCCTTTGTTTTCAGACGGCCTCTAACCGTTATAATCCCCCTATCCTAACCAATCTGCCAAACCAGGAGCACACCGTATGGACATGATGACGTTTACCAATATTTTATTGATTGTTTTATGTATTTTCACCATGTTGCTGGTGTGGTCGCGCAACTGGAAACGCAAGCAGGCATATTTTGAGAAAATCAAAAGCAATCCGGAAAACCTCAAATGGGTCGGGCAAAACCTGACCGGCCAGGAATGGAAAGACCTGAAAACCGTCGGCGACCGCTTCGGGCTGCCCATGTTGCAGGCCAAGCAGTTGATTGATTTTTATAAAAACAGTCGGAACTGATTGCATGATTTAACAATAGAATTTGACTGAAATTAAGGCCGTCTGAAAATATCACTCTTATAATAAGTAATATTTTCAGACGGCCTCGGCATTTGCCGTTCCGTTTTAAAACAAAGGGAGGAAATAAAAATGACCGTTTATCTTATCGGCGACTCCGTGCGGCTCGCTTCGGAACCTTATACCCGCGCCGCGCTGCCTGATGCAGGCATCGTTTCTCCGTCGGAAAACTGCCGTTCGTCGCACGATGTTTTGCAGCATATCAAACAATGGACGGCGGGTGCGGCCGCCGGAGACATCGTCCACATCAACTGCGGCCTGCACGACATACGCCGCGACCGAGGCAGTAACGGGCCGGTGGCCGATTTGGAAACCTACCGGAGCAATCTGACCCGTATTTTCGATTATCTGAAAAAGACGGGGGCGAAAATCATTTGGGCCGACAGTACGCCGTTTCTGGAAAGCGTGCACAACATCGTCAAATCCTCGCGCCGCTATCTGGCCGATTTGAAGGCGTATAACCGTGTGGCGGACGATTTGGCAAAACAATACGGTTTCGCCATCAACGATTTATACAGCCTGATGTTCCGGCAGGACCTGACCGCGCTGATGTTGTGCGACGGACTGCATTTCAACGAGTTCGGCAGCGAAATGATCGGCAAGGCGGTGGCCGAAGCGGTGTCGAAGCAGATGTAGGGAGCCTTATCCGTTTTACAGCCATTTACGGTTTTCAGACGGCCTCTAAGTTGCGGCCGGACGTTCATCGGGATATAGTGACTCCCCCCATTAACATGAAATCAAGGAATAGGCCATGAGCGGAAAATTAGACCAAATCAGCGGTAAAGTAAAAGAAACTGCCGGAGAAGTATTCGACGATTCCAAACTCAAAGCGGAAGGCGTTATCCAGCAAGGAATCAGCAAGATAAAAGAAGCCGCTGCCGACATTGAGGAAAAAGCAGGCGACGTATTGAAAAAAGGCAAAGAAGAAGCGGGACATTTGGTTGACGAAGCGAAAGAAAAAGCCGAAAACCTGATTAACGATATTAAAAGCAAATTCTGATACATCCTTGTTTGAAACCATAAAAAGGCCGTCTGAAACACGATTTCAGACGGCCTTTTAATATGGTTTTTACCGCACGGTTTATTGTGCGGACGGCCCGCGTGCCGCTTTTTTTACCGCTGCGGTTTTTGCCGCCAGCCACAAAGCGGCCGACGCACCGAGCATATCCGCGATGCCGTCGCCGACCGATCCTTCGCGCGTAGCGGTAAACGCCGCCTGCGCCCATTCGCTGCCCGCGGCAAACAGCAGGGCAAACGCCAGCAGCCCGCGATACGGGATTTTCAGTCCGTCATGGATAAAGGCTTTTGCCAACAGCCAGATTTGGGCAAAAAACAGGGCGAAATGCGCGGCTTTGTCGAAATGCGGAAACGGCGGCGGCGCATTGCCGGATTCCCTGAAAATCAGTGCGTAGATACCGGCGGCAAACCATGCAGCGGCGAACAGGGTGAATTTGTTTGCGGGCAATTTCATGGCTGTTCCTCATCCAGCCAGGTCTGGCAGAGGGCGGCCAAACGGGAGAACCTGCCGCCGCGGGCGTTCAATATATCGCGCCATTGCGCCACTTCCGCGGCGGACGGCGCTTCGTCCATACTGCATTCATATAGCCAGAAATCGAGGGTTTCCCCTACGGTACCGGCGGATTCGTTTCGGATAAGGTCTAAAAGTTCGGTCATATCGAGGCCGTCTGAAAAAAGTTAATCGGTTTCCGGTGGCGAAATACGGGTTTGCCGCGCCAATTCTCCGGCCAGCTCATCCTGATAGGTCCGCATCATTTTATCCAAATCCATCAAGGCATGGCCGACGGCGCGGACAAACGGATTTTTATACCGGATATTCTCCGTAGCCGTGAAGCGGGTGCGGTTTGCGGAAACGGCTTCCAGCTCGGCCGTCCATATCCCGTCAAAGAGGCGGTGTTCCATCTTAAAAGCGTAATGGTCGGGATAATGCTTATCCAGCGTTTCAAAACGGATGGTAATGCCGCCCGTTGTTTCCAGCCAGACCTCCCTTTCTGCGTTTTCGCTCACTATCCGCAAATCATCCAGCGAAGTGCGGTAATGCCAATGCCTGTTATCGGTAACAGTACGGTAGACGATGTCTATCGGCGCATCAAATACGATTGTTTTGCTCAAGCTGCGTGTTTCCGGCAACAACAGACCGGCAATATACAGCAAGCCCGCGCCGCAAACGGCCGCCACGCCAAAATAAACCGGAATCTTCGCCCACACGCCCTATTCCTCCGAACAGTATAATTTCAGGCCGTCTGAAAATTTCAGACGGCCTTTCATCTACTTGCTGTGCAAAAAACGCACCGCCTCTTCCCATTCGCCCGCCAGTATCGCCGGTATTGCCTCCAATGATTTGCGAATCGCATCATCGATCTGTCGGCGGTGCTCGGCACTGGGTTTGTTCAACACATAACCGACCACAAGGTTGCGGTCGCCCGGATGGTCTATGCCCAACCGCAAGCGGTAATAGTCGGGGGTTCCCAAGCGGGCTTGAATATCTTTCAAGCCGTTGTGCCCGCCGTTGCCGCCGCCGAGTTTGAATTTGATGCGGCCGCAAGGTATATCCAATTCGTCATGCACCACCAAAATCTCTTCGGGCTTGATTTTGTAAAACTGCGCCAGCGCGGCAACGGCCTGGCCGGAACGGTTCATAAAAGTCATGGGCTTGAGCAGCCAGACATCACCGTCGGGCAGGCCGACGCGCGCCACTTCGCCGAAGAATTTTTTTTCGTCTTTAAACGAGGCTTTCCATTGCCACGCAAGTTCGTCAAGGAACCAGAAGCCTGCATTGTGGCGGGTTTGTTCGTATTCGCGGCCGGGATTGCCCAAGCCGGCGATGAGTTTGATTTTCGGCATATCGTTCCTTCAAACAGGGCCGTCTGAAAGCGGGTTTCAGACGGCCTATCGTCCTTCTTCTTTATCCTGCACGCGCTTACGGCGCGCGTCTTTCGGGTCGATGAGCAACGGACGGTACACTTCGATGCGGTCGTGGGCGCGCAATACGGTATCGTCCTTCACCACCTTGCCGAAGATGCCCAGCGGCGCGGTATTCAAATCCACATCGGGAAACCGCTCGGCAATCGGACTGCGCAAAGCGGCCTGCCGCACAGTCGTACCCTCTTCCACCCGCATGATGTGCAATTCCTGCCGGTCGGCCAGCCCGTAGGCGATTTCGATTTCAAGCATAACGGCGGTCCGCTTCTTTGATGAACGCATCCACCAGCGTCCCCGTCAGATGGGAAAACACGGGCGAAATCACCGCCGACAAGAGCGCGCTGGAAAAATCGTATTCCAGTTTGAATTCGATTTTGCACATATCGCCGCCCAAATCGATAAACTTCCAAGTCCCGCGCAAAGTTTTAAACGGACCTTCAAGCAAATCCATACGGATTTCCTTGCCAGGAATATTGTGATTATGCGTCGCAAAAGACTGTTGCACGCGCATATAGTCCATAAACAGCCGCGCCTTCAGCTCGTTGCCGCTGCGCTCAATGATTTCGGTTTTGCTGTACCACGGCAAAAATTCCGGATAATCCTCGACCCTGTCGACCAGCTCGAACATCTGCTCTGCGCTGTGCAGCACCAATACGTTTTTTTCTACTTTTTTCATAACACAGCCTTCGGGCGGAAAGCGTCATTATAAACGCTTTTTCAGACGGCCTCCCCCATATTTCGGCACGGGCGTAAGCCATATAACCAAAAATCCTTTCAATAAAATAATCCATTCTTTCCCTTTCACACGCCCGCCCGTTACAGTAACGCACAATGAAAATAAAAAAGGATAGAAATAATGAGCAAAATCCGCTGCTTGGCAATCGGCACCATCGCCGCCCTGCTGGCCGTCGCCGCCTGCTCCGGCGGAAAAACCGCCGCCGGCGGTGGCAAATACATGAAAATCCTCAACGTCTCCTATGATGTTTCCCGTGATTTCTACAAAGAATACAACCCGCTGTTCATCCGCGAATTTACCAAAAAACATCCCGAAACCGACTTGCACGTCCAGCAATCGCACGGCGGTTCAAGCAAGCAGGCATTATCGGTGGCAAACGGCCTGCCTGCCGACGTCGTTACCATGAACCAGTCTTCCGATATCGACACGCTTCAGGCACGCGGCCTTATCCGTCCAAACTGGCAGTCGCGCCTGCCGGATAAAGCCGTACCGTTCACCAGCACCACCGTTTTCCTCGTCCGCAAAGGCAATCCCAAACACATCCGCGACTGGGACGACTTGACGCGCCCTGACGTCAAAACCGTATTCGCCAATCCCAAAACCAGCGGCAACGGCCGCTACGCCTTCCTCAGCGCATACGGTTACGGCCTGAAAACATCCGGCGGCAACGAAACGCAGGCCCGGCAGTTCACCCGAGCAATCCTGAACAACGTGCCGATGTTTGAAAACGGCAGCCGCGCAGCCACCACCAGTTTCACGCGGCGGGACATCGGCGACGTACTCGTAACCCTTGAAAACGAAGCCAACTTCGTCAGCAAAAAATTGGAAAACGGACGGTTTGAAATCGTCTATCCGAGCTACACCGCCGTCGCGGACAGCCCCGTGGCGGTAGTCGATAAAAACGCCGAGAAAAAAGAATCGCAAGCCGCCGCCCGCGCCTACCTCGAATATCTATGGAGCAAACCCGCGCAAGAGTTGGCGGCAAGAATGTATTTCCGCCCGAGCGACAAAGAAATACTGGCGCGGCACAAAGCCGATTTCCCCGACCTGGACACCTTCCGCCCAGCCGAACTCTTCGGCGGCTGGTCGCAGATTATGCAAAAATTCTTCGCCGACGGCGGCATGTTCGACCAACTGACGGCAGAAAGAAAGCCGCAGGAACAATGAGCAGATTCAGAGACCGTCTGAAAACCCGCCTGCTATCCTGTATAATCGACGCCGTCTGAAAAAACGATATAACAAGAGAATCCCGTGTCGCAGCCGCAAGATTTCAATCTGGAATTGTTTTTAAAAAACCTGCCCAACCTGCCCGGCGTATACCGTTTTTTCGACGAAGGCGGCAACGTTTTATACGTCGGCAAAGCCGTCAACCTCAAGCGGCGCGTGTCCGGTTATTTCCAGAAAAACGACCATTCCCCGCGCATCGCGTTGATGGTGAAACAGGTTCACCACATCGAAACCACCATCACCCGCTCCGAAGCCGAAGCCCTGATTCTCGAAAACAACTTCATCAAAGCCCTGTCGCCCAAATACAATATCCTTTTCCGCGACGACAAAAGCTATCCTTACCTCATGCTCAGCGGACATCAATATCCGCAGATGGCGTATTACCGCGGCACGCTGAAAAAGCCCAACCAATACTTCGGCCCCTATCCCAACAGCAACGCCGTGCGTGACAGCATCCAAGTCCTGCAAAAAGTCTTCATGCTGCGTACCTGCGAAGACAGTGTGTTCGAACACCGCGACCGCCCTTGTCTGCTGTATCAAATCAAACGCTGCACCGCGCCCTGCGTCGGACACATCAGCGAAGAAAACTATCGCGACAGCGTGCGCCAAGCCGCCACCTTCCTCAACGGCAAAACCGACGAACTGACCCGCACCTTACAACACAAAATGCAGACCGCCGCCGCCAACCTGCAATTTGAAGAAGCCGCCCGCTACCGCGACCAAATCCAGGCACTCGGCATCATGCAGAGCAACCAGTTCATCGACAGCAAAAACCCCAACAACCCCAACGACATCGACCTGCTCGCGCTCGCCGTTGCAGACGGCCTCGTCTGCGTACACTGGGTCAGCATACGCGGCGGGCGGCACGTCGGCGACAAAAGCTTCTTCCCCGACACCAAAAACGACCCCGAACCAAACGGGCAAGACTACGCCGAAGCCTTCGTTGCCCAACACTATCTGGGCAAAAGCAAACCTGACATCATCATCAGCAACTTCCCCGTCCCCGACGCATTGAAAGAAGCCTTAGAGAGCGAACACGGCAAACAAATGCAGTTTGTGACCAAAACCATAGGCGAACGCAAAGTCTGGCTGAAAATGGCGGAACAAAACGCACAAATGGCGATTGCCCAACGCCGCCTGCAACAAAGCAGCCAGCAACACCGCATCGACGGGCTGGCAAAAATCCTGAACATGAATTCAGACGACCTCAACCGCCTCGAATGCTTCGACATCAGCCATACCCAAGGCGAAGCCACCATCGCCTCCTGCGTCGTGTACGACGAACAAAACATCCAACCCTCGCAATACCGCCGCTACAACATCACCACCGCCAAACCCGGCGACGACTACGCCGCCATGCGCGAAGTCCTCACCCGCCGCTACGGCAAAATGCAGGAAGCCGAAGCCAACGGCGAGGTCGTCAAATGGCCCGATGTCGTATTGATTGACGGCGGCAAAGGACAAATCGGCGTCGCCGTGTCCGTATGGGAAGAACTCGGGCTGCACATCCCCTTGGTCGGCATCGCCAAAGGCCCCGAGCGCAAGGCGGGCATGGAAGAACTCATCCTCCCGTTCACCGGCGAAACCTTCCGCCTGCCGCCCAACAGCCCCGCCCTGCACCTCCTGCAAACCGTGCGTGACGAATCACACCGCTTCGCCATCACCGGCCACCGCAAAAAACGCGACAAAGCCCGCGTTACCTCGTCCCTCAGCGACATTCCCGGCGTAGGCAGCAAACGCCGCCAAGCCCTGCTCACCCGCTTCGGCGGCCTGCGCGGCGTCGTTGCCGCCAGCAAAGAAGATTTGGAACAAGTCGAAGGCATCAGCAAGGCATTGGCGGAAAAGATTTACGAGTATCTGCATTGATTAAATCGGAACCGAAACAAAAGGCCGTCTGAAAAGTTTTTCAGACGGCCTCAATCATTCAAGAACCTTATTGCAGCGCTTCCAGCAGCTTCTCGTGTATCCCGCCGAAACCGCCGTTGCTCATCACCAAAATATGGTCGCCTGCTTC
>ERZ772994.60-NODE-60-length-17708-cov-7.34068_pt1 | contig 17708 bp, 28 predicted proteins | sample MGYA00580679_ERZ772994 | MGnify/ENA primary metagenome ERZ772994 (study PRJEB29015, sample SAMEA2738057) | human oral metagenome | biome: human oral; feature: human-associated habitat; material: saliva | place: China | collected 2224 ...
TGTTCTAAAATACTTTCATAAGTTCGATAAAGTTTCTGCATCCTATGGGGTAGGTATTATTTTGATACCTTTATAGATAAAGCAAAAAAAGGCGAAATTTTTAAGGAAAACAAAATTTTGAATAAGAATTCAGGCAAAATCGGCTTTGATACTTTTCGTTTAAAGTTGGTAGAAAGTAATTGGACTTTGATACCTTTTTTGCATGATTTTGATGAGGTTTTGGGTTGATTCTGATTTTATTCGAATAGAACGGCGTTTGGATATACCAAACGCCGTTTTTTTAATTAACGGTACGGCCGTACCATTCGACGCGGCCGATAATGGCTACGTTTTGGCTGTCGTCATTTAAGTCTATCTCAAAAGGTTCGTAGGCAGGATTGCTCGATTTGACGAGTAGTTTACCGGGCAGCTTTTGGATTTGTTTTACAAAAAGATCGTTATCGATGCGGATGACGTATAGGCCGTCGCGCGGGGTGGTTTCGGCGTGATTCACTAGGATGTTGTCGCCGTGGTTGAGTACGCCCTCCATCGAATCGCCCTTTACGGCAATGACGGACAGTTTGTCAAGCTGGCGGGTAACGTAGTTTTCTATCCAATAACGCCTGAATGCCATGCAGAATAAGGGCTTGTCGTCTTCTGCGGGATAGCCGTGCCCAGCGGCGGCGTAGACGTCGTAACGCGGGATAAAGACGAACTCGTCTAAGTTGATGGGGTTGCCGAGGGTATCGGTAGCCGTACCGTCGATATGGGTACGGACTTCGACCGCTTGGCCTTTATTCATGTATGGCGAGCCTTGGACGGTAAGAAGCCAGTTTAAATCGCAACCGGTTACTTCTTGAATTTTAATCAGATAGTCTGCTGTTGGAATGGCACCGTCTTTCCAGACACGGCTAAAACCGGAGGCAGACATATCAATCTTATTGTAGAAGTCGGCGGGTTTGGCATTGTCCGGCCACAAAGATTTCAAACGCTCTAAAAAGTCCATGATTGTCCTTTTGCTTAGAATTTCGCATTTAAGCAAAAAATTCACTTCTTTTGCTTAAAATTAATTCATCAAATAATCAAATAGATGTCTAATATTTTGCTTTTTTGCGTTATATTTCTAAGCAAAAGAGTTGAAATAACCTTTTTTGCTTAGTATTATTCACTCATTTAATCAATTAACGAAGTAAATCACATTACTGAATGGAGTAAGTCAATTATGCAAAAAAACGCAACGCCGAAAAACTGGCACCGCGCGGATATTGTTGCTGCTTTGAAAAAGAAAGGCTGGTCGCTTCGAGCACTTTCAATAGAAGCGGGGTTGTCGCCGAATACGCTTAGAAGCGCACTGGCCGCCCCTTATCTTAAGGGAGAAAGGATTATTGCCGCTGCAATCGGAGTGGAACCGGAAGAGATTTGGCCTGAACGGTATGCAGATCGGAATTTAAAACCTGTTTTCCCCAAAAGAGTAGTTAATGGATAAGTGGTTTTCGATTTAGTTCCTTAAATGCTAAAGGTTATACGCATTTAAGTAAAACACAAAAAGAAAGAAATAGCAAAATGTTGATTTCAGCGGTTGAGTTGGCGGGCTTGCAACTTCCAAAGCTGCCGAACAGTAGACAAGGCATCGAGTACCACGCCAAAAAGAATAATTGGCCGTTTGAAGAGGTTGTAGGACAGGCTCGAGGCGGCAAGCTTAAGAAATATTTGGTTTCTGCCCTCCCTTCGGAGATTCAGGCGGCCATACAGGAAAAACAGGCGGCAACATTGTTGGCCAAGGTACCGGTGCTGCCGGCAGAAGTAAAAAAACCGCTTCGGCAAAATAAGAAAATGCGGCAGTTGGGTTTGATACCGTGTGAGGAAGGTTTGGCGCGGTTGGACGACAGGCAGACGGAAACGGCCCATGCGCGTTGTGCGATTGTTGCCCATGTATTGCCGCTGCATGAATTGGCGGGTATGCCGATTAAGAAGGCGGTGGCGTTTGTGGTGGCGGAAGCGGCGGCGGGCAGGTTGCCGGAGGATGTGGCCAGGCTGATTCCGCTGGCGAATGCGCGGAACAACGGCGAACGTGGTTTGAGCGAGCCGACTTTATACCGATGGGTGCGGGCTTACCGTGCGGCACCGGACAGCATGAGCCGCCTCTTGGCACTCGCGCCGGTAAAAACACGGGAAAAGACGCCGCTGCTGGCGATTGACTGGCTGCCTTACTTTTTGATGTTTTATCAGCGGCCGAACAAGCCGACGATGATGGCGGCGGCAAAGAAACTGGCGCAATGGTATCTGGAGCAGGGAAAAATCGAGCAGATGCCGAGCTATGACCAGATTCAAACGGTGATGAAGCGGCTGCCGGATCATATGAAGGAGCGCGGCAGGCGCACTGGGTCGGCTTATAAGGCTTTGCTGCCTTACATTGACAGAGATTGGACGGCGTTGAAACCGAACGATGTCTGGGTGGGCGACGGCCACAGCTTTAAAGCAAAAATCCGGCATCCGATGGGGTATCTGTTTACGCCGGAAGTAACGATGATTGTGGACGGTTGCAGCGGTGCGGTCGTGGGTTGGAGTGTGGCGTTGTCGGAAACAGCGGTAGCGGTGGCGGATGCTTTGCGCCACGGGATGACGCATTTCCCGCCGCCTTTGGGTTATTACTCGGATAACGGCTCGGGCGAAACGGGCGATATGCTGGATAAGGAAACGACGGGTATTTTGCCGCGTATCGGTATCGAGCATTTTACAGGCATCCCGGGCAATCCACAGGGGCGCGGCAAGATTGAACGATTATGGCAGACCATCACGATTCCTTTGGCCAAGCAGTATGCGACTTATCAGGGCAAGGATGCGGATGCCGAAACATTGAGAAAGGTATCGAATGCGCTGGCGAGTGCGCAGAAAGTGCAGAAAAAGGGTAAGGAACTGAGCAAGGCGCAGGAAACGGCGCTGGCGGCGGCACCGACTTGGGCGCAGTTTATCGCGGATTTGGAAGAAGCAGTACGCCGATACAACTTTGAACACGAGCACCGTAGCCTGCCGAAAAATCCGGAAACGGGACGGCATTTTACGCCGATGAAATATTACGAATACCGGATGAAGACCGACGGCATGAGGGTGAAAACGGATGTATTAAGCCCGCTGGAGTTGGATTTTATGTACCGTCCGGAGGAAGAACGCATCCCCGACCGCGGAGTGGTGTCTCTGCACAACAATACTTACTTCCACCAAGAATTGCTGGATTACAGCGGTCAGAAGGTACGGGTGGCTTACGACATCCACGATGCCGACCATGTGATTGTGAAGGATATGCAGGGCAAGGTGATTTGCAAAGCGGTATTCAACGGCAACAAACGGGCGGCATTTGCGGAAACGCGGATGGAACAACTGGCCGAACGCCGCCGCAAAGGCCAAGCCAAACGTCTGCAAGACAAGATGGATTTAATCGAGGCGCAACGCCAATCGGCCACGCCGATTATCGAGCAGCAGCCTGATTTCGGCGAATTTTTGAAGCTGGAAACGGAAAGCGGCGGGTTGGTAGAGGTGGAAAACAGGCCGTCTGAAAGCGGCAAAGGTAAGAAGAAGTTACGCGATTTTTTATGGGAAGACGCCGGTTAGTATGACGGCACATCTTTGACACTTTTTAAGGAAAACGAAAAATGATTGAAAAATTAAGACAATTTCTAGAAACCAGCGGCATGAGCCAAAACAAGGTGGCCGACCGCATGGGCGTATCGAGAAGTGCATTGTCGGGCTATTTGAACGGCAAATACGACGGCGATATTGCGGGGATGGATAAGAAAGCCGCGCTGTTTCTTGAACAGGAAGGCGACCGGGCGGAATTGAAAAAGCTGGATATTCCCTATGTTGAAACGGGCACGGCCAAGAAGATGAAAGGTTGGCTGGGTTTGGCGGCATGGCTGGGGCAGCTCGGTATTGTGTATGGCGGTGCGGGCTTGGGTAAAACCACGGTATTGAAACAATATGCGGCCGCCAATCCGCTGGCTTTGTTGATTGAGCCGGATACGGGCTATACGGCAAAGGTGTTGTTGCAGGAAATCTGCCATGCGCTGGATTTAAGCGGCAGAGGCAATATTCATGAGCTGACGGAGCGGGTTATCAACTGTCTGAAGGGCGATAAGAAGAGCCGCAGCCCGCGTGATGCACACCGTATTCTGCTGATTGACGAGGCGGAACAGCTGCCGACCCGCGCACTGGAGAGCCTGCGGCGGATACATGATAAATCGGGCGTGGCGGTGGCGCTGGTAGGGATGCCCAAGCTGCTGCTGAATCTGAAGGGGCCGAACAGTGAATTCAAGCAGTTGTTTTCGCGGGTATCGGTGAAGATGGAATTGGGCGAGATGCTGCCGGAAGCGGATTTAAAACAGATTGCGGCGGCAGTATTGAAGACGAACGATGAGGCGTTATTGCAGAAGGTGGTGAAAACGGCCAAAGGCAATGCGCGGAAACTGTCGAAGCTGCTGCTGATTGTGGACTATTTGTTGCAGGTTAACCCTGATGTTGATTTGGATGATGATGTAATCGAACACGCGGAAACCTATTTAATCCACTAAACCTTTGACAGATAAGGCAATAATTTTTTTACCCTGTTATTTTGTTAAGTTATTGAAATTAAAGGAAAACCAAAAATGGAAAATTTGAAAATGCGGCATCTGCTCGCCATACCGGCGATTGTGATTGCGGTAACGGCGTGTGCGAACCGATGCACCGAGCCGGTGCCGGCGTGGAGCCTGTATCAGAACGAGACAAGTCAGCAGCGGCTGATGCGGGAAAAACAGAATGCGGCTGACTTTGAGGTATTGCAGGCAGAAAAAGCCTATGAACGGATGAGCGATAAAGAGCGGATGAAGGGGGTGGTTTATGAATGAACGGTTAAATCGGCGGAAGGTGCCGAAACGTGAATTGAAACGGGCTAAGGCATTCGCCCTGAAACAGGCGGTCGGGAAGATTCGGGCACGGTGGGGCGAGAAAGCGATACGGCTTGCCTCAACAGACAACAAACAGACTGATTAAACAAGGAATAAGAAAATGATGAATGAAATGAATGTGGTAGCGGCTTTGTTGGTCATTGCCATATTGCTGGCGGCGGTAATGATTGTGTTGGTCGATATATTGGTCGAGCAACGGGTTAAAGAACGGCTGGAGAAGCTGCTGGATAAGGCGTGCCGGCCGGATGACGGGTGGCAGGAATGATGGCAGGAAAATAAGGATGCAGGAAATGGATAAAGAAAAGGTATTGGACAAGATTAAAAAGTGTTTGGCTTTGGGCGAATCGGCCAACGAGCATGAGGCTGCACAAGCCATCCGGCAGGCACAAATGCTGATGAAAAAGTATGGCATCAGCGAAATCGATATAGAGCTGTCTGCCGTAAACGAAAAAGGCGTGGCTTGCGCCTCAAGCCTGCCGACTTGGCACCAAGTCCTGATTGCCCAGTGCGCCAAAGCGTTCGGTGTGGAGTGCTACCAGCGCACACAGTGGGGTTTGGCCGAAGCACGGTTTTTCGGTATCGGTATCAAGCCGGAGCTGGCCGCATACGCTTACGAGGTGCTGCTGCGCCAGCTGAAAAAAGAGCGGCGCGAGTACATTAAAACCGAGCTTAAAGCGGTGCGCCTGACGCGTAACAAAACCGCCCGTGCCGACCAATTTTGTACGGGTTGGGTATATGCAATCGTGAAAAAAGTGGAGGAATTTGCCGCCGAACCGGCAGAAAAAGAGGTGTTGGCACACTACAAACAGCAGATGGGCGATATGGGGCAGGCCAAAAAGCGCGATGTGCGCGGCGGCACGAAAACCAGTCAAGTGTTGGATTTGGCTGCCGGAGTAAGAAAAGGCCGAGAGGCGCAGCTGTACCACGCGATGGGTAGCGGTGAAGAGCGGAAGCAGTTAGGTATAAACGGATAAAGGAACTTAGAAATGACACAGCGAATCAAATTTGGCGACATGGTGCGCTTCCGTGATGGGGTTGAAGCGGTGGTGCTGGACTGCGACGGCACTACCATGAAAGTCGGCTATCGCGGTGATGGATATGACTATTTCAAGGTAGCTGATATTGGTAATGGCATTGAGCTGATTCCGAATTTGGAAACGCAAAGGCTCGATTGGATGATCCTGCGCGATTACCCAGACGATATGAGCGCTGAAGACAAGGCGTTTGTCCTACAAATCGAGCGCGACAACATCGATACCTTTTTGCAGCTGGATGCCGAGCAACAAGGAGCGGAAGCATGAAAACCCGTTGCCCGTGCTGCGGTGCGGAAAACTCCCTCGATGCGCTGATTGCCCATGAGCAGGCGCGGCAGAGCTTGTGGACGCTGGCCAATATCGGCGGGGCAATGACCCAAGGGCTGGTACGTTATTTGGGGCTGTTCCGCCCGGCCAAATCCGTCCTCTCTGCCTCACGCATGGCCATGCTGATGGCCGAACTGCTGCCGGACATCCAAGCCGAGCAGATTTGCCGCAACGGCCAATCCTACCCCGCCCCAGTGGACGCCTGGGCTTATGCGTTTAACGAAATAGTGGCCGCCCGTGACAGCGGCCGTCTGAAGACGCCGCTCAAATCCCACGGCTACCTATACGAGATTATTGCCGGCTGGACGGGCAATGTGGCATCGGTTCCGGTATCCATCAGCAACGGCACAGCCGATCCGGCAATTATCGGCGGCAGCCGGCCGCGGGGAAGCAAAGTAGTGGATGCCGTACAACAACTGGAGGAAATGAAAAATGAGTAAGCCATTGCCCAAGTTCGTCAGCGATGAGCTGCTGACCGGGCTGCAAAAACTGATGATGCTGCGGCTGGAAGGTGCGCCGCCCGCCGACGGTATCAAGCTGACGGCCAGTGTATGGATGGAGGCGATTGTCTCACTGCCCATCCAATGGGACGAGCAACAGGATGCTGTGCGCGTTACCCGGGCATTTACCTGTTTGCTGGCCGAAATCGAACGCTGGCCGACACCCAAGATGCTGATTAAACACCTACCGCCAAGGGAAGAGTTGCCGCAGTTGGAACACAAACGTCAGCTCACGCCGGAAGAAAAAGCCCGGGGACGGGAAAATCTGAAAAAACTGAATCAAAAAATCGCTGAAATCTTTGAAAGGAAAAGCAATGGTAGCAAAAAAGAAAACCCGCATTAAACAGGCCGCGCTGACGGCCGCCGTACAGAGCCGCGTGGAAGCCTCGGCGCAAATCCGCCGCATCGGCGACTTGGCACGCGAAGTAAAACGATTGGAAGCCGAGATGGGAGACAAACAGGCGGCCATCGAGCAGGAGTACAACGAGTTAGCCGACCCGCTGCGCGCCGAACTGGCCGAGCTTACCGGCGGCGTGCAGGCCTACTGCGAAGCCAACCGCGAAGAGTTGACCGAAGGCTACAAAACCAAGACCGTGGATTTTGTGACCGGCGTTGTGAAATGGCGTGCCGACCCGCCCAGTGTGCGCGTAACTGGTGTGGCGTCGGTGTTGGCCTACCTGAAGGAAAAAACCGCGCTGGCTCGCTTTGTGCGGCTGAAAGAAGAAATCAACAAGGAGGCCATTCTCAACGAGGCCGAACTGTTTGCCGACGGGCAGGTACCGGGTATCAAAATCATGAGCGGCGTGGAAAAAATCGTGATCGAACCCAGCGACCCGGAATTAGCGGGGGTGTGAGATGGCTGTAATGCTGAATGAAGGCAAGTCCTGCGCCGATAAAGCAGGCAGAGAAATTAACTGCACCCTGAAAATTGATGTGTCCGACACCATCAATACTTGCGGCTACCGCGCTCTGGAGTTGGCACGGCACTACTGTGCCACGGCTGAAGCCTACCGCCGAGAAGGCCGCTGGTGGTTTGCCTGGGCGGCTATATGGTTTGCCATCAGTGCCGCAATTTGGTTTGCTATGTAGGAGCTTGGAAAAATGAAGAAATATCTATTGGTAGAAATGTCTGATTTTTCAGTTTGGCGCGTGCCGGTACAGGTTATTGCCGATTCTATGACGGATTATTACGTCAAGCAGTGCGGCGAAGACCGAGAGAAGGCTAAAGCCGAAACCGATCTGTTGTTTACCGAGAATGAAGACGAAATCAAATACTGGGCATCTGAAAATATGAATTGGGATGAAGTTAAATCCCATGCCGTGCGGGTGTCCAACGGGAATGTGGATTACCGAGATAGCTGGATAAACGGTATCAAATGTGTAACCAACGATGAGGAGCAAAAAGATGTGGTTTAAACAATGCAAAGCCTACCGGCTGCCTGAAACCCCGGATGCGGCCGTTTTAGCCGAGGCGCTGGACGAACACCGTTTTGTGCAGCCCGGCGGGATGGATTGGTTTACCGACGGTTTTACCGTACCTCAGCCGTTTGGCGACGAGCTGGTATTTGCTGCCAACAAGACCTTGGGTATCTCCCTGAAGCGTGAAGAGCGTGTGCTGCCGGGTGCGGTCATCAAAACCGCCTTGGACGAAAAAATTGCCAAAATCGAAGCGGAAGAAGCCCGTAAAGTCGGCCGCAAGGAAAGGCAGGAGCTGAAAGAGCAGATTATTGACGAGCTGCTGCCGCGCTCCTTTACCCGAGCCAGCCGTACCGATGCAGTCTTGGCCGACGGCTACCTGCTCATCAACCAAACCGGCAACAAAGCCGAAACCCTGTTGAGCCACCTGCGCGAAGCACTGGGCGGGTTACATGCCTGGACGACGACAGCCCACCGTTCGCCTTCCGAGCTTATGACCGAATGGCTGCGCAACGGCGAGGCGGACGGGATGTTTGAACTGGATGACTACGTGGTCTTGGTCGGTGCCGGAGATATGGCTCCCGAGGTGCGCATCAAGCGCAAAGACGTAACCGCCGAAGAGGTGGTGCAGCATGTGAAATGCGGCAAGCGCGTGGCCGAGCTGGGTTTGGTATGGCGCGAAAGCATCGCCTTTGTGCTGACCGACAAACTGACCATGAAAAACATCCGTTATTTGGACGTACTGACCGAGGAGGCTCAAGGTGGCGACACAGCTGCCGAACAAGCTTATGCCTCGCAAGTTATCATGGCCAACACGCTGACCACCATGCTGGACGAGCTGGCCGAATTATTGGGCGGCTGGCAGGAGTAAAGATATGGCAACAGTGAATATCCTCATCCCCGCCACCCGTGCACCGAAGTTTAAACCGACCAAAGGGCTGAAGGATTTGCTTAAGGGTTGATGATAACGGGCGGCAGGGTATGCCGCCTGTCTGAAACCCCAAATCCAAGCGGATTTTTGAACAGTCCGCTTCAGTTTGAAGTTTTAGCGACGAGGAAAACCATGAGCACAGACGAACAATACAAACGCAAGGGGCTGATTGCGAAAATCAAAATCGCGCAAAGCCAGCTTGGGATGGAAGATGATGTTTACCGTGCGATGCTGGCGCGTGTGTGCGGCAAAACATCCTGCACGCAGATGAATCTGGCCGAATTGCAGGCGGTAGCGGCGGAAATGAAGCGGATGGGCTTTAAGCAGACCGCACCGAAGGGCAAAGGTATCCGCCCTCATTTGACGCCCGACCGCGAAGCCCTGCTGAATAAGCTGGAGGCGCTGTTGACGGTGGGCGATAAAAGCTGGCAGTACGCCGACGGGATGGCCAAAAGGATGTTCGGCAAGGATTTGGTACGATTTTTGACACCCGAGCAGCTCTACAAGTTGGTGCAGGCACTGCAAATCCATACCAATAAGGAACAGGCAAAAAAGGCGGCAGAGCAATGATGACGGTGGATGAAGAAGATTTTGAGGCGGTGCGCCACCTGCTGCCCGAAAGTGTGCTGGCACTGATTACGATCATCGGGCTGACAGGAACGGTGGAGCTGGTGAAAAACTTGGGCGGCACGACCTACCCGCTGCGGCAGGGACGTACCAAAGGCAGCGAATCGCGGCTGGCTTATTTGGAGGAAATCGTTGGCGGTGCGGCGATGGAAAAAATGGTGGAAGCACTGGCTCCCTGCGATTTGTTTATTCCGAAATGCGAGCAGGCTTTGTTGGAATTGCGCGACCGCCATATCCGCCGCCGCTTCGATGCGCAGACGGGTAAAGGCGTACCGGCTTATGAGGCGGTGAACGATTTGGCTTTGGCGCACGGGCTGACCGACCGCCATATCTGGCGGATTCTGAAGAAGCCGGATAATGAGTGTGAGCAAGGCGGGTTGTTTTAAATTATAATGCCGTGGGGATAGCACGGCATTTTTTATGGGAAATCAAGATGAAGACGTTTTATGTTCTGATGTTGGCCGCAATGCTTGCGGCTTGCGGCGGACAAGAAAACAAGCCTGCTGCCGGCGAAAGTCAAACCGATAATCGGGCGCAGCAATATCAGAATCAGCAAAAACAGATTGCCGCACGTTTGGCCGATGAAGAATATTTCATCGGTGAAAACAATTTGGAAAAAATCCGACAGCACGCCAATTTGAAAGAACACGCTCAAAAGCTGCTGTCTTTATTGGCGCAGGCCGACAAGGAAAGCCGTGTATGGGTTTTGCCCGGCGATGCAGTCAAAATCAAAGAATTCAATACGGCTTTTGCCGCAGTGGCAAAATCTGCCGAGGAATCTTTCGGCGGCCCTTTTCTTGCGGATAAGGCGGGGCTTTATCAATGTACCGCTGCGGCCAATGCGGCTTACGATTATTTTTTCGCCCGGCAGAGGAAGGACGCGCTGACTGAAAATTACCGTCAACAATACACGGACAATATAGCTGCCTGCCAAGAGCAAATCCGTACGCCGCCAGCCGCTCAAGCGACGGTGTATGCGCGTAAAGGTATCAAGCTGCCGCTGAATAATTGTTTGTCGGTATTGGACGAAGATGAAGAATTTGATACTTACACTTGCCCGATGGACGTAAAATAGGCCGTCTGAAGACCAGCCCGAGAGCGAAAGCCCTCGGGCTTTTTGTTGTCTGTCTGACATGGGGCAGGCGCGGTGCGGTATAGGCGGACGGGATAATCAAGGCTCGATAACAGACTAAGCAGGACGACTTTATGAGCAAGATTATTGTGTTGACCGCAGGCCACAGCAACACCGACCCGGGCGCGGTAAACGGCAGCGACCGTGAGGCGGATATTGCACAGGATATGCGCAATATTACGGCATCGATTTTGCGCAACGATTATGGTTTGACGGTCAAAACCGACGGCGAGGGCAAGGGCAATATGCCGTTGCGTGAGGCGGTCAAACTGATTCGAGGCTCGGATGTGGCGATTGAGTTCCATACCAACGCTGCCGTCAGCAAAGCGGCTACGGGCATTGAGGCTTTAAGTATCGTTAAAAACAAACATTGGTGTCAGGTATTGAGCAAGACCGTTGCCAAGGCAACCGGCTGGAAACTGCGTGGCGAAGGCGGGTTTAAGCCGGACAATGCGGGGCAGCACAGCCGTTTGGCCTATGCGCAAGCGGGCGGCATTGTGTTCGAGCCGTTTTTTATCAGCAATGATGCCGACCTCAAGCTCTTTAAGGAACGCAAGTGGGCTATTTGCCGCGCGATTGCGACGGCCATTGCGATGGAAGTGGGAGCGGCACGGGTATGAAAAAAGGTTTGATTGCGTTGGCGATTGCTGCGGTATCCGGTATGCGTCGTCCTGCAATATCAGAATTTCAGATTACGCCTATCCCTGCGTATCAAGTGCGCCAACATTCGAGTGTGCGCACAGGTAAGTCAGGCGTGGCCGCAGCCAAACGGGCGGCGCGTAAGCGTAAAGCAGGAAAAAAATGACGAGGTAAGAAATATGAATGACGGCTGGGATGGATATTAAGATGCGTATCTTTGATATTTTCAAAAACCCCGCGACAGGCAATTTGTCGCACTCGAAACTGTGGGCAAATGTTGCCTGCGCGGCGGGGACGTTTAAATTTGTGATGCTGCCTGACCCGTCGGCAGAGATTTGGGCGGTGTACTTAGGCATCGTCGGCGGCTATGCTGTGGCGCGCTCGTTTGTCAGCGTTAAGCGGCAAGAATTGGAGAGCGACCATGCCCGTGAAACTGATTAAATACCTGCCCCATTTGGTTGCGGCGTTGCTGCTGGCGGCGGCGTTGGGGTTGGCCTACCGTGCGGGCTTTCAGACGGCCTATCACAAACAGCAGGTCATTATCGAACAGGCGGAAAAAGATAAGTCCGCCGCGCTCTTGGCATCCAGCCGGGCCTTTGCCGCAGAATTGGAACGGGCCAATGCCCGGCAGCAGGAGCAGGCGGAAAAAACGCAACAGGCAGGCATTAAGCTGGCGGCGGCCAATGCTGAAATAGGCCGTCTGAAACAGCAATACAGGAAAGGGATTCACCATGCAATCGAACAGGATAAAAGCATTGCCGGCAATGCTTGTATTGACGGTCTGGGCGCTAACGGGCTGCGCCAATACCGCCAAGCCCTCGGATACGGTGCCGATTAAAACGGTCGAGGTGCCGGTTATGCCCGCGCCGCCTGCCGCCCTGATGGTGCCGCCGGCACGCCCCGCGCCGCCGGAAAGCGGCAGTGCCGATGCGCTGCTGGAGCATGCGGTGGAGTTTGGCGGCTATGTTGCGGAATTGGAAAATCAAAACGCGGCATGGCGGGAGTGGGTGAAAGGTGTCAAAGAATGACCGTGTATCGTGAATTGATAGAACGCCAGCTGGCGGTACGCCAAGCGGGTTTGCAAATCGGGCTGCAAAAGGCCAACGAGCAGGAGCCGTTTATCGCGGCGGTGGCCGAAACTTTGAGCCGCACGATGTGGGGCTATGCGATGCGGATGGATGCGCGGTTTGAGGTAACGTTTGTCGTTAATTTGGGCTATATGGCCTTCGAGCATCAATTCGCGGCAGTCAAACAGGCGCTGGCGGAAAAGTTTGAAGTCGAAGCCGACGGGGATGCGCTGACTGTCGAATCCGACCGCATGCCTTATGGTATGGCGGCCTGCCGGGTGGTGTTTGGAGAAGTGTGATGAGCGGAGATACGCCGATTACGGTGGAATATGTGTTCGGCACGTTGGTGTCGTTTCTGATTGCTTTGTTGTGGTATTGGGTGAAAGGGATTTCAGACGGCCTGAAAGAAGCCCGCAAAGATCGTGATGAACTGCTCGGCAGGTTGCACAGCGTAGAAACATCTTATCAGACGAAAGCGGAAGCAAAAGACAACAGGAACGAAATCTTAAACCTGTTGCGTGAAATCAAGGCTGATTTGAAAGAAGTCGGTCAGAAAATCGAACGGAAGGCAGATAAATAATGCAAAACCAAGACCCTATTTTAAGAGCGTTGGCCGAAATCAACGGCAAGCAGGACAAATTGTTACAAAATCAGGAACGCATGGATGCGGAAATCAAGAAAATCCATGCCGACTGCCGCCGAACGTCGGCAACCACCGGCGCGGCCGCGGGCGCGATTTCGGGCGGCATTGTGGCTACGGGCATTGCATTTGCCCGAGCCAAGTTGGGGTTGTAGCGATGGCGCATCCGAAGGCGACCCGCGACAAGCTGCGGGCACTCTACTGCAACGGCGAGCAGAGCCTTGAGACGGCGGCGGCTTTATGCGGCGTATCGCTCGGCACCGCCCGCCGCTGGCGCGATGAGGCCAAGGCGCAGGGCGACGACTGGAACAAGCTGCGCGCGGCCCATACGCTGGCCGGCGGCAGCATAGACGAAATCGCGCGGGCGATGATGACGTCGTTTCTGGTGCAGTATCAGGCGACGATGACGATGTTGCAGGATGCGGAAGTGGAAGATTTGCCGCCGAGCAAACGGGTGCAGCTGCTGGCGAGTTTGGCCGATGCGTTTACCAAAACGGTGGCGGCGAACAAGCGGGTGTTGCCGGAAGTGCAGGAAGCGGCGGTGGCAATTAAAGTCATCAATCGTCTGGTAGACTATATAGACGCAGAATATCCCAATATGTTGGCGAATTTCGATGTGGTGCTGCAAGGTTTCCAAGGTGTTATTGAGAAAGAGTTTTAATCATGCAGGGAAAGTTAAGCCGTAATGAACTGCGCGCCCGAATGTCCGCCATACGGGCAGACATCAACCGGCGCATCAATGCGGCAGATATCGGATTGTCTGCCGCACCTGCGGATATTGCCGAGCGTCGCGCCAAAGTGATGCAGTGTACGCCTGAAGCATTCCGTTTTTTCTGCAAGACTTATCTGCCGCACTATTTCCCCGACGACAGCGAGTCGGTCTTCCATACTTGGGCATACACGGAACTTCCCGAAATCGAAAAAGAGCCGGAATCTGTCTTGCAGTCTTGTGCGGCATCGCGCGGCGAAGCAAAAACATCATTGACCGTACAGGCGTTTGCCTTGTGGCGCGAAGTGCGTAATGCCAAACACAATACCGTCATCGTGTCCGACACCGAAGACCAAGCAGATGCCATCGTCGAAGCTATCAAAACCGAACTGACAGACAATCCTGCGTTGCAGTTGGACTTTCCCGAAGTTTGCGGGCAGGGGCAGGTATGGCGCATCGGCGAAATCCGAACCCGCCAAAATAACCAGTTCAAAGCCTATGGCGCGGGACAGGGCATACGCGGGGCGAAAAAAGGCGAGGTGCGCCCCGATGCGGTCTACCTAGACGATTTAGAAAATGAAAAACACTCCGAAAACATCCGCCTGCGCGACAAACTGACTAAGTGGATAGGCAGCGTTATCAATCCTTTGGGTGGCGCGGGCGCGAAGTGCGACATTTTGTATGTCGGTACGATTTTATGTTTAGACAGCGTTTTGGCGAGGATACTGAAAAACCCGTTTTGGCGCAGTGTGCGCTTTTCCGCTATTATGAAATGGCCTGTAAATATGGGTTTGTGGGCGGAGTGGGAAAATATCTACCGCAATACATCGAAAGAAAACCGCGCCAATGAAAAGGCCGCGCAGGCCTTCTATGAAGCGAACGAAAAAGAAATGCTGGAAGGCAGTGAAGTAAGCTGGTCGAAACGCCCGCTGCTCGCCCTGATGAAAATTCGCGCCCGCGACGGCATCCATGTTTTTAACTGTGAATATCAAAACCAGCCGGGCAATCCCGAAAATGCGATTTTTGCCGACTTTATTGATAAATCATATTATCGGGAAATGCCGCATGACGTGGTATTTTACGGAGCGGTTGACCCGTCTATGGGTAAACTGGGTAAAGGTACCGACCCGTCGGCTATTTTAATCGGCGGATACCAACGCGGTACGGGCACGCTTTATGTCGCTGAGGCACGCATTAAAAAGCGTGTACCCAGCCTGATTATTCAGGAAGTGATTGAGCTGCAAAAACGGTATAAGTGCAAACAGTGGGTCATTGAAACGGTGCAGTTTCAGGAATTCTTTAAAGATGAATTGGTTAAAGAATCGGGCAAACAAGGTGCCCATGTACCCGCCCGAGGTGTCAAACCCACTGCTGAGAAAAACATGCGAATTGAAAGCATACAGTTACATTTTGCAAACGGATTTATTAAGTTACTACCTGAACAGCGTGTGTTGATCGAGCAGCTAAGGGAATTTCCGGACGCAGACCATGACGACGGTCCGGACGCTTTGCAAATGCTTTGGGCGGCCGCTGTAAGTAATACGGGCAAGGTAGAATTTATGTCCGTAGCGAAACATAGTGAGAAATTCGGCAGCGGCGCATGGTAAAACTGACACCGGGCAGGGCTTATGATTGGCGCAGGCAGTAGAAACTTGGGGCAAGTTTAACTTGCCCCTTTTTTTATTGATGAAAAATATTTTCAGTGCATTGAGCAAAATCCTGCCGGGCGGCCGTATGCCGAAATCCACCCCGCAAACGGCGGAACTCGCCCAGAACACCCAGACTCACGAACACCCGAGCAAAGGTTTGACGCCGCAGAAGCTGCACGGCATTTTGGAAGCGGCCGAGCGCGGCGATTTGAAGGCGCAGTCGGAACTGTTTGCCGACATCGAAGAGAAAGACGGCCATATCTTTTCCGAGATGAGCAAGCGCAAGCGGGCGGTCATCGGTCTGGATTGGCGCGTGATGCCGCCGCCGGACAGCACCGACGCCGAACGGCGGCTGGCCGAAGAAGTCAGGGGATGGCTTGAGCGTCTGACCGATTTCGAAGACATGATGTTCGACCTTTTGGATGCGGTCGGACACGGCTTTGCCTGTGTGGAAATCGAATGGCAGCAAATGGGCGGCCTGTGGCTGCCGAAAAACTTTATCCACCGTCCGCAAGGCTGGTTTAAGGTGGACGGTGCCGATAATGTGCGGCTGGCCAAACAGGATAATCCGGACGGGGAAGAGCTGTGGGCGTTCGGCTGGCTGGTACACAAACACCGCAGCCGTTCGGGTTTGCTGGTACGCGGCGGGCTGATGCGCACGCTGGTTTGGCCGTATCTGTTTAAAAATTATTCGGTGCGCGATTTAGCCGAGTTTCTGGAAATCTACGGCCTGCCGACGCGCTTGGGCAAATACGCGGTGGGGGCGGACGAAACCGATAAAACCACGCTGCTGCGGGCGGTAAAGGAAATCGGCCATAACGCCGCGGGCATTATCCCCGAAACCATGAATATCGAATTGCTTAATGCCGCCAACGGCAGCAGCGAGCCGTTTATGGCGATGATCGACTGGGCGGATAAAACATCGTCGAAAGCGATTCTGGGCGGTACGCTCACCAGTATGGCCGACGGTAAAACCAGTACCAACGCGCTGGGTCAGGTGCATAACGAGGTGCGCCATGATTTGCTGGTGTCGGATGCCAAGCAGCTTGCCGGTACGATAACGCAGCAACTGATTTTCCCCCTGCTGCGGCTGAATAAAGGCAACGTGGATGAAACCCGCCTGCCGCGTTTCCAGTTTGATACGCAGCTGCCCGAAGATATGGCGGTTTACGCCGAATCTTTGCCCAAGTTGGTAGAGATGGGCATGAAGATTCCGCTGGCGTGGGCGCAGGAAAAACTGGCGATTCCGCTGGCTTCGGACGACGAGCCGGTATTGTCTTTGCAGGCGGCTGAAAGCGAAGGTGTCAAAGTTTCGCCGTTAAGTTACCGCCGCGTGGCCTTGAGCAGGCAGGGCGAAATCTTGGATATGGGACAGGCGGCCATCGATAACGCAGGTTTGGGCAAAATCGCCCTGCCCGAGCATATCGAACCGTTTTTGCGCGGGCTGGGTCAGGCTTTGGCCGAGGGCGACAGTTATGAGGATGTGCAGGAGCGGTTGTTGCGGGCTTATCCGCATTTGGACAGCACCGAATTTCAGACGGCCTTGGCGCGGGTGATTTTCATCTCCGACCTGTGGGGGCGGCTCAATGGCTGATTTGGGTTTTGCCTTCGGTTTGGAGCCGGAAGCGGCGGTCAAATATTTTGAAGGTTTGGGCTACCATATCCCGCCTGACTGGGATATGAAATGGAATGAAGCGCAGGCCAAGGCGCGGGCGGTTTCGGGCATACACAGGCAGGATATCGTCGGCGAGTTTCACGCCGCAATGTATGAGGCGGCAAAATCGGGCAAGTCGTTTGAGGCTTGGCGCGATGATGTGCAAGGCCGTCTGAAAGCGCATGACTGGCATCTGCTCAAAGACGGCGATATTGTGGACGGAGACAGCGGCGAAGTCCTCGGACGCGGCATTACCAAACACCGCATGGAAACGATTTTCCGCACGCAGATGCAGTCGGCCTATATGGCCGGCCATTGGCAGGCGTTTGAAGAAGGACGGGATGATGCGCCGTGGCTGCAATACTCGGCCATTTTGGACAGCCGCACCCGCCAAAGCCATGCGGCGGCTCATGGTGCGGTGTATCACATCGACGACCCGTTTTGGAATTACTTCTATCCTCCCA
>ERZ772994.64-NODE-64-length-17010-cov-9.02672_pt1 | contig 17010 bp, 19 predicted proteins | sample MGYA00580679_ERZ772994 | MGnify/ENA primary metagenome ERZ772994 (study PRJEB29015, sample SAMEA2738057) | human oral metagenome | biome: human oral; feature: human-associated habitat; material: saliva | place: China | collected 2224 ...
CGCGGGGCGGGGGAGAGATATAGATGACAATCCCCATTTGAGACACTCTGTCTCACTAAGTAAGGCTACCCTCCCAACATTCACGAGGATCGCTTCTCAGGGCCTCTCAGATGCGTCCCTAGGCAACGCTACTGCCGCGCTCTCTGCGCGGCTCCTATGCCCCTTCTCGTGACGATTTGGGGCATGTGGGGGGCGCCAGCCCCCCACACTCCGCTTCACCCCTCGAAGTCTTCGAGGATTTCTGCTAGTTCATCTGAGTAGTAGCCGTTCAGTTCTTCGTAGTACTGGACGTTCATGGTCAGTTCCTTTCTCTCTTTGACCTTATGCTTTAATACTACCCTGAAACATATATCCCGTCAATACTATTTAGTGTGACGTTCTTCACAAATTTCCATGTGGTGCCACTACACGGATGTGATATACTGTAATCACAGCCCGGGAGACGGGCCCAACAAAAAGGAAAGGATAACGAAAGATGACCATCCTCTTCTACGCCTTTGTAGCAATCGTCACTGTCAACCTCTTCGCAGCTGTCGTCTACTCCTACCTCCACCGCGGTGCAGGCCTCGCCATATCACTTGTCGGGACTGTCCTCATCTGCATCTGTCTCACCTACGCCACACTCAACGACGTCCCCGCTTCTAAGCCGGCGCCCGACGTCACAATCAGTATCACCACGCCACCCACCCTCCCTGCTACACCCAAACAACACCCCACCATCCACCCCAGTTTGGATCCGTCCGCCGTTTCACGTGAAACGACGCCTGCACCTGTCGAGGCGCCGGCCAAGCCCAAGCCCGTTCAGAGGAAGACGCCCGTTACTCGCAAGCACTTCGACGACATGGAGAAGCAGCTGTCACACACTGACAAGGGCACCGACCCGGGCGCAGGCGGCTGCGACGACGACGCAGCAGGAGGGTGCAAGTAATGACACTCCACAAGATCACATTGCTATGCACCTTCATTCCGATGCTCGCGCTGATTTGGTACGTCGCCTACATGGATATCGTCCGAGAGAAGAACATCAAACTCGGCGCTGCAACGCTTTCCTTCATCTCATGCCTCACAACACTTATCATTACTGGAACTGTAGCAGGATGGATCAAATGATCAGTTCAGCCATCATTGCCCTAGACGAGCACCTCTACCAGTGTCTCCCCCATCATTCCGAGATAGCCGGCACCTTCGGCTGGCACATCGCACACGACAACGTCTATGTCACCGACTCGCTCCGCGACGATGCACCTGTCCTCGCTGTCATCCCCCTCGTCTACGAAGGCAACGACTGGAACGCCTCCATGATCGGCTGGGTGTGCGCCCCCGCCAAGGCGCGAGGCAATGAGCGGATCTTCTTCTTCTTCCTCCTCATGACCCGCATCTCCGAGTTCGCCTCCGAGTACCGGCTGTCCCCCACCCCCGCCGCCTGAGATAGCCCTCAGACCCTACAGGAAAGGCCCCTGGCACCTTGCCAGGGGCCTTTCCTGTAGGGTCGCCTACCCGGGCCCTTTCGAGGCCCCTCAGAATCGAATCTAGCGCGTATTCGCCGCAGCCAGGGCCACGCCAAGGAGACCCGCCAGGGCTGGCGCTATCAGCGCAGCCTGTTCCCCCGTCAGCCACCCGCACGCCGTCACCACAGGGATCAGCCCCGTCAGCGCTCTGTACAGGTACTTGCGCACAGCCAGATACCGAGTGGATCCTGTCGTGTCCACCAGGCTGACGTCCCCGGCCGGGCGGCCATCCGTCGTCACGGCCTCCGCTGCGGCCTTCGCGGCCGCAGCCCGCTGCTCCGCTGTCACGCCGTCGTCAATGTCCAAGTGCTTAGCCATTCTTCTTCTTCACCTCCATCAACACGTCATTCAGCTTCGTGACAACCTCTTCCAGCGCATTGTGGCTGGCGGCCGGATATCCGAAACCCCAGCCTGGCACCGTCAGAAGGTCATTCACCTTCGCTACGAGGGCGTTCACGCCGTCCACAGCGCTCTGAAGGCCCTGCACGGCCTGCGTCAGGTCACCTAGCGCGTTCTGGGTCGCCTGGGGGTAACCGAAGCCCTCCCCTGGCACCTTGATGTTCTCATACAGCCAGCTGAGCATGTTGTGCTCGTCGGGTGTCAAATCGTCTCCTTTACTAGTATTGTCGTCGTCTTCGATGAAGCGGCGGACCATGATGATATTCGCCGATCCCGTCAGCCGCGAGTCCGACAGCCGATGCAGCCTCGGGCCTCTGCCCGGGCCTCCGTGGCCCCACGTCAAGCCAGGGCCGGCGTAGAGCTCCACGTGGCTGATCCGCCCCGCGAAAGCACCCGAATGCCAGCCCATGCAGATGATGTCCGCCGGCTTCATGTCGCTTAGGGGTAGGTCCCGCCAACTCGTCGCCGATGCCACAGTATATGCGTCCGGGTCGGCCGCTATATTGAAACTCCGCTCGCCTATCTCTATCCCCGCGCACTGCCGGTAGGCCTGCGCTATCGTAGAGCTACAGTCCCCCCAGCCATATTTCTCGGGGTCTTTGCGGCGGTAGTCGTTCGTGTAGCCGAAATCACCGTCGTGCTTCGCCATCCACGCCACGATGGCCGCTCTTACGATCTGTGCGTGACTCAATGCTATTCAGTCTCCTTTCGATCAATTCCAGCTTTTTCTCAAGCAACATGAGACGCTCAAGTATCCCCGGGCGCCTATTCGTGCCCGGACGCTCCTCCTCACCCATCAGATCGTCGATGAAATGGAGGAAACGACGGGCCTTCGGGGTGATCGCGGCGACCAGCGGCAACACCACTGCCAATGCCGTCCCGAAGCCCGTCAACACGGATTCAGTCATCACAACCCCTTATACACTTCCTTGATGAACAGGTTCCGCGTCGTCAGCTTGTCGAACCGGACACGCCCCGACGCATAGGCGGCCCGTATATTCTTCAAATACGAGTCACGCGGCGTGAGCAGCCTCGTTACCTCGTCCACATTCGACGGCATCAGCGTGAACCGGTTGGGGTTGCGTGGCAGCCCCTCCGTCACATACCACACCGCTAGGTCTCGCCCCAGCCACAGCGACAGCGGCCTGGACCCGCCGACGATCGACAGCGAATATATCGCCGACGGCGGCTTCGCCTCCACCATCTCCACGCCACCATCTCGGAACGTCGAATCGATCATGTACCGGGAATTCTCGTCATCTTGGCGCCGCAGAAACGCCCCGAAGCGGGTTTTCGACACTTGCTGTGCGAACTCCTCCGAACGGTCAGTGTGCACCGCCCAGAAACGGTCCGCGCCCGGTTCCACTATGAACTCGTCCGATGGCACGATCCCATACTTGACATAGTATGGGTTCGTCAGAGAGAAGGCGTTCGCCAGGAAATACACCCGGACGCGGTCGTCCCAGCGGTCCACCGTCGAATACAGGCCTTCGAAGATCGACGCCTCGTCCGGCAGGTAGTGGGTGGCGCCCTTCTCAAGGATGAACTCATCGAAGATGATGTGCTTCACCTTCTTGAGGGACACCGATTTGAGCATCTGCGCTGCCGACAGATACACGACCTGCCCGATGGGCTGTGCGCCCTTGCCAGACCCTATATAGGCGATCTTGCCCTTCACTGACAGAACGACACCCGGGAACTCCCAGCGGACGTCGTCGAAGAACGTCTTGAACGTCGCCGCCTCACCCTTGAACCGCCGCAGATATATGAACTCATCGCCGTGCTCGATCGCCTTCTTGATCACCCGCTTCTTGAACGCATACGTCTTGCCCCTGCCACGGGCGCCCGTCACGAACGCCCACGGCGTGTTGTAGGAGAGTATCCGCGACGGGTCGTAGTATGTGAGCTTCTTATCAGTCGTTGATGTAACGTTTAACACACCAGCCGATCCCCCTCGTGTCGCGGATGAACTTGCTCAGACTGTTCTTGTGCGGCCCCGGCACCGTCCCGTTCAGCCCACCGCCGTGCCCCCACGTCAAATCGCCGCCGGCATACATCTCCACGTGGTCCACGCCGGCACGCCCGGAACCCCAGTCGTAGAACACCAAGTCACCCGGCTTCATCGACGCCAACTGTGCTTGAGAGATACTTTTGGCCGTGTTCCAGTTGATCACGAACACGCCGTGCCCGGTAGCCGACTGTGCGACCGTGTTGCCGCCGATATCGATACCGCAGACGTCGAGGTAGGCGCGCCGGCACGTCGACGAACAGTCGCCGACGCCGGACCTATCCGGATCCAATCTGCCAGCGCCGTTCGAATATCTAAACTTGTTCTCGCGGCTTGCCATCCAGTACACCAGCTTCTGCCGCGTCTCCGACGTGCCCGGCGCCAGAGAACCCCCGCCGCCCCCCGTCCCAGGGGCGCCGTTCTGCCCGCCCGGAGCACTGTTCGTCGGCGGCGGAGTCCCCGCCCCGCCCGGTCCTGCCGTGTACTGGCCCCAGCCGGTAGGGGCGCACACCACCTGTTTGCCGTCGGCCATGTGGGCGACCATCGTGTCGCCCCATCTCGACACTCGGGACAGCACGCCGGCGCTGCTGCCTTGCTGCTGCGGGGCGTTCACGTCACCCCCGGGGTTGCCCCCCGAGCCGTCCCCGCCCGTCGGCGGCGGAGTCCCCGCGCCAGGCGGACCGGGCAGGTCCACGCCCGAACTGTCCATCGCTTTGATGATGCCGTAGGCGGTGTTGTACCGGTTCCTGTAGCGGCCGAACACCGGCTCGGACAGCAACGCCTGGTGCCACCTATCCAAGGAAGCGCCGCCGATCTGGTTGGCGATCCTCAGCGCCCTTTTAGGGGACTGGTGGTAGGCGACGAAGAACATGATCATCGACTGGGTGGCGCCGTCCGGGTCAATCCCGCACTTACGCGACATCTGCGTGTAGGCATCAAGGTCCTCAGCCATCTGTGCCTGCTGTATTTTGTAGGCGGCCCTCAACACCGGTTTAACCTGGCCATCCCAATAGTTCGGTAAATAATATGTGGACCAGTTGATCGAATTCGCGTTCACCAAAGACTGCAACTCACCAGGCAGCTTCGCGAACTCGGCCGGCAGTTCCCTCTTGATTCGGGCCAAGAGTCCGTAGGCTCTCGGCCCGAACCACTGCGCTATCCCAATCGTTATCGGATCGGAGTGGTAGATACCGTCATAGCGCATGCCGGACTCCACTGTTCCAATAGCTTTGATTGCAACAGCTTTGGATTTAGCGTCCCACGCCATAACGGTACCTAATGTGTGTGTGTGCTTAGAGGATGGACCAGGTGCCGGAGACCTGGACCCTGCCGGTGAAGCCCGTCCATGACTGAATGTGCTGGTTGGCATGCACCTGTGTGACGATCGACGTCCGCCCGTCGGACCCGCCCGTCGATTGCAGGTTCACCGAGCACCGCGGCGCAGCCCACTCGGGGACCATCCCCCAGTCGTGGCCGTCGCCGATCGCCGACCCGCCTGACTCCACGATCCCCGACAGGGACACGATTCCACCGTTGAGACGCAGCGTGAGCGGCGCATTCGGATCGTGGTTGAGGCCCGACAGCCCCACCCTATAGTTGGTGGACACGGCTACCGGCTCGTTCCCGTACTGCAAGTAGTTGCCTGCCAGCGTGGCGAACCTCGTGTCACCAGTGGAGTTCAGGTGGATTTCGCCATCCGTGAAATACTTCGAATAGCCCAAGCACCAGAATTCGGTGCCGACATACTCCGCGCCATAGTTCCCGCACACCTCCTGCATAGTTCCTAGGCAGACCGCGAGGCCGTTTTTGCTTTTAAGCAGTGAATGCAGATTCGACCAAGCCCACACGGCGGAGAACACGACGACGCGCGCATTCGGAAACGCCCGCTTAGCGTCGCTGATAAGGGAGACGAGGCCGTTGTAGACGTCGTTGTTCGCCATCGCGTCGTTCCCGCAGTCCGCGATGATCACATACTTAACGTCATTGTTGTTGAAGCTCCCGTCAGCGATCGCCCTGTTCAGCTGGACGGAGAAGTTGTTGGCGCCGTTGACCATCCCGGTGCCGCCGACCGCGAAATTCTTCTCTGTGATGCCCATGGCGCGGCACATGAGCGTTGGCCATTTACCCTGCACCACGTTCGACGTGCCGACAATAACCGCACACACATCCGGGGTGGCGGAATTCTTCAACATGTAGCGGGCGTCCGACTGGGCCTTCGTATAGCGGTCCGATACCTTGTTGAACAGGTCGTCGTAGCACTTCGCCACCTGGCTGGCGGCGTCCGCTTTCGCCCTAGACTCTGCCTCGCCGATCTTCTGATCGATCTGCGCGACCACCTTGTGGTCGGCGTCGACCGTCGTCTCTGCCTGTTTAATCCGGGTCTCCATGCTGTTGAACTTCGACGTGTCCTCCTGTGCGCGGACGTCCAGCTTGCGCATGTCGCCGTTGTAGTCACCACGCCATGTCGGCTTGTCAGTGTCGATGAACTGGGAAAGACCCAGCGCTTCGGTCTTATTCGTGCTAGCCATTTTCGTGCCTTCCTAGTAGTAGTAGTCAGCGGGTAGCGTGGTCGGTTTTATATTCGGGATCCAGGTCCCACTGGCGCGCTGTCCAGTTGGCCTCGTCCAACGCCTGTGCCGTCGCCCCAATGTCGTCGGCACCCTTGGCGAACCTAGCCTGCGTGCGCACATTGTCGTAGAGGACTGCCAGCACCTCCGAGACGGTGCGGTCTGTGCGGCCCCACACCGGGTCGTGGACGATCATGTCCTTCGCTCCGCGCTGCGCCAGGCGCCGGTAGAGTTCGTCAATCGCCCGTGCGATCTTGTCGTCCGTCTCCTTGCGAAGCCTGGCTTCCAGTTCGACCAGGCGCTTGTCGACGTCGTTGGCCAACGCCACGACCTTGTTGACCGTATCGATGATCCGCTTATAATTCTGGATCAGATCCTCCAACACCTCTTGGTAGGTGTAGGCGTCTCTGTGCGCGAACGGCGTGATGTTCGTAAGCGGGCTGCTCTGCAAATCGAAGAACGGTACGTTCTCTATAGGCATCCAATAACCTCCTAGTCTTTAAAGCCAATAACCCCAGCCAAGCATCGGCCCGAGGCCCCAGTACGCGTCGCCGCCGACGTAGTTGTCGTTGGACGACCACAGCCCAAAGAACAAGTCATCGAGCTCGGCCAGCACCATCTTGTCCACGTTGAGCAGCGAGGCCCTATACTCCACAAGCAACGACGCCGCCGACTGTGAACGACCCGTCGAATGCGATGTGGCATGCGTCGTCTCATCGCCGTTCGCCTTCGAGGTGCTATTGTTACTGGTCTCAGAGGCGCCTTCAGTCCTCGCATCCGACTTGGTACCCGACACTGCGTAGTCACCCTGCTGGTTGATCGCCGTGTCAGGGTAGCGCATATCCCGCGAGTCCGAATTGGATAGGCCCGACGCCCTGTTCTTCGTCGTCCCGGATCCCTCCGTCTCGGATTTAGACGAGTGCGTGCCGTCGGAGACGGACGAGACGTCCATCGTGGACAGCGGGTCGAACTTGATTCTCGTGGACTCGTACAGCTGGTTGTAGTAGGGCATGATCATCTCAAGCCGGTGCCTCAGCTGGTGTGCGAACATGGCGGCCGTCTCGTAGGCCGTCTCTCTAAACCAGTAGTGGTCTTTGATCAGCTTGTTCAGGCGGGGCCGGTAGGCCTCATCGAAGATCGGGTACGCATCCAAGCCAAGGTCGGCGTCGCTGTACCTGGCGCACACATCCCGGAGCTCGATCGTGAAGTCAGCCAATGAAACCCTCCCCGATTTCGTTGACGCCGCGCACCTGCTCCCGGCTGTGCCTCCAATGCACAGACACGTTCAGGCCGTAGCGTTCGTTAATGCGGTCTGCGGCCTCCTGCCGGGCGCCGATGGCGACGCCGCGGAAGGCGGCCATCTGTCCCTGCAACGCCTCCACCTCGTCATCCACGAGCCGTTCCTTCTTGTCGGGCGGGGCGCATTGGATGCCGAGCATGAGCATCGCCTCGTCCCACATGTCCTTCTTGACCCGGATCGCATCCGATACGGCATTCGGAGGGAGACGGTTGTCCAGTGCTTGGACGGCGCCGGACACGTCCCCGCCCATCGCGTCCTTCACGGTGAACACGACTGGCTGGCCTTCGGCGATCTGACGGTAGAAGTTCTCGCCCGTTAGTTTCTGTTCCTGGCTGAGCGCGAGGATCGTCGGGTAACGTGACGTGAGCGCGTTCACCTGGACGGTGACGGCCGCCTCAGCCAGCTGTGCCGCATAGTAGTTGACGATCCACTGGTCGTTGACCCTGTTCCTGTTCACCCAAATCGGCACGCAGTCCTTGGAGGACACTTCACGGTTGATGTACCGGTTCCCGGTGACCCGGAACGTCTTCGGGTCGCCGTAGACGTCCACGTCGCCGGTGCCGGCGGCGTGCAGCGCGAAGAAGGCGTGCAGGCGGGGTTCTTCGAAGAAAACCGCCAGGCCATGCCGGTGCAGCACACGTTCCAGGTAGCGCTCATTGACAGTATCGGGCAGGCCGTCCCAGACAAACCTGGACTCGGCCAGGCCCCACAGCATGTTCTGATACATCATGAACTCGCCGCCTCGAACCGCCTTCGCCTGGTTGGCCCGGAACCGGCCCGCGTCCGCCTTAGACGGCTCGATACCGCCGCCGACCAGATCGGCGTTCGTCAAGCCTTTCGTACTCACCATTACAGTTGCACCACTTTCTTCGGTCCGTTGTCGAACAGATGCATCTCCGTTATCTCTTTGGGTTCGTCCCACACAGTGACGCCCTTCTCGAAGATCCCCCTGATCGTCTCGGCGTGCATCTGCGGCACGGATGGGGCGTCTATCCGGCAGTCCGCCAGCTTCCAATATGTGAAGTGGGACATGAGCGTCAGGTCGTATGCGGCCATGTCGACGGTCCGGTTGCACCGGTAGCCGTAGCGTGCGAAATGCTCGGCGACCGCTTGGATGGCGCCCCGGTGAGGCGACTTCAAGCGCACATCCACCATCCACCCGGTGGTGGCGAGCATGAACGCGTCGCCACCGACTTGGCCTGATATGGATGGCTGGACCATCCTCGTGTCCTGTATCTTCGCTTTCAAGCCAGCTAGGGTGTTCGCGTAATCGCCTTTGGCGACCATGTCTGCATATTCTTTGTTCGTGTCCCGGTTGTATGCGGCTTGCGCATTCTGCAACCCGGTGAGCTTCGACGACAGGTTGTTGGTTATCGCCGTCGACTGCGACGCCGTGCTGTTCGCCAGGTCGGTTTGTGCGTCACGGGCGTTGGCGTCGATGTTGTAGTTCGAGTTGGCCATGTGGATGCCCATGCCGGTGCCGACCACACCCTTGATGGCGCCGCCGATATCGCCTGACAGCAGGGAGCCGACGGCGCCCATTCCGCCGGAGACGCCCTGCTGGATCATGCTGTTCTGCGTGTGCCCCCACGCGGCGTCGTTGGTGATCGCCGTCGACTGGGTGCGGGCTGCGTTCGCCAGCGCCGTCTGCGCGCCCCTGGCGGTGTTGGAGGCCACCATGGACTGGCGGGCCGTCCCAATCGCATAGGAGGCCTGGTCGTAGGCGACCTGGTTGCCCTGCAAGGCCTTCTGCTGCGACCAGTCAGCCGACTGGTAGGCGAACGCTATGCTATGTGCCTGCGACGCAATCGCGTTCAGCCCCGAGTTGTTGGGGATAGAGAACATGGGGAAGTTCGTGAAGAACAGGCTGCCGTCCAGGAACGAGTTCGACAGCGGATTCCCGGTGGCGTTGTCTTCGGAGAGATAGTCGCGCAGCCACACGACCACCCGGGGGCCGGGGGGCGAGAAGTGCTGTAGACGGGACAGCGTGACCTTGCCGCCATCCGGCAGGTACTCCGGGTGGACGGCCATCGACTGGCCCTGGTAATTGGTGAGTTCGATGAACAGGTAGGGAGCGGTAGCGAGCTTCGTGTAGTTGCGCTGCCAGTCGGCGAGTCTCGCCTTATCGAGCAACTCTAGAGCGCCGCCGGCGAAGAACGTCTGGTCGCGGCCCCACATGACGTCACCCTCGTGGCCGGCCTTGCGGGAGCGGATGATCTTGATCGTGTTCGGGTCGACGCCCTGCCGGTACTTGTCGTGGACGTTGTCAGTGTTGTGGGAACCGATGATCCGGTCGAACATGTCGTCGGGCGTCGGCAGCACCATGATCATCTGGACGCCTTGCGCGACCCACGGGAAGGGCGACATGGCGGTGGCGAAGAACTCGAACGTGCCAATGTCACGGACGAGGATGATGTCGCAGCCATTGGGGAGTCCTTCGAAGGCGGAGCCTTTCGCAGTCTTCAAGCTGGGGTTGGACGAATCGCCGGGATCGGAGGAGAAGTCGGTGGAGGCGACGATCATGACGCAGCACTGGGCGAGTGTGGCAACCGTATAGCGTTCGCTGTAGCGAACCATGTAGTCGGAGCCCAAATCGAGTCCCTCAGCCTCCCGAAGCACGTCATGCTGGCGGCCGCGCCACGTGGCGGCCACCGGCAGGTGGCCTTGGACGACGAAGGCGTTGCGCAGTCGGACGTTGCCGCAGTAGGTGGTCCACACGTCCAGCTGGACAGAGAGCATGGTGGCGTCGGGCGCGACCCGGACGACGTCTTGGACGAAATAGTAGAAGACGGTCGGTTGCTCTTTATCGGGGTGCAGCTTGGATATCTTCGGGTTGACGACCCGAACGTAGTTGTATTTGACGCACACCGAGAAGGGTTCGTCGAGGACGACCTGGGAGCCGTAGTCGATGGTCTGGGCGTTGCGCAGCGTCAGGTGGTGTGCGTCGGGGCGGTCGATATAGTTGGCCCGGTGGGCATAGTCCCGCCATTTAACGATATCGCGGTAGGTGGCGTCCCATGCCACCGTGGTTAGCGTGACTTCGGCGCCTGCGGCCCATTCGCTAATACTCGGCATGCTCGCTCCTTACCTGTCGTCTGTTCGCTCGCTTATACGTGGAAGGGTGCGGGGGAGGAAAGGAAGAAGACCCAGCACCCTTCCACTGGCCGCTAGCCGTTACTTTACAGTGACGACGTAGGGGCCGTAGGTGATGCCGTCGGCTCCGGTGACGGTGACGGTCACCCTGTAGGCGCCGTTTTCGCCGTTGGCGGTTTCGACTGTGTAATTGAGCATCCGCCCGTGTGGGAACGTGTTGTTCTGCACGTTGTTGATCAGTTCGTCCTTCTTAGCCCGCGTGACGGTGTATGCCTTGGTTTCGGGTGTGAAGGACTTGCCGATCGCCCTTCCGAGCACCGTGAGACCGGTGATAGACGACTTCAGGTCGGGCCAGGAAGGGACGTCTGCTCCCACCTTGACATCGAAGGCGCCTTCGGCGGTGACGCCGTCGCATGCCGCCTTGATCTTGACCGGGCCCTTTTCGAGGCGCCCGACGTAGAGGATGCCGGCATCGGAGATGGACGTGTGGTTGTCCGTGGACGAGACGATCGTCCATTCGAGGGCCGGGTTGATGCCGCCGCCGGTGACGGACTGGGGGCGCACCCGGTAGTTGCCGCCCTTCTCAAGCTGGGTAAGCGTGTTGCCGTCGGCGTCGAGGCATTCGAGGGCGCCGATTGCAGTGACGGGCGGCAGGATTTCGATGACTTCATCGTCGGCGCCGGTCCACAGCATGGCGGTGGGGGCGAAGCGAGAGCACGAAATCGTCTGGTGATGGTGGAAGAACACGTTGTAGGTGTTCGGATCGGTGGGCACGTCGATGGACGTGGTCTCCATGATGTGGTCGTAAACCTGGAAGAAGTCCTTATCCACGACGGCTGCCTGGAAGCCCTTCCCGGGGGCGGCGGACTGCGGGATCTCGATGACCCGGTACTGGACGTCGGCCTTATCGATGTTGAACGCCCACGCGAGCGCCTCCACGTCCAGGGCCGCCTTGACGGCGGGCGTGGTGAGGAGGATCATGTCGTCGGGCGTGGAGTGGACGGGCATCCGCGCCGGGTTGTAGGCGGTGGACTTGAACCGCATCTCGCCGGCGATGGCGCGCAGCTTTCGGAGAAGCTCTTTGGCGTCGTCGGTGGTGGAGCGTGTGTGGGCCACGTCGGGGACGTGCGCATGGTAGAAGCCGCCGCGGTCCTCGTACTCGCGGAGCAGGTTAGCCATGAGCAGGAACTCGTCCACCTGGTCGGACTCGTAGGGTGCGTTCAGCTGGCGGTCGATGAGCTCGGCGACGTCGCCGCCGTTGAGGAACGCAGACTGGATCAGCCGCTTCTCCACAGAGACCTTGTAGCGGTCGCGGCGGTTGCGCGTATGGAAGGCGGTTTCGACGCGGAAGTCTTCCCTGCCGAAGATCACCTTGGCGTCGATGTCATCGTTGGGATCATAGGCGACGGCATTGATGAGGCCGGTCTGTATCTCTTCGACGCCGTTCCCGAATTCGACCATGCCCTTCTTGAACTCGGCGAGCGGGTTGGACCACGACCTGTTCTTAGCGAAGACGGGGACGACCTGGTTGAGTAGCGACTGGCAGATGGGGTTCCACAGGTCACGGTGCTGGCTGAGATAGTCCAGGGTGCGGTCGATACCGGCCTGAGTCGGGGAGGGGATGCGCTTCTTGTACCCCATAGAGGCGGCGTTGATGGAGATCTGAAGAAGCTGTTCGTTGGTTGTCCCGGGGCGCAGACCCTTGAAAGCGGATGCCATTGTTCAGTAAGTCCTTTCGTTATGCGAGGAGATCTTCGATTTGAAGGTCTTCTGGCTCTATGTCGTCGTCGTCGGCGTCATCGGCGGCCTCATTCAGGGCGTCTTCGGTGATGATGGCGCGCAGTTCTTTGCATTCGTCTAGCGCCTGGACGGCGAGGGTGCGGACTTCGTCAATGAGCGCCGCCAGGTCGGCCTGGACGTCTTCTTCAGTCGCTTCCACGGGCGTCTGGTCTTCGGCGTCGGTATCGGGGGTCTGTTCGTCTGCCACTCGGTTCTCCTCACGTGTTGTGCAGCGGGGCTACCGCCGTCTTGGTCGAAGGGTTGTCAAATCCATCCGGGGCCGGCGGGTATCAGCCCGTGACGCCCGGCCGCGGTCTCCGCCACAACAGGATGGAGCCCCGCCTGAGACATAGTATATCACACTCGGATTGTGGTATGGTGGAAGACATAAAGAGGCCCCGCTTTCCAGTTGGACGGCGGGGTTCTCCTTTTATTCGGTTATCGAAGTGGCTAACAAGGGAGCCAGGGCGAGGCGGCGAGCCTTCACCGATTCCTTAATGACTGGCAGATGGGCCCTATTCGCGGCTGCGAGGCGGAACTCCATCTCCGCCCTTGGGTCTTCCTCGTACGCCGCAGCGTCCGCATGGACGGACCACTCGCCGTGTGCCTTGGCCGGCACATCGTCCAGGTACACGGTCTGCCTGATGCGGTACGGCGTGTAAACAGGGACGAGGGAGTCGGGACCAGGCTCGTAGGTCAGGGACGGGAGGTGGCTGTGCTCGTCCAGATCGCGGAGGAGGATGCGGTCACACCGCCCCGCTTGCAGGAACGATGGCGCCCTGTAGCCTGCGAGATGCAGGTTCGCGTACTCTTCGGTAGTCGTAGTCTCGCCGTCCGTCGTCTCATACCATTCGACGATGGCGTAGCGGCGCAGTCCCAGATAGCGCACAGTGGCGTTGCGTTCGCGCAGCGTCCACTGTCCTAGGTCGTCGTCGCGGTCGCCGACGGGTACGCCGTCTAAGCGCACATCGGAAGGGCGAACGCCGATGAGGTGGATGGAGTCCGTGTCATAGTAGACGACGTGCCCCTCGTAGCGCCGCAGCGCTTCGGTTAGGATGGCCCGTCCGTAGGCGACGATGAACACTTGGTGGAGGAAGAGCGAGCCAGTCTCGTGAACCGTATACCCGACCGTTTCGACGTCGAAGCCGTAGCCGTCCCGGTAGACAGCCTTTTCTTTACGTTTATAGTGGCGCATCGCCAAAGAGCCGAAGAAGGAATTCATTTTCTTCTTATAGAAATCTTTGACGATGCTCTCGCTGTTTTTCTTGTCACGGTACCAGGCGTCCACACATTTTTTGTAGAGGCCGGAGACAGAGTCGAAGATAATGGCGACCTGCACGTCGGCGTCTTTGACTTTAAGAGCATCACTGTACGTGTGGTACAGCGTCTCACTATACGTGTGACGGTAGTCCACGCTGGTCACCCACTGGGACATTCCGTCAGGCAGGGTGACGTTGGCAATCCAGAGACAGTCGTCGGGTAGGTCGGACAGTGTGTCGGCTGAGTAGTCGTAAACGCCGGAGCCGGTAGGCAGAGGCATGCACGAGGCGATGGCGGGGTAGAGGGAAGACACATCCCATACGTCGACGCCTTCTACATCGCCCACGTCGCGGAGAACACCGCACAGACCACTGACGCCGTCCAGCGGCGATTTGAAGTCGGTGCCGAACAGACTCGGATGTTCGCCTATCTCGTCTTTGACGTAATCGGAGAACTCGGCTTGGGCGATCGCCATGGGGGCGAAGGCATCGACGATGTCCAAATGGGTGCCGTCGAGAATGCCGCACACCCACTCGGTTTCGTCATCCAGGCCGGCGGGCGGCGTCTGCGGGGGGGCGGAGACGTAGTCGCGTAATGACCGCACGGTCGTCTTGTACCGGGCGCCCTTCGCGTAAAGCCGAGCGGGGTACTTGAACGTCGTGAAGCCCGGCTTCGTCAGAGTGAGCTCGGCGTTCTCATCGCTGATGAGTCCTTCTAGGTGGCAGACGGCGGCGATCCGGTAGACGACGGGCTGCCCCTCCCATACCCACACGCGCTTGTAGCGAGCGAGGGCGGGAAGGAGCGTGTCCACGCCCGTGTCGGCGTCTACGTCGCCGGTGCAGGACCGGACGAACCAGTCGTCCGTCTCTAGGTCGTAGGCGAGGGCTGCGACGTCACTTGGTTCTATTCGCATCCGCTTTAGCGTAGGCGTGTATGATAGCCCGAACGGGTTCAGACGCCCTCCCATACCTCTGCGAACCCCCTTCCAGCGTCAGCTGCGAGAAGTCATGCTTCTTCTCATATTCGTAAGCGTCCCTGATACGCTCCACTATGTTGGAGTGCTTGGCGAGGGAGACGAGCGCTTTCTTGCTGAGACCTTGAAGGTCCCGGACGAGGCGCGAGTCCAAAACAGAACTGTCACTGATCATCTTGGTCAGCATCCCCATGTGCTTGTCGTACTGAGTGTCCAGGTAGCCGGTGGCCACTCGTTTCTTGGTGTCGGCCTTCTCGGCGAAGGTGGATGCCTTTCCGAACCGGAGCGCTTCCCGCTGTAGACGGGACAGCTTCTTCAAGTCGCTACGGGAGTGGACGATGTCGCCGTAGACCTTCTGGGCGTTTCGGTAAATACGATCGTCGAAGCCTTTCCGGACGCGGGCGTTGTAGTCGGAGACGCGCTCACCCGTATCGAGGTGTTCGAAATGGCCGAAGGCTTTGTCTATGTCACCCTGCAAGCGATCCAGTCGACGCTGTTGACGGAGGAAGTCGTCTATCCGATAGGAACTGACGATATCCTTCTTGGCCGTCAAATAGTACTGGTTGCCGCGGAGATTGAAGCGTTTGATACGGTCAATGTAGGAGACAATTTGTTTGTCGGACATGGTGCGTAGCTGTGCGTTGGTGCCGACACGGGGGTCGAACTCGCTGTTCGCGAGTTCGACGCCCCGTTTGCGATGGGCGCGCATCTTGCCCATCGCCGTCTTGCGAACACGCGCGGCTTCAGCGAGGAGCTCAAACCGTTTCACGGGAAACCTCTACCGATCGGTACAGAAGCGGGGGTTCGAACGATAGGGCTATGGACCCGTTGGTCCGAAGCGGCTGCCATGAAGGGTCTAGATCGTTGTGCGCCTTGTTGAAGAGACTGTGAACGCGCCACTCGACGTCGCTGAGGCCGGCCCACGCCCTAGCCTGATCGGTCCGGAGGAGGCCGCACACCGCCCATGACCCGTAGCAGAGGCGGGATAGGTGTGTCGTTTCCCTACTGGCCTCCGCTGCCGAGTCGGGCACATAGGCGCGGCCATGCTCGTCTTCGATGAAGTCAACGTAGGGGGTGTGAACGAATTCGACGTATAGGGGTATGAGGCTCATGCTTTCGGAGGCGCCGAGCGACTGACGAGCGGCGTCTGGCAGCCTGTAGAAGACGCCGGGTTCGAGTCGCTTGACGCGGACGTCGCTTACAAACGTGGGGAGGGTCAGCGAGTAAGGCGTAAGGTCGTAAGGTAAGCAAGGCTTCCATTTAGGGATGGGGCATCCATGGATATAGCTGGCGTACAGGTAGGAAGCCGTCTCACCTGTTTTCGAAGCGACTTGGACGCTGCGCATGTCCGTTTCGAGTTTGATCATTATCAGTCGCCTTCTCTAGCGTTCCTCTGTGCCTTCTTAGCAGAGAGTGCTCGACGGACGGGACTGACGAAATCAGTTCGATCTGAACTGAAAGCGTTCTGGACGACTCGGGTAGGTGCGATACCATATTTCAGGGCGATATCGGCCAGGTCGGATGCGAGTCGTTCCCTGTTTTCGCTGCACTGTTGCGTATAGTTGTCGGCTATGTCGATACGACGCTGCACATATAGGCTATGCGCGTACCGTGCAGCTTCGACGTCAGGGCTAAGGTAATCGGTCATCTTTCGTTATCCTTTCCTTTTTGTTGGGCCCGTCTCCCGGGCTGTGATTACAGTATATCACATCCGTGTAGTGGCACCACATGGAAATTTGTGAAGAACGTCACACTAAATAGTATTGACGGGATATATGTTTCAGGGTAGTATTAAAGCATAAGGTCAAAGAGAGAAAGGAACTGACCATGAACGTCCAGTACTACGAAGAACTGAACGGCTACTACTCAGATGAACTAGCAGAAATCCTCGAAGACTTCGAGGGGTGAAGCGGAGTGTGGGGGGCTGGCGCCCCCCACATGCCCCAAATCGTCACGAGAAGGGGCATAGGAGCCGCGCAGAGAGCGCGGCAGTAGCGTTGCCTAGGGACGCATCTGAGAGGCCCTGAGAAGCGATCCTCGTGAATGTTGGGAGGGTAGCCTTACTTAGTGAGACAGAGTGTCTCAAATGGGGATTGTCATCTATATCTCTCCCCCGCCCCGCG
>ERZ772994.66-NODE-66-length-16823-cov-3.25107_pt1 | contig 16823 bp, 11 predicted proteins | sample MGYA00580679_ERZ772994 | MGnify/ENA primary metagenome ERZ772994 (study PRJEB29015, sample SAMEA2738057) | human oral metagenome | biome: human oral; feature: human-associated habitat; material: saliva | place: China | collected 2224 ...
GTAGCAGGGGCTTATAGCCCCGAGCAAACCACCCGTTTGACGGGTGGTAGTGATGAAAGGAGAATTTTGCATGGAAAAGAACAAGTGTAAAGCACACGTAACGGAACTGACAGTGGAAGAGCTTCGCGAGCGCTTGGGAGCACTGAAGGATGAAAAGTTCATTCTTACCGTTTTCCTGCAAAAAGGAGGTGATGACGATGAAAAAGCCTAACATCTACGAATCAGACGGAAATGGCTTTCAGCTAGAGCAGGTCGGAATTCGTCTGGTTAAGTAGCGGTCGTTGTATTCCGAGACAAAGATTGACTCTTCGGAAGCTGCGGTACAGCTGGTAGCGGATGCACTTCTTGACTATAATCGTGAAGTTTTTTGCCTTATCAATCTACAGGTTGATAATAGACCGATTAATTTAAACATTATTAGCATGGGCACGCTGAATTCTTCGCTGGTTCATCCGCGGGAAACATTAAAGTCGACCATTTTAAGTAACGCTTCGAATGTTCTGCTGTTCCACAATTATCCCTCCGGAAAGTTGAAGCTAGCAAGGAAGACATCTCCAATACAGACCAACTGGTGCAGGCCTTTAATATGATGGGAATCAAAGTCTTGGATTATGTCATTGTCTGGAATGCAACGAATTACTACTCGTTTCTTGAGCAATGTACGCTTCCACTGCCGAGGTCCTCCTATACCACTTCTTTGGATCAACTGGATTTACGGAAACAGAAAGTTGCCGAAGCGGAATCGGTGGTAGCCAAGCTGAAAGAGACTGAGCATCGGAAGAAAAGAAAAAGGAGTAAAGCAAAACCGAAGGAACCGGAGTTATCAAGAAGGGGCAGATACGAAACTCGTCATTGCCGAAAAGCCTTTTGTCGCCTAGGCGCTTGCCAAGGTTCCCGATGCAAACGGACGCTTTGAAGGATACCTCAGAAGGGACGCATTCGCCGGAAGGACTGCAAGAGCCAGCGAAGCGGAAAGAAGTACAATGCAGACATCTTGCTCTTGGCAGAGGCCGACGGTAAAGCAGAGTTCAGGTTGGAATTTGATGATACCCATGATGCCGGATGATACGAAGGTGGAAAGGAGACGCAATGGTATTTACAGAAGATGAGAGAACTCTGTTGATTCTCTACTGTGAGAAAAACAGAAATGGAACACTCAAAAATCTGTTTCTCATGCGGGGGCAGCTTCAAGCGGATGAGAAAGCGCTGTTAGCTCTGACAGATGCCGTAATCCGGAAACTTGGCGGCATGACCGATTCTGAATTTGATGGTCTGAATCTCTTAGACGCGGTGAGGAGCAGCAATGCGGGAACGTAATCAGGAAATTCATGTGCTCCTTCTTCCGGAAGAGATGGAACGGATTAAGCAGAAAATGACCGAGCTTGGAATCATCAACCGCAGTGCTTATGTGCGCAAGATGGCACTGGACAGTTACTGTGTCAATCTGGATCTGACGGACATGAAGGAAATGGTGTCTCTACTTCGTCGCTGTAGCAACAACTTGAACCAGTATGCAAAGCGGGCAAATGAGACCGGATCCATTTACGCCGAGGACATTCAGGATTTACAGGCAAGGCAGAGTGAAATCAGGTAAATTGCGAAGGAGATGCTGGCAAGACTTGCGACGATTCAGTAAGCGTCATACAGTAGCGGAGAGCTTGTGGCAGTGAAATCTTGATTTTCTTCGCTTGATGGCATATAATATATTTTAAGTTTTTGTATGCATTTACAGGTTTTGAACGAGGTGGCTCATGGACTACATTTCGATACAGGAAACCGCAGAAAAATGGGGAGTGTCAAGACGCTGGGTTCAGGTTCTTTGTTCGGAAGGACGGATCGAAGGCGTCGGACGGATAGGCAATACATGGGTAATCCCCAAGGATGCTGAACGGCCGAAAGACGCCAGAATTAAAAGTGGCAAGTATATCAAACTCGAAAGAAAGGTGCAGCGCTAATGGCAGCTTTAAATGATTTGATAAATCAGATTACAGATACGGAACTTCGGGATCGAATTCAGTGCGAAGTAGACAGACTCGCAAAACAAAAAAAGTTCGGTCTGGTCTTTGAGGAGCATCTTCCCGAATGCACTCCGCTCTATGATATGCCTGTCAAAACCGGTTGCCAGGTAATGATGCGCGATTCCAAAGAAGACAAGGCCGTCTACACGGTATTGAGACTGGAAGACGGACAGGTTACCTGTACAAGAAAGGGGAGCAAAGAGGAGCCTGTTATCTTCTCTGTTAGTGACATTGTGCGTGTCGCTGAATTCGGCGAGCCTATCTACCCTTATCTGAAGCCTCTGGATGCTGTCTGCAATGCACCCGACAGTAATCTTTGGCATGCGCTGATTGAGGCAGACAACTATCATGCCCTTCAGCTTTTGGAATATCTTTATGCTGGTAAAGTGGATTGCATCTATATTGATCCCCCATACAATACCGGAGCACGTGACTGGAAGTACAACAATGACTATGTGGACGGCAATGATTCCTATAGGCACAGTAAGTGGCTTTCGATGATGCAAAAAAGGCTTAAAATTGCAAAAAAACTTTTAACATCGACTGGCGTTTTGATAATTGCCATCGATGATTACGAGGTTTCTCATTTGAGTTTGTTGCTTGAAGAAATATTTCCTGAATACGATATCTCTACAGTCATAGTCAATCATCATCCGCAAGGGGGGGCCGCCGATAACATCTCCAGAACACATGAATACGCATTATTTCTTACCCCTACAGGAGTCAAAGTAATAAAGGGAAATAAAACAGAAAACCTTGAAGAAAGTTGGTCATTGACACGTGGGGGGACTGACATCCGAAATCTTAGGGCTGGACGTCCAAATAGTTTCTATGCAGTGTATGTTGATGAAAGAAGCAGAAAGGTAGTGGGCGTCGGGCCCCATTTAAATGTGGATACAACATATGACCCGGCGAAGGCTCCTGAAGGGATAGTTGCATATTACCCTGTTGGGAAGGATGGAACAGAACGCGTATGGCGCTATGAGCGTGATTCTATGATAGAGCATATAAAAAATGGCGATATTGTAGTTTCAGCAAGGGGTTCTTTGAATGTAATAAAGCGCAGAGATGTAAAATATGATCCTGTTTTTAGCATATGGGCTGATGGACGATATAACGCGGGAACGTTTGGGACGAATATTATCTATGATCTGTTTGGGAAAACAACACGTTTTTCATATCCAAAATCATTGTATACAGTTGCTGATTGTGTCCGATACTCAACTCAAGATAATCCGGACGCGATAGTATTGGATTTCTTTGCAGGGTCAGGAACAACATTACACGCGGTCAATCTTCTGAATGCGGAAGATGGTGGCCATCGAAGATGTATTCTCGTAACAAATAACGAAGTCTCTGATGCTGAAGCGAAAGGTTTGACAGCAAAAGGTTATTATCCAGGTGATGAAGAGTGGAATAAGTTAGGTATTGCCCGCCATGTTACATGGCCTCGTACAGTTTGTTCTATTGAGGGACATGATATCAATGGAAATCCGTTGAATGGTAATTATCTTGGAAGCGATCTCCCGATGGCAGATGGCTTTAAGGCAAATGCAGCATTCTTCCAGCTCGGTTTTCTGGATAAAACGGCAGTTGCACTTGGCATGCAGTTTAAGGAGATGCTTCCTCTTCTCTGGATGAAGGCTGGGGCAATAGGCCCCTGCCCTTCCCTAGGAGATCAGGATATCCCGGACATGCTGGTACTGCTAGAGAATAAATTTGCCGTTCTCGTAAATGAAAACGCATTCGCGTCTTTTGAGCAGAGACTGGAGGAACATCCGGAGATTCAGACAGTCTATTTGATCACGGACTATGAAGTAAATTACCGATCCATGAAGAAGAGCCTGAACGTGGAAACCACCTATCAGCTCTATCGGGATTATCTTGATAATTTCCGCATCAATCGCGGGAGGAACAGAGCATGATTAACGAATTATTTCCTTTTCAGAGGCAGGCGGTCGGAGATCTTCGCACCAGGACGGCATTGGCGCTCAATAATTACCGGATGCTTCATGTGCCGCAGGTGGTGTCTCTTCAGGCACCGACCGGTTCGGGAAAAACCATTATCATGGCAGCACTGATTGAAGAGATATTCTGTGGAAATGAACAATTTGCAGAACAACCGGAAGCAATCTTTGTTTGGTTGTCGGACTCGCCGCAGCTGAATGAACAGTCCAAACAAAAAATGGAGCAGAAAGCGAATCGTGTCCGCTTTGATCAGTGTGTCGTCATCTCTGATGAGAGCTTTGATGCCGAGGTTCTGGAAGATGGTCACATTTATTTTCTCAACACGCAGAAGCTTGGACGCGGAGGAAATCTAAGTTATCACTCGGATACCCGGCAATATACAATCTGGGAAACTTTGCTGAATACGGCGAAGGAGAAATCAGACAGGCTGTATTTCATCATCGATGAGGCGCATCGTGGTATGCAGGGGCGCGCTGCCGGGACGGCGACGACCATCATGCAGCGCTTCCTGAAAGGAAGTGAACCGCACAAGCTCACTCCCATGCCGGTTGTTATTGGAATGAGCGCAACGGCAGCACGGTTCAATACGCTTGTCGGGGATACCACATCCAGCCTCCAAAAAGTGGTGATCTCTCCAGCCCAGGTTCGTGCATCCGGACTTTTGAAGGAGCGTATTATCATAACCTACCCGGACGATCCGTCAAAGCATGGTGATATGGCGGTGCTGCAGGCGGCGACAGACGAGTGGATCAATAAATGTAAACACTGGTATCAGTATACCTATGAACAGCATTATCCGAATGTGAATCCGGTCTTTGTTATTCAGGTGGCAGCAGGGAGCGGAAGGAAAATTTCAGACACCAATCTCGATGATGTGATCGCAAAAGTTGAAGATCATTTGGGAGACACCTTCAAAGAAGGTGAGGTCGTCCACACGTTTGGATCCACAGGAACCATTGAAGTGAATGGTCTTGCAGTTCCGCATATCGAGCCGTCCGAAATTGCCGACAACCGGAAGGTTCGCGTGGTCATGTTCAAGGAGAATCTCTCCACTGGTTGGGATTGCCCCAGAGCGGAAACCATGATGTCCTTCCGACATGCAGAGGATGCCACGTATATTGCACAGCTGCTGGGTCGCATGATCAGGACCCCGCTGCAGAGTAAGATTCTGGTGGATGACTCTCTGAATGATGTCCGACTTTATCTCCCCTATTTCAACAAGGATAACGTTCAGCAGGTGATTGATGAACTGCAGGCGGCGGAAGGTGGGGATATTCCGACAGAAATCAACGGGGAATCCTTGGAAGAACAGGTCTATGTGCCGTGGTCGGTTCATACGAAAAGGTCTCATACACCAGCGCAGATACCTGGACAGATTGATATGTTCACCTATGCTGCCGACCAGTCCTGGCAGCGGCTGACAGACCAGATACATGCGCGGGAAACCTTCCTCCTTCGCGATGGAGACGGTCCGACTTCAGCTGGGGTTTCATTTGTTGCAGATGGCCCTGCAACGGCTGGAACTATGCCTGTAAAACCGGTACAGCCACAGACGATACCACTTCCAATGCCGAAACAACCAGTACAGCATCCTACAGGAATGAACGGAGATGCCACGGTTGACAATCAATATGAACAACTATCCTTCGTACCGGGACTGGATCGGGAAGCGGTGATTCGTTTTATCAACGGGCAGGGCTTCCTGACATATATGGTGAAATCGGTCAAGATTAACAGCTATCTAAAGTCTCTCCTGAGCCTCGCGGGCATTCTGACCCAGAATATGATTTATCCGGAAGCAAACGATGAGATCAAGACGGATGTTGTCAATCTGATGCATCAATATATCGAATCTCTTCGGAAGAACGGCACCTATGATTCCCTAGCCAGACAGGTCATGGAGTACAAGCTTTCGATTCGGATCTTTGATGCCTTCGGAGAAGCCATCAAGGATTACACCATTGAGGACTGGCTTGCAACCACAGAAACGGATCTGGACAGGCAGCTTCGTGCCGCAGATTCCCGTCTGGGAGGCTATGGTTTCCCATTTGCCTATGGACGCAAGTATATGGATATGAATAATCTCAATGCGTTCAAGGTGGACTGTATCCTGTTTGCTTCGGATGACGAGTGCATGCGTAAGCTGAACAGCTATGCGGAACAGAAGTTCCACGCGCTGAATGATCAGTATAGAAAATACGTTGTCTCGAAGTCCGAAAAATGCCGAAAACAATACAGTGACATTATTGCGGATGGTGACCTGGTCAGCAAACACAACTTCAGCCTGCCGGAGACGATCAGCGCTAGAGTGGAGACCGGCGGAAAGACATACCAGGATCATCTTTTTGCGGATGAGGATGGAAATGCCACCATCAAACTCAACGGCTGGGAAGTCGGCGTCCTGGAGGAAGAACAGAAACAGTCGGATTTTGTCTGCTGGCTGCGAAATCCCTCCAGACAAAGCTGGTCTCTCTGTATTCCCTATGAAATTGAAGGAGATACCAAAGCGACCTATCCGGATTTTGTGATTATTCGGAAAGATGCCGAACTGGGCTACGTGATGGATATCCTGGAACCGCACAATCCGGACTTCAAGGACAATCTCGGAAAGGCCAAAGGTTTTGCACGCTATGCCATGGAAGAGCCGAGGATCGGCAGAATCCAGCTGATCCGCATGAGTAAGGACCCCGCAGGAAAAAACCGATTCCTTCGCCTTGATATGTCCAAAGGAGCTGTTCGGAACAAAGTGCTTGCGGCGATCAATACGGATGAACTTGATCACTATTTTGAAACGGATGGCGAGTTTCTGAACTGAGTTTTTGCGAATTCAGGAAACTTCCGCTATAAACGAGGAGCTATGAGCATGAAGTATACCTTTATCGATTTGTTTGCCGGTGCAGGAGGCCTTTCAGAAGGCTTTATTCAGTCTGGCTTCGATCCCATAGCTCATGTGGAAATGAACGAATTTGCAGCAAGAACACTGGAAACAAGAAGTGCCTACTATTACCTGAAGAATGCAGGGAAAATGGATTTGTACAGGGATTATTTGCGTGGTGAGATCTCAAGGGAGGAATTCCTGGGCAATATCCCCGGAAAATATCTGAAATCGGTGATCTGTGAGACGATGTCGGACACAACTCTCCCGTCGATCTTTAAGACTATCGATCAGATGCTGAAGGAAAGAAAGATTTCACACGTTGATGTGATTGTCGGAGGCCCTCCTTGCCAGGCATATTCTCTGGTGGGGCGTGCGCAGAGCAAACATATGGAACACCCCATGGCGGAAGACCCCAGGAATTATCTGTACAAACTGTATGCCCGCTTTCTGAAACGCTATCAGCCGAAAATGTTCGTCTTTGAGAATGTGATGGGAATTGAAACGGCAAACGGCGGACAGACGTGGAAAAACATACAGAGTTATCTAAAGCGGGTCGGATATGAAATCGAATGCCATGAGCAGAATGCCAGGACATTTGGCGTACTGCAGAATCGGCGGAGAATGATTATCGTTGGCTGGCTGAAGAACAGCGGGATGTCCTATCCCGAGTTCAAAGCAGCGGACGTTCAGGCAATCGTTTACGACCTGCTAACGGATTTGCCGAAACTCCATCCCGGAGAAACGGCATTAGAGTATTCTTCTACAGAGATGAGTGAATATGTCAGGGCTCACGGTCTGCGAACTGGAGAAGATGTTCTGACCCTGCACACGGCACGACCCAATAAAGAACGAGATATTGATATTTATAAAAAAACGATTGATCTCTGGATTAATGGCAGCCATAAGCGTCTTAATTACAATGATCTTCCTGACAATCTGAAGACACACAGGAACCGCACGTCCTTTTTGGACCGTTTTAAGGTTGTGGAAGGAGATGAGCCATACTGCCATACGATGCTTGCACACATTTCCAAGGATGGTCATTATTTCATCCATCCGGATCCGGAACAGCATCGCTCTATTACGGTACGTGAGGCGGCCAGAATTCAGTCCTTTCCGGATAATTATTTCTTCGAAGGGCCAAGAACAGCTCAGTTTGTCCAGATAGGAAATGCAGTACCTCCCATGATGGCATGCGGCATTGCCCGTGAGATCGCCGCTCAGCTCAGAAAAGAGGACTGGAATGGAGCGTAATCTTCTGCTCGAACAGTATGGACGATTTAAGAGACTTTCTCTGGAAGAGTCTCCTTATAAGTGTCTGCTGAATACTGACATCGATCTCAATCCTCATCAGATCAATGCTTTTATCGCGGCCATTCAGGCATTGAAGACCGGAGGCCTGATCCTGGCGGATGAAGTCGGTCTTGGAAAAACGATAGAGGCCGGTCTGACCCTCCGTTATGCCTTGGACATGGGTGCTAGGAAGGTGATGATCGCTCTTCCTGCCACGCTGCGCATGCAATGGGAAGCTGAACTGGATGAAAAATTTGGGCTGAAGGCAAGAATCCTCGATCGCCTGACAGTTGAAAAAGATTATCATGCGGCAAAGCGCTGGATTGAAGCTAGGGAAGATGTCCGTATCGTACTGGCATCTTATGATTACGCTTCCAAGTTCATGAAACGATTTCCAGAAGTGAAATGGGATCTTGTTATCATTGATGAGGCACATAACCTGAGGAATGTTTTTCACAAGCGCAAGCGCGCGAAAAAACTGTACGAGATCACAAAGGGGATTCCGAAGATTCTACTGACTGCGACGCCGTTACAGAATTCCCTCTCCGATCTGCATGGGCTGGTGTCCTTTGTGGATCCGAGAATTTTTGGATCCGAAAAGTATTTTTCCCGTATGTACGAGGAAGCCGGGGATTATAACGGATTGAAGGAGAAGCTTCGACCGGTGCTTTACCGTACGCTTCGCCGGGATGTTGTCAAATATGTGGCATTCAGTAAGCGAACCTGCCGAACGGTTGATTTCCATCTTTCTGAAGAGGAAAAACAACTATACGATATGGTTAACGCCTTCCTCATGCGGGAAAAACTGTATTCCATTCCCACATCAAAAAACAGCGGGCTGATTCTGCTAGTTATACGAAAGCTTCTGGCGTCTTCAAGCTATGCACTGGTAGAAACTTTCCAGGTTCTGGAAAAACGACTGGAAAAGCTCTACAAAGGGACAAAATCTGCCAATGCCCAGGATGGCTTTGACCTGTTCTGGAGTTTTGTTGCAGATGAAATGGAAGATGATGATGAAGAGCCGGAGGACGATGAAAGCGCTGCCCAGAAGGCTGAGATCATGGAGGAGCTGGGAGAAGTCCTTTCCATCATCGACAGGGCATCTTCCATCCGGAGGAATGCAAAGATAGAGGCACTGAAAAACGCATTGCAGATATCCTTTGAACAGCAGGAAAAAGAAGGACGGCCTCCCAAGGCAGTAGTCTTTACCGAATCCAAACGGACGCAGAAGTATATTGCGGAAGAGCTCAGAGACAGCGGCTATACAGAAGATGATATTATGCTGTTCAATGGAGACTATGATAACGTCATGACAAAGCAGATATACAAAGCATGGCGTGCGAGAAATTTTGACAAGCCGGATCGAGGCAAAAACGTCGAATATAAGCATGCAATCGTTGATTATTTCAGCGGCCATGCAAAAGTTCTGATTGTGACCGATGCCGGATCAGAAGGCCTTAACCTGCAGTATTGCAGTACTGTAATCAACTATGACCTTCCATGGAACCCACAGAAAATCGAACAGCGCATAGGCCGCTGTCACCGTTATGGACAGAAGTATGATGTGGTTGCCATTAACCTGTTGAATACGGATAACGAGGTGGACAGACGGGTATATGAGATTCTGTCTCGTAAATTCAGCCTGTTTGAAGGTGTGTTCGGAGCGTCAGATGTTGCGCTTGGTGCGCTGGAATCCGGGGAGAGTTTTGAAAAGTCCGTTCTAGATATCTATCAGAAGTGCAGCACTGTGCAGGATATAGACAAAGCGTTCGATCGGCTGACCAGGCGGCTGGATGCAGGACAGAATCTGCAGGCAGATCAGCTGCGCTCTCTGCTGCTCACAGAAAGTCCGGAGGCAAAGGGAGCAGCTCTGGATCATACGAAAGCTGAAATTGACGGATATCTTGCGGATGTTTCTTATTGGGCGCAGATTGCAGAACCGGAAAATGACAGCAAACTGTATTATTGGGAGATAGAAAACTGGGGTGAAAAAAATTTTGGCTCTCATGGAACGCTTTTTATCGGAGCCTTCTGTGATGGAGGCAAACTACTTTTTCCAGTTTTACTTCTGTGTGATGAGAATGGTGAGTACATTGACTTTGAAGAGCGTGACATTGTCTCGGCATTAGAAAATGCCGATGATGGAGATGTCCGTTATTTTAATCCGACGGAGGCGGAACAGGCACAGTACCTGAAGATATATGACCGTCTGACAGCCGAAATACTTGCCAAACATAAACAATCCATTCGGGCGATCAGGCAGTATAACGAAAAGAAACTGATGAACTGGGCGCGGATACAGAAGGAGCAGCTTCAAATTCAGATCCAGGAACTGCGCTCAGAAGTGGAATCGCTCCTGTTTGAAGAGATGATGGCCAGAGATGTCCTTCAGAAAAAGGACATTCTGAAGAAGATGGGAGAAAAGAAAAAACAGCTTGATAAGCTGGAGAAAGAGTCTTCACGGAAGGCAAAAAGATTTGACGAAGAGGCGTGGGCAGATACCCAGTCCTTTGATGAGAAGCTCAGGATTAATCCGATACTTCTTGTCAACATCGTACTGAAATTTTAACGGAGGTTATTATGGCAGACAAATTCCGGTATGCCGCCACTAGGCAGAAAATAATCGATATGCTGAGGATGGATCTGATGGGACCGACAGATGCGAATGAGGTTCTGAGTGAGAATCCGAGGTTTGCCTATATTGTTGGGATGCTAGCCCCGCAAACGGAGTTGAACGGGGAATCTTCCGGTGCTAATGAGCAGGAAATCGATGCCGACATCGCGTATGGTGAAAATGAAAACTATACTGCCGGTGAAGATGATGATAATGAGCCGGTATATTCCGCACATTTTCAGTTGCCTTCTTCACTTGGAATCAGCTTTTACATTTCCTCTTCTGTCGAGAATTTCTGTATCGACTGCTTCTGGGGCGATTATGGTAAAAGTGATGAGGAAGATCCTGATCCGGAGGCAAAGAAAAGAAAGAAAGTCACCTATGCCCGCTATCAGAGGAGAGAGACGGTCATGGTTGACTGCACATCTGATGAGAAGCACAGAGAGTATTCTCTATCCTGTGATCCGTATGTCAGACTGTATGTTACTAGGATTGGACTGAAATGCGGATATACCCTGGTAACGGCTCATCTGACTAATAAAAGACCCGGCACAGACAGTGATGTCGGAGCAATGATGTTCCAGGCTGGGGTAAGAGCTTACTCGGTGGATGGCAGGGATATCTTTGTTGCAGAACATATCTGCAGAGAAATCCTGACATCTGATGAATTCTACTTTGCACAACGTCCGATCCTCGGACGTGGACGGGGATGCGCTGCTGTCTGGGGAAAAGTCACCGATGGTATGACATCCTGGGTGGAATCTTCTTTTATTCCGGAATATGAATTTGCCGGCGTCAGTGCTGCACTGGGGGGATTGGATCCATTCTATTTCTCCATGCGCCTGTTTTCAGCTCCGATAAAAAAGGAAGAAATCTTCAAAAGACTCCACATCCTAGCTGATTCTTATGAGAAATGGATCGAAGACAAACTGATATTGGATGGAAAAATGCAGGATTCGGAGTTCAGGCATCAGATCGGTCAGAATGTAATTGAAAAATGCCGGGAAGCACTGAAACGAATCCGCGAAGGCATCCATCTTTTGCAGACGGATGCGGTAGTATTTGACGCCTTCTGCTTTATGAATCAGGCGATGCTGCTGCAGCGAAATATTATGAGTTATTCAAAGGCACATGGCTCAGGTGTCGAATGCAGTTTTGGAGATTTCAGCAATCCCAGGGATCCAAAAACAGATTTTGCGTGGAGACCCTTTCAGATTGCTTTTATCCTGATGAATCTGAATGCTATTGCAGATCCTTCACATGCAAACCGTGAAATCGTAGATCTTCTGTACTTCCCGACAGGCGGTGGTAAGACGGAAGCCTATCTGGGTTTAATGGCCTTTGTTATTGCAAATCGGAGACTTCGTGTTAACGAGGGAGATGAATATAACAGAGACGGCGGTGTTACAGCCATACTTAGATACACGCTCCGCCTGCTGACCACACAGCAGCGTGATCGTATTACCAAAATGGTTCTGGCTGCAGAACTGATTCGAAAGAGAACATACCCCAAATATGGAAAGGAACCGATCAGCATTGGATTCTGGGTCGGAGGCGGTGTGACGCCAAATGCATTTGCAGAGCTTGTTGAAGATCCTGAAGACCAGGAGAAGACAAGGCGTGCCAGAAGTCAGAAGAGACTTATTTATAAGCAGCTTCTGACATGTCCTTTCTGTGGAAAAGAACTGACGGAGACCAGCTTTGATATTCATTCAGAAGAGAAGTCTGTTGATATTTATTGTCTGGACAGCACCTGCATGTTCTACAAGTATCGGACGGAAAAAAACAAGATCCCAGTGTATCTGGTAGATGAAGAGATCTACGCCAAGTGCCCGACGATCATTCTTTCTACTGTCGATAAATTTGCCCGGCTTCCCTGGTCTGAAGAGACCAACGCTCTCTTCGGCCGTGTCGACAGGAAGTGCAGCAGGGACGGGTATGTCGCAATCGGTTCAAAACACGCAAAGCACAGAAGAACTGCAGAATTGTCGGCATCAACTCTGACGCCTGTTAAGCCGTTCCTTCCGCCCGAGCTGATTATTCAGGATGAGCTTCATCTGATTACCGGTCCATTAGGAACCATTTATGGTGCTTATGAAACGGTGATTGAAGATCTGTGCTCTTATGAACATGGAGATCGAAAAATTCGCCCGAAATATGTGGTTTCGACGGCGACTATTAAAAATGCATCGGAACAGGCACGCTCCCTGTATGCCAGAAAAAATACCATGCAGTTTCCTCCGAGTGGTTTTGAAATCGGAGACAGTTTCTTCATCAGAGAGATATCAACAGAGAAGGAACCATTCCGCAAATATGTGGGAATCTGTGCCGCCGGTCAGTCCATGAAGACTGCGCTGCTTCGTGCATATGCGATACTTCTCCAGGAAGCCTATGTGCTGTCCTCTGACGAGGAATATAAAGAAACGATAGACCCTTATTATACGCTGGTTGGTTATTACAACAGTATTCGAGAATTAGGTGGCGCTGTTCGCCTGCTTCAGGACGATATTCCTGATCGCATCAAGCGGATCTCCAAGAAATACGGCATGCCCAAAATGCGATATCTCAATCAAAAGATAGAGATTACTTCACGTATGTCTTCCTATAAGATTCCGGAGAATCTTAAGAAACTGGAGACGCCAGTTGGAAACCGTGAATGCCTCGATACCGCCATTGCCACCAACATGATTGCGGTTGGTATGGACGTGGACAGACTGGGATTAATGGTCGTTACGGGACAGCCCAAGCAGAATTCGGAATATATTCAGGCAACCAGCCGTATCGGCCGAGCGTTCCCCGGACTTGTTGTAACGGTGTATAACCCATATAGACCGCGAGATCTATCTCATTATGAAAACTTTACGGGCTACCACTCCCAACTGTATCGGTTTGTGGAGGGAACGACGGCAACACCCTTCTCTGCAAGAGCCCGGGATCGAGTTCTTCATGCATTGATTATTTCGGCAATCCGTCTGCATTATCCGGAGATGGCCTTAAATGAAGATGCGGTGAAGATTGGTGATCTGACGGCGGATCAGATTCGCAAGGTAAAAGATCTCGTTCTGGACAGATTGAACATTATTAAACCATTAGCAAGGATGGATGCGGAGCAGGAAATCGATACGTTCATTGATAACTGGAAACGCATTGCATCAGAGCAGAAACAGCTGCGCTACTTCGTGGTCAAGACAGACAAGTATAACCGTCTCATGAATACTTACGGTGAGTACTGCACGGATTTGGAAAAAGCGACCCTGAGATCCATGCGTGAAGTTGAGAGCGCAGCGAATATGTACTATTACACGGAGGAGTGAAATGGCAGTCTATGATAAAAACAAGTTGGGTGACATCCGTCCCAACCAGATTATTACGACATTCGGCCCCGGCTCTATTGTTGATGCAGTAAAGGATTCGGTTACTGTCCTAGATATCAATTATTGGAAGGACAAGGGAACAAGGATCATTGATGGACGGCTGGCTTCATACCTGAATGTTGACTGCTTTTATATGCCAAAAACATCTGGCGGCAGAGACATACCGGTCACTTCGTTTCCGTATATACATATCTGCTCATACAGCAAATGCGGATATATTTTTGATGCCAGAAATCACTTTGACATCGATAAATATCTTTGGGCCGGGGTTACCTGCCCCAAGTGCGGACGGCAGGCATATCCCTCCCGATTTATTACAATCTGTGACAATGGGCATATGGATGACTTCCCCTGGAGATGGTGGTGTCATCATGGGAATACAGATTGCAAAAAAGATATGCGCATGTATTCGACTGGAAACTCTTCAACACTTGCGGACATGTGGGTAGAGTGCGAGTGCGGAGCCAGACGCAGCATGAGCGGAGCCACTCAAAAAGAGAGTATGGAAGGCCTGAAATGTACAGGACATCATCCCTTCCGACCTCATCATAAAAATGAAAAGTGTGAGCTGATGAGAACACCTTCTCAGCGTGGTGCCTCCAATGTGTACTTTGCGGTCAGCAGAAGCGCGATTTCCATTCCGCCGTGGATCAATCCTTTGTATAACCTGATCGATGAGCATCTCAGGCTCATAGAAGAATACAAAGAGGATTGGGGAGAAGCAGGTGTCGAAAAGGTTTATAAGAAGTACTTCGCGGAAAACTATACCCGCGAGGAATTTGAAGCTGCGCTGAAACGGCGCCTAGAAAACATCAGGGAATTCACCGAAATCAAACAGATGGAGTATGATGCGATCACACATCATTCAGATCCGCAGTATCAGTCCAACAAAAAGCACTTTAAAGCAGAGGATGAGCCGGTTCCAGATTATCTGAAGACGTATTTTAAGCAGATCATCAGGATCACCCGACTGCGCGAAGTTAAGGTTCTTCTCGGATTTACCAGAGCCGATGCTCCAGATCCGGATGCAGATGTTCAGCAGAATGTGGTCTATCTGACAAAAGGGAAAGAAGAAAGGTGGCTTCCGGCAGCGGAAACTCATGGAGAAGGCGTATTTATCGAGTTTAACAGGTCCGCTCTGGATGAGTGGCTAACCGATCCTGCCGTTGGAGCACTCTCGAAGAAATATGAAAAATGCTACGAAGAATTCTGCGAGTCAAAAGGATGGACAATCACGGTAAAAAGGGATGCCAGATATGTGTTGATGCATACCTTTGCGCACTTGTTAATTAAGCAGATGGCCATGTTCTCAGGATATTCTTCTGCAGCAATCCGTGAACGAATTTATTTTGCGGACAAGATGTCCGGAATCCTGCTCTACACCGGAAGCTCTGATAAGGAAGGATCTCTTGGCGGGCTGGTAGAACTTGGCACTATCAAGAACCTGAGGGTATTGATGAGGGATGCCTTCCAGGAAGCCTTGCTCTGCACAAATGATCCGGAATGCATGAACAATACTCCTGCTGGGAAGAATTCCAATGGGGCTGCGTGTCATTCATGCTGCATGATATCAGAGACAGCCTGTGAGAATGGGAACCGTATGCTTGACAGAGGGCTTGTGGTGCCGATTGCCGGCAGGGAAAAGCAGGCATATTTCAGAAAGCTGGTAGCGGATTTATGTCAACTGGAAATATAAATCTGGATATTTTACTCGATCAAATCCAGGAAGATGCCATTGCATCGACAACGGATGCTGTTTCAAAGATCAGAAAACGCTATCCTGTGTTATCTGAAAGTGAAGCGTTGGAAATTCATGCACTTGTTTGCGGAGCCATGGTTCATGATCAGGATAGAGCCAGTCTGATTGTTACAGCGCCTCCAACCTTTGCCATGAAAACTAGAACGACCAAAATCGCGGTTCAGGAAATGCTGACTGGTGCAAAGAGCAGTATTCTCCTTACCGGCTACTCCCTGTCCGGTTATTTCGGCGATCTGGTCGATTGCATTATTTCCAAAAGCCAGTCAGGGGTTTTTGTGAAGTTCTTTGTCAACGATATTGATAGTCAGACAGGTTTTGACAAACTGCTGCGCTACAAAGGAAGGTTTCTGAAGATATATGATTACAAGAACGCCGAAGATAAAATGGCTGCTCTGCATGCCAAGGTGATTTCAGTCGATCAGAGGGAGACACTGATTACATCGGCAAACCTCTCTTATCATGGTCAGGAAGGGAATATCGAACTGGGAACCCGCATAGAATCAAAGGAGATCGCAAAACAGGTGGAAGATGTTTTTACACTCCTTCTTTTCGCAAAAGTATTTCATGAGGTATAAGATGGCTATGTAATCTTGGAAAAGTGTCAAAATCAGACTAAAATCACATTAGAAAAGTGTCAAAATTGGCTTGAAAATACATTGGAAAAGTGTCAAAATATAGCTCAAAATACCTTGGAAAAATGTCAATGGCCGTTTGGAGGGCAATGACTTATAGCGCTGTTATGCCGAATTTTGGAGAAAAGATGCTGAAAAGAAAAATTGAAAAAGACCTTATGAATTGGATTACGAGTGGAGAAAAAGCATTACTGATTTATGGTGTTCGTCAGGCAGGAAAGACCTATATTATTCGAGCAATCCTAGAGCAGTCAGGCTGTGATTATGTTGAGTTTAATCTTATTAGA
>ERZ772994.69-NODE-69-length-16323-cov-11.5031_pt1 | contig 16323 bp, 19 predicted proteins | sample MGYA00580679_ERZ772994 | MGnify/ENA primary metagenome ERZ772994 (study PRJEB29015, sample SAMEA2738057) | human oral metagenome | biome: human oral; feature: human-associated habitat; material: saliva | place: China | collected 2224 ...
GTTAGATAAAGAAAACCCGTTCAATCAGAATTTCAGCCTAATTACGCAAAAGTTTGCCAAACCAAAAGCCATTTTGATGATTTCGGCGCATTGGTACAGCAGTCGTTTGCAGGTTACGTCTGGTGAACATCCTGAAATGATTTACGATTTCTACGGCTTCCCTGAAGAGCTCAGCCAAGTGCAATATCCCGCGCCCGGCTTGCCTGAATTGGCGGAGCAAGTGCGGTCATTATTACAGCCGGAAAATGTCGAGCTGAACCCAACGCGTGGTTTTGATCATGGCGCTTGGGCAGTGTTGAAATATCTCTATCCCAATGCCGATATTCCCGTAGTGCAATTGAGTCTTAACCGTTTGCAATCGGCAGAATGGCATTTCAACTTGGCGAAAAAGTTAGCTGCTTTACGAGAACAAGGCGTGCTGATTATCGGCAGCGGCAATATTGTGCATAATCTAAGGGCAATAAGCTGGGAACATATCGATCAAATCGGTGCCGGGTATGACTGGGCGTTTGCGTTCCGCGAAACGGTCAATCAGGCAATTGCAACACGAGATAATGAAATTTTGGTGCATTATGAGCAGCTAGGCGAAAAGGCCGAGCTTTCTGTACCAACGCCGGATCATTACTTGCCCTTGCTGTACATCATGGCATTACGAGAACCGCAAGATCAGGTTACGTTTTTCAATGACAAGCTGATTGCAGGTTCACTCAGCATGACATCGGTTTTGGTGGGGTAAAAAGGAAAAAATCCATCCTTTTTTGTAAATGCGCGATATTGTTTCAGACGGCATTTTGTGTCCATATAAAAGCTGCGATCTATATTGGCGAGGATGAGATTGAGCTTGTAATTTTTGAATATAAATGATTAGGATAGAATAAGCGTTTGGGTTTTGAAGATGATTTATAAAAACTCTTTGAAATTTCTCTAATCTTTGAAAAAGAAAAAAGGCCGTCTGAAAATCTTTCAGACGGCCTTAATGCTTTACTATTTAAAACTTAAAAGTTTGTAGGTGAGATTCATTTAGCAGAATTCAAACAGCTCTTAACGCAATGAACGTGTCTCAAGATTTCCTGCAATACTGTTTGTAAAGCTACGACTACCACAAAGCCATAGGCTGTAGGTTTCACTATTCTGAACGATTCGTGCAACATAATCAGCCGACAATCTTTGCGTTTCAGAAGGAATAGAGTCGTTGCTAATAACCAATCGGACATTGGAACTTGCTCCGCAAGTGAAAAAGGTACTGAATGAAGTAGAGCAGTTGTTACAGCCGCCACAGTTTAATCCGACAATCCCAACTGACCCTTGAGGAGTTTTGCCAGTTAGAGCAAGCCTTAATTTCCTATCATGGCGGCAGATTCAGCGGTGTTACCGACCAAGCCCTGCAAGCCATGGGACTACAAAGAAATGTCAGTCTGTCGGTGCAAAACTTTATTGTTTTGCCTGAATTGCTGGAACAAAGCGATTTATTAGCAGTTGTGCCTAAGCGCTTGATTACTCAATTAGACAATCTCAAACGCTTTGAACCGCCTCTTAAAATTCAAGGCTTCACCAAAACATTGATTTGGCATTAAAGGACACATAAAGATCCTGCGTATTGTTGGGTAAGGGAACTGATTGAAAAGGCTTGTTTGGTTGATGATGGAAAATAAGCTACTTAATGTCCTATTTTGTATTCATTCTACTCATATTTTTTCCCCAGTTCCTCCACCAAAAAATCTAAAAATACGCGTAAGCGAAAATTGACGGCTTTATCGCTGTAATAAACAGCATTGAAGGGGAGCGTTTTATTGGAGGTTTGTTCAGTTAGTAAGGGAATTAATTTTCCTTCAGTGATGTCATTGTCTACCAAAAAATCTGATAAGCAAGCAATACCACAACCTGAAAGGCACAATGATCGTAAGATTTCACCACTGTTGGCGGTAAAGTGCGGTGAAATTTTATAGGGATTTCCTTGAGCATCTAAAACCTCCCATATATTTAGAGATGTAGGCTCAGTGAAGCCTAAGCATTGATGGTTGGCAAGATCTTCAGTTGATTGTGGCAAACCGTGTTTTGCCAAGTATTCTGGACTGGCAACTACACGGAAGTGGCTATCAAACAAATGACGTGCACGCAGCCCAGAATCATCCAATTCACCGGCTCGTAAGGCAATATCGACTTTGCGATCAATCAGATTGATATAGCCTTCGGAAGAGGCTAGTGAAAGTTGGATATGCGGATAGCGTTCATTGAATTTTGCTGACAGTGGCACAAGCAGATGCAACACCATCGGCATGGCAGAATCTACACGTATTACGCCTTGTGGTACTTCGTGCACTGCCAACATTTCAGCTTCAGCTGCAGCCATATCTTGCAGAATTTTCTGCACTAGGCGAAAATATTGCGAACCTTCTTCTGTGAGTCTTAGCTGTCGCGTGGTACGGTTGATTAGGTTCACGCCTAATTTTTCTTCTAGCCTTTTCACCACACGGCTTACTGCAGAATTTGCCATTGCTAGCTGCTTGGCTGCTCGGCTGAAACTGCCATTTTCGACTACTTGTACAAATACCGTTAATTCTTCAGAAGTTGTTTTCATTTTATTATTCTGTTTAACGCAAAAGAGTTTTTTTATTTTTGCACTTTTTAAGTATAAAGTAAAATAGCATAATAAAGCTCTCTTTGGGTTATTGTTTTAGGAGCAAAAGATGAATATTTTATTATTGGATGGTGGTAAAGATTTCGGACATTCACATGGTGAGTTGAACCACACACTTCACAAAAAAGCGAAAGAAATTTTGACCGCACTTGGACACAATGTAAAAGAAACTGTGATTGATGCTGGTTACGATGTTGAGGCAGAAATCGAAAAATTCTTGTGGATGGATGCCGTGATTTGGCAAATGCCAGGCTGGTGGATGCACGAACCTTGGACAGTGAAAAAATACATAGACGAAGTATTAACCGCCGGACACGGCAAACTTTACCACAGTGATGGTCGTCATCGTGTCAATCCGACTGAAGGCTACGGCACAGGCGGTTTGTTACAAGGCAAAAAACACATGCTTTCACTTACTTGGAATGCGCCGATTGAAGCATTCACCCGCGAAGGCGACTTCTTCGAAGGAAAAGGCGTAGATACGTTGTATATGCACTTCCACAAACTCAACGAGTTCATCGGCTTGACTCGCCTGCCGACATTCTTATGTAACGATGTAATTAAAAATCCGCAAGTTGAACAATACTTGGCAGACTACCAAGCACATTTAGAAAAAGTATTCGGTTAATTGCAAAATATTAGTTTAGAAGGTGAGCATTTTGGCTCACCTTTTTATTTTTCTTTCATCAATTTCCATATACTCAAATCTTTTTTGCCTACACCTTTTATTCCTATAGCCTTTATAGACAACCTGAATTATTTTTTAAATACCAAATCCACCATCCACGGCAATATCCGCGCCAGTGATGAAGCTGCCTTCGTCGGAAACCAGAAGTGCAACGATGGCGGAAATGTCTTTAGGTTGGCCAAAACGTCCTAGTGGTACAAGCGAGGTTACACGGTCTTTGTGTGCTTGTGCTTCTTCGGCAGAGAGTTCGGTTTTGTCGTAAATCGGTGTTTCAATCGGGCCAACGGCGATATTGTTTACGCGGATGCCGTCTTTGGCAAGCTCTTTCGCCCACACGAAGGTCAGTGTTTTCAGTGCGGCTTTGCTGGCGGAATAAACCGACATATTCGGCAAGGGCTGGTTGGCAACGGCAGAGCCAATATTGACAATGCTGCCTTTGCTTTCTTTTAAGAGCGGCAGAGCCTGCGTGGTCAAATTCACCACAGCGCGCACGTTGATGTTGAACACCGTGTCAAATTCGGCCAGTGTCTGTTCGGCAATCGGCGTTACCGGCGCCATGCCAGCATTGTTCACCATGATGTCCAAGCGGTTGAATTTTTGTTTTATTTCCACTAGAACGCGGCTTACGTCTTCGGTTTTGCCCACATCGGCGACGATGTAGGAAATATTGCCGTGCAGTGCGGCAGTTTCTTTGAGCGGGGATTCTTTGCGGCCGGTAATGACTACATTTGCGCCCATTTGGGCGAGTTTGACGGCGATGTCCTGACCGATGCCACTGCCTGCGCCGGTTACGAGTGCGGTTTGGTTGTTGAGTGTTTGCATAATAGTCTCCTTGATATTTAGGATAGGGGCAGTAGCTTTGATGTCTGCCTGAAATAAAATGCTGGTTGAAAACCGCCCAAAAGTTTTTCAGACGGCCTTTGCTTTATTTGCCTGCTAACTCGGGCAATTTGGTAGAAATCAATTTAGGTGCAAATTCGCGGATTTCGTATTTTGCAAAATTGGGGTAGTGGCAGTCTTCTTCCAAAATCGACTGCAATTCTTCGCGGCTGTCGGTGTGGGCGAAAATCACGCCGGCGTGTGCATCGGTGTCGGTGTAAGGGCCTAGCATCAGGAATTTGCCTGCTTCGAAATGTTTTTTGAACCATTCGGTGTGTTCGACAAACATTTTTTCGTGCTTCTCGACGGGCAGGTCGGCGTTTACGGTGATGTTGATGATGTACATAGAATTTCCTTAAATAATTAGACGACACGTTATCAATTAAGCGGCAACTGCTTTGATGTTGGCGATTAAGCGGGCAGCGTGATCTTTGGCAAGTTCACGTTGGGCGTTAATTGTGGCTTCATCGTTACGGGCGGTGTAACTGATGCCGTTAGTGTAAATAGGCTCTTGAAAGTCCAGTCCGCACAACGTTGCAGTGGTTTCAAATTGGGGAATATAGTCATCAATAGTGTGTTTCATTACGCCGTCTTTTTGATAAGCGGCTACAGGTGCGCCTGTCGTGAACGACAAAATCAGTTTTTTGCCACCCAGCTTGCCTTTGCTGCCGTGCGAGAAGCCGTGCAGGAATACTTGGTCAAGCCACAATTTCATCAGGCCAGGCATGGAGTACCATGAAAAGGGAAATTGGAATACGATGACATCGGCCTTTAAAAGGGCTGCCTGTTCGGCTTCAATATCGAATTTGTAATCAGGATAAAGCGTATCCAAACGGCGGATTTCAGCTTCGGGCAAAGCTTGTGCCACTTCGCTCAAAATGGTTTGGTTAGCAATAGATGTGTTCAACTCCGGATGACCTGAAACAATTAATACGTTTTTCATGTTGTTTTACCTCTTTATAAATACTGGGATAATGGTTTTGTAAAATTGGTAAGAAACCTTACCGCTTGTTGATGAGGTGTATTATACGTAGAAAAATTGTTATAATTAGACGCATAATCTCTAAATAACTTTTAGGTAAAATCTAATGATTGATAATTCATTCTACGGTCAGCTCAACGTTTTCCAAACCATCGCCCAAGAAGGCAGTATTTCAGCAGCAGCACGCAAATTGGAAATCGCAGTGCCTTCGGCGAGCCAGTCTTTGAAACTGCTGGAACAGAAAATCGGTGTGCCGCTGTTCCACCGCACAACGCGTAATATTCAATTGACAGATGCAGGTAGGCAGCTACTGGAGCGTACCGAGCAAGCTATGACAACGTTGCACCAAGCATTTGAAGAAGTGCAGAATTTTGGTGAGCAAGTGAGCGGTACCGTGCGGATTACCATGGCGCGAGTGATGTATCAATTACTATTGCGACCACATTTGAGAGAATTTCATCAACGCTATCCACAAATTCAATTGGAAATTTCACTTAATGACGGACTTTCGCACCTTATTGAGGATGGCATCGATTTGGGTATTCGCTTCGGCAATCAATTGGATGAAGGCATGGTTGCCCGTAAGTTGTTAAATGAAGTGAAAGAAGGCTTGTACATCAGCCAAAGCTATGCAAAACAACATGGCATACCCAAAACGCCTAGAGATTTGTCAGCTCATAAACTTATTGGCTATCGTTTTATCTCATCCAACAAAATCGAGCCTATGGTTATCACACAAAATGGTCAAGATATCGCCATAGAAATGGATACGCCGTTGCTTTGTAACGATCCGGAAGTGTTACTAGATGCCACCCGCCAAGGTTTGGGAATAGGTAGAATTTTTACCCATAATATGCAACAACAACCAGACCAAGCAGATTTCATCCCTGTGCTGCAAAAACATTGGCGACAGTATCCACCAGTTTATCTTTATTATTTGCAACACAGCCAACGAGCGAAAAAAGTGCAGGTGGTGATTGAGTTTTTGTTGGAGAAAACCGCTGAGTTTAGATAAAACAAACGGGCGAATTAAAAATGCTTTGAAATTTGACCACTCTTTGCCATAAAAAAGGCCGTCTGAAACGATCATTTCAGACGGCCTTTTTCATCAAATCTTCATTTAAGTTGTACCATAGGTTGCCAAATAATTTTCCCGAAATACTTTTGGTGTGATGTGTTGTTGTTTCTTAAAAAATTTATTGAAGTGCGTGGCTTCCTCAAAACCCAGTTGCAAGGCGATTTGTTTGACGGATTGCGGCGTATGAATCAATAAACGTTTAGCTTCCAGCAGCAGGCGGTCAGTGATGACGGTTTTGGCAGACAGTCCGCTTTGGGCAAGGCAGAGTGTCCCCAGCGTTTTTTCGCTGCACGCCAGTTGTGTTGCATAAAACCCGACTTGGTGTTGCGTAGAAAAATGCTGTTCTAACAATCGGTTGAATTGTTGCCAACGCAGGTTTTGTTTATCTTCAGGCTGCATGTTTTGCGCGTAGAGCGTAATCAGCAGCGTGAGAAAAGCCTGTAATTGCGCTTGAATCAAAGGATGGGCATTGTTGTTTTGCCAGTCGGCATAGCGGAAACGTTTGAGTTGCGTCAAGGCAGGCAGCAGCAATTTTGCGTGTGATGCATCGACCACTTGGCGATAGGGAAGGTTTTGCCACGCAGGCAGAAGTTCAGCAGGAAAGGACAATCCCCAGCCATCCCAGCCCTGCATAGATAAAAAATGGTGTACCTGATTGGGACGTATCAGCAGCCATTCTCCTGTCTTTTGCACTATCCGTTCAAAATCCAAAAGATGCCGACATTCGCCCTCGGTTACCCATAGCCAAATATATTGGTCAAAGCGGTGTTGGCTGCCTAACTGGGTGCGCGCCTGTTCGTCATCAGGGTGCTGGCTTTGCCAAAATTCATTGAATAGACAAATTTCCAACTCTGTCCGAATGATTTGTGTAACTTCAGCATAATTTCCGATTTTTGCCATAAATATGCCCGTTATTGCCTTTTTATTCAGTTTATTTTACCGGATAATATTTTTAACACAACAGGAAAAGAAACATGGCTCAAACAGCATTGATTACAGGCGCATCAAACGGTATTGGTTTAGAATTGGCAAAAATTCACGCTAAACAAGGCGGTGATTTGGTGTTGGTGGCGCGAAGTACAGACAAATTAAACGCCTTGGCAGATGAATTACATAAATACGGTGTTAAAGTCGCCGTCATTGCGAAGGACTTGGCGCAGCCGAATGCCGGAACGGAAATTTTTGCCGAAACCGAACGTTTGGGCATTACAGTTGATATTTTGATAAACAACGCAGGCATTGGCGGTCATGGATGCTTTTTTGAACGTGATTTGACAAAAGACATGCAGATGATTCAGCTTAATATCACCAGCCTGACGGAGCTGACCCATCTCTATCTTCAAGGCATGATAGAACGCCGCTTGGGAAAAATTCTCAACGTATCTTCTACTGCATCGTTTCTACCCGGTCCTTTACAAGCAGTGTATTACGCTAGCAAAGCCTATGTAACGTCATTCAGCCAAGCTATTGCCGAGGAAGTGCGCGAGTTCGGCATCACCGTAACCGTGCTTTGCCCAGGAGCTGTTGCCACAGGATTTGTGCAGGCAGGCGATTTACAGGATGTTGATGCGTGGAAAAACGCCAAATCTGCCCAATCCGTTGCCGAATACTGTTATCAGGCTATGCAACGCGGCGAGTTGGTCGCATTTAACGAAGCCAAATTGAAATTTGCGTCCGATTGGGTAATGCCGCTTCTGCCGCGCAAAACCGTATTGAAAATGTCGCGCATGGCAATGGAAAAGCGAAAATAGTCTAACGTATAGATTAAAAGCCGTTTGAAGGATGAAGTTCAAACGGCTTTTTTGAATTATAAGAAAGCGGCAAATATATTCTTTGGTAGAGACTAGAAATAAAAAATTAAAAAATACAAATTAGAGTTGCAAGTTAGGATTAAATATCACTATTATGAATTTAACATAATATAAATTATGTAGTTTTTCCTTATACCTAACAATCGCCGTTTTTTGTTCCTGTTTGTTGACTATTAGTTAATTTTAAAAGATTCCGTATAGTACTCCAAATTTTAGTATAAAATCAATAAGTTTTAATAGAAATTTGTCAGTTTAATTTTACTATAACTCTACCACTGAATTATGGGATAGCGGAATAGAGTAGAGGATAGTCATATGATCTTGCCAATGCAATCCTTCCTCCATCCCCAGGGAGAAGGGCAAAGGATATAATCTTGGCAATGGTAATATCCTCAACTGCTACCATTACTTAGGTACCCTGATCTACTGCCAGCTGCCCGACGGCGAAATCAAAAAGCCAGCCGGCAACACCGAGATCTGGACCTACGCCTACGACCCGTTCGGACGACGCCTTTCCAAAGAACGCCAAGACAAACTCGCCTGGACGAGTACCGACCCCAAACGCACCCATTTCGTCTGGGACGGCAGCCGCCTATTGCAGGAGTACACCTACAAAGGCAGCTACACCTATATCTACACCGACCAAGACAGCTACGAACCCCTGGCGCAAGTCTTCCACAACAACCAAGACAAAGAGCAATACCTCGCCTATTTCCACAACGACTAAATCAGCATCCCGCGCAAGATGACCGACATCCACGGTAATCTCTTATGGTACGGCGAATACACTGCCTGGGGTCGTCTGAAAAAAGACGAGAGGGTTTACAAGAACGCGCATCAGCCGTTCAGATTGCAAAACCAATACTTCGATGAAGAGACCGGACTGCATTACAACCTGATGCGCTATTACGAGCCAGAGGCCGGACGGTTTGTGAATCAAGACCCGATTGGGTTGTTGGGTGGGGAGAGTTCGTATTTATTTGCACCTGATACACAGATTTGGAGTAATCCAATGGGATTGGAAACTGTTGGAAGATGGATGAGTACAGCAGAATATGATCAAATGCTTTCAACAGGGAAAGTCATTCAAAGTAATTCAGGAACTACTCATATTTCAACTCCTGCGAATATAAATGCTTTTGGTAAACAGGCTCCTAAAGGAAGTGTTTATGTAACTTTTGATGTTCCTTCTTCTATTGTGAAGACTCAAGAAGGTTAGGGAAAGATAGTTGGTCCGAATGCTCTTGAGGGTAGATTAGCTGCAAAAAAAGGAAAACCTATTCCTCAAATGCCAAATACTACAAATATCCAAAAATGTGGAATGATCAGAGTAGTAGTAAAAATGGAGGTAGAAGTGAAAATTCAAGAGGTGGTAGAGCAGGAGAAGGAATGAGAGGCGGCGGTGGCTCTTTGGATTTGAAGGGTTTAAATCTACCGGGGTGGAAATTTGGTGTGTATTAACAAAGGAATAGATACATAGAGGTTAAATATAGGGATTTAAGAAACAAAATGCTGCAAATAGTTATTGATAATTTGGAAGCTTTAAAATTAGATTATTCTCGTTTTGAGGTACAAAAGAATTATTTTAATAGTGAGATGATTTCTATTACTTTAATATGTTCTTTACCTAATAAGATTGGAGAGCTTACCATTTGGAATGATTTGAGTAGCAACTGTATTTTTCACCCCGTCGGGCAAAAATACCAAAACTTAAATCAAGCCGTTTGGATACCGTTTTCGGCAAAGTAATCACGCATCCGGGCATTCAATATCGTCAGCAGTTTGCGCATACATGCCGTAACGGCAACCTTATACGGCTTACCCTTGGACAGCAGGCGTTGGTAGAAATCCCGAATAAGCGGTTCAAAACGTATCGCTACCACGGTAGCCATATACAGCGCCTTACGCACCGCAGACCTTCCGCCGAAGCAGCGGCTTTTGAATTTGGTTTCCCCGCTCTCCCTCGGGTGCGGGGCAATGCCGACCAAGCTCGCTATCCGTTTATGTGACAGCCGTCCCAATTCGGGCAGCATCGACATCAGCGTAGCCGTCGTTGTCGAACCGATGCCTTTGATTTGTTCCGCTACTTGGGCTCTGCCGTCAAAATGCGTGCGGGTGTGTTCGTCGATTTGTTTGTCCAATTCGCCAATCAACCTGTCAAAATGGGCAATCAGTTGTTTGACGCTTTCGACTTGCGTTTCATGAACCTGATGCAGTCGGTTTTTCTCGGCAGTCCGCATATCCACCAGTTGGTTGCGGCGGTTAACCAATGCTTCCAACACTTCTTCCACTTCGGTGGGCGGGTGGTAGAGCATGGTTTGCCAACCTTCTTTCTGCATCATCATCTGTGCGAAGAAGGCGAGCATTTTGGCATCTTTGGCATCGGTTTTGGTCAGCGACTGCGATTGGGCAAACTGATGCGTCTGACGCGGGTTGGCGATGATCACGGCTATGCCTGCGCGGTGGATGGCTTTGGCGGCGGGGATTTCGAGACCGCCGGTGCTTTCCATCACAACGAGGGCGACGTTGTGCTTTTTAAGGTATTCGATAGTATGGGCGATACCTTTCGGGTTGTTGGTTTCGGTTTTGGTTTTAGACAAAGACGAAACGGCGATGACGAAGTTTCGTTTGGCGATGTCGATGCCTGCGTAATTGTATTGGGTACTCATCATAAACCTGCCTTGCATTCGGTTGTGTTGTCTGGCAACTGTCCGGTTGTGTCGATGGGTTGCCCGGCCGCTCCCTGAGCTACGCAACGGTTGTTTGCCTTGGGTGTGTACGGGTGGCGGCCGAGCGGTTTGTTGCTATGATACGGGAGTTCCGATATACAAGGGTGAAGGAGTGGATTGATTATGAGACAGAAAAGATAATTTGTTTAGAAAGTAAGGAGTTTAATACTTTAGAAAATTTAATAAATGATTTATATCTATTTATTGAGGAATGCTGTTAAACGAACTCTGTTACCTCACTCAAATTGGCAAGTAAGTTAACATAGAGGTGGTCGTCTAAAAATCAACTTACAGATAACTTTCATCTTATTTCATCAAAAATGTGAGCACAAAAGGAGAGGAGCATATCATACTACTGCCTTTTAAGATAGAATAAAAGACATATATCAAATTATGTAGGAGGGATGATTTCGAAAGCTAAACAGCAGGGATTAATTTCTAGGAAACAGGCAGCGCCGTATTCGTAGGCGGTTTTGGCTTAGATTGTTATGGAAAGAAATATTTCAAAGTGCGTGCGTACTGCATACACTCTACGTAGAGATTATAGGTTTCATATAGGCTACGGTCCACCAAGATTGATTTATAATCTATTGTTTATTTACGCTTTTTAAAATTATTTAATAGTTTTACTATCTTCTCTTTATTTTCGTTGGATGAGTTAATTGTAATTCTAACGGCATTTTCTCCAAATTCATTTTGTATATTTTTATCAGATCCATTATCAAGGAGTAATTTCACCATTTCTATATTTCCAAACATGCATGCATAATGTAGGGGGGGATATCCTAAGTCCCCTTTAAGATCGATCAATCCCCCATTTTGAAGAAATACAAGAGCATCATTTAAAGAATTATTTCTGGCAGCAATATGTAAAACTGTATCATCCATGCCTCCTACTTGATTTATATCTTCAATAGTGTCACCCAAAAAATCAGGATGTGTTTCATATTTTTTTAAAATACATAATAATTCTTTTTTCATTAATAATACCTTTAGTTGTTTAATATCTTGATTTTATTATTACTTGTGACGCAATTTTCTTTATGCTCTTTTTTAGATTGTTTAATCTGTTTTTACGTTCTTGTATTTTTTGAGCATGTCTGCAAGGTAACCATTTTTTTATCCCATTTTTCATAAAACTTAATACATTTTTTTGTATGTCCAATTTGCTTATGTAAAGTTGCACATTTATTTTCTCCAGGTGGTGGAGTATCACAAGAAATCTTTGCTATCTCATATTCACATTGTATTTCTGCCGCTTGTGATTTTGAATTTGCTTGTACTTTCGAATTACCCATATTCCTGCATCAACTACGCTACTACCGCTTTGGTCACAGTGGAAGTAGTGGGTTTGTTGGTAGCTTTCTTCTGCAGTTATTTAATCGTGAATTTACACCAGAAGTTTGTAATGATAATCTACTCAAACTTATTAATTAATTGATATTTATTAGTATTTTTAATTCATCTGGTAGTTTGGCACCATTTCTATATGCTTTTTTAGCCCAAAATATAGCTTTTTCTTTATTGCCTTGTGTGAAAAATAAATCAGCTAAATTAGATTGGGCAATTGGATGTCCATTTTTTGCCGCTATCTCTAGCCATTTAAATTCCAAATCTTGATCTAAAGATATAAACATATGGTATTGATATAATTTGAATGCTGAGTTTTTATCTCCATTAGTGGCGTTCTCTTCGAGAATATGAATTTCTTCATCTGAAATCTAATACGTACTACCTGTTGATATGAAATTAGTCATTTTCTTATTTCTTTCTGGATGTTGTTTACATGATATTAAAGAGAATGATAACAAAAATAAAATTAAGAAATTTTTCAGTATTTCCATAGTTAGCACATTCCTTACTTACTTATTTTTTTTACTTTGAGGAGTAAAGCTTCTCATAGTGCCTGGTTTGCTTGTATCTTGCGAGCGATCAGCCTTCATTCCCATCGGTGTTAATTTTCCGTTACTTGAAAACCAAAGATATTCATTTGGCGCTTTAACTGTAGTATTTAATTCATTAGCAAGTTGTTGTCCAAGAGGGTTTGCTCCTTTTCCTGTATTACAGGATAGAATCTCAACTGTCATACCTGACTTATAGTTAGGATCTTTTTTAATTCTCGCTGCTAATTTTTTAGCATCTAATCTTTCACCTGTAGCCCCATCTACCATCAATGAAGGATTACCATGCCCTCCTACTTGGAAAGTATTCGGTTTATTGGCAACTTTTTGAGCGTAAGAGTGTATATCTTCATTACTTGGGAATAAATTCATATCAACTCCAGCTAAACCTAACCAATCGACCCATACTTGGGTATTAGGTGCAAATTGATAAAGATTATTCCACCTATCAACCCTATCGGATAGCGACGACGCCATCGCTTAATTAAAAATCCTGCCTTAAGATCGGCAGGATTTGAAAATAGCTTTCACATTATGAAATAAAACAGCACTTCATTTTTCTCAAAAAATCGTCTTATTTATCTCGGCACGCTTCAGTTTACAGCATATTCTTGAGATATATTTGTTAATATAAAGTTAAATTCTTTTCTGTGCTTTTATATATATCTGTATAGAAATAAATTCTATTGCCTTTTATCTCTTTCAGATAAACCAAGTCTTCGATACCCCCAATATACTCAATTGATAAATCATCTAAATTTAATGTTGCAAGCCTAAATCCAACAACGCAAAATCGTCTAATGAAAACTGGAATATATATTTTTCTATTGAAATACAACAAAGGCCCTCCAAACCCCTGTTCTTTAATAATAACTTGACCGTTAATGGATAGACTCCCAACTAAGGGAGAACCTTGATTTACTTCCATCAAATCAAGGTAGCTGACTTCCCATTTGTCAAACAAAAATTTTTCTTGAAAGTCTAAAGGAGTTTCATTCAAAATTTTTAACTTAGGCATTTCTAACACTTTCCCTTTCTTTTAATTTTTTTCGATTTGACTTTTTGAACTTCTTCTGAATGCACTATAAATTGTAATGATCCTCCTGGATATTTAAGACCCTGTGGACCAATAATACCAACTTTCATTTTTGTTCCTTTAGGAATAACACCTGAATTATAATTTGTTAAAGGGTTCCAAGAAGGGAGAATGGCAGCAAACGTTCTATTTATGAATTTGTTAGTTCCTATACGTAGCCCCCAAAAATCTCCACGACTTGAATTAAGATGCAAATCTCCAAATCTCTGTACAGGTATGTTAAATGGTGCCTTAACAGTAAATCCTTTAAACAAAAATCCATCAGAAGTTGTAATTTTAAGTTTCTCAAAAATACTTGCTAAACCTAAAACATCAATCCAAGCACTAGAATTTGGTGCAAACCAATAAAAATTATCCCCGCCCCACAACCTAATCGGGTCCTGATTGATAAATCGACCCGCATCAGGCTCATAATACCTGAAGAAGTTATAATGCAGCCCCGTCTCACGGTCGCAATACTGGTTCTGTAAGCGGAAGGGTTGGTAAGCGCTATCCGTTACCTTGGTTTCCTCTTTCAGACGGCCCCAGCCGTAATAATCCCCGAACCAAACCAGGTTGCCGTCCTTATCGGTCATTTCACGCGGGATACCGATTTGGTCGTAGTGGAAGTAGTGTGTTTGCTGGCGGCTTTCGCCGTCTTCGTTGGTCCAGTTGCGTACCTGTGCCAAGGGTTCGTAGCTGTCGGGATCGGTGTAGAGATAGGTATACCTGCCATCCGGCTGGATTTCCTGCAGTAAATGGCTGCCGTCCCAAATGAAGCGGGTTTCCTCTTCGAGGTCGTCTGAAACTTCTTCGTTTTTCAGACGGCCTTTGCCTATCCTTCTGCCCAAGGCATCGTAGGTGTAGGCCCAAGTCTCTTTCGTGCCGTCTTTTTTGAAGATTTCCGCCTTAACCAGCTGGTCGTACAGATCGTAGAAATAGTTCTGTACTTCGCCGTCGGCCAGTTCGCGGTGGATCAGGTTGCCGAAGCAGTCGTAGTAATAGCTGCTGCCGTTGTAGGTTTTCAGGCGGTTGTCGGGGACGGTAGGGCTGTTGTTGTCGGACAGGATATTGTGCGCGGGCTCGAAGGCAAACAGTTCGTTTCCGGCTTTGGTAATCCGGCCCAGTTTGTCGTATTCGAACCGGGTCGTTCCTGTCCGTTGGTCGGTACTGTGGGTCAGGTTGCCGGTACGGTCGTAGCCGTAGCTGCGTTTGACGGTATAGACCGATGTTACTGCATTTTTAGCTGTCTCGGTCTGCGTCAGCTCGTTGAGTGCGGCAATTTGCCTTTTCAGACGGCCTTATGAAGCTAACCGTGCGCTTTAGGAGAATCTCTCTATACGAGATATGACTTGTTTATTAGATCTTAATCTAATTCGCTCGTTTTGGCTTAGTAAAATGGTTGATCTTCTTTCGTAACAGTAGGCTTTAACTTATGTTTTCAAGTAAATAATCAAATAACTGGTTTGCAATAAGTTCTGCATGGGTATTTATAACGGGAAATTCAAAGTAATAGTATTGAGATTCATATCTTTCTAACATGTAGCTAGGAATTAAAAAAAAATTATTATAACAATAGGATATTTCTTTTATTGAATTAGAAATATCTTCTAATTTGTTACTTATATTAGTTATATCAAAAAATATTTCACTAAGAACATTATCAATATTATTAATTGTAATAAATGGATATTTGTTTTGATTGCAAAATTCCCAGTGGTTAGTAAAATTTTGATCTTTTTTGTAAATAAATTTGTTCATATAATCCTCTTATTTAAATTTGAAATCAGTTACATGTGTCATTTTTCCAGCTTTATCAAATTTTGCCATGTAGTGAATAGTAACTCCATCTATTTTTTGCTCCATTTTATTCCAACCTTTTCCTGCGTAACATCGATCGCAAATTTGATCTGCCCTAATTATCACATTTCCTTTTTCAGGTCGTTTTTTGACTTGATTCATAATTTTGCTTTCAAGAGCATTCCGAGGCTTGGTTCTACCAGTTGATTTAGTAGATACGAATTTAGGTTTACGAGCAGAGGCTTTCTTTTTAAGTCCGAGAGGATCGATCCAATCATATACATTAGGTGAGAATATATAAAAATTCTCATCTCCCAACAACCCAATAGGATCCTGGTTCACAAACCGACCCGCATCAGGCTCGTAATACCTGAAGAAGTTATAGTGCAACCCCGTCTCACGGTCAGCGTACTGGTTTTGCAGGCGGAAGGGTTGGTGAGCAGTGCCGGATATGTTGGTTTCACTCTTCAGTTTGCCCCAGCCGTAATAATCCCCGAACCAAACCAGGTTGCCGTCGCTATCGGTCATCTCCCTAGGGATGCCGATTTGGTCGCAGTGGAATTGGCGGCGAGGGAGGCGTCATCGCCGAATTTACGCTGCTCAATCAGTTCGTTGCCGGCGTTGTAGCGGTAGCCGGTCAGCTTATGGTCGAAACCGCTTTCGGCAATCAGGCGGTCGAGGACGTCGTAGGCAAAGCGGTAGCGCGCACCGTTTTCATTGGTGAGGCCGACTAAGCGGCGGG